>ENA-OPDF01000224-OPDF01000224.1-human-gut-metagenome-genome-assembly--contig:-NODE-224-length-42858-cov-4.987735_pt1 | contig 42858 bp, 37 predicted proteins | sample MGYA00241575_ERZ501501 | MGnify/ENA primary metagenome ERZ501501 (study PRJEB25962, sample SAMEA1972229) | human gut metagenome | biome: human gut; feature: human-associated habitat; material: faeces... | reverse complement strand
TCTCAATACCAATGTAGTTGATCTCCGGATGCAGAACCGCCATATCCATCAGGAAGCGTCCTTTTCCCATTCCAACCTCAATATGAATCGGATTTTCATTTCCAAAAACCTCAACCCACCGTCCCCGGCAGCTCTCCGGTTCCTGCACAACGAACGGACAGGAAGCAATCACATCTTTTGATCCTCTGATATTTCTAAGGCGCATATGCGTAAAATTCCTTTCTTAAGTGATAAATATTAGAATAAAAGCCAATCATATCCAGTATATCATAGCTCTCGAAAAAGCAAAACAGAAAAATCCCGTTTTCAAATTTTCGAAGTTTTCAAAATACTGTATACAATATCAACCTGCACATAGCATTTCTTATCAGCAATATGACGATCGGATTGGATCCATATCGAAATCATATGAGGGACCATCTTTTGGCTATTGATATTGGAAGAAAAAATATGACCCATTGTCTATTTTTAATCAAAAAGTCGATCGAAATCCCACTTTTTTTTACGATTTCAATATGTCAACTTTAGAAAAAAAGGTGTAGAATACTAACAGCAAAGATGCAGGAGTTTCTCCTGTACTTTTTGCCCTGTATATCAAAATTGGTCAGTGGACCAGATTTGATTGTTATGCAAATATCATAAGGAGGGAAAGCGATGCTATGGAATCTGTAATTAACAAACTTGCAGAGATCGAAACGGCTGCTACTAAGATTATGCAGGCTGCCGAGAATCAGAAGAAGCTCCAGGATGAGCAGCAGGAAGAGCGGATTGCAAAATTCGATGCAGATCTGGAAGCGGAAACGGCAAAGCGGATTGAAGAGATCACAACAAAACTTCATTCTACTACAGATGCGGATCAGAAAAAGCAGCGGGACTCTGCCGCCGAACTTCTATCTTCACTGGACGCTTATTACGAACAGAATCACGGAACACTGTCCACGCAGATTTACGAAAACATTATAAGGAAGTGAAACGATGAGCGGTCTATTATCCTACAGCGGCCTTACCACAAAGATAAGAGCCATGCAGAGCCATCTTTTAAACGACCAGAATTTTCGGGAAATCGTGGAACTGGAGAGTGTACCGCAGGCAGTTTCTTACCTCAAGCAGCATAAAGGCTATGAGGATCTGTTTGAGGGCTACAACGAAGCTGACCTTCACCGAGGTCAGATCGAGAAAATGCTGCGCCTGACGGTGTACCGGGATTTTTCCAAACTGTACCGTTTTGCAAATGTAGAGCAGAGAAAGTTTCTTGCACTCTACTTCAAACGATACGAAGTGTCCGTTATCAAAGAATGCCTGAACACGGTGTTTGATCACCGTGATGTGGTATTGAACCTGTCCATATTCGACGAGTTCTTTAACAAGCATTCCCAGCTGGACATCAATCTTCTGGCGTCCTCCAGGACGATCGAAGAACTGATTGCGAACCTGAAAGGGACAGAATATTATGCCCCGCTGTCGCAGCTCGCGGATATCGAGCGTCCGACCCTGTTCGACTATGAGATGACCCTGGATCTGTATTACTTTGCACAGATGTGGAAAGACAGATCAAAAGTAGTGACAAAGCGGGATCTGGAAGAGCTGACCGCTGCATGGGGAAGCAAGTTTGACATGCTGAACCTTCAGTGGATCTACCGTTCCAAACGCTATTATCACATGACCAGCGCACAAATCTACGCCCTGCTGATTCCGGTCCATCACCGGCTGAAAAAGGATGTGGTAAAGGCACTGGTAGAAGCCGAGAATATGAGTGCATTTTCCCAGCTGCTGGAACAAACCTATTATGCGAAACGGTATGATTCCTTCAAAGTCGATACGCTGGAATCCATGTATGCAGCCATTATGAAGCACATACTTTCCAGTGAATCCAGACAGGATCCTTATTCCGTTGCCACCATATACTCATACCTCTATCACAAAGAGCACGAGGTAAACCGGCTTATTATTGCACTCGAGTGCGTACGTTACCGTATCAGCGCTGACGAGGCAATGCAGCATATTGCAAAAACTTAATACACGGGGAGGTGTACTCATTGATTGTCAAGATGAAATTTTTGAGCATCACCGGGCCGAAAGCCGACATTGACCGTGTGGTCAACACTTATCTCTCAAAATATGAGATACATCTGGAAAACGCTCTGACAGAGCTGTCTACGATGCAGAATATCACACCGTATATCCAGATCAACCCATACAAAGAGACCTTAAAACAGGCGGAAGATTTTACAGCACTTCTGCCGGAAGACAAGCGTACCACCACGAAAAGACTTTCCCTGGAAGATGCCATCAACTGTGTCCATGGTTTGGATCACACCCTTGGCCAGTTGAACCAGGAGCGTACAGAACTGGAAGCAAAAAAGAAAGACTTGATGGAAAAAGCACAGAAAATCGAGCCGTTCCAGGATCTGCACTGCAATCTTTCCTCCATTCTGGATTTCCACTTTATCAAATTCAGATTCGGAAAGATCACAAAAGAGTATTACAACAAGTTTGAGAGCTACTGCTATGAGAACAGCGATACGGTATTCTACCGCTGCCATTCCGATGAGCAGTATGTATGGGGCATTTACTTCTGCCCGAGAGATCAGGTCACGAAAGTGGACGCCGTATTCTCATCCCTGCACTTCGAAAGAATCTACGTTCCGGATGAGTACAGCGGAACGCCGGAGGATGCTTACGCAGCACTTCAGGCAGAAATCAAAAAGACAGACGATGCACTCAGCGAGTGCTCACGGAAACTGGCAAAATGCCTTTCGGATTCCGCAGAGGATCTGGTTGCAGCAAAAGAGCAGTTAGAGCAGCTCTCCGGCAACTTTGATGTCCGTCGCCTGGCAGCCTGCACGAAATCCAAGAAGGAAACCTTCTATATTCTGTGCGGCTGGATGTCGGAAAAAGATGCCGCTTCCTTCCAGAAGGACATCGAAAACGACACAAATCTCTTCTGCTTCATCGAGGATGATGCAAACAACGTTCTGCGTCAGCCGCCGACAAAGCTGAAAAATCCGAAAATCTTCCGTCCGTTTGAGATGTACGTGAAGATGTACGGACTGCCAAATTACAATGAAATTGACCCTACGATTATCGTAGGACTTACCTATGCCTTTATTTTCGGAATCATGTTTGCCGATGTAGGACAGGGACTGTGTCTGCTGATTGGCGGCGCACTGCTGTACCACTACAAGAAGATGGATCTGGCAGCGATCATGAGTACCTGCGCGGTATTCTCTGTGATCTTCGGATTCTTGTTCGGCAGCTTCTTCGGATTTGAGAATGTCATACCGGCCCTCTGGCTGCATCCGAAGGAAGCGATGACAACGCTTCCGTTCATCGGTTCGATGAACACCGTATTTGTCGCAGCGGTTGCATTTGGTATGTTCATGATTCTGACAGGAATGGTTCTGCATATGATCAATGCAGCAAGAAACCATAAGCTCGGCGAGCTTCTGTTCAGCCAGAACTCCCTGGCAGGCTTCATTTTCTACGGAGCCCTTGCCGTTACACTCGTTCTCCTGTTCAGCGGCCATAAAGCTCCGGCTGTCGGCGTGATGGTAGTCATGTTCGGTATTCCGCTTCTTGCGATCTTCTTAAAAGAGCCACTGGAGCGTATGGTAGAGAAGAAGGGCAATGCATTTCCGGAGACCGGAAAGGGAATGTTCTTTGTACAGGCATTCTTCGAACTCTTCGATGTGCTTTTGAGCTACTTCTCCAACACAATTTCCTTTGTCCGTGTCGGCGCATATGCAGTCAGCCATGCGGCTATGATGGAGGTTGTCCTGATGCTCGGCGGAGCAACAGGCGGCGGCAGCATCAGCTGGCCGGTTATTGTTCTCGGAAACATCTTCGTTGCCTGCCTTGAGGCACTGCTGGTAGCGATCCAGGTACTGCGCGTCCTCCTCGCGGACGGTAAAGCCCGTGTCCTTTTGACGCTCGAACATCTCAACGGGTATCTCCTGCGTCTCGTAGCGCTTTATCGGCGGCAGAGTCTTGAGACGCTTGGCAACTGCGTTTATGACCTCGGCCGTGCCCTCCTGAATCGGCGCGCACATGGTATAAAACTCGTAGCCGTGGGAGGTAAAATATTCGCGCAGGCGCTCTATCTGAGCCTCGTCGGCCATGTCTATCTTATTCGCCGCAACTATCTGCGGAAGCTTCGAGAGCTCGGGGTCGAACTTTTCAAGCTCGGCGTTTATTTTCTCGAAGTCCTCTATCGGATCCCTGCCCTCGCTGCCCGCAGCGTCTATTATATGCAGGAGCATTCGGCAGCGCTCAACATGGCGCAAGAACTCATGGCCGAGGCCTACGCCGTCGCTCGCGCCCTCGATAAGTCCGGGGATATCCGCGACGACAAACGACTCGCCCTCGCCCATGGTGACAACGCCGAGGACGGGAGTTATGGTTGTGAAATGATAGTCGGCGATTATGGGCTTTGCCTCGCTGACTACGGAAATGAACGTGGACTTTCCGACGTTCGGAAAGCCGAGCAAACCGACATCGGCAAGCAGCTTGAGCTCGAGTATGACCTCCCACTCCTCGCCGGGAGTGCCGCTTTTCGCAAAACGGGGAGTCTGGCGGGTCGGGGTCTTGAAATGGGTGTTGCCCCAGCCGCCGCGGCCGCCCTTTGCGGCAACAAACGAGGTCTTTTCGGACATATCCGCCATAACCGCGTTCGACTCCGCCTCGCGGATTATCGTTCCGCGCGGGATTTTGATAACAAGATCCTCGCCGTTTTTGCCGCGCCTGCGTCCGCCGTCGCCGCGCTTTCCGTCGGGCGCGCTGTACTTTCTCTTATAGCGGAAGTCCGCAAGAGTGGCAAGATTATCGTCGACCTCGAATATGATGTCTCCGCCCTTGCCGCCGTCGCCGCCGTCGGGGCCGCCGGATGCGACATATTTCTCGCGGTGGAAAGTCACCGCGCCGTCGCCGCCGTTTCCGGCTTTTATTTTAATTTTCGCAATATCTACAAACATATAGGTTCCTTTGCTTTCGGTTTCTTTTCGGGATTATCTTCCCTCGCGCGCCGCCTTTATATTCTCAATAAACTTGCGTGCGGTGTCGGTGATTTTTTTGTAGTCGCCGGTCTTTGCGCCCGCCGTCAGCGAGCTGCCCGCGCCTACCGCCACTGCGCCCGCCTTTATCCAATCGGCGGCGTTATCGACATCGACTCCGCCCGTGGGCATCATCTTCGCGTAGGGTATAGGCCCTCTTATGGCTTTTATTATCTTCGGCCCGTAGACGTCGCCGGGGAACACCTTGAGGATATCCGCGCCCGCCTCCATGGCGGCGACAGCCTCCTTGACGGTCATTATTCCGGGCATGACGGCAACCCTGTAGCGGTTGCACATTTTTACTGTTTCGGGGTCAAAATAAGGGCTGACAACAAAGTTTGCGCCCGAAAGCATGGCTATTCTCGCTGTAGGCGCATCCATAACCGTGCCCGCGCCGAGAATCATCTGATCGGGGGTGTAGCGCTTTGCAAGCTCCTCTATGACCTTATCCGCATGGGGCACTGTGAAAGTGAGCTCGATAGCCGCAACGCCGCCCTCTATGCAGGCGTCGGCGATTCTGCTCGCCCGGTCTGCGCTCTCCGCTCTGACAACCGCGACAATGCCGCAGTCCTGTATTTTAGTAAGTATTTGTTCTTTATCCATTTTTTACTCTCCTCTCTTATCTCTGCACTCTTGCGCCCGCGCCGTTCATAACGGCCTCGACCTCGCGCTTGCTCGCCATTGAGGTGTCGCCCGGCGTGGTCATAGCCAGCGCACCGTGCGCTATACCGCAGTTGACGGCATACTGAGGCTCCCCCTCGGTCATAAGTCCGTAGATAAGCCCCGAAGCGAACGAATCGCCTCCGCCCACGCGGTCGAATATCTCGAGCGCATCGAGCTTCATGCCCTCATAGAGCTTGCCGTCCGCCCAGCAGATGGCGCTCCAATCGTTGACGGTAGCTGTCTTGACGGTTCTGAGCGTAGTCGCAACCACCTTGAAATTCGGATAAATCTTGACGGCGTTCTCTATCATTTTGCAATAGCCTTCGACATTGAGCTTCTTGAGTCCCGCGTCGTTGCCCTCGACCTCTAGACCGAGACAGGCGGTGAAGTCCTCCTCGTTGCCTATCATGACGTCGATATATTTTGCGATTTCGCGGTTGACCTGACGAGCCTTTTCAAGTCCGCCTATGCCCTTCCAGAGCGAGGGACGGTAGTTGAGGTCATAGGAGACGACGGTGCCGTATTCCTTGGCCTTTTTGACTGCGGCTATAACGGTCTCTGCGCTCGTCTCGGAGAGAGCGGCAAAGATTCCGCCCGTGTGCAGCCAGCGGACTCCCAATTTGCCGAAAATATAATCCCAGTCAACGTCCTCGGCTCTGAGCTGAGAGGCTGCGGTGTTGCCCCTGTCGGACACGCCGACGGCTCCGCGTATACCGTAGCCGCGCTCGGTGAAGTTGAGCCCGTTTCGGACATTTCTGCCGATGCCGTCATAGCTCATCCATTTTATAAACGAGGTATCGACTCCGCCCTGAAGAATAAAGTCCTCTATGAGCCTGCCGACCTCGTTATCGGCAAGGGCGGTTATAACTGCGGTACGCAGCCCGAAGCAGCGGCGCAGGCCGCGGGCGACATTGTATTCTCCGCCGCCCTCCCAAGCGGAAAAGGAACGGGAATTCTTTATTCTGCCCGCTCCCGGGTCGAGACGGAGCATTATCTCTCCAAGAGATATTTCATCGAACATACAGTCCTCCGGTCTTTTAAGTTCAAGCTGCATAATTTTTACTTCCTTTCCCTGCCGGCCGTGTTTGACGCGGGAAACCCGCCTATTGCCATACAGGATTAGTATACGACGAAAACTTGATTTTTACAATAACAAACGCTAAAAAGAACAGAAAAAATCCCCCGGTTCGAAAAAATAAGCCGAGGGATTTTAAAAGTATGAAATTATATGCCGCAAAGACTTACAGCTTTTTATAAGTGAGAACACTGAACTGCGCACTGACGGTGAGCGAGTTCAATTTTTCGAGCTTCTCCCTGTCCTGCCGAGAGGTTTTGTAGCAGTACGGCGTCATATTGAAAAGGTCTGCGATATCTTCGGCGCTTTCGAGCGTGAAGCTGTAGCACAGCTTCTTTTCGCCGACGAGCCGAAATCCCTCCGTCTCATGCGGCGGAACTTCGTTTTCGTACGGTGCGTCATATACAGCGCTCTTGAGCTCCCACAGGTGCTTTTCGAGCGGTATCGCCTTTATAAACAGTCCGTCTTTTTTGAGCACGCGCGAAAACTCCTGCGGGCAGGCGGGCGCGAATATATTGACGAGCGCGTCGCATTCTCCGTCGCCCACGGGCAGCTTATATATGCTCGCAACCGCGCGTTCGACTCCGCAGCTTTTCGGTGCTTTTTCGAGCGCATATTTGGAGATATCCACGCCGAGCACATTCGGCTCAAGCCCCGCTTCATCGAGTCTGCGCTTAAAATACGAAGTGTACCAACACTCGCCGCAACCCGCATCGAGCAAGGTGCCTCCGCGCGGAAATTCCGCCGAAAGCGCCTCATACAGAGCCTCGCGCAGAGGCTCATAGAAGCCCTTTGAGAGAAAATCGCGCCGCGCGTTTATCATCAGGCGATCGTCGCCGTGGCGCTTTGCGCCGGAGGAGTTGCTCATCAGCAGATTCACATAGCCCTTTGCGGCTATGTCGAATGTATGCCCCTGCGGGCACACCCATATCTTCCGTTCTTTTTTAAGCTCCTGCGAGCATACGGGACAGCGAAAGCTCATTTTGCCTTTACAAGTTCCTTTTCCGCGCCTTTGGGGGCGAACATATCGTTGACGTTGTTCTTGCCCCTATGATGATAAGGCACTATTTTAAGTATGATATAAAACGGCACTGCGCCGAGAGTATTGAAGACTATATCGGTCATGGTGTCTATGAGGGCGAAACGGGCGGGATCTCTGGGGTCAAAGAAGGTCCTCGTGTTGTTCGCAGCCTGTGCAAGCTCATACGACCAATGCTGGGAATCGCCGCCCGCGAACTGATCGAAGCTGAACTCAAAGAGCTCCCAGCAGGTGGAGATAAAGAACGAGAAGCCGAGAGCGCAGAGCAGGACTATCGGCAGGTCGCACTGCTTCTTGTCGCGTTTTTGCATGGCAGTTGCAAGCTCATAGCCCATGAACACCGCCTCGGCGCCGCCAAGCAGGTGGAGAATCTTATCCCACATAAAAATTGTATAGTAAAAATTCAGGAACGCGCCGCCGAACGAGGCGAGCAGCAGACCGACGGAGGCGACGGTCTGGCAATAAGCCGGAAGCTGGCGCAGGCAGTTCTTTTCGGGCAGAGCCTGAATTATCTCCCACGCAAACATTCCGATGAGATTAGCGGTCAGCTGAAGCGCCATCTGCGTCTTCGGCAGATCCGAGGGCGGGTTGGTAAACAGAAGGCTCACCATCGCGCCTATCATAATCAGACGGAATATCCACCATACGATGAACTCCCATTTCTTCGCGCTCGACATGAGCCGGCTGAAATAATTTTTCACAAACTTTTCCTCTTTTCTTTTGTTTTTTCCCTAAAACGCACGAGCTAATTATAACACCTGCGAATTACTTTTTATTACAAATATGAATTACCGTTCTTTTTTGTATTATCCGACAAAAAGCGGGGTCTCAATTTGTCTATTTATACAGTTTTCAGGCGAGAGCTTTCAGCAGACGGAAGAAAATATCTTTAAATGTCAGTGCGCGCACGGCCTCCGGGGCTATAATATTGTACTCCCCTATTTTTTCGTCTCCGAGGCGAATCACCGCTTTACCGAGCACCTGCCCTTTCTCTACGGGCGCCTTAACATCTATACACAGCTCGACGTCGGTCCTGATTTTCCCCTCGTCGCCCTTTTTGACGAGCACGGACGCGGCTTTCGGCAGAGCCGGGTGAACATAGTCGGCAACGCCGCCTATGACTGCGACATCGGTTATCAGCGACGGGTCTATCCGAGGCGTTACAGTCGAATAATTCGCAAAGCCCCAATTGAGCATGGCCTTTGCGCCGTTGAAGCGGTCGTCGCTCGTCTGACTGCCCATAACTACGGCGATAAGATGCGTGTTGCCGCGCTTTGCGCTCGCCGAGACACAGCACCCTGCCTTTGCGGTCGTGCCCGTCTTGAGCCCTGTCGTACCCTTATAGAATCTGACGAGCTTATTCGTGTTGACAAGCTCCGTGGCGCCGCCGCGCAGGGAGTCCATCCAAATGGTCGTATATTTTGTTATTCTCTCGTGCTTTAGCAGCTCGCGCGACATTATCGCAACATCCATGGCGGTCGTCAGATGCGTTGTAGTCGTATCGTCGAGCCCCGTACAGTTATCGAAATGGGTATTTTTCATGCCGAGCTGACGGGCTCGCTCGTTTATCATTGCGGTAAAAGCCTCGTCGCTGCCCGCCAGCAGCTCACCCAGAGCGGTGCAGGCGTCGTTGGCGCTGTAGACAGCAGTAGCCTTGAGCAGCTCCTCGACGGTCATCTGCTCGCCCTCCTTGAGCCATATCTGCGAGCCGCCCTTGGACGCGGCGGAGGATGAGGCGGTGACGGTGTCGCCGAGGGTTATCTTGCCGCTGTCGAGCGCTTCGGTCACGAGCAGCAGCGTCATTATTTTTGTGACCGACGCGGGATAGAGCTTCTCGTCGGCGTTCATGCTCATGAGGACTTTACCCGTGCCGACATCCATGAGCACCGCCGCCTTCGCCTTGACGGTGACGGGCATGGGCTCATCGGCAAAGCCGACGCAGCAGCAGGAGAGCGTCAGCAGCAGGACGAGCGCGGCGCACAGAGTGGTTTTAAGCTTACGGTTCATAACATCATCTCCCGAAAATCAAAAGCAAATATAAGCAGCATTAAAGATATATGCCGCCCGACCGCTTCTTAGCCCGTCGGACTTGCACAAGAGCGCGAAATGCTGTATAATTTCACTGCAAAACTCAAAGGAAGGGCGGCTTTTGCCGCGGTGATGATATGAAGGTCGCATTCTGCACCCTCGGGTGCAAGGTCAATCAATATGAATCGCAGTCCATGGAGCAGGCGCTGATAAAGCGCGGCTTCGAATGCGTCGGGGCTAACGAGGACGCGGATGTCTATATAGTAAACTCCTGCACCGTAACCGCCGAGAGCGACCGCAAAACGAGACAGAATGTGCGCCATCTCAAAAAGCTGCACCCTGACGCCGTGATAGTGCTCACGGGCTGTATGCCGCAGGCGTTCCCAGAGGACGCGCGGCTGCTGACTCAGGCGGATATTGTCACGGGCAACCGCTCGAACAGGCAGATACCCGATATGATAGACGAATTTTTCCGCACGCGCGAGAGAATAGTGCGTATCTCAGAGCACGAAAACGGCGAAAAATTCTCCGGCGAGCTGATAGAGGACTTCCGCGAGCGCACGAGGGCGACGGTCAAAATTGAGGACGGCTGCAACCGCTTCTGCTCCTACTGCATAATCCCCTACGCGCGCGGACGGGTACGCTCAAAGCCGCTTGAGGACATAAGAAAAGAGATATCCTCGCTCGAAAAGAAGGGCTTCTCGGAGATAGTCCTCGTCGGCATAAATCTTTCGGCCTACGGCACGGACTGCGGTTTGAATCTCTGCGACGCCGTGGAGCTCGCCGCCTCTTTTGACGGGATAAAGCGCGTGCGTCTCGGCTCTCTCGAGCCCGATCACATGACCCCGGAGGTTACAAAAAGGCTCGCCGAATGCAAAAAGCTCTGCCCGCAGTTTCACATATCGCTCCAGAGCGGCTGCGACAAGACTCTGAAGCGCATGAACCGCCACTACACCTCGGCCGAATACGAGGAGCTTTGCAGGAGGCTCAGAGACGGGTTTGAGGACGCGACGCTGACCACCGACGTTATGGTCGGCTTCTCGGGCGAGACGCGGGAGGACTTCGAGACCTCACTCGAATTTGTCAAAAAGACAGGCTTCGAAAAAGTCCATGTGTTCCCCTATTCGCGCAGAGCGGGCACGCGCGCGGCGGAGTTCCCCGAGGTTATAGAAAACGCCGAAAAAGAGCGCAGAAGCCGCGAGATGATAGCGGCGGCTAACGAAGTGCGTCGGGAATTTTTGCGCTCGCAAATAGGCAGGACGGTCGAGGTGCTGTTTGAGGAGAAGCTGCGCGACGGCAGTGTTCAGGGCTACACGGCGAACTACACGCCCGTCAGGGTAAAGAGCGGCTGCTCGCACGGGCTGCACAAAGTTAAAATCACCGCCTGCGGCGATGACCTGTGCGAGGGAGAATTGATATAACAAAAACGGCACCGCAAATCCCATTTGCCCGAACCGATAAAAGGCGCCTTGCAATAACATAAAAAACCGACCTATGAGCCACAGGTCGGTTTATGTTTTACAAACACCGCGCTAACGGCGCGTTTTTATTTGAGTATCTTTCTGAGCCTTTTGCTCAGGCGCAGACAGTAGAACGTGATGAGCTTTGAGAGCGCGTAATCGTAGAGCAGGAAGGTAACAATTCCGAGAATCGCTATCGCGGGTATCGCCCACTTGCCGAGGAAATCCGGCAGGTCGGGGTCGATGCCCATAAATTTTATCATCAAAAAATACGAGAGCGACATAACGACCGAAAAGGTCAGAATCTTTATAATATACTCGACTGCGCGCGGCGTTTTGCTCTCCAGCACAGCCTTGAGCACGGGATAATAGCCGAAAAAGACCGTGTAGATTATCACAGACTCTTTATTCGGAACGACTGTCAGCGACAGCAGGGACACCGCCGCCCACACGCCGAGCGCCCATTTTTTGTCAACTTCAATGACTATGACCGCGACGAACAGACCCGATATCGCGGGGAGCGCCAGCTCGAGATTCGGGATAATCGAGACTAACGCCATCAGAGCGACAGACAGCGCCGCAAAGACGGCGCTGAGAGCTATTTTGGATGTTTTTTTCATTTCCTGTTTCATATCAATCCTCAGCAGCAAGGGATAAGATCGCCGCCCATGCACTCGCAGCAGCAGTCGGCGCAGAGCAGACCGGAGCAAACATCGCAGGCACTGCATCCGCTCGACGATTTGCGGGCACTGCGGAAGCCGCCGTTCTTCGACGCGTCGAGATTCTCCTTGGCCGCCGCATATTCGCGGTTGTTCGGATCCATACTGCACGCGCGGTCAAAGTTTTCCGACGCATAGTCGAGCCAGCCGCGCCTCTGCTGAGCCGCGCCCTTGAGATAGTACCACTCCGCCGTGCGATACTGCTCGGGTATACCGTCGAGCAATACGAGGGCGTCCTCTATTCTTCCGCCGCGTATCTTTTCACGTATATCGGACAAATCGGACATATTACCCGCATAAGACGAGGAGCGCGAAGACGATGAGGACGACGAGCCGCCGAGTCCGCCTCTGAGCATGACTATCTGATCGTATGCGTCGTTTATCTCCTGCATTTTGCCGTCGTCCGACAAGTCACTGTATTTGCGGGCAAGCTCTCTGTAAGCATTTCTTATTTCTTCGTCACTCGCCGTGTCCGGCACTCCGAGCACCGAGAACGGATTCTTCTTCATTCTTCGCACCTCCCTGCTTCTTTTTTAATATCTCGGTCTGCGAAGACAGCATTCCGTCGCAGACAATATTTTCGATTATATCCCCGAATCGGTTGAGCTTCAGTTCGTCCAACGCATTTGCCGTCTCGCCCGCCGTGAGGTCAAGGCGCTCTGCGGCAAAATTTTTAAAATCCTCGCCCGAGACGCTCTCGGCGTCCGGGAATCTTGATTTGAGCGGATTGTACGACCCGCTCTTTATATCCTTTTCTATATCGTCTACGGCATCGAGCAGATATATCCATCTGCCCAAAAGATAGCCGAAGCGCCAAAGCTGCATTTTGTCCTCGCCGTAATAGCCCTGAGAGAATATCGCGGCGAGCATCTTGCCCGACGGGTCGGCGGCCTCGTCGAGCGAAGCGGTGCCGGATTTTTCGATTTTCTCCTGCTCTTTCATTGCGGATGCAACGGCGCGGTCAAGCATCTCCTGCCGCTTCGCCGCCTTTCTGTGCATGAGCGAGAGCGCGGGCTTTATCAGCCTGCAGGCAAGGCGTTTGAAAAATCCGCCGTCCGCGATATCGTCGAGCAGCTTGTAATAGGATACGATTATAACCACATCCGCGCTGCGCTCAAGCTCCGCATCCTCGGTGCACTTGAGGCACTTCTTCGCGGGATTCACGCAGCAGCGTCCGTTTTCAAACTTCGAGCACTTCTCCCGAAGCGCCAAACGGACTATCGAGAGAAAGGTGAAATCATAGCTCAAAAGCATCCGCGCTATCGGGGTATAGAGTTTGCCGAGCACTCTGCACTCGGAGCAGTATACGCCTTTGTAGAGCTCATAGTCCTTTATCTTAAGCTCCGGCTTGAACGCCTTGATATAGCCTGTCATCTTTTTCCCCCGATAAGTCTTCTGTCTCTTGAGTTTATTTTATATCAAAGAGACCGGAAATCGGTTAACGCTTTGTAAACTTTTTTCTTCAATCCTCGGAATAGTGCTTTTTCAAATGCCTCACGGCTTTTTCGTAGCCCTCGAAGCCGAAGCCTATATATGTTTTAACACAGGCGGGGGTTATATATGAGTTTTCCCGGAAGTCCTCGCGCGCGGAAATGTTTGACAGGTGCACTTCTACAGCCGGCAGGCCGACCGCCTTCAGAGCGCTATACTCGTATGCGTATAGGCGGCGGGGTTGATTATTATCGCGTCCGCCTTCTCGTAATACGCCTGCTGAATAATATCAACGAGCGTGCCCTCGTGGTTCGACTGGAAGAATTCGGGCTCAATGCCGTTTTCTTCGCAGCGCGCGCGGATATATTCGACAAGGTCGTCATAGGTCTGCCTTCCGTAGATATCCGGCTCTCTTATTCCGAGCATATTCATGTTGGGACCGTGGATAATATAAACCTTCATTTTAAAGCCGCTTCCTTTCGGATTTGAATTGATTTATTTTGCGTTCGGTGATAAAATAGTTCACAGAAGATAAATATCAGTGGCCCGAGGGTCACTGCGGGAGGGAAACATATGATATATACTATTGAAAATGAGTTTCTTCGCGTCAGCGCGGAGGACAGCGGAGCGGAGCTTCGCTCTATCACGCTCAGAAAAAACGGAAAGGAGTTTCTTTGGCAGGGCGACCCGTCCGTCTGGTACGGCAGAGCCCCGGTGCTGTTTCCTGTAGTCGGTCAGCTCCTGGACGGAAAATACAGCTATAACGGGCGCGAATACGAGCTGGCAAAGCACGGCTTTGCGCGCCGCTCGGTGTTCACTTTCAAGGAGCAGAGCGGTGACTCCATGACCTTCTCTCTTGCGTCAAGCGACGCGACAAGAAAGAGCTATCCGTTTGAGTTCGAGCTGCTGATAACCTATTCGGTAAGCGGCCGGGCGCTCACCTGCACGAGCACCGTCATAAACAAAACCGACGGCGAGATGTACTTCTCCGTCGGCGCTCATCCGGCCTTCAACTGCAAAATCGGCGACGCATTGGAGTTCGAAAAGCCCGAGACTGCCCGCGTGATGAAGATAGACTCAAGCTCGCTCATCATGGACGGGACTTTCCCCGCGGAGCTTGAAAACGGACGCACTTTGAGGCTCACCGAGCATCTTTTCGACGAGGACGTACTCATATTCGAGGGACTCAATTCGGAGAGCGTGCGCCTCATATGCGGCGACAGGACGCTGAAATTTACCTTCGGCAAAGCCCCGTATCTCGGTCTGTGGGCGAAGCCCAACGCGCCTTACGTCTGCATAGAGCCGTGGTACGGCATAAATGACAGCCACGAGAAAAAGGGCTCAATAGCCGAAAAGCGCGGCATCGAGAGGCTCGAAAAGGGCGAGACCTTTTCGTTCGACTGGACTGCCGAGCTTGAGGGCTGAAAAGCAAAAAGTATACGGGACTGCCGTTTTCGGCGGCAGTCTCTTTTTTATGCCTTGAAGCGGTAGCCCGCTCCCCAGACTGTCTCTATATATTGCGGATTTGAGCTGTCCGCCTCGATTTTATCGCGGATTCGGTTGATGTGGACGGTGACAGTGGAGGTCTCGCCTATCGCGTCGAGTCCCCATATCTTATCGAAGATATCATCCTTGCTGTAAACCACATTCGGGTTCGAGGCGAGGAAAGCGAGCAGGTCGAATTCCTTGTTTGTGAGTGTGACCTCTTTCTCGTTGACAAAGACACGGCGGGCGTGGGTATCTATCGAGAGCTTGCCGACGTTGATAACATAGTTGACCGGCTCCTCTCCCTTTGAGGTCAGGCGCTCGTAGCGGGCGATGTGCGCCGTGACGCGCGCAACAAGCTCCGAGGGGCTGAAGGGCTTTGTGATATAGTCGTCCGCGCCGAGGCCGAGACCTCTTATCTTGTCTATCTCGTCCTTCTTTGCGGAGACCATGAGCACGGGGCACTCCTTGTGCTTGCGTATCTGGCGGCAGACCTCGAAGCCGTCAATACCCGGGAGCATGACATCGAGGATAACGAGGTCATAGTCCGAGCCGATGGCCTTGTCGAGTCCGTTTTTTCCGTCGAATTCTATCTCGACGGTGTAGCCGTTCGCTTCGAGATAGTCTCTCTCGAGCTCGGCTATGTTTTTTTCGTCCTCGACTACAAGAATTTTTTTGCTCATTTTTATCCTTCTCTCCTTTTTTATTTCGCCTTGGGCATATCTATTATCACCTTGAGTCCGCCGAGCCCGCTCTCATCCGCGCGGATGGAAGCGCCGTGGCGGTCTGTTATCTGTTTTGTTATCGAAAGTCCGAGACCGCTTCCCTTTTTCGGGCCCGTTCTCGCTTTATCGCCTCTGTAAAAAGTCTCGAAAATCTTCTCGCGCTCGTCCTCGGGGACTCCGCGGCCGTTGTCCTCGACGCATATTTCAACGCGCCCCTTTTCGCCGTCTGCGACCGAGAGCATTATCTTTGCCGTCCCGTCCTCCGCGCCGTATTTGCGGCTGTTATCGATAAGATTGTTGAGCACGCGCCTGAACTGCGCGGGGTCTATATTTATATCAGTATCCCCGTCGCACTCGAAGTTATAAATAAACTCTATGCCCGCCTCGCCGAGGGTGTCCGAAGCATAGCACGCAAACTCGTCGAAGAAGTCCTTCGCGCCTATCCTCTCGAAATAAAACGGAATCTTATCGAGGCTGAGTTTAGAGAGCATGGAGAGCTCGGAGACAAGGGTGTCCATGCTCTGCGCGGTGTCGTAAATAACGCTGACATAGCGCATTTTTTTCTCATCCGTATCGGCTATGCCGTCGAGTATGCCGGAGGCGTAGCCCTTTATGGTGGTAAGCGGAGTGCCGAGGTCATGCGAGATTCCGGCGACGAGCTGCATCCTGTTATCCTCGTATTTCTGCTGCTGCTCGACCGACTCCTTGAGCCGCTGGCGCATCTCCTCGAAGTCCGCGCAGACCTGCCCTATCTCGTTTTTCGAGCGGTATGGCACTTTATAGTCAAGGTTTCCGTCGCGCAGCTCGTGGGTCGCCGTCTGGAGTATCGACAGCGGCTCCATAATACTCTTGAGCATTAAAAGAACAAGCAGCCCGTTTGTTATGATTATCGCAACGACCGCGACGACCGCCGCTATTGTAAAAATGTTGTTTCCTCTTATCGGCTTTCCCGTGCTGCCGTTGTACATTCCGGAGCTGACTATCGCGCTTAATTTTTTGTTGACCACGATTATCTTCACAACGCCCTCGCCCTCTATGGAAAAGACGTCGGTGACGACCGTTCCGCTGTCGTCGGAGGTTACAAACGGGCTGTTTATGTCGCTCAGACTCTTGCCGCAGATATCTATAACCGCACCGACCATCTCGTAGACGTCCGCTTCGACGGTCTTGTATATTATTTCGTCGCCGGCAAGGATCATGATCTCCGAGCCGTCCTTCTGTATCTTAGCGCAGGCATCGAGAACGGCGTCGCTTATTCTGCTTTCCATGCCGCCCTCGGACTTTGTTATTCCGGCTCTGAGCGGCTCGATATGCTTTTTGTCCATTGCGCCGAGCTTGTTGCCGTCGCTCTCGTCCGGACTTTTCATCTTGTCCTCGAGCAACGAGACGTTGAACTGCGTTTTGTACAGCAAATAAGAGCCGAACGACGGGTCAAATGACATTTTCGAGGTCGAAAAAGTCGAAAAATATGTTATCGACGACGTAGTAATCATAATAACCGCAACGATGATGATCATCGGAATAATAATCATCAGCATATTCGACACAACAAGTTTATTTCTTATCGACGTATTTTTGAACACGGATATTCTCCTTTTTTGAAAAGGTTTTCCACCGCCGCAAACGCGGAATATCGGTGCGTCTGCGGTCAAAAATAAGCTCGGTGATGATATTGAAAAACGGGTTTCGTTATATCTTTGTCTTTCTCCTCGGTGCGGTGATATATAACCTCATCGAGGTGATTTTTCGCGGCTACACGCACTGGTCGATGTCCCTGGCGGGTGGCTCGGTGCTGCTGATTTTCTATATTCTGAGCGACTGGCTCGCGGCACTGCACCCTGTTATCGGCGGCCTGACGGGTGCGCTCGTTATAACCTGCGTCGAGCTTACCGTCGGAGTGATATTCAATATCCTGCTCGAAAAAAACGTCTGGGACTATTCGCATATACCGCTGAATTTTCTCGGACAAATCTGCCTGCCGTTTTCGGGGGCGTGGTTTATGCTCTATTTTCCTGCGGAATATCTCTGCCTCGCGCTCAAAAGAAAACTGGAGCCGAAATCAGTTTGAGGCTATATAATCGGCTATTCCGTCCACCGTCGCCTGGGCGAGCTTCTCCTGGACGGAATCCGACCAGAGGAGCTTGCACTCGCTGATGTTGCTGACAAAGCCGTATTCTATGAGTACTGCGGGGCACTCCTCTATTCTCGTCACGCGGAAGGGATACATATTCGTGCCGCGGTCTATCTTTTTGAGCGTGGCGGAGCTTGCCGACGAATATATGCTGTTCTTATATGTCGAGACTATACGCTTATGCACTGCGGACGCCAGCGGGAACGAATATGCCTGATAGTAATATGCGCTCGTTCCCATCGGGCTCGCGCTCTCGCTCGAGTCGCAGTGGACGGCGATAAACATATCGGGATTCTTCTTTCTGCCCATGGCTGCGCGGTTGTCGAGGGAGACATATGTATCGTTCGACCTTGTCATAATGACCGTTGCGCCGCGCGCTTCAAGCTTCGCCTTTATCTTTTTGGCGAGGAGCAGGTTTATCTGCTTCTCGTATTTTTTCGAGCTGCCGGGGTTATAGGCGCATATCGCACCGGAGTCGTTGCCGCCGTGACCCGCGTCTATCATAATGACGCTTCCTTTGAGCGAAGCGGAGGGCTTCGCCTTGACCTTGAGGGTGAGGCAGCCGTCGGAGGTATAGCCTATAGAATAGCCGTAGAATTTGCCGGGATTTCTGAGCGTCAGGCGCAGAGTCAGAGTCTTTGCCTTAGTGTCCGGTTTCCACGAGGCGGCGGAGACTATCTTGCTGCCCGAAACGCTGACCTTTCCCTCGACATTTCCGGAATGGCTGAAGGTGAGGTCGAGATATTTTCCGTTGAACGCGGTCACGGCATAGAGCGAGCCGCCGGACGCCTGAGACGACGGGAGATACGATTGATTCTTTACGGCGACATTAAACGGCACCTTCCAAGTGAGCCCGAACTTAATCGTTGTCGCGTCGGAATTTGAAGAGCTTGCGACAACGGAGACCTTGTTCTGCGGAAGATTATAGCCCTTTGATATAAGCTTAGTCTTGCTCACGAGCACGTTCTTGCCGCTTGCAAGGCGATAATATCTGCTTCCGCCGTAGGTATATTCGCTAGAAATATAGTCAAACGTGCCCGCCGGGAGCGGAGAGCTGAACGGCACGCAGTCATCGACAACATTCGCAGGCATAGTCTCGCACAGCGAAATTATCTCGCACATCTTCGACCTGCCCGAAACGCCCGCGTAGGCGTAGGGGGTGAGCATCTTCGACGGGTCAAAATCGACGCTGCCACCTGTGCTCGGAGACTCCGTTGTGTCGGAGGGCTTGGACGGATCCGACGGAGAGTCGGGATTCGAGGGAGATGTAGTATCCGAGGGCTTTTCGGTTGACGGATGCTCTGTCGAGCCCGGCTGAGCAGGCTCCGGCTCGGGAGTCGGGATAACCGCGCTGACGCTGACGCTCGCGCCGCTCGCAGTGGCGGAGAGTCCGTTGAAGCTTGCGTATACTTTGATGCGTCCAAGGGACTGAACCTTTGAGGTGCTCTTGGGAATTGATATCTTTCCGCTGTAGACGGCGAAATCCGAGGTTTCGTCAAGCTTCGTGCCGTTTTCGTCCTGAACAAAATTCGACTGCTGCTTGAGCTTCACCTTTGTGCCGCCGAGGCTCGCCGTAACATCAGCGCCCTTGAGCGCGGTTGCGGTGACGGTGATGCTGCTCCCGCCCGGAACCTCCATGGATTGGGTCGGGGTTATCGAATCAAGTATTTTTATTTCATATGTGACGGTATATTTATATGTTTTGTCCTTGTGCTCAAAGCTGAACTCGTTCTTTCCGACCTTGAGCTCCGTCTCAAAGGAGAAGTCGCCGTTGGTCTCACGCTTGACATCCTTTCCGTTGAGCTTCAAGGGGCTGAGCGGGCTACTCGAGCCCGTAAAGGTTATTTTGGACTCGTTGGTAGTTCTTGTGCTGCCGCTGAAGTTTCTCAGCTCAAAATCCTTTTCAAGCTCCTCGCGGGTCTGCTCCGCCATATATTTGAGAATCGCCGAGGCAAACGAGCTGTCCGACAAAAAGAGCTCATAGTCATACATAACGGCGCCCATGCAGGAGTCGAGCGACTCGCAGGAATCGAGCTGTTCGGTTATCATCATCGCCCCGTCCGTACCGCCGGACGCGAAGAGGTCGGCGCGCAGAGACGCAGCGAAATTAAGCCCGCGTGCGCGCGCAATGTCGTTGACCCGCTCGAGCGCCGAGGCATATTTTTCTCCCGCCGAGGCCTTGTCCGCGGGGAAGCTTATAAGAAAATCCGCAAATCTTGAGTCGAGCACCGAGGCGCAGTCCGCCGCATCGGTGTCATCGGCAAAGAGCGCCGCGCTGACCTTTTTGTTTTCGGAGTGGAGAACGCCTACGGCATTCTTTCTCTGCTCGGCGGTCATATCGCCCGAAAAAGCCACGCAGTCAAAGCCGCTTCCGAGGGAGGCGAGCTCATCCTTGCCGAACTCCGTGCCGCCGTAGACAAAGCAGATATAGAACCCCTGCTCCTTCGCCTTTTCGGCGAACACGGAGAGCACGTCAAGCTTGCCGTCCGTGCAGGCAAAGCCGCGCTCCTCGGGCACTTCAACAAACACCGCGTCGAAGCCCTTGCTTTTTATATTCTCCGTCGCTTTGGCTATTAAATCGGAATTTGACTTTTTGTCGGCCGAGGCAGAGAGCCCGAGCTTGTCCGTTTTGACAAAGACCGCCGACACCTTTGCGGGGCGGGACGAGACAAACTGAACGTTGCCGTCTGTAGTGCCTGTCGTCTCGGTTGTATCGGGTTTTCTTCCGCCTATAAGCGCCAGCATTTTATCCGTTCCGACTATGCCGGCGGCAACCGCCATGCTGACAAGCAGCAGGACAGCCACAGACATAATTATTATGGCATTTTTCTTTCCCTTCGTCATTTTTCTTCGCCCTCCGTCAGAAAAGTTTTTTGCCTAAAATGGTCACAATATCCCCAATTTATAACAATACTCTGTATATTATAACATATTTTCGAGATTTTTCATTTCTTTTTTTGCGTTTTCGTTGATTTTTCCGAACATATATGAATAAGAAAAGAGCGCGAACCCGCAATAGGCGTTGAGCGAACGGACAAACGAGAGCTGACGGGCTATGATATCCGTGTTTTCCGTCCACTCATAACTCCCCGTTTTGGCATTTTTGTCCCGTGTTCCGCACTTGTAGGCGGCGAGTCCCCAGATTATCCCTACGCGCCCGTCGGAAATTTCGGCCCAGCGCTCGGCGGTGCTTTTAAACGGCAGGATTTGATTCTCGAAGCCGAAATATATCTGCGGGATAATATAATCCGCATAGCCGGGAGTCGAGAGCCACAGCTCGACATCGGCAAAGAGCGCATTTTCGTTGCCGTCGATATTCCCTGCGGGGCTTATCGAAAAAATCTTATTGCTTCCGTAGCTCTTGACGAGCGCACAGAGTCCCGCCGCAAACGCGCTGACGCTGTCGCGCCGCCACTCGCTAAGTCCCTTTTCCCCGCCGTCGGAGACATATTTTTCGTATTCCGCGCGGTCTATGCTCCCGTCGCGCGTGGGATAGAAATAGTCGTCGATGTGTATGCCGTCAACGTCGTAGCCGTCGAGTATCTCGCGCACTCCGTCATATATCAGGGCATGGACATCGGTGGACGCGGGGTCAAAATATATTCCGTTTTTAAGCCCGATAACAGCAGTCGTGCCGAGAAGCTTTCGGGCGGGACTGCCCTGCGGCAGAGAGTCGGTATCCTCGGAGGACGAGACGCGAAACGGGTTTATCCATGCGTGGAATTTCAGCCCCGCTCCGTGGGCGCACTCGACAAGTATTTTCAGCGGATCAAAACCCGGGTCGCTCCCCCTGCAGGAATATTTTGACCACGGGAAAAGCTTCGACGGGTATATCGCATCGGCAAAGGCGCGGACATGGACAAAGACGGTGTTCAGCTTCATATCGGCGATATTGCGAAACATCTCGTTCGCCGCCCCGCGGAATTTTTCCTCCCCTTGAGCAGCGTCCGGCAGCTCGTAGCAGCTTATCCAAACGGCGCGCAGCTCGTCGGGTCTCGGCGTGTATTCCGCAGTTTCCGTCAGGCTTTTATCCGTCGTGTCCGACGGCTTTTGCGGCGGGACGGTGCATGAGCAGAGCAGGCAGAGCAGAAGCAGGCAGGCAGAAATTCGTTTCATTTTCATTCTCCTTTGTTTGGCGTCTGCTACATATCTATGCGTGTCCCCCGCAAAAAAATCGGGAGCCGGCACATTTGGCGCGTCGGCTCCCGAAAAACATATTTTATTTTACGTTCCCGTCAAGGACATCGCGCAGGCTCACGCCGTCGAGATACTCGTTGATAACGCGCTCGAGTCCCTGCCAGACCGGGAGGGTCAGGCAATCCGTGCAGCGCGGGCATTCGTTGGGGCTGCTGTCAAGGCACGCCACGGGCGAAATGCTGCCCTCGGTGAGCCTGAGCACCTCGCCTACCGGGATATCCTCCGGCTCGCGGGCAAGGCGGTAGCCGCCCTGAAAGCCGCGCGAGGCCTTTAAAACACCCTCGGCCGTGAGCGCGGGCACTATCTGCTCGAGATATTTTTTCGAGATGCTCTGCCGCTGTGCTATATCCTTGAGAGCGACGAAACCGTCGCCCTGATTTTCGTTAAGGTCGATAAGCAGACGCATTGCATAGCGTCCCTTTGTGGAGATCTTCATTCAATCACCTCTTTGGGCGAGTATACCATAAATTCCGCTTTTTTTCAAGAAATCAGTCAATAACGACCTCTCTGTGCAGCTCGGACGAGTCATATATCGCCTGCATTATCTTGGAGGTGGCTATGGCCAAATCTATGTCGGCGCGGTTATGCTCGCGGGTTATGACGCAGTCGACAAAGGAGTTTATCTCCTCCTCGTAGAAATCCTTCGACCTGAACTTCGGCTCGCTGCGCAGGAGCATCCCGTTCTTGACGGAATAGAGGACAAATCCGCCGCAATACTGGTGTCTTATGCCGGCCTTGTCGCCGATGAAGTCTATATAAGTCTCGCTCTCGCCGATATTCTCCGCCCATGCGCCGTTGAAGCTTATTGTAGGGCCGTCTGTTCTGATAATGCCGGTGACGGAATCGTCAACGTCGTAAACGCCGTCCATGTCTGCGGTGTTCTCCGCCCACATTCCCGTGTAGACATAGTCCTTTATGTTCTTGCCGAGCTTGCAGAATGCCTCGCCCGACGCGGTCAGGGGCTTAGGCTCGCCGCAGCAGTAGAGTATGAGGTCAAGATAGTGAACTCCCCAGTCTATGAGCGTGCCGCCGCCGGACGCCGACTTGCGCGTAAAGTCTCCGCCGATACCGGGTATAGAGCGGTTTGCGCGGAAGCTCGCATAGACGTGGTAGACCTCGCCGAGCTCGCCCGCGTCTATCAAATCCTTTATATGATTGACCGCAGTGCCGAAGCGGTTGCACACGCCGATGCTTAAAATCCTGCCCGTCTCATGTGCGACCTTCTGCATCTCGAGCGCCTCGGAGAGCACGCGCGCGGCGGGCTTCTCGCTGAGGACATCCTTACCGGCGCGCATGAAGTCTATCGCTATGACCGAATGCAGGTCGTTGTGGGTGCAGACCGAAACAGAATCGAGCTCGGGGTCGTCGAGTATCTCATGATAGTCATAGACGGCCTTTCCGCAGCCGTATTTCTCCACGGCGGCATCCGCCCTCTCGGGGATGATATCGCAGAAATACTTTATCTCCGCCTTTTCGTTCTTCATATAGGCGGGGATATGCGCGGAATTGGCTATCGCTCCGCAGCCGATTATTGCTACCTTGATTTTTTTTGACATTTCATTTCCTCCGTTTCCGGGTTAGTATTCTCCGTGTATATAATAACAAGATAGGATTAAAAAGTAAACTCCAACATAAAAAATATATGTTTTTTTATTTTTTAGGCTAAATCGGACATTTTTCATGCATTTGTTTCTTGTTTTTTGCAAAGGCAGGTTATATAATAAAATTGCGTAATTGTTTTAACTAATGTTTTTGGAGATGGTGAAGTGAGTAAAATATCCGATTTTCTCAACTCAAAAATCGTTAAGAGCGATGTCGGCGAAGAAACCGTACTGACCTGGAAAGAAACGCTCTCCTATGCCCTCGGGCGCGGCGCTCAGGGCATGAACACGAGCATGACAAGCTCGAAGTACATAAACTTCTTCCTGACCGACGTGCTGTTCAAGAAGCTCGAAAATCCCATGGGAGTCGCGTCAAAAATCAGGCTTTTCTGCGGCATCTTCGACGCGATAAACGACCCGATGATGGGCGTTATCGTTGACAAGACGAGGACGAAGGACGGTCAGATGCGCCCGTATATCAGATGGGCTCCGCTGTTCGTTTCGCTCGTCATGGTGCTGTTCTTCATCGGCAGCGCGGACGCTAACCCGATTTTCAACATCGTTTATACGACCTTCCTTTTCGTCATGCTCGATGTCACCTACACGGCGTTTGACATCCCGATGGGTGCTTTGGCATTTTCGATAACCCCGAGCGGAATCGAGCGAACTAAGCTGTTCGGAGTCAGCTCCATCGTCCGCTCCGTAGTCGGCGCGCTGCCACAGGTCTTTGTTGCTGGCGCGGCTCTGCTCCCCTATTTCAAGGATCACACCCCGCAGGCTTATCTGACCTCCGCGATAATCTCCGCGGTGTTCATAGTCATTCTCACGCGCCTGACCTACCGCAACACCCACGAGCGTGCGCAGCATCAGTCGGACACGCCGAGCGTCAAGGAATGCTTTGCGCTCCTGTTCAAAAACCGTCCCCTGCTCATGCTCTTCTTTGCGAATATCTTCTTCCTTATCTGCAAAATCCCCGAGCAGATCTCGTTCTACTTCGTAGCCGACCTCATCTTCAACAGAAAATACAACGTCTTTATCGACGTTATCAAGTTCCCCGGCTTCCTGCTTGCGGGCATTTTGGTGCCCAAGATAGTCGAAAAGCTCGGCAAGCGCGCGGACTCGCGCAGGTTCTTCCAAATCTGCTGCTTATCCGCTATAGTTCTTCATCTGCTCTTTGCTCTGACCACCTACGGCGGACTGATAAACAAGCCCGAGGGTCAGTCCGCGTCGATATTCACGGCCATACTCGTCATCCTCTTTACGGGTCTTACGACTATTCCGCTTGAGTTCAAGAACCTCATGCAAAAGGAGATGGAGGCCGAGACCGTCGACTACATCGAGTGGAAAACAGGCCGCCGCGTCGAGGGAATCATGCTCTCGATAATGAGCTTCACGGGAAAAATAGAGAACACCTTCGCCTCGTCTATAGGCATTGCGATTCTCGGCATAGTCGGCTATGTCAGCCACACCGAGGGCTCGCTTATTCAGAACCACAACACGAATCTTGCACTGTTTGCGATGACGACAATCGTCCCCGCAATAGGCTATCTGCTTATGCTCATCCCGATACATTTCTATAATATCACCGGCGACGGACACAGAAAGATGATGGCCGATATCGCCGAGCGCCGCGCCTCGATAGCCGCAGAGACGGCCGCCGAGCTTCAGAGCGCAGGAGAGACAAAATGAATCCACGCTTCGTTTTCATAGCCGACACTCACCACTTCTCGCGCACTCTTTCCGACGGCGGCGAGGCCTATGCCTACCGCAGCGGCTCGGATCAGAAGTGCCTTGAGGAGACGGGCGAGATAATCGACGCGGCATTTGAAAAGATACTCGAAAATCCGCCCGACGCCGTAATGATAGCGGGCGACCTTTCAGACGACGGCGAGCGAGTCTGCCACGAGGAATTCCGCGAAAAGCTCCGCGAGCTTCAAAAGCACGTTCCCGTATATGTCATAACCGCGACGCACGACTGGTGCTGCGACGAAAACCCGCGCAGGTTTACGAACGCCGAGGTCACAAACGACGTGGAGACCGTTTCGCACGAGGAGCTCAGCGACTTCTACCGCGAGTTCGGGCTCGACCGCGCGATAAGCTCATTCAAGACTCACCTCGGCATATATTCATATGTCGCGCAGCTTGCGCCCGGCGTTCGACTGCTCGCCCTCAACGATGACCAGAACGGCAAGGGACGCGCGGGCTACACTCCCGACCACATGGCGTGGATAGAGGAGCAGATAAGCAAAGCGAAAGAGGACGGTCAGCTGATAATAGGCATGGAGCACCATCTGCTCATAGCGCACATCCACCCGTTCATAACGAGCGGCCACTGCGTCGGCGACCGCGAGGAAGTCGCCTCAAGGCTTGCGGACGCGGGGCTTCGGTATATGTTCGTCGGTCACTCGCACATTCAGCGGATAGATACATTCGTATCCCCCGCGGGCAATCCGATAACCGAGGTCAACGTAGGCTCGCTGTGCGGCTATCCCGCGCCGATAGTCAACGTAACAGTGACGGATGACAGCCGCCTGCATATAGTCACGGAGCACCTCGAGAGCTTCGAGGGTGCGGAGGACGCGCAGGAATTTTTGAGAGCGCACGCCACGCAGCTCATTGACCTGCCGCTCAAGGGCGCACTCGAGAGCCGAAAGGAGTTCGGCAAGAGGCTCGACGCGCTCGGCGTAAACGGCAAAAAGATATCGGCTCTGCGTCCTGTTGTAAAGCCCGTTGCAAAGCTGCTGCTGAAATCCGATGTGATGAGCTTTTATAAAAAAGTGAACCGCCTGACCTTCGGCAAGGTGCTCAGAAAAGAGGACGCCGAGGAGCTTGCGGATATGAGAGTCATAGACATAGTGCACGGCGTCCTGCTCTCGTTCCTCGACGGCGGCATGAACCGCGTTGACAGAGACAGCGCATATTACCGCTTAGTTGCGGGAACTATCTCGATCCCATCTCGGATAATGAAAAAGAACTCGCTGTTCAGAAAGCTCAACGAGTGCGCCGATGCGATACTCACGGGCAGTGAGCCGAGTCCCGAGGACGCAATAATATAGAATAAAATATAAAAGCACAGGGCTTCCGTCTGATTCGGAAGCCCTGTTGAATTTATATTGTCGGTATCAGTGGAAATTCCACGAGTCTATGTCCGCATAGATATCATTGATATGATTTTTGTTGCCGTATTTGAGCGTTCTTGTGTATATCGCTATTCCCGAACGATAGCACAGGGGCACGAACGGCATATCGGCATTGAACGCTTCTATAAAGGTATTCAGATCGGATGAGCCCGCGAGGAACGCCGAGTATGCGGTGCTCGCAGCGCCCGAGGTGTTGATGCCGTAGGCGACGCTGCCGCCGCTCTTGAGAAGCGGCGAAAGGCTCATATTATCGGTGAGCTTGACTTCGCCTATATACATATCGAATTTGCCGGAGGCTACCGCCGCGCGGTAATCCTTTTCGCCGAGCTCGCTGACCGTGACGGAAATTTTGAGCTTTTCGAGCATCTCCTTTATGCTCTGCGCCGCTGCCGCCTTGAAGCCGTTATCCTTGTTGACAACTATCCTGAGCGCGAGCTGTTTTTTGTTGGCGTCCGCGCGCGTTGCGTCGTTTTTCGAGGTATAGCCCGCCTCGTCGAGCAGCTTTCCCGCCGCTTCGAGGTCGGTTTTTACGGTGTAGTCCTTGTCGGCGACTGCGCTCCAATCAGGATTAAAGGGCGTATACGCCGCTTTCGCGTGGCCCTGGAACGATTCGTCGGCGAGCTTCGCCCTGTCTACGGCTAAGGCTATCGCCTGCCGCACCTTCTCGGAAGAGAGCGCGGAGCTGCTCTTATTGAACGTGAGATAGACAAGGTTATTCATCTGTATGTCCGCCACCGACGCGGAATATCGGGTATATGCGCCGCTGCGCAGGTCGTCGAAAGCGAAGCTGATGTTGCCGATGGCGAGAGTATATTTGAGCATGCTCAGATCCTTGACGTCGTAGAGCGTGATGCTCGTCTTTTTCGGCGAGAAGTCGCCGCGGGCGTTGCTCGCCTTGAGATAGCCTACGCCGTTTTCGGATTTATATGTGTATCTGCCTCTGCCCGCCGCGCCGTCGTCGGTTGAACCGCGCTTTGTGACGGCAAAGGTCAGGCAGTTCACTGCATACGGGTCATCGTCGCCGAGCGAGAAAACAACGCTGTTTCCGCTGACCTTGGCGCTGCTGAAATTCGCAAGCCGCGTTTTATATGCGGGCGACTTTTTTGCGCTCTCAAACGAGGCCACAACATCCGAGGGCGAAACGCTCGAGCCGTCCGAGAATTTCGCGGAGGCGAGGGATACGGTGAGGGTGCGCCCGCTCCGGCTGTAATTCGACGCGAGAAGCGGCTTTGGATTATAATTTTTATCGAGCGCGAACAGCCCGTCGTATATGAGCGTCATAAGCTGCTGATTGAGCATACTCGTAGCTGTAAAGGGATTCAACTTGTCAGCCTTTGAATAGGGCAGCTTGAGGGTCTGTATCGCTTCAACGGCATCGGACGGCATTTCCGTAGTCCCGTCCTCGCCCTCCTTTTTGCCTGAACATCCGCTGAATACAAAGGAAAGCGCAAGTATCAGCGCAAGTATTGCCGCCGCTGAACGGATAAATTTTTTCTTCATACCTGTCTCCTCTCGGGGAATCTGTAAAGCCATATAACTTTACACTATTTTATCAAATCTTTGATTATCTCGCCCGCCATTATCATGCCCGCTACGGGCGGGACGAACGATATACTCCCGGGCAGAGCCCTGCGTGAGCTCTCCTCGACGGTCTCCCCGGGCTTTATCGGCTGCTCGGGCGACCAGACGACCTTCAGACGATTTATCCCCCGCGCTTTGAGCTCGCGGCGCATCACGCGGCACAGCGGACAAACCGAGGTTTTTGAGATATCGGAGACCCTGAAGAGAGTCGGGTCGAGCTTGTTGCCCGTGCCCATGCACGATATCAGCGGTATTCCACGCCTCTGCGACTCTGCCGCCAGGGACAGCTTCGCCTGAACGGTGTCTACGGCGTCGGCGATATAGTCATAGCCGCCCTCGAAGAAGTCCGCCGAATTTTCTTCGAGATAGAACCCGTCAATGATATTCACCTTGCATTCGGGGTTTATATCCTTTATTCTTTCGGCTGCGACTTGAGTTTTTTTCATGCCGACGGTCGAGGTCAGCGCGTAAAGCTGGCGGTTGATATTTGTAATTGATATCTCGTCGTTATCAACAACGGTCAGCTCCCCTACGCCCGCGCGGGCAAGCGCCTCCGCAGTATACGAGCCGACGCCGCCGAGCCCGAACACCGCAACGTGACAGCGGGCGAGCTTCTCCGCCGCCTCCTTGCCTATCAGCATTTCACCTCTTGAAAAGCGAGAAAGTTCCAAAGCATCTGCCTCCGGTAGTTTCTTATGGGATTATTGTACACCATGGGCGGAGATTTTGCAATTTTTTATTGATAAAAGCGCGGTTGCGGTTGTTTTTTTGACCGCTAAAGGTTATAATTAAATGAATATAAGTTTAAAGGATGTCATTTGAAATGAAATTAGGAATAGTAGGTCTGCCGAATGTCGGCAAGAGCACGCTTTTCAACGCCATTACCAATGCGGGCGCGCAGTCCGCAAACTATGCGTTCTGCACCATCGAGCCGAATGTCGGCGTAGTTGCCGTGCCGGACGAGCGCCTTGACAAGCTCGCAGAAATGTACAATCCGGACAAGATAACCCCCGCGACAATCGAGTTCGTTGACATAGCCGGTCTTGTGCGCGGCGCATCCAAGGGCGAGGGTCTCGGCAACAAGTTCCTCTCGCATATAAGAGAAGTCGATGCGATAGTACATGTGGTTCGCTGCTTTGAGGATGACGATATAGTTCATGTCGACGCGACTATCGACCCGAAGAGAGATATCGAGACTATCAATCTCGAGCTCATCCTCTCCGACCTTGAGATGGTCGAGCGCAGGATAGACAGAGTCGCAAAGCAGGCGAGAAACGACAAATCCGCTGCGGCGGAGCTTGAGTTTCTCAAGAGGCTCAAGAGCGAGCTTGAGAGCGAGGTTCCCGCAAGAAACGTCGAGTGCGACGAGAACGAGCGCGAATTTTTGGCGCAGATATCTCTGCTCACCGCAAAGCCCGTCATCTACGCCTGCAACATGAGTGAAAACGATTTTGCCAATAATATTGATACAAACCGCCACTATCTCGCGGTCAAGGAGATAGCCGCCGCAGAGGGCTCGGAGGTCCTGCCCATCTGTGCGGAGCTTGAGGCGGAGATAGCCTCGCTCGAAAAAGAGGAACGCGAGATGTTCCTGACCGATCTCGGAATCGAGAAGGGCGGACTCGACCTGCTCGTTCAGCGCAGCTATCACCTGCTCGGTCTTATATCCTACCTGACCGCCGGCAAGCCCGAGGTCAGAGCCTGGACGATAACCCGCGGCACTAAGGCTCCCCAGGCGGCCGGAAAAATTCACTCCGACTTTGAGCGCGGCTTCATCCGCGCCGAGGTTATAAGCTTTGAGGATCTCATTGCCTGCGGCTCGCTGACCGCCGCAAAAGAAAAAGGCCTTGTCCGCAGCGAGGGCAAGGAGTATGTAATGAACGACGGCGATGTCGTGCTGTTCAGATTCAATGTGTAAAGGAGTAAGCTATGGCTGAGGACAACAACATTCTTGATTTTTATCCCGAGGGCGAGGAAGAGGCCTGCGCCGAGGACAGCTACGTCACTCTCGTTGACGAGGACGGCAACGAGGTCGATATGTCGGTTGTCGATATCGTTGAGCACAAGGGCGAGAACTATGTTATTCTCCTGCCCGTCGAAAATATCGAATCGGGCGATATGCAGTTCGCCGTGATGAAGATAGAATACGACGAGGACGCCGACGAATACACCTATGTGACCGGCAACGAGCCCGAATACGACGAGGTTTTCGTCGAGTTCCGCGAGAGGCTCGAGCAGGAGCTGAGCATCTTCGACGGTATCGGCGATGAGCTTGAAAGCGAAAACGAGCTCGACCATTTCGACGAGGACAACTGAAAACAGATGAGGGGCCGCGTTGAGCGCAGCCCCTCTTGCTTTTACCATTCAAATGTCACGGTGATTCCGTTCTTTTGATAGCTTATATCATGGAAGTTTCTGTTTTCTATTCCCTCGCAGAATACGCGCGTCATCTCCGCATCTGTAAACGTGATGCTTCCGGTCAGGGTCAGGCTCTGCGGCAGATACACCGTCTTACTGACGGTGAAGCCCGTCAGCCACCAGTGATACATCGGGTCGCGGTGGACGAGCAGGTCGTCTCCGTGGAAGAGATCGAGCGACATGAGCAGCATATCCTCATCACCCACGCAGTTATAAAATGTTCCCTTTGACCCGGGCTCGCGCTTGTATATGCCTATTTCCGCGCCGTTTGTTATGACATATCTGCCCTTCCAGAGCTGAATCATCCACTCGCTGCCGGCGTAGTTAAATTTAATGCGCGCGGTCTGATAGTTGAACAGCGGAGTGATATAGCAGAAGATATCATATGCCACGGTAAAGCCGAAGTTTCGCATCCAGACATGAACAGGCGTTATGACCATGGCCTTTCCGACGTCGAAATCATAGCCTATGCCAACCATTCCGTTGTCGTCCTTGCCGTAGAGCATCTGGGTCTTTATGTTATAATACGTGCCCGAGGGCAGCTCCTCCGTCCTGCCGTCGCGGTAAGTCACGCGGCAATATATCTCATATGTGTCCTCCAAATCCTTTACGGGTACGCAGTAGAGATATGCCTCGTCGATTATTCCGAAATAGACCGCCGCAGCACGGAAAATGAGTGAGAGAGCGGAATTGCCCTCCTTTGCGTATTTTTCGGATAGCTCGTTGAGCTTCTTTTGAAGCTCGGGCACATTGATATGATATTTTTCGCTGACCTTGACGGCGAGGCCGTTGAATTCCGGCATACTCTTCATTATCAGCGCGGCATCGAGTCCCGAGGCTCTGGCGACGCTCGAGCACAGGGTGTCAAGCTTATCGTCGAGCACCACGTTGAACTTATCCTGCGACACAAAGTGGAAGCCCGTGAGCAGGTAAACGGCGTTGTCGATACTGTTGACATACTTGAAGAAATCCTCGGTTGACATTGTAGGATAGCCGTTCTTCATAATATAGCCGTAGATACCCGTCGGCTCCGCCTTCTTGACGATCGCATTTGCGGGGACGTAGGCAGCGCACAAAAGAATCACAAGGGACAAGATAAAGCTCAGTGTTCTTTTAACTTTTTGCATTGTTTTTCCTCCTCATACTTTGCTTCGCCAATAAAATATTATCATAGAAAGCGAAAATAAGCAACATACAAAATGCGCAGAAACGGGAGTAAATAACCGCTTCTGCGCTGTTTTATATAAGTCCGAGCCTTTTAAAGGCGTTATAAAGCCCGTCGGAATTTATGTCGTCCGTCACTGTGTCCGCCGCCGCTATGAGGGCGGGCGTCGCGTTGCCCATAGCAACTCCGTACTCCGCGAAGTCCATCATCTCGAGGTCGTTGTCGCCGTCGCCGAAGGCTATCGTCGCGCTCCTCGGCGCATTGAAGCGGCGCAGTATCTCCGACATTCCGGTGGCCTTTGTGTATCTGCTGTCCGTAACCTCGCCGCAGCGGTCGCCCATGTTGCCGAAGCTGTAGCGCACGACGCCGAAGCGCTCCCCGAGGTCGGCGGCAACCTCTCCGAGTCCCTTGGGCGCTCCGTAATATATGAGCTTTTCGGCGGAAGTCAGCTCGGACGCACTCTCTACTACCGTAGTCATGCCGAAGAGCGAGTTTATTTTGCCGCGGCCGATGCCGTCGGCGAGATAGTGCGCAACTATCGCGTCCGCGCACCATTTTTCGAGCATGAGCGTATGCTCGGTCTGCACGCAGTAGGGCGCGTGCAGGGAGGTGAAATATCGGGCGAGAAAGGTCATGTACTCCTTTGAGAAGCAGTGCCGGGCTATGCACTCGCCGTCCGCCATAACATATGCTCCCGACGAGCAGACCGCGCCGTCAAAGGTTATCTTTTCGAGCAGCCACGGATAAATCTGCGAGCGCTGTCTGCCCGTGCAGACAAAGAGCTTGTGCCCGTTAGCCTTGGCGGCCTTCAGCGCCTCGAGCGCCGAATCCGCGAGCTTGCCCTGAAAGTCGACAAGTGTCCCGTCTATATCAAGAAAAATATACTTTGTCTCCATACGTTCCCTCCGAAAGCGTTTTTACTATAATAACACAGCCCTAACTTTTTGTCCATTGCCGATTGAAAAAGCGGACGCTGTTATAGTATAATATTTAAAACAGGGAAATAATGGGCGGTGAAAACATGACCGATATTGAAAGAGCGAAGCAGATTTTGATAAGCGAGAGCTGCACCTGCGCAGTCTGCAAGGGCGACAGCATACATATAAGCCAAAAGCGCGGAGTTGCACCGCTCATGGAGCTTCTTGACGGCGGCGCGGATATTCGCGGATATTCGGCGGCGGACAAGGCCGTCGGCAAGGCGGCGGCGATGCTGTTCGTTCTGCTCGGAATAAGCGAAATATATGCCGCGGTTATGAGCCGAGGAGCAAAAGCGGTCTTTGACGAGCACGGGATAAAATATTCCTGCGGCGAAGAGGTCGAATATATAGTCAACCGCCAAAAAGACGGTATGTGCCCGATGGAAAGAGCGGTTAGGGATATTGACGACCCCGCCGAGGTGCCGAAAAAAATAAAAGAAACAATTGAAAAATTGTGAAAGAGTGACTGACATGAAGCTTCACTACATGGGAAAATTCAATCTCGACCCGAACACTCTGCCGCAGGCGGAGCACAAGCCCGGCGCAACGGAGTTCAAAGAGGCGGACAGCATGAAAAAGCTGGCTGTTATCGCAAACGCCGTCTCTTTCGTGATTTTTGCCGTTCTCGCCGTCGCGGCGTATTTAAGGCTGCCGGATATCACGCGCGGAAAATCATCTGTAATAGCCTGGGGCGCAGCCCTGCTCGGCTCTCTGCTCATCCTGTTTCCGCACGAGCTGCTCCACGCCGTCTGCTTCAAAAATGATGTGTATCTCTACACTAATTTCAAGCAGGGTATGCTGTTCGTTGTCGGCACGGAGCCGATGAGCAAGGGCAGGTTCATATTTATGTCCATGCTCCCGAACATAGTTTTCGGCATTATCCCCTACGCCCTCGGCATGATATTCCCGCAGCTCAAAGCACTGACCCTGTTCGGTATGCTCTGCACGAGCATGGGCGCGGGCGACTACTATAATGTGTTCAACGCCATACGGCAGGTGCCGAAAAACGGAAAAATCTATATGTCCGGCATGCGGTCGTATTGGTATGTGGAGGAATGATGCTGCAAAGGAGCTTAGAAAATGTCATTAAAATCATTTTGGAATGAGCCTGTTTTCGGAGATGAACCGGCTGCCGAGAAAGCTGAAAAAAGAAGAAAAAGAAGCGTCTGTTTTCGTTGGACTGTGTGGCTTGCCGTAATTTTAATTATCGGCGGTATCTCCGAATTGATAGACAAAATCAGAACAAGCGAGCATTCGACGCTCATTTTTAGCCTGATAGGAGTCGGGCTTGCGGCTGCAATCGCCGTTATCATTGTTCTTGTTATACGCAGCAGGAAAAATAAGAGTATTTAACTGTAAATTTGAACTGTCGAAGCAGGAAATTGATTTGGGCTATATAGTATTATGGAGATTTTTGCTATTGAAAAGGAAAAGAATGATAACCTACACGATATTAGCAGCTATGAACCTGCTGTTATTGCGAATAAGATAAAGAAAGAGTGCATGCAGCAAAATACCACATTAAAAACCATGTTACAAGAATTAAGCATCGGTAGTAATATAATGTCGCATATGTCGCACGGTAAAGCACCATCATATATTACTATCGCGCGTATATGCGACTATCTTAATATCAGCATAGATACACTGTTAGACCATACTGTGACTGCAAATACAGCACCAATAGATACTGCGGCGGCATTGCAGCATTTGTCAGCCGTAACCGGATACAGCACCGACTACATTGCCGGATTGCTTCGTATTCCACCAAAACAACAATTTAAACAATAGGACTGACATCTTACTGCTATTGGGGGAGAAGGGGTCGGAAATCCGCAACCTGCGACATCGTTAAGCTCAAATACATTCAAATTAAAGATTGCGGCACCGCACGCCATTCGCGTGTGATGCCGCTTTGTATTTTTGCGTTCTGAAATTTTATTTGCCGAGTTCCGCTACGCTCCACTCCAAAGGCGGTCAAAAACATCATTTATCTGACTTCTTAAAAAACTTACACACTTTTATTGACAAAGCCGCTTAATCGGTCTTTCAATCATTAAGCCAAGTGTATGTTTGATTTCAAATCAAACTGCTATATGCCTAGCAGAGCCTTCACTGTGTAGTGAAGAGAAAAATATTCCCTCCTCGATTTCAGAAATTACAAATCCACATATTGCACCATTTAAGTTGATGGTCTTACTTTAGTCTACAACAGCTACCGTAGTAGGATCGCTAAAATAATGGGCAGCTTGGGTGGTAAACATTTTTTTATAAATTCCTGATTCTTTTGCCATAAGGCTCTGATGTGTTCCGTCTTCAAAAACGGTGCCATTATTTATTACGATAATTCTATCACAAAAATGTGTTGAAGAGAGCCTATGAGATATAATAATTGCAGTTTTATTTTCAACCAATTTTTCGAATCCTGCGTAAATTTCATATTCCGCAACAGCATCCAGCGAGGCGGTTGGTTCATCTAAAATAATAATAGGGGCATCTTTATAGCAGGCGCGTGCAATAGCTAGCTTTTGGCTTTCGCCTCCCGATAATTCAACGCCATTTTTATCAAACTCTTTGCTATACAAAGTATCAAGGCCATTATCTAAAGTTTTTAGTCTTTGAGAGAATCCACTTTTTTTCAAGGCTATATTTATGTCTTCAGGATTTTCAGTTTTGCCAAGTAAAATATTATCTTTCAAAGAGAATGAAAATAATTTGTAATCTTGAAACACGGCCGAAATAAATGAATTATATTCTTCCTCATTATATTCATATATATTTCTGCCGTTGAGAAGAATTTGTCCCTCATCTGGAATATAAAAACGACAAAGTAATTTTACAAGAGTGGTTTTTCCGGATCCATTCAACCCAACAATAGCAATTTTTTCCCCCGCATGAATCTTTAAACTGAAGTCTTGCAAGATATATTGTTCCTTGCCAGGGTATCGAAACGAAACATGGTCAAATACAATTTCCATGCGTGATTTATTTTCTGACAAGAAAGGTTTGTTTTGATTTTCAGCTTCTTTTTTTAGAGAAAGATTCACGCAAGTTCTGAAATCGGTAACAAACGTTCCACTCTTCATTAAATCAGAAAAGGCGTTCGAAAATTGTTCGGATATACTTGATAACGATACGGCTGCGGTGATAACAAGCACGGCTTCGTCAATCTGAATAATGTCTTTATAAATTACATATACAACAAACGAAGTCAAAAAAGAAAATAGAAGAAAATTAATTAGAATTGAGAATATGCTGAATTTTCTGCAACTTAGATCATATTTCTTTTTTGTTTTTAGATACTCCGTACAATTTTCTTCTGCTCTGTCATAGAGCCATTCCTGAATTGCATTAATGCGGACTTCTTTTCCGTATATGGGGTTTTTAAGTAGCCCCAAAACATAATTTGTTCGTCTGAGTGGTGGGATAACAAGGTTCTTCCATTTAGTCCAGTTTAAAGCCTTTACTTTTTCGGATAAAAGGATCAATACGATTGCGACAAGCAGAGGAACAATCAATATCTTGTCTACAGCAAGAATGGTTGCAGCAAGACCAATAATTGTAACAAATGTAGAAATGGAAACAATTACATTTTCAAGCACACCAACGAACTTTCCCGGATCTTGTGCCAGTTGAAGCAAATCTTTTGCAAACGGTTTCTCCATTTCAAAATAATCCATTTTTATGGCGGTCATGCCTACTTGCGTGAGAATCTGTTTTTCAAGCAAATCCATATCTTTTCTTAGAATAGGTTCTATCACGGACGAAAGAATTTGCGTGATTCCAAGAGAGACCACAAGCGCTCCAACAAATATAGCTGTCAGAGTCCAGTTCTTGTCTATAATAATGTACTGTACGATATATCGCAAAAAAATTACAGTAGTTAGACTTTGTGCGATATCCAACACCACTTTAAAGATATTCAACGCATAAATCCTCTTATTTATTTTCCATATAAACTTTAGCAAAAAAAACAAATTGGATAAGATGGGAGTTTTTTTCTTGCTCATAAAACTATGATTCCTTTCTCCTGAAAATTAAAAGGCAGCGACAATCACGTTTTATAGTACAGGGATTGCTTCATGAACATATCTTCATAAATTCCTTGTTTTTGTAGTAGCTTATCATGTCCACCAACAGAGTCAATCTTTCCTCCATCAAACACATAAATAGAATCACAGAATTTTGTTGAAGACATTCGGTGCGAGATAAAGATGGTGGTTTTATTTTTTGTGAGTTGACTGATTTGTTCATACATACGCTGTTCTGCAATTGCATCTACTGCTGCAGTTGGTTCATCCAAAATAACAATAGGTGAATTTTTATAAAGAACTCTGGCTAGTGCTAGTTTCTGACCCTCGCCACCTGAAAGCTCAATTCCATCTTCACTAAAATCTTTATTAATATAAGTCTCATATCTGTCAGGGAGTAAAGATATCTTATCTTCAAGACCGCTGTCTCGTGTTGCCTCATCTAGCTTTGCTATATCATCTTCACCAGAAAGTATAATGTTGTCCTTAAACGTGAAGGAAAAAATTTTATAATCCTGAAAAACGACAGATATGATTTTTGCATATTCAGAGGAAGAAATTTCATTTATGTCTGTTCCGTTTAGTAGTATTTTTCCAGTTGTCGGCTGATAAATTTTACATAAAAGCTTTACGAAGGTGGTTTTCCCCGATCCATTAAGGCCAATGAGCGCTACCTTTTCTCCAGTGCAAATTTTTAAGCTAATATTTTGCAATGCGAAGGTATTTGAATTTGGATACTTAAAACTTACATCTACAAACTCGATATCATAACTACCTTCTTTTTGGGATGAAGTTTGTGCAAGAAGCGATTTATTAGAAGAGGTTACGTTTTCTAGATATGTCTCGTAATCTTTTACATATACTGAAAACATGTTCAGACGATTTACACTTGCTAACAGTCCTCCAACAGCCTGAGCAAAAGCAAGCATTGTCCCAATATACATTGTCATTTGCCCAATTGAAATAGAGCCATTATATGCAAGATATACAACATATCCATACGAAACGGCATTAATTATCGCTAATAAAACTGTTTCAAAAAAGTTAAGCTGGCAGAGTTTTTTTGTATGTGCACTTAACTTTTGATTATATTCTTTTACCTCTTTATCAATTTTATCGCTTGCCCATTTAGATGCTTGATTGATACGCATTTCTTTTGCATATTGAAAATCAATGAGAATCTCAAAAAGATAGGTAAGCTTTCTCTGAGTCTTGGAGATATTTTGGTCATATTCGTATTTGTATCGTTCTCTTTTTTTCTCAAATTCATAATTGCATATTGCAATCACAAAGAAGACGAGATAGATTAGAACATGCAGCCTTACCATGATGAAAGAAAAGCCAATGACTAAAAACAGATTAATAAAAAATCCAGACAAATCATCTGCTACGAATCCATTTGCAGTTACATTGCGGCGCAGTTTTTCTTGTGTATTGCGAATTTCATCATTTTCCTGGTCTTTATACTCCATTTTCACATAATGAAATGCGTAATCCAAAGCTGTATTTGCATCACCTTGGTTATACGCCTTTAAAATATAAGGGGTAATAGCGGCTCTGAAAATCTGAATGCCAAAAATTGCAATTATTAATATGGCTAGATGAAACATAGTCTGTCTAATTGATGACCTGTTTGTAATATCATCAATAAAATATTGAGGGAGAAGGATTGAAGAAAAGGTTTTCGCGATTTCAAGAATAACAAGAAAAAATGTAGGCACAAATACTGCGGGATTTAATTTCTTGGTGTATTGTAGCATAAAACGAATTCCATGCCAAAAATTTTTAAATCGTTTTTTCATTATAAAATATATGTTGCATAGCAGCATAAGACTAATCGAGACGTTTGGTCTTGTGCAGACTATGCAATCACTCCTTTCTGTTGTTAAGAAGTGGTTTTGTGTAAATATTACGGTGTTTCTGTTATCTATGATTCTTGGGAAAAATATGAAATAATCTCATTTGTTAAGTCCATCATCTGGGCTTCTTCTCCCAAAAGAAATGTAGGTAAATTAAAATGATCATATAGATCTTTTTTTACATTCTGGAATGATTCTTTTGAAATAATATTGCTTGGACCCACGGGTCCCGCCCAGTCAAAGGTCTGTACCACGGGAAAAAGGCAAAGTGCAATTACTTCACATTCAACGGTTGATTCAAGAAATGAGATCGTTTTTTCAATATATTCATAAGTATCATTCATGGAAATACTTAAAATAATAGCATCGGGGCGCGTGCCCATTAAAAAATTTGTTTGAAAAATATTATAATAGTAGAGATGGTTCGGATAGATATTCACACTAGCGGATTGGGATCCAACCAAGATAATATCACACCGGGTATCCTCCAGTTTATGTATAGTTTCTTTTAGATATCTTATAACATCGTAATCGTGTATGCGCAAAGAATAAACACTATTATATCCGATAGGGAAAACATACTCCATTCCAAAAAGTAGTGCACTTGGTTCTGTGCCGATTTGACCTACCTTAAAACCTTTATTCCGCAGACAGTTTCTCAAAGTGACTTGTAAAGTGAATTTGCCTTGGCGTCCTCCTGTGCCGAAAACTCCAACTACGGGGACAATATTTTCGTGTAGCTTTTCATATCGAAAAGGAGGGAGATGTTCTGGCAGTATTGTTGGACTTTGCACTCTCTTATTGTTTTTCACGATTTGACCTAAGTCGTCAAAAGAATATATCTGCTTATTATGCCGTAGCGCTTCTGAAATCAGGTTATTTTTGAAGTCATACGATTTCATTTGCAATATAAGCATGTCGATATGACCAAGAATCAATGTGTCAAAGCTGTCCCAATCGATTTTTTCAATGTTCTTGATAATATGCCCTGAGGAGTCACTCTTGACTTCTTTGTTAGTGTTCTTTCCAACTCGCAACGAATATTTTGTATCATATACATCAGTGATTTCAAAGTCCAGTTTATCTTCGAATCGCAAGATACTATGCATTTCTTTGTTAAAAGGAAACAGGGCAGCTTTTTTTATTTTAAATATGTTATTGGGCATAACTGGAACACAAGTATTCGTATGTATTTTTTTTGCACTTACAAATTAACATCAATATCAAAAGTATTAAAGTTTCAGAAAATCAACTTTTATTCGACAAATTGATTATACCACAATCAATGGTAATGTCAATACACAAAAATAACGCAAAATATTCACATTGAAACATTAAAAAGTGTTAGACAAAATGTTAGACACATGGGAATTTCGAGCTATTTTAGAAAAGGGAAAAGCCCTGAACCCGTTGAGGCTCAAGGCTTCTGAGATGGCTCCCCCTGTTGGACTCGAACCAACGACCCTTTCAGTCAGAAACATAGTCGCATTGCTCGCTTGGAGCGCTTCGCAATGCTCGTTGTTTCTTCCTGCTCATAGCACCGCTTCATCTGCCGCAGGCAGCGCGGTGCTCCGAGCCAGTTAACAGCCGATGCGGCTGTGTGTGGCAGGGGCACTGGTTGGGGTCAGTAGGTAAAGTAAAACAGAGCAGAAAGATTTTAGTCTTACTGCTCTGTTTATTAAACATGATAACTATTTCAATCTATAAAGTAGAGCACACAGTTTGCGTATGGTGATGCCCTGCATTTTTGACACTTAAAAATTATTCGCTGAGTTCTTTTATAATCGCTTTGAACTCATCGGTGTCGCGCACCGAATCAAACTCATCATGAATCAGCCATTTATCTCTAAGTATTTCGCAAAGAGTTCTTGTGTCGGCAGTCTCGAAATCTGTTTTTCGCTCGATTATTTCGCCGACTAATACCGCGCTGTATCTCTGCTCGTCGGGGCGATTATCAAAAGCCTTCGCTTCATTAACGGCTAAATGCAGGTGCTTATACATATTATCGTAATCCTTCAAAAGCGCATATCTTTTGGCAATATCAAAATCAAGCCACGCAACACCCCAATTATTGTTTGGTCTGTTGCCGTCAAGGATAAGCTTCTCCAATTCAAACACTTTTTTCAACACAATAAGCTCTGTTTCGTTATCAACCACATCCGCATCCGCTAAAAGCCAAATAAATGTTTGCAAATTTTCATAGCTTTTCATAATCGCGTTGCGCAAAAAGGGCAACTTTTCTTCTTTTTTTAGTGCCCACCATATCTGCAATTCACGGCAGTTTTCCATTGAAGGCAGTGTTTCATAAATTTTTCTGCCGATTTCTTTTCTCCCATGCAGACAATGGTTAAACGCAAGTCTCGCGGTTGCCGCAAGCCGTATGCTTTGATCGGGGCAATATTTCATAATTCTTTCACCCAGGGCGGTGATTTCAGAATCATACCTTTCCATATTTTCTTTCCATTCTGGAATGTTACCGTCATCATCACCCGCGACAAAAAGAGCATACATCAGTTTATCAAGCAGAATGTAATTATTCGGATATTCCCCGACCCCCTCACGGGCAACAGCAATGCACTTATCTATCTCACCCCTACTTATGGAAAGCTGAAAGCGTTCAAGATATTTTTCTACATTTTCCATTTCGGTTATTTCATCGACACCCATAAGCTTATCGGTGGAAACATCAAAAAATGATGCGATGGTAGGCACAAGCTCAATATCAGGATAACATAAACCATTTTCCCAGCGCGACACGGATTGACACGACACACCGAGAACCTGTGCAAACTCCTCCTGCGTGATCTCTTTTTCTTTCCTCATTCTTTTTATCGTTTCGCCTATATTCAGTTTCATAGTAGAACCTCTCTTTCAATGATTGAAAGCGGCGCCTCTTTCTGAATATATTATTGCATATTAAGCCCTTCGATTCAATATCATGAACAGAGAGTTTTTTTCACGGTTTTAGTGAAAAGTCAAGAGCGAATAAGTAAAGAAGCCGTCAGATTTACATCTTATTGCTCGGTTATTCAATACAACAGCGTTATGAAGTGCTCGCTATGCTCGTAGGAAGTGCGCGCACTTTGATTTTCATGCGGTTCACTGCACTTCATTGGCGAAGCGCCTTCATTTTTTCATGCACCGATAAAAAGCGTGTACGCTTCAGACATAGAATCTTCCGTCAAGCAGATGCAATGCTGCGATATCAGACAGGGATTTATGGAGTATGCAGGTAATATGTCATTCACTAACTTAAAGGACAGCCTCTATAAAAACGGATATACCGGCAATCACTCCGGCAATCACTGAGACACATAATGATAAAAGGAATCCACTCAACGCACCATAACCGGCAGCTTTAGCCTTTGAAGGGCTTGTCTCCTTCCACACTAAATAAAGAATAAGTCCCACAATAGGAATAAAAAAGCCCAAAACTGACCATCCAAAGTTACTTGAAGCTTCTCTTCCAAGATTACTTAAAGCCGTCTTAATTTGCGGAGCATTATTTCCCGGCACATTGTTTTCTTGCGCACAGCCACATCCGGGACAAATCACGGCTTCGTCCATAATTTCCTTTCCACACTTTGAACAATACTTCATTTCAAATCACCTCTCAGTATTTTTTGTTGACAACTGACGGTATCATTTTATCCTACTTTATCCTACTTGTCAATAGTAAATAAGATTTTAGCGTATAATTATTTTAGAGGTGATAGTTTTGAAACCATTAAAAGAAAAAATAAGCATAACCATTGACAGTGATATTTTGGAAGCATTACGAATTTTTGCAGAGGATGACGATCGTTCGTTATCTCAATATATAAATATTGTTCTAAAGACACACATAGCCGAGAAGGCAGCACATTCTAATCATTAAAATATTTAACTGTGCTTTATTCAAAACAAATTTTTCAAAAATGTCTGAAAGGTGCATTTCATTGGAATCATGCGCATTTAACGAATGATAAATATTGAATAATACAAAACAAAAATCCCGTCTTTCGACAGGATTTTTTATTTTTGCCCCATGTTGGACTCGAACCAACGACCCTTTCGGTCAGAAACATAGTCGCCTTGCTCGCTTG
>ENA-OPDF01000214-OPDF01000214.1-human-gut-metagenome-genome-assembly--contig:-NODE-214-length-43767-cov-4.330893_pt1 | contig 43767 bp, 33 predicted proteins | sample MGYA00241575_ERZ501501 | MGnify/ENA primary metagenome ERZ501501 (study PRJEB25962, sample SAMEA1972229) | human gut metagenome | biome: human gut; feature: human-associated habitat; material: faeces... | reverse complement strand
TGCTGCTGGCCAGCGAGGACAACCGTCCCATCCTGAAGAAGGCCGGCTTCCTGACCCGCGATCCTCGTATGAAGGAGCGTAAGAAATACGGTCTCAAAGCAGCCCGTCGCGCTCCTCAGTTCTCCAAGAGATAATTGGTCGCGATTTTACAATCAAAATGCTTCAAAAACCCCGGAAATACGTTATTTCCGGGGTTTTTCTATGTCAAAAATCGCTGATACCGTTTGCCCCAATTTGAATGGATTTGGCGTGATCTGGCCCTGTTTTTAGTAGTTAACGATGGGGGAACCGGCGTTTTTGACACCGTTTTGGTTAACAGATGGGGGAACTTTTGCTCCAAATCTTGGCTTTTGGGAAAGTGGTTCTACTGCTGATTTCTCCCTCGTGCTGTGCATGAGTGTCGTTCAAAAAATCAGCAGAGACATCTGATATGGTTTCACCTGATTTGACCCAATTTGAAATTTCCTATTAGAGTTTATGCAGTGATTCACATTTGCGTATTCACTGTTCTTTTTATATGATGGAGATAAAAGGAGGGCTGATCGTGATGCTGAAAAAACAGAAGCGTTATCTATATCTGGATGATGAGGAAATCAGCGTGATGCTGCAAAGCCTGATTCGCCTGAAAAACACTCTCATCCGCGAGGGACGTTATACCGACTGCGTGGATGAACTGATCGTGAAGGTTATGGAAGCGCCAACAAGAAAAATCAAAATTACATAATCAAAACTGAGATTGGCCGTTTATTCTGAAAAGAGTAGACGGCCTTTTTTCATACCCGTACATAGCCGTCTGTCTTGCACAAAAGCATCGCAGGCGGCTAAATCTATGTAAAGGAGGAACCTGTTATGGCGAAAACAAAAGTGATTTCTGTGGCAAACCAGAAGGGCGGCGTTGGGAAAAGCACCAGCGTGTACTGCATCGGTGCAGGGCTGGCCATGGAAGGCAAGAAAGTCCTACTGATGGATGTTGACCCGCAGGGTGATCTGACCAAGATGCTGGGACTTCGCAAGCCTCATGAACTGCCCCAAACGCTGGGCAATGTGATGAATGATGTGATTGGTGGCATTCCACCTAATGGACACACGGAAATCAGGCACCATCCCGAAGGCTTTGATTTTGTGCCGGGAAATCGTTCCCTGACCGCGGTGGAAACCGGCCTGGTGAATGTCATGAGCCGTGAGACGGTGCTGCGGCAGTATGTGGACAGCGTCAAGCAGAACTATGACTATGTGCTGCTTGACTGCCGCCCTTCCCTGGGAATGCTGGTTATCAATGCGCTGGCAGCTTCGGACTATGTACTTGTCCCGGTTCAGGCGGATTACCTGGCCGCTGAGGACATGACGGAGCTTGTGGGTACGGTGCAGCAAATCAAGCGGCAAATCCATCCCAGGCTGAAAATCGGCGGTGTATTTCTGACCATGGCCAATGAAACCAACTTCCGTAAGGATGTGGTCAAGTCGGTTCGGGAGAGCTATGGACGACATCTGCCCATCCTGAATGCCGTTATTCCGGCAACGGTGCGGCTGGCAGAGATCAGCACAGCAGATAAGAGCATCTTTCAGCACGAACCCAGAGGCCGGGCAGCGGATGCGTATCGTGGGCTTGTGAAGGAGGTGATGGAGATTGGGGAAAAACAGCGTGGCCGATCTGCTGAGTGTAGATAACCTCTTTACCACTCAGGCTGAGCGCGATGAAGCCACTCGGGAAAGCATCCTGGACATTCCATTGAATGAAATCAGCGATTTCCCAGACCACCCGTTTAAGGTGCGAATGGATGAAAACATGATGGACATGGTAGAGAGTGTCAAGCAGTACGGCGTACTTGTCCCCGCTCTGGTGCGTCCCAAACCGGATGGCGGCTATGAAATGATAGCCGGTCACAGGCGTAAGATGGCCAGTGAACTGGCAGGAAAGCCGATTTTATCCTGTATTGTCCGGGATATGACCGACGATGAAGCCACCATTGTCATGGTTGATTCCAACCTGCAAAGAGAGCAGATATTGCCGTCGGAGAAAGCCTTCGCCTATAAGATGAAGCTGGATGCTATGAAACGGCAGGGACAGAGGACGGATTTAACTTCCGACCCACTGGGTTGGAAGTTGAATGGGAAAGAGTCTGCAAGTATTGTGGGAAAAGATGGAGGAGATAGTCAAACACAGGTGCGACGCTATATCCGCCTGACCCACCTTATTCCTGACATTCTGGAGCTGGTGGACAACTCTGTTCTCAAAGAAAAGGAGGTTTTACAGATTGCCCTGCGTCCTGCGGTGGAACTTTCATACCTGACTGAGGCAGAACAGCAAGACCTGTTGGAAATCATGGAAAGTGAGGATTGCATACCATCTCATGCTCAGGCTATCAAAATGCGGCAATTCTCCCAGGAGGGCAGATTAAATGCTAATGTGCTGCTGTCCATTATGCAGGAGGAAAAGCCGAATCAGGTGGAGCAATTCAAGATACCCAGAGAGCGTATTTCAAAATTCTTCTCGCCGGGGACGCCCGCGAAGAAAATGGAGGATACCATCGTGAAAGCACTGGAATTGTACCGTAAGCGCCAGCGGGATATGGAGCGATAAGTGAAGAATTACACCGCCAAGGGGAAAGTCTGCCCTTTTCTCTGCAAGTAGTGTTTCGGTGTTCTCCCCCTCTCCACACCTCACCCCCTCTAAACCAGCTGTACCAGCTGAAAAAGAGAGAACTTATGGGGTGTGAACGGTACAAAGCCAGAACGTCAGTACACGGCTGGATTCTTTTTCAGCCGGTAAAATCAAAAAAGAAATTTGGAGGAAACAATGAAAATCAAACAACTATTCAAGAGGGCCGCAGCAACAGTTATGGCTGCGGTCACAGTTTTGTCCCTGTTGCCGGCGACTGCATTTGCGGCAACGGGCGATGTAGGTACGATTTCTTTTACTCATACCTACGATTCGGCGGGAAATGTGATGTACTACAATTCCAGTGCCGTGATCAATGGCTATACGGCAGGAGGTGCCGGAAAAAACAAGTTCCGTATGTATGTGGATGGTTCCACAGCTTTCTGCATTCAGCCGGGTGTTCCGCTGAAAACAGGAAATCAGCTGACACGAAACTCGTCTGAAACCTGGAATGCTCTTTCAGCCAGTCAGAAAAAGGCTGTGGGCCTTGCACTTCTGTATGGTTATCAGGGCAACCGAGACAGTCTGACTGGCAGTGATGATGAGAAGTGGCTGGCCACACAAACGCTGGTCTGGGAGTTTGTCACCGGATGCCGTAATGCGAGCGGTTCTTTCCGACAGACAGATTCCACGGTCTATTCTCTGCATTTCGGCTCCAATTATCCCAACAGCGGAGCCGCGGCAGCCTATGACCAGATCGTTTCTATGCTCACCAAACACAACACGGTTCCCAGCTTTATGAACGGTTCTTCCAGAGAGCTGGAATACAAAGACGGAAAATATATGCTGACTCTGACAGATACCAACGGTGTTCTGTCTGAGTACAGTATTTCCAGTTCTGACTGGAATGTGAGCGTTTCCAAGTCCAATAATACGCTGACAATCAGCTCGACTGAGCCGTTCAAAGGTTCTGTGCGCATCACGGCAACCCGCAATAATATTCCGGTTGTCAGTGAAAGCGCCAAGTTGATTGCTTATGGCGATCCGAGTCTGCAGGATCTGGTTACCGGCGTCGAAAATGCGGATGGTGTGAGTGTCTATCTGGATGTGGAAACACCGACCGGAACAATGGCGCTGAAAAAGACTTCCGAGGATGGCAAGGTGGAAGGGATCACTTTTACGGTAGCCGGAAACGGAATCAACCAGACAGTCACAACCAATGCCGCAGGTGAAATTCTGATTGATGGTCTGACACCCGGCGTCTATACCGTGACGGAGCAGAGCTATGAGAAGTATGAGCCGCAGAGTGTTCAGCGTGTAACGGTCATCGGCGGAAAAACCACAACCGTGACCTTCAATAATGTACTGAAACGCGGCGAGCTGACGGTAACCAAAACCAGTGAAGACAGTCTGGTGGAGGGTATGAAGTTCCATTTGTACGGCACTTCTCTTTCCGGGATTGCCGTAGATGAATATGCGGTGACCGACAGCAGCGGCAAGGCATATTTCAAAAATGTCCTGATTGGTTCCGGCTATGTGCTGGAGGAAGTGGATACCCCAGTTCTTTATGTGGTTCCTGACAGCCAGACGGCTTCTGTGGAGTGGAATACTGTCACGGAAAAGAGCGTTGCCAATGTGCTGAAAAAGTGGAATGCCACTGTAACCAAGAGTGATCGGGAAGCCGGCACGCCACAGGGTAATGCCTCCCTTGCCGGAGCAGTTTATGGCGTTTATAAAGGCGATCAGCTCATCGACACTTACACGACCGATGCAGATGGTCAGTTTGTCACAGCCTATTATGTCTGCGGCGATGACTGGAGCATCCGTGAAATCAGTCCATCCGAAGGCTATCTGCTGGATGAAACCTCCTATCATGTTGGCGCAGAAGCTCAGCTTTATACCGTGGAATACAACTCCACTGCCAACGATGTGACGGAACAGGTCATCAAGGGAAGCATCGCTCTCATCAAACACACCGATGATGGCGAAACCAAACTGGAAACCCCGGAAGCCGGCGCAGAATTTTCTGTTTATCTGAAATCTGCTGGTAGTTACGATGCAGCCAGGGACAGCGAGCGTGATTATCTCATTTGTGATGAAAACGGCTTTGCACAGACCAAAGCACTGCCTTATGGAATTTACACGGTCCATCAGGTGTCCGGCTGGGAGGGCCGTGAACTGCTTGCCGATTTTGATGTGTATATCGCAAAGGATGGGCAGGTCTACCGTTACCTGGCTAACAACGCAAACTTTGAGAGTTACATCAAGGTCATTAAAGTAGACGCAGAAACGGGCAAGATCATTCCTTACGCAGGCGCAGGCTTCCAGCTTTACCGCCCGGACGGCAGTAAGGTGGAAATGACGTTCACCTACCCGACACCGACTACGATTGATACCTTCTACACCAATGACCAGGGCTATCTGGTAACCCCTGAAAAACTGGAATATGGTTCCGGGTATTCCCTTGTGGAAGTATCCGCACCGTATGGCTATGTACTGAACTCTGACCCGGTTTATTTTGATGTGACCGCTGACAATGCAACGGAGGATAGCGCGGTAACCGTGGTAGAAGTGACGAAGTCAAACCTGGCGCAGAAAGGCATCATCAAGATCAGCAAATCTGGTGAGGTGTTCGCCACCGTAACCGAAAATGGTGATCTGTATCAGCCGGTCTATGAGGTGCAGGGATTGCCTGGCGCAGTTTATGAAATTACTGCCGCAGAAGATATTGTTACGCTGGACGGTACCCTCCGTTATTCTGCCGGTGAAGTGGTAGATACCATCACCACAGACGAAAACGGGCTGGCAGAAAGTAAGCCACTGTATCTCGGAAAATATGAGATCCGCGAAACTACTGCACCTTTTGGTATGGTGCTGAATACCGAAGTCCGCACCGTCGAGCTTGTCTATGCCGGTCAGGAAATCGAAGTTACCGAAACCTCTGCCAGCTTCTATAATGACCGCCAGAAAGTTCTTGTCTCTCTGGATAAAGTCATGGAGCAGAATGAAAAGTTCGGCATTGGCATGAACGGCGAAATCACCGCTGTCACCTTTGGCCTTTATGCAAAAGAGGATTTGACTGCCGCAGACGGTTCCATTATCTCGGCTGGCGGTCTGCTGGAAATCCTCTCGGTGGATGAAAACGGCCATTCTGTCTGCAAGACGGATCTTCCTTTTGGCAGCTACTGCCTGAAAGAAATCTCCACCGACAGCCACTATATTCTTTTCGATACCGAGTACCCGGTTGTGTTTGAATATGCCGGACAGGATACGGCCCTTGTGGAGATCAGGGCAAATGATGGCGCTGCCATTGAAAACGACCTGATCCATGGTGAAGTACAGGGCATGAAAAAGGACGACAGCGGCAACGCCCTGGGCGGTGCGCTGATTGGCCTGTTTGCCGCTGATACCGAAGAATTTACAACCGATACTGCGATTCTGACTGCCACCTCCGCAGAGGACGGCAGTTTTTCTTTTGCCCAGGTTCCTCTCGGTAACTGGATCGTCCGTGAAATCAAGGCTCCGACAGGCTATGTGCTGTCAGAGGAAGCCTACCCGGTAAACATCGAAGCGGATTGCGCCATGATCGAGGTGGAGATTGAGAACACGCTGATTCGCGGCACGATACAGCTTACCAAGGTGGATAAGGATTACCCGGACAACAAGCTTACCGGTGCGGAGTTTGAAATCTACCGTGACTTAAACGGCAACAAGGAGCTGGACGCTGAGGATGAAAAGCTGGGAACGCTCATCGAGGTCAGCACAGGTATTTATGAGATGAGCGAACTGACCTACGGCGGCTATCTGGTCAAGGAAACCAAAGCGCCGGAGGGCTTCTATCTGGACGAGAATGCTTACTATTTTGAGATCACCGAGCATGGCAAGACCGTGGCTGTGGAAAATGAAGCCGGAAAAGGCTTTATCAATGCGGCACAGGTGGGCAGCCTGAAAATCATCAAGACATCTTCGGACAGCAAGGTGGAAGGATTCTCTTTCCGTGTGACCGGAGCAAATGGCTATGAGCAGGTATTCACCACAGATAAGAACGGTGAAATTCTCGTAGAGGGCCTGCGCATTGGTGATTACACCATCAGCGAAGTTTCTGACAGCGTATCTCAGAACTATGTGCTGCCTGCGGATAAGAAAGCCGCTGTCTTTGAGGGTGCCGTGACCAAGGTGGAAATGCACAATGAACTGCGTGATACCCCGAAAACCGGCGATGACAGCAACCCGGCCCTTTGGATTGCCCTGATGGGCATTGCCGCTGTGGGCGCTGTTACCTGCGGTGTGTTCGGAATCAAAAATAAGAAGAAAAAGGAGGATGCTGAATAATGGACGCAAAAACCGGTATTGCCATCGGGCTGGTCGTGTTCATTCTTGCGGCACTGGTCTTTTTGAAGATCAGGGCTAAGAAGAAGTAACGGCCTGGGGCGGCTGAAAAGCCGCCCTTTTACATAACCAAAAGGAAAGGAGTTATGGACAAATATGAAGATCAGAATTTATCAAATTAATTCCGGCAGGGATGAACACCGAATGATGTTCATGTCGCATGACCGCCTTGAGAGGTTCCAGGGCAGCCCGGAGGTGGACAGCAAAATCTACGACAAGGTATATGACAAGGAGGTTGGGTGCAGCAATCTGGAGGAGATTTATGCCCTGCTGAACATCAATCACCCTTCCGATTACAGGGGCCGTTCCTTCTCTGTTTCCGATGTTGTGGAGGTCTATGAAAGCGACGCCGTACCGCAGGGCTTTTATTTCTGTGACAGCGTTGGCTTCAAGCAGGTTGCTTTCCACCCGGAGGAATGTAGTGTCAGTGAGAGAATGAATGAGCAGGGTGCAGAAAAAATCTCCGTTCTGCTTGTTGAACCGGGTAAATATCCCCGGATGATCGAAATGGAAGATTCCCTGGAAGCCATGCAGCATGCTGTCGGCGGCGACATTGAGGAGTTTATGCCATATGCGGATGAAGTCGCAATTATCTGCAATGAAGAAGGCAAAATGAACGGCCTGTCTCCCAACCGGGCAATCTATTTTGAGCCGGAAGGAGCAGAAAGCCGGGAGATGGTGGATATTATCTTTGGTACATTCTTTATCTGCTATGCCCCTGCAGAAAGTGAAAAATTTCTCAGTCTGCCGAAAGAACTGGCGCAGAAATATGAGGCAAAATTCAAACTGCCGGAGAGATTTTTCAGACAGGGTGACAAGATCATTGCGGTGCCGTATGAACCGCACAGACAAAAACATGGAAAGGAGCATGAACGCTGATGGATATGACAATACGAGCTATGAATCCGGTAGAACGAAATTACTGTTATACGCAGAGCCAACAGATTTCCATGCAGACAGGTTTAATAGGACATCTTCGCGCAGACATGGACAGCAGTGGCACAGGCTTTTTCAGTTCATTTTTTAACTTCCGTGCCGATTTGAAAACAGAGGACTTCAAGACAGAATTTGACGCGGTAATCAATGCGCTCCGCTTTGATGAAAACTATGGCGGCATTCTGAAAGACCGTAGCGCACTGTCATCCTATTGCCATGAAATACCGGAAAGCAGTTTTGGCGGTGATGGGCGGGAATTTGGTTTCCGGGTGGACACAAAGCAGTATTCCTATATGCTGAGGCTGAACCCCAACCGTGGCGAATATAACCTGTATTGCTACTGTTATCAGAAAAAATGGCTTGACCGTCACTTACAACAGGCTGAAAGAGGTATCCGCTTCATCAATCCGCATTATAAGGAACTCTTTCGTATCCCGGATGGAGATAAAATCCGAATTATCCATTCAGACGGAGAAAAAACTGATTATACCTGTCGGTACATTGATGATTATCATGTGGAAATCGGAAGCGGATGGAACAGTCTGCTTCATATATGTCAGTTTGCAGAGATAATGGAGCGCAACGGCAGTACAGTTATTCCGCTTCGTTCTTCTCTGCCGGAGCAGTGTTACAGTGTCCTCCCCGATACTGGAGAACTGATTATCATCAAGAAAGGCGAATCCGGATATTACAGGACGGATATTGATATGGGTGATAAAACCGAAAACCGTGTGCTGGCAGACGAGTATAATACCAAGCTCGGCGTCAGCAAAGCGCAGGAACAGGCCATGTCTGCCGGCTCTATGTTTGGCTGGGCAGTCCCCGCTGCTGATCCGAAGAATTATGATGATAATGGACAGCCTACCCGTCCGAAAAATAAAGATCGGGGTGATGCGCGATGAAATCAGAGGAAAAGCACATCATCTGGAGTAATTATGATTTGGATTATGAAGACTGGAAAGACGATCTGGAAGAAAATTATCCGGAGCTGTCTGAACAGGAACGGATTACCCTGATGTATGAAATCAACGGGGATTATCTGGAGGATGAACGCACGAACCTGAATGTGCAGCTTTCAGCGCCTATTCTGGTTATTGGCGACCTTGGCTTGTGGTATGGGCGGCGGATGGGATACAAGGAGATTGCAAGTGGAAAGATCAGCGATTGCCTGTATTCTGACATGGATTACTCCACCTGGTATGTGGATCGGCTGGGGGATCTACGCTGTGATGCCATTCATCATGACGGTACAAACCATTACCTCTATCGCACCTACAAGCCCGGCGTGCGGCAGTCTCAAATTGACAACCTGAAAGAAAAATTGTATTACGGCACAGCAACCCGCGCTGACATTACGAGAATTACCCGCAGACTTGGTGATGAAATTGCCAAAGTCTACGGGTTTTCTATTCCCCGGCAGCGGCAGGAGCAGGCAGCAGAAAGGTAGGATGAAATATGGCTCAGTTGCCTTCGGTTCACATGAAGCTGAACCCTGATAATTTTGATTTGCTTATGACGATTCTGGCAATCCATGCAGAAAAACGGGACGTCCCTGGGCTTGCCAATGATGCCCATGATCTGATGGATAAGCGTCTGCGTTTTTCCAGGCTTTGCACCGATCTGGCTGGATGGCAGTATGTAGATATTTTCATGTATGAGAGCGAAGCGTCGGAAATGATCTGGCAGCTTCTGTTTGCAGCATCTGATGCGGATATGGAAGTTCGCGATTTCCACAGCAGGCTGCAAAAAGGCAGCCTACGATGAGCTGCACAGAATCAAACCTTGCCATAACAGGAGGTGTATCGGATGGCGAGAAGATATGAAACCATTACGGAGTTGTACCATAAAACCATCGCAGGGTTAGCAGCTCCACAGGCTTGGCAGAGCTTTCTGACCACAGCCTGCCACAACTTTCGCCTGCCCTTTGATGAGCAGGTGCTTTTGTATGCGCAGCGTCCGAACGCAACCGCCGTCCTGACGATTGACGGCAGAAATGGCTGGAATCAGCGTTTCGGGCGTTGGGTGAATCGCGGTGCAACGGGTATTGCCGTCTTTGATGGAGATTCCATCGGGTGCTCCCGGCTGAAATATTACTTTGACATCTCGGATACGCACGAAAGCCGGTTCTCCCGCCCTGTTCCTATCTGGACGATGCGTCCGGAATATGAGTCTGCCGTTGTGGAAGCGTTAGAAAACAGCTTTGGAGAACTGGTGGACAAAAACAGCTTTGCTGCAGCATTGCTGTCTGCATCTCAAAATGCAGTTCAGGATAATATGCCGGACTACCTTGCAGAACTGAAATACTACAAAGAGAACAGTTTTCTGGAGGAGCTGGATGACCTGAACATTGAGGTTGAGTATCGCAGAGCGTTGGAAAACAGTATCGGCTTTATGCTGCTGTCCCGCTGTGGGATTGATCCGGCAGAGTATTTCACAGAGGATGATTTCCGTGATATTGCGGATTTCAGCACGCCGGAAACGTTGAACGCGCTTGGTACTGCAACCGGGGATATTGGTCAGATGTGTTTTTCCGTAATCTCTCGTACAGTTCTCCCTCTGCAAAGACAGGCGCAGCGGGAAACTGGCACATTTGCACCTGTCCCCAATATCCAGTATTCTGAGACTGAGAACAGAACCACAACACCTGAAAGGAGCGAAAACCATGAGCGAACTGACCTACACGATGCAGAACGGATACCGACTGCCAGATCTGCTTCCGCCCCAGGAGCCGGAAATGCACCTTGGGAAATACGCATTGCTGAGGAGGACATACCTGAAGCAGCACCGCAGAGTGACCTACACGAATCTGCTGACATCGGGCAGACTGAACCAACATCTGATGGAGATCGAGCAGACAGCACTCTCCCGGATGGAATTGCTAACCGGCCAGATGGCGAAGGCCGAGGGCGTGACGGAGGAGCTGAAAGCCAGCGACCCGATGAAGTGGACCGGACTGATGAACAACATTCGGAACGCAGCGGAGGCGCTGATTCTGAGCGAACTGATTTACCGTTAAATCCGGAATCCATGGAAAATGCAGGAGGCGATGAACTTCCTGCGTTTTTGAATGAAACGCTGATTATGGCGATTATCTCCAATAAGGACGATGACCTCAAATATAAGAAGCAGCAGATTGAATTGTACTTTTCCATTCACCCGGAGGAAACGGAACGGGCGGAATACCTGAAATCCGCATATCAGGACAGATACACGGAGATTGTGGTGGATGGCGTGCGCGTAGGCTATAAGCCACAGGAAAACGGACTTCTGATGTGGGAAGGCGCATATCTTTCCCGTACCAGTGAGTCCGTTTTTTCGTGGAGCGTAGTTGCCGAATGGACGGCGCAGCTAATTGACAAAAAGGAATACTTCATCAACACCAAAATTACGCCGCCGAAGAACTATAACAGCCAGCAGTTATCACTGTTTGACTTTGCGGACTTCAATGCCCCGGCACAGGAAGAAAGCGGACAGTTCTCATTTATACAGCGTCCGCAGCTTTCACAGCAGATTATTGACGAAGCATTGTGCATCGGTTCCAATGAGCCGCAAAGTCGGTTGATTATCTGTGCGTATTTTATGAAAGACCATACGCTGGAGGATAATGCTCATTTTCTCGCGACTCATTATGGAGAGAATGGTGCAGGCTTCTATGTTAAGGATCGTCAATATGCTCTTTGGTACAATGCGGATGGTATCCGAATCGCCAGCGGCGACAGCGCACGGGGAACGAATGTGACTTTGCTTACCTGGGAACAAGCAGCAAAACGTATCCGGGAATTGCTTGATTTGGGGCGATATATGCCGCAGAGCGAACTGGATCGCGTCTCTGAATATGAAATCCGCACGCTTGCCGACCGAATGCTTCTGATGTCCAGGGACATTTCGAAGGAATACCGGGATGCCGGGTATCTTTCTACGATGAGGCTGATTCATTCCTCTCACCAAGGTTTCTCGGAGATGGTCGATCAGCTGCAAAAGCTTCTAATTGACCCGGATATGCTGCCCCAAATAGCAGCGGAATGGAAAACTTTTGCCGATGCCCATGCACAGAATCCTGACATTCTACGGTTTCGATTTTACCGACCGAAAGAAATATCCAATCAGCTTCAGAACCTGCAACGGGAACCAGTCACTTTTACCGCCGCCGAGGATTACACCCCTCAGCGGCATTTTTACATCTCTGGGGATGAGATCGACAAAGTACTTCGCGGAAGCAGTGCAGAGTATCGATTGGCTGTCTACTCTTTCTTTGCGAATCATTCCGATCAGAAAGAGCGCGAAAAGTTTATGAAGGAGTATCACGGCGAATACAGCGGTTACCATGGCGGAAATGACAACCGACTTTATACCGGCAAAGGACTGTCGTTCAGCCATGGAGATTTGACACAGCCTTATGCGAAAGTGGAGCTGAAGTGGAATTTTATTGCGAAACGCATTGATTCCATGATTGCGCAGGACAGATTTCTTTCAGAAAAAGACCGTGAGTCGATGGCAGGCTATGAAATCAAACAGCTTGCCAGAAGTATTCATAGATTCTTTATGGACGCCCCGGAGCTGTATCCACGGCCTTATCATTTCAATGCCATCGCAGATTATTGGGAAGGGGTTCAGGAGGTTGCCGAGCAGCTTGGTGATCCGGCATGTGTAGAAGAAATCTATCAAATGATGCTGCCTTTGTGGGAAGGAACACCCCAGGATGACCGGCATTATCAAAGTCGCAAAATCGGACTTGAAAATATGCAGGCATACCGAGATGGCACATACTCCGTGTTCAATCTAGGGCATACAATTCGACCGCTTGCAACTGATATAGAAGTTCCTGTGGTGGAATCGAAACTGCCGGAGCTGCCAGCCGAAGAACAACAGTCTGAGTCCTATCATGACCTTGCTGTTGAACTTCTGCACTTTTATCAGGAGTTTGATCCTTATGGCTACCGTGATAGTATGGAGTTGGGAGAAACCGATGCAGATGCTCTGATTAGTCTGGAACAGCAGCTTCGTGACCCAGAGCAGCGAAAAGGAATCCTTGATACCCTTCAATCTTATCTGGATAACACTGACCCGGAGGAAGAAATAGCTGCCGATTTGGAACTGTTCATGGAACGCATTCAGGAACTGCCAGACCTAAGCCGAAGCAACACCGAATTGGAAGAAGCCAGACAGCTTATTAACGAGTATTGTCTGAAAGAATTTGATCAGGAAGCGGATTTCTCTAACCTTAGCCATGTTGATCTGGCGTTCAGTTCTACATCTGACAGTGAACATACGGTAGAGATTTTCGCTGATCTTATTGCGTTTCGGCTGGTATATCAGGTGGATGGAGAAAATATCCATGAAATCACCTGCAGCAGTTTGTCAGAGCTGAACGGCTATCTGGCCAATCTGGATTTTGATGAGATGGTTGCTCATGCAGACGAGCGGTATCAGCAGGAGCACACCAGGCGGGACATCATTGTTGAAAATGAACCAGAGCCAGAGAAATCTGCTGAAAAGGAGCAGTCCTCTGCCCTGACACCACCGAAGCCGAAGCGGGAGCGTGTGGTGTTCACTACCCTGCACCCTGAGATTCCCTCTGAGCAGCGCCATAACTTCCACATTACCAATTCAGGACTGGGGCACGGTACCCGCAGCGAGAAATACGCGGCGAATGTTGCGGCAATCCGTTGCCTGAAGCAGATTGAAACTGAGAAACGCCTTGCAACTCGGGAAGAACAGGAGATTCTTTCCCGGTATGTTGGTTGGGGCGGCCTGGCTGACTGCTTTGATGAGCGCCACGGCAAGTATCTGGAGCTGAAATCTCTGCTTGATGAGGACGAATACGCCGCCGCCAGAGCCAGCAGCCTGACTGCATTCTACACTTCCCCGGTTATCATTCGGGCTATGTATCAGGCATTGGAACAGATGGGCTTCAGCCAGGGCAATATTCTGGAGCCGTCCTGCGGCGTGGGCAATTTCATCGGTATGCTGCCTGACAGTATGGCAGAGAGTAAAGCCTACGGTGTGGAAATTGACTCAATCAGCGGACGCATTGCACAGCAGCTTTATCAGAACAGCAGTATTGCCGTGAACGGCTTTGAAAAGGTGCAGATGCCGGACAGCTTCTTTGATGTGGCCATCGGCAATGTGCCGTTTGGCGATTTCAAAGTACGGGACAGGAAGTATGACAAAAACCATTGGTTGATTCATGATTATTTTTTCGGCAAGACGCTGGATAAAGTGCGTCCGGGTGGCGTGATTGCTTTCATTACCTCAAAAGGCACCATGGACAAGGAAAACTCTGCTGTCCGCAAGTACCTGGCACAGCGGGCTGATCTGATTGGTGCAATCAGACTTCCAAACAATGCGTTTAAGGCCAATGCCGGAACGGAAGTCACCAGCGATATTATTTTTCTGCAAAAGCGTGACCGCATGACGGACATTGAGCCGGACTGGGTGCATCTGGACACCGATGAAAATGGTATCCGTATGAACGCCTACTTTGTGAAGCACCCGGAAATAGTGCTGGGTAACATGGTGATGGAATCCACCCGGTTTGGAATGGACAGCACCTGCCGCGCCTATGAAGATGCTGACCTGTCAGACTTGCTTTCTGAGGCGGTGCAAAACCTCCATGCGCAGATTACCGAATATGAGGTGGAGGAACTGGATGAAGAAGATTTGTCCATTCCCGCCGACCCTGCAGTGCGCAAATTCAGTTATTGTCTTGTGGACGGCAAGGTATATTATCGGGAAAATTCCCGTATGTATCCGGCAACGCTATCCGTCACTGCAGAAAATCGCATCCGTGGCATGATCGCCATCCGGGAATGTGTTCGGCGGCTGATCGAGTATCAGACGGAAAACTACCCGGACGAGGAGATTCGTAGGGAGCAGGCAGAACTGAATCGTCTGTATGACGATTACACGAAAAAATACGGTCTGCTTTCCAGCAGGGGCAACGGTCTTGCCTTTGGCGAGGATTCCAGCTACTGCCTGCTGTGTTCCCTGGAGGTGCTGGATGAAGAAGGAAACCTGAAACGCAAGGCGGATATGTTCACCAAGCGCACCATACGTCCCCATGAAGCGGTCACCAGTGTGGATACGGCCAGCGAAGCCCTTGCCGTATCTATATCCGAAAAGGCACGGGTGGATATGGAGTATATGGCAGAGCTGTCCGGGAAAAGCGAAGATGAGCTGGAAGCGGACTTGTCTGGTGTCATCTTTCGGGATATACAGTGTGCCGAGGAGGCCGTGGCCATTCCAAAGGCCTTTGTGGATTTGAACCGTTTTTCTTTTGTGCCTGCGGACGAATATCTGTCCGGCAATGTGCGCCGAAAGCTCCGAATGGCTAAAGCGTTGTATGAGGTATTACCGGCTGAAAAGAAACTTTTGATTGCCCGGAATATTGCAGCGTTGGAAGCAGTGCAGCCGGTTGATCTGACTGCCGCTGAGATTGGGGTTCGTATCGGTGCAAACTGGATTCCAATGGAAATCTATCAGAAGTTTATGACAGAAACCTTTGGCACCGGCTATTATGTCGGAAGCCGCATCAAAATCCTGCGTTCCAGCGCCACCGGGCAGTGGACCATCACAGATAAAAATGCAGACCGGGGCAATATCAAAACCATAACCACCTATGGAACCAAACGGATGAATGCCTATCAGATTCTGGAACAGACGCTGAATCAGCGGGATGTGCGGGTGTTCGACTACGTGGAGGACGAAAACGGCAATAAAAAGCCGGTCCTCAACAAGAAGGAAACTGCCATTGCCCAGGACAGGCAGGAGCTGATCAAGCAGAAGTTTTCCGAGTGGATCTGGAAAGACATCGACCGTCGGGAACAGTTGTGCCGCATCTACAATGAAACCTTTAATTCTATTCGGCCCCGTGAGTATGACGGAAGCCATATCCGGTTCAGCGGAATGAACCCGGAAATTACTTTGCGGCCTCATCAGGTCAATGCCATTGCCCATATCATGTATGGCGGAAATACCTTGCTTGCCCACGAAGTGGGCGCAGGCAAGACGTTTGAAATGGTGGCTGCCGCCATGGAGATGAAGCGGCTTGGACTCTGTACAAAATCTCTGATCGTGGTGCCAAACCACATTACCGAGCAGTGGGCGGCGGAATGGCTTCAGTTATACCCCTCCGCTAATATTCTTGTGGCAACTAAAAAGGATTTTGAAACCAGAAACCGCAAGAAATTCTGTGCCCGCATCGCCACCGGCGACTATGATGCCGTCATCATCGGCCATTCGCAGTTTGAGAAAATTCCAATATCCGTAGAGCGGCAGGCGGCAATTTTACAGCAGCAAATTGATGAAATCATGTTCGGAATTGAGGAGGCCAAGTCCGCAAGAGCTGAGCGTTATACCGTTAAGCAGCTGGAGCGCACCAGAAAATCGCTGGAAGCCAGACTGGAACGGCTCAATGACCAAAGCCGCAAGGACGACCTTGTGACTTTTGAAGAATTGGGTGTTGACCGGATATTTGTGGATGAGAGCCATTATTTTAAGAACCTCTTTCTGGCGACTAAAATGCGGAATGTGGGCGGCATTGCCCAGACCGAAGCGCAGAAGTCTTCCGACCTTTTCATGAAGTGCAGGTATCTGGACGAGATCACCGAAGGACGGGGCGTCATCTTTGCCACCGGCACCCCCATCAGCAACAGCATGGTGGAACTTTATACGATCCAGAGGTATCTCCAGTACAGCACCTTGCAGGAAATGGGCCTGATTCATTTTGATGACTGGGCCAGTGACTTCGGGGAAACCATCACAGCTATTGAGCTTTCCCCGGAGGGCAGCGGCTACCGGGCAAAAACACGGTTTGCAAAGTTCTTCAATTTGCCGGAACTGATGGCTACGTTCAAGCAGGTAGCAGATATTCAGACTGCGGATATGCTGAAGCTGCCAGTTCCAAAGGCAAATTTTCATACGGAGGTCATTCAGCCATCTGAGCTTCAGCAGGAGATGGTGCGAGGGCTTGCAGAACGGGCCGAGGACATTCGCGCAGGCGGTGTTGACCCAAAAACGGATAATATGCTGCGTATCACCAACGATGGCAGAAAGCTGGCATTGGATATGCGGCTCATCAATCCGCTGGCAATGGATGATCCCAATGGAAAGGTCGCCACCTGTGCCCGCAACGTTATCCAGATTTGGGAGCAGAACAGAGAGCGACGCAGTGCCCAGCTTGTGTTCTGTGACCTCAGTACCCCCAAAGAGGACGGCACGTTCAGCGTTTATAACGACCTGAAAAAGAAGTTGATGGAAGCCGGAATCCCGGAGGAGGAAATCGCCTTTATCCATGATGCCAATACAGAAGCACGCAAAAAGGAGCTGTTTTCAAAGGTGCGTTCCGGACAGGTGCGTATCCTGATGGGCAGCACCCAGAAGATGGGCGCAGGCACCAATGTCCAGGATCGGCTGATTGCCCTGCATGATCTGGATTGTCCGTGGCGTCCCTCTGACCTTGCCCAACGGCTGGGGCGTATTGTCCGCCAGGGCAATCAGAATCCGGAGGTTGAGATTTTTCGCTATGTTACGGAGGGCACCTTTGATGCCTATCTGTATCAGCTCGTGGAGAATAAACAGAAATTCATTGCACAGATCATGACTTCCAAAGCACCGGTGCGTGTGGCAGACGACGTGGACGAAACAGCACTGAGCTATTCTGAAATCAAGGCGCTGGCTACTGGTAATCCGCTTATCATTGAAAAGTGTAATCTGGATATGGAAGTGGGCAAACTCAATATGCTGAAAGCCAGCTACCTGAGCCAGAAGTATGCGCTGGAAGATATGGTGCTGAAAAAGTATCCGGAAGCCATTACCCGACTGACGGAACGAATTGCAGGCTATGAGCAGGATGCGCAGCTTTCCGCAGCCCATCCAAAGCCGCAGGAAGGATTTGCAGGTATCACAATTCTGGAGCAGTCTTACACCGAAAAGGAGGCGGCGGGCAAGGCAATCCTGGATGTATGTACCAAAATGACCGGCTCTGATGCTGTTTTCTTAGGACAGTACCGGGGCTTTTCTCTTACCCTGTCTTATGATGGAGCAAGCAATGAGTACCGCATGACCATGAAAGGAACACTCTCCCACACAGCAGTGCTGGGTGCGGATGTATTTGGCAATCTGACCCGTATGGATAATGTGATTGATGGACTGCCCGGAAAGCTGGAAGCAGTCCGTGCAGAGCTGGCAGAAACTCAGGTGCAGATCGAAAATGCCCGCAGTGAACTGGCAGCGCCCTTTGCCAGAGAAGCAGAACTGACCGAAAAGACAGCGCGATTAAAGGAACTGAACATCCTGCTGAACATGGATCAGAAGGACAATGCGCTGATTGATGACGCACCTGATGAAGAAGCGCCGGAACGTCCAAGGTCAAAAGGAATGGAACGGTAAACAGAAAAAGGCAGGAGCAAGGGATTGCAGACTTGTTCCTGCCCCTCTGTTTGCAGTATGATTTGTGTAAGGCGAAATATCGAAGCAATCCATAGCTTTAATAGGATACCGGCAACTGGGTACAATAAATGAAAAAGAAAGAAAAGGTGAACACCATGAGCGAGACATATCTTGACCTTCCATCTCGATTGGAAGATGCGTTTCCGGAAATCGACAATGATATTGTACTGGAACTGCAAAATGAAAACGAAGAATACGCCAAGCTCCAGAAGAGAATTTCTGATCTGAAACGGCAAGAACCATTTCTGATGAATCTGTTGGATGGCAGCGGCGAAATCAGTTTGACTGCCGAGGAACACGCAGCCTTTGTGCAGTACCTGCATCTAGTGCGTGAGCGGGATGATATGGAGCGACAGCAGATTTACTTCCGTGGTCATACCGATGCGGTGGCATATCTCAGAAAAATCAAGGCGATTTGAATGTGCATAGAATTGGAGATATTGGTCATACTATATATAAGAAATATTTTTGCGGCAGTAAAGCAAGATTACTGCCGCAAAAATATTGACAAAAGTGTTTGACATGAATATACTGTTATTGTAGCGGCAGCAAATAGCGTTTACTGCCGCAAAAATAATCAGATGGAGGTGTAGGAATGACCGATTCGAGATATTTTGAAGGCGTAAAGAATCAAAAATGTTTCAACAGGCAACAAGTATTACAATCGTTCCGTAACGCTGGATATAAATTAAGCGATGCTTCCTTTTATAAGAGATTTGCGTCAATGGTTAAAGATGGTGATCTGGCTCGTGTTGGTAACGGCCTGTACTGCCTTCCTGGTAATAATGCAAGACCATATGACCACGAATACTCTGATCTGGCGGTAGAAGTGGCATCTTTGGTACAGGAACAATATCCGCTGGTAGATTTCTCTATCATGGAACTGATTCAGCTCAATGATTTTGTAAATCATCAGCTTGCACATAATGTTCTGTTTTTATCTGTGGAATCTGATGTAATAGAATTTGTGTTTGATATGCTAAAGGATCAGTATTTTGGAAAAGTGTTTATTAACCCAACGCTGGAAATGTATCACCAGTATTGGAGCGACAATATGATTGTTATTAACAAGCTCACAACAGAGGCACCGAAAAGTGCTGGAATCTCCTGGCATACCCGGTTGGAGAAATTGCTTGTTGATATAGTTGCAGATCCGTTGCTGCTTGATTCTGTCAGTGAGAGTGAATATCCGACTATATACGAGGATGCATTTTCCATGTATGTGGTAGATGAGAGTTGTCTATTTCGATATGCAGCACGCAGAGCCGTTGATAAAAAAATAAAGAAACTGATTAGAGAGAAAACAAACATCACATTACGAACAAAGAGGTAAAGATATGCTGTTACAAGAGAATTTTGCCGAAGAGCATATTAGAGAGCTGCAAAGAACCAGTCGCAGAGATCCTGTACTTTTGGAACGCGCTGTATATGCATTTGGACTGTTGGAAGCACTTGCGAAGGTTGGTATGCCCTTTATTTTCAAAGGTGGCACCTGCCTTATGCTACTGATGGAACATCCGCGCCGGTTATCTACAGATATTGATATTATTGCTGAACCGGGTACAGATTTGGATAAGTATTTGGATCGAGCATCGGAGATTTTCCCTTTTAAAGCTGTTGAGGAACAGAAGCGGATTGGAAAGAACAATATTGAAAAAAGACACTTTAAGTTCACCTATGATTCCCCAATCAATAACAGACCATTCTACATTCTTCTGGATGTTCTGTTTGAACACAATCATTACTCAGAGCTGGTTCAAAAAGAAATTCAGAATGATCTTCTTTTGACAGAACCGGAATATCTTACTGTTTCCCTACCGTCAGCAAACTGCATTCTGGCGGATAAATTGACAGCATTTGCTCCGCACACCACAGGTATTCCGTTAAATTGCGGAAAAGACATGGAAGTCATGAAGCAGTTCTATGATGTATCTTCTCTGCTGGAGATATTTACAGATTTTCAGCAGATAGGACCTACATATGGGAAAATTGCACAGGCGGAAATCGCTTATCGAGGAATCGAAAGCAACAGTAAAGATTGCTTGTGGGATACTTTTGAAGCTGCCTTGTGCATTGCATCCCGTGGAAAAGTGAGCAAAGAGGAATATCCGATTTATGTAAAGGGTATTCGGGAACTGAGAAGCCATATTTATGCCGAGAACTATACGCCAGAAATTGCCGCAGGGAGAGCTGCTAAGATTATGTATATGGTTGCGTGCTTGCTGTCAGATACAGAATATCTGCGCGTGGATGACTATGCGGAGTTCTTGGACATGAAGATAGAGCAGGAAAAATTGACTTCTCTGCGCTATATGAGAAAAGTCAATCCTGAAGCATACGCTTATGTTATAAAAACCGACAGGTTGTTGGCTGAGTTACAGGGCTGACATAAAAATTCATATACATAGCCGATTGGTTTTCTTCGGAGAATCAGTCGGCTATTTCTATATCAGGAGGTATTGTCGCATGACCAACGAAGAATTGAACACAGCATTATATCAAAAGATGTTTGCCGAGCAGAAAACCTATCGGGAATGGCTGCTTTCCCAGCCTTCGGAAGAAATTCTGAACCACACCTATGAGTACACGGTGCGGGAGGATATTCTTCTTTCGATGGAATACAATGATCTGCCGGATGCGCAGGCCAAAGCGCTTCTGAAATCTCCCACCCCCCTCGCCGACATATTTAAGGATTGGGAACACAAAGAAACGGGCTATATGGAGGACATCTGGCAGACCGTAGCGGATCGGGCCAAGTCCGAAGTGCAAAAACAAAAGAAGAAAGAGGATAAAGAGCGATAACTGCTCTGGGCCGGTTGGGTAATCCAGCCGGCCTTTTTACATAGCCAGGCTGCTTTCGGGCAGCCAATTCATGACTATGGAAAGGAGGATTTTTATGCCATATATTCCACCGGAGGTCGTTGCAAAGGCCAAGGAGATGGACCTGCTGACCTATCTGAAAAACTATGAGCCGGGTGAACTGGTGCATTTTGGCGGAAGCACTTATTGTACCAGAACCCATGACAGCCTCAAAATCTCCAATGGCAAATGGTGCTGGTTTTCCCGTGGCATTGGCGGTCGGACAGCTTTGGACTATCTGATCAAAGTCAGGGAAATACCGTTCATTGAAGCGGTTGAGATGATCGTAGGACAGGCAGCAATTCAGCCGCCAGCCTATGAGCGTACCCCGGAAAAGAGCGCACCGAAGGTGCTGCTTCTTCCACAGAGTAACCGGGATGCAACCCATGCCGTTCGCTATCTTTCCGGGCGAGGTATTGACCATGAGATTATCAATTTCTGCATCTCAACCGGACGGCTTTATGAGAGCAGCGGCAGATACCACAATGTCGTTTTTGTGGGCCATGACCGATACGGAAAAGCAAGATATGCCAATCTGCGAGGGATTGGTTCTGATTTCAAGGGCGAATGTAACGGCAGTGACAAGCGGTTTGCATTCAATATTCCGGCAGAAAACAGCGAAGTGCTTCATCTGTTTGAGAGTGCCATTGATCTGCTTTCCTATGCCACGATTTGCAAGATGAAAGGCATGGATTGGAGAAAAGAGCACTTGCTGTCACTGGCGGGGGTGTATCAGCCGAGAGAGAAAATGGAAGAAAGTGCTGTGCCGTTGGCGCTGAGTCAATACCTGGGTGACCACCCGGAAATCAAGACGATTATTCTGCGTTTGGATAACGACAGAGCAGGCAGACTGGCGGCAAAGGCACTAATGGCTGTTCTGCCAAAGAATTTTGCTATTGAGGCACGTTTTCCACCCACGGGAAAGGATTACAACGATTTCCTGTGTACGCACATGGGAATTCCCATCACCCGGAGTAAAGAGAAAAAGCAAGAACGATAGGAGGAATACAACATGAGAGAATTTGAAGTCACTTTGAATGCCGTTTCCAGAAAGACTTTTAAGCTGCGGGCAGATTCCCAGGAGCAGGCTATTTTGCTGGCAGAAGCTATTCTGGAGAATACCGATTTGCTGAGTTTTTCCGATGAGGATGTGAGCAGCATGGATATGACCTGTGAGGAGCAGTGCGGTGGTGTCTGCGAAATCTGCAGCCGTGCTTGCGAGAACTGCGGTGATTGTACTGAACTGGAGCAGGAATGTGGCTGCCCGGATCGGAATTGTAAACGCCGTTGTCCTGCCTGCGGCAGCTGCATGGCGGACATTGAGGACGATTGAATCTGTTTTCGGCAGGTTTCAAAGCATGTTCGACCACCCAGGGAGAACAGAACTGCGATATACCAGCAAGCATCGCCTTTTGGGGACAAAAGGCAGCTTGTCAGGGGCAATCCCCTGAAACCCCACAAAGAATGGAAGGATGTGACCTATGCGTGAAATGATGTTTTTGACAATCGGATTTCTGACAGGCAGTCTGAACGGTATCATTCTGATGTGCCTGCTGCAGATCAAACACATTGGAAAGGAGTCGGAGAATGAGCAAACGAAATATTGAAATCAAAGTTCGCCTGAACCGAAAAGAAGCAGAGATTCTGAATAAGCGGGTAAAGAAAAGCCGTCTGTCCCGTGAAGCCTATCTGCGCCATCTGATTGATGGTGTGGTGCCGCAGGATTCCCCTCCACCGGATTATTATTCCATGATGCGGGAGCTGCACGGCGTAGCCAATAACCTGAATCAGATTGCACAGAAAGCCCATGTGCTGAATGTTGTGGATGTACAGCGTTATGATATGGCCGTGCATCAGGTGGAAGCTGCGATCAAAACCATCACGGATGCGGTTATCCTGCCCCGCCGCATGGATGACCGGGTCATGTGATTCTATGGCAACCACATCAATCTGGCGGGTTAAGGGCTGGCTTGGTAAGGTCGTCATTTATGTGGAAAACCCGGATAAAACGGACAATCCTGCTTTTTACGAGAAGCGGGATATGTCAGACCGGCAGGTGCAGGGACTTTCGGATGTCATTGACTATGCGGTAAATAATGAGAAAACTCAGACGACAGACGAAGCGGCTGATGTCGTGCAGCAGTTTGTTTCTGGCGTCAACTGTCATCCCGGAACCGCTCGTGAAGAAATGCTGGCAGTGAAGCGGCAATTCGGCAAAGAGGATGGCACCGTAGCTTACCACGGTTATCAGTCCTTTGCTCCCGGTGAAGCTACTCCGGAGCTGGCGCATGAGATTGGCGTGAAGCTGGCTAAACAGCTCTGGGGCGAAAAGTATCAGGTGATCGTTGCCACGCATCTGGATAAGTCCAACCATCTGCACAATCATTTTGTGGTTAATACGGTATCCTTTCTGGACGGCATTAAGTATCATCGCACGGGGCAGGATTATCGCCAGATGCGGGAAGCCTCGGACGCTCTGTGCCGGGAATACGGCTTATCTGTGATTGACCAGCCGGAGCCTGGAAAATCAAAACAGTATGGCGAGTGGCGGGCTGAACAGGAGAATCGTCCTACCTGGAGAGGAATGATCCGCGCTGAAATTGATGAAGCAATTCGCCAGTCCATGACGGAGCGCCAGTTTTTTGAGAATCTTCGCAAGCGTGGTTATGAAATCAAAGTGGGCGCAGATATTTCAGTTCGGCCACCGGGCAAGCCGCGCTTTGTGCGTCTGAAACGAAACTTCGGAGAGGACTATACGTTGGAGAATATCCGCCGTCGTATCCTTGCACAGCAAAGACCAGAGCGTCCCCTGCCGGAACCAGAGCACAAAACATATCATGCCAGACTGCACGGCGATTTCAAAAACGCAAGAAAAATCACAGGCTTTCGGGCACTGTATTTTCACTACTGTTATCTGTTAGGGATTTTTCCAAAGAACCAGCCCAAACGCAACAAACGCATCCATTTTCTCCTTCGGGAAGATTTAGCAAAGATGGATGCTATATCGGAAGAAGTTAAGCTGCTTGTCGGAAATCACATTGATACCGCTGAGCAACTTTCTTCGTATAAGGAAGGACTGGAGTCAAGAATTGAATTGCTGACCGCTGACCGCAAGAGTCTGTACCGAAAACAGCGCACCGTATCTGTAAAGTCGGATGAGGAGGCATTGACCAAAGTTAAAGCACAGATTGCCGATATTTCCAAAGAACTGGCAGCGCTCAGAAGGGAGGTGAGATTATGTGAGGATATAGCCATACGCTCTGGCGTAATCAGGGAGAAAACCAAAGCCATCCGGGAGGATGAGCAATCTCAGGGAAAGGAGAACAAACGCAATGAACAATTCAGGCGACGCAGCGGAGCAGGTCGTCAGGCTTAGCCTGGAGGGAGCCGAGGTTGCACTCAAGCTTTCCGGCTCCGCTGCAAAAAACATTGCCGCTGCGATCTATGCGGTGATGAAAAACCGGGACAAGAACAAAATCAAAGGCAGGCAGCGTCTTACCGCTATGCTGAAAAGCGGAAAAGAACTCAAGGTGTTTACCATTTCCGAAGAACACCTGAAACAATTTGCCACCGAAGCCAAGCGGTACGGCGTTGTTTACTGTGCCCTGCGCGGAAAAGAAAAATCCGCTGATGGCATGGTCGATGTGATGGTGCGTGCCGAGGACGCATCAAAGATTAACCGCATTGTGGAGCGATTCCACCTTGCTACCGTGGACACGGCATCTATCAAGCATGAAATTGAAAAAGCGAGGGCTGAGAAAAGCACCGGGGAGAAAAAGGAGACTCCTACCGTTCCTGAAAAGGAACAGCCCGAAAAGAATGATGCAGACAAGCTACTGGATGAGCTGCTAGGTGTACCCACCCAAAAGGAGGAGCCGACACCGATAAACCCCTCTGCGGCGAGGATGGAAAAATCCCATCCGTCCGCGCCTATCTCAGAGCCGCCCAGCAAAGCCGCCGAGGGTGCTGCTAAAAGCGCCGAGCGTCCTTCTGTCCGCAAGGAGCTGAGGGACATTCAGGCACAGCGCAGGCAGCAAGAAGCGGCAGCGCCTGTCAAAGAGCCGGAACGCAGAGCAAAGCCGGAAGCTCCGGCCATTCAGCACAAACAGCCGTCCCAAAAAAAGAAAAAAGCAAAGGAGAGATAAGCCATGAACAGTTTTGATGATATTTTTGAAGGCCACATTTCTCAGAGAGGCCAGACTAACCAGCCTTTTGACAAGGAGGCATGGGCGGAGAAAAAACAGGCAGAGCGCCAGTCGGTCTATGACCTTGCCGATACGACGGCTGTGGAAGTCAGCGCGGATGGAAGTAAGTTTCAGTCATACCTGGATGTACAGACTCGGTTCAGCCGCTATTCCGCCACCAACGTTCTTCTGATTTTGGCGCAGAAGCCGGAGGCAACACAGTTGAAAGACTTCAACGGTTGGAAAGAAGCCGGTGCATCCATTAAGCGTCAGCAGAAAGGTATTTCCATTCTGGAACCCGGCGAGGAATATGAGCGCGCGGACGGTTCTATTGGCACTTCGTACAATGTAAAGCGGGTCTTTGATATTTCTCAGACCACGGCACGAGCTAAGGTGCAGCCTGCAATCAGTGTGGATGATCGACTTCTTCTGAAAGCGCTGATTTCCCGTTCCCCTGTACCGATGCAAACGGTGGATGATCTGCCAAACCATATGGGCGCACTGTATGACCATGATCAACAGGTGATTTTTGTTCGTCGTGGCATGGATTCCGCTGATATTTTCCGCAGCGTGTCTAAAGAACTGGCTCATGCGGAGATTGCGGGCATGGAAAAGGATTATACCCGCGAAGGTGCAGCTTTTGCCGCATACAGTGTTTCCTATATGCTCTGCAAGGAGTACGGAATGGACACCGGCGGTTATGATTTCAGTCGCCTGCCGGATGGTTTTCGGGAGAGCGATGCGCAGGGCGTCCGAGCCACATTGTCAGAAATCCGGGATGCGGCTGCAAACATTTCTGGCCGTATGACCCGCGCACTGGAGCAGAACCGTCAGCCGAAATCGAAAGAACAGGAGCGATAACATGGAAAAAGAAGAAAAGCGAGTCCTTACACTGGACAGATATGAGCATGGCGTTGTGGTCAATGCGCTTAATGAACTGCGAAATGACCTTTTGGAGGAACAGCGGTCCACAGATATTGTGGACGAGGTGCTCCTGAAAGCCATTGATGCCCCAACGAAAAAGGTAAAGTGCCGAGATGAAGCAAGATAACCGACAAGCACAGCTGATTCTCTGCCTGTTCGGTATTATTCCTGTGATATGGCTGGGGCTTCTCATAGCCCCGGCTGTATCGGGCGGATTGCCGGAAATCATTACAGTATTTCCGACGGCAATGAATAATCCCTTCCATATCGTGTTTTGCGAGGACAGCCTGAAAACTGTCCTCATTGTTCTATGCGCATATGGTATGGGCATCGGTGTCTATCTATCCACCCGACGGAACTATCGCAGGGGCGAGGAACATGGCTCTGCCAAATGGGGCAATGCCAGAGCTGTGGACAAGAAATACCGGGACAAGAGGCCGGAGCAGAATAAGCTGTTTACGCAAAATGTGCGTATGGGATTGGACGGGAAAAAGCACCGGCGAAATCTCAACACCGTTGTGGTCGGAGGAAGCGGTGCGGGCAAGAGCTTTAATCTGGCAAAGCCGAATCTCATGCAGGCGAATACCTCTTTTACCGTGTTGGACCCCAAAGGGGAACTGGTGCGAGATACCGGCTATTTATTGGAGCAAAAAGGATATGAAGTTCGCGTATTAGATCTTCTGAACATGGAAAAAAGTTTCTGCTATAACCCTTTCGTGTACCTGCGGGATGACAATGATGTGCAGAGGCTTGTCACAAACCTGTTCAAATCCACGACGCCCAAAGGCTCACAGAGCAATGACCCTTTCTGGGACACAGCAGCCAGTATGCTTCTGTTGGCACTTGTGTTTTATCTGAAATACGAAGCGCCGGAGGATGAACAAAACTTCCCGATGGTTATGGAAATGCTGAGAGCTGCAGAAGTCCGGGAGGACGATGACTGCTACCAGTCCCCGCTTGACGAGCTGTTTGAACGATTGGAGATGAAGAATCCCGATCACATTGCAGTCAAGTATTATAAGGATTATCATTCCGGCAGTGCCAAGACCCTGAAATCCATTCAGATTACCCTTGCGGCAAGGCTGGAGAAGTTTAACCTTTCATCCCTTGCGGCACTGACTGCGGCTGACGAATTGGATTTGCCAAGCTTGGGCGAAAAGAAGGTGGCATTGTTTGCCCTGATTCCGGACAACGATACCAGCTTTAATTTTCTGGTGTCTATTTTGTATACGCAGATTTTCCAGCAGCTGTTCTGGCTGGCAGACCACAAGTATGGCGGAAGCCTGCCGGTTCCCGTCCATTTTCTCATGGACGAGTTCGCAAACGTTTCATTGCCGGATGATTTTGATAAGATTTTGGCGACCATGCGTTCCCGGAATGTGAGCGTAACCATTATTCTGCAGAACATTGCCCAGCTAAAGGCACTTTTTGAAAAGCAGTGGGAGAGTATTCTGGGAAACTGTGACGAAATGCTTTATCTTGGAGGCAATGAAACCAGTACGCATAAGCTCATTTCAGAATCGTATCTTGGAAAATCAACGATTGATACCAACACCTATGGCAAGTCCAGCGGTCGCAGCGGCAATTACAGTACCAACTACCAGATTACCGGGCGTGAGCTGATGACGCCGGATGAGGTGCGTATGATGGACAATCGTTATGCCTTGCTGTTTATCCGAGGTGAGCGTCCAATCATGGATGAAAAGTACAATCCACTGAAGCATCCCAATGTGGCACTGACGGCATTGGGTGGCGCACCAAGCTATGAACATGGAAAAACCGACCATGTGACTGCAACAATTTCTATCGGCGCAGTGACCGGAGCCGAACTGCCGGAATCGGAAAGCACTGCAGACGATACCATGGAGCTTCTATCCAACGAGGAGATAGAGGCTCTTTTTCATTTGAATCAATAATTTTAGGAGGATACTCAATATGAAACATCTGTTTAACAAGCTCACTAAGAAAGAAACCAAATCCGTTCCGCACAATTCCCGCCTGGAACAGAAAGTAAAGCGTGGTTACCGTTGGTACTGTGCTACTGTCATGGCTGTGACTTTCATGCTTGTCAATGTCATGCCTGCTTTTGCCGCCAGTGACCCGATTACGGTGGTCAATAATCTGTCTGATTTTATCTTTGGTCTGATTCGCGCTGTAGGTCTGATTCTTCTGGGCTGGGGCATTGTTCAGGTAGGTCTGTCCCTCCAGAGCCACGATCCCAGCCAGCGCAGCAATGGCTTTTTGACCCTGGCAGGCGGTATTGTCATCACCTTCGCTAAGGAAATTCTGACGCTGATTACCGGTTGATTTTCGGAGAAAACACACAAAGATAAATATTCGCAGAACACGGCTGGACTTCGGTTTTGTCGTGTTCTGCTGAAAGGAGGAAATTGCTTTGAGTGATAACTGGGTAGTGCAGAATTTAGAGAATGCCCTGAATACCTGGAATGAAAAGCTGGCGGAAATCTGGACGATCATCACCCAATCGCCGGAGAATTTCAAAGGCGGAACCATCTGGAATGTGATCGTAGGCATCCATGGCGCGTTACAGGCCATTGGTCTTGCCCTACTAGTCTTGTTTTTTGTGGTAGGCGTCATGCGTACCTGCGGCTCTTTTGCCGAAACCAAGAGGCCGGAGACAGCATTGAAGCTGTTTATCCGATTTGCTCTGGCAAAAGGCGCTGTCACTTACGGTTTGGAGCTGATGATGGCACTATTCCGCATTGTGCAGGGTGTAATTTCAACAATCATGAACGCGGCTGGTCTGGGAACGGCGCAACAGACAGTGCTGCCAACAGAGATTGTCACGGCGATTGAGGACTGCGGCTTTTTTGAAAGCATCCCGCTGTGGGCGGTGACATTGATTGGAGGCCTGTTTATTACTGTGCTGTCTTTCATCATGATTATGACTGTCTATGGCAGATTCTTTAAGTTGTATCTGTATACCGCCATTGCCCCGGTGCCGATGGCCAGCTTTGCCGGGGAACCAACGCAGAATGTGGGCAAGAGCTTTATAAAAAGTTATGCTGCCGTTTGCCTGGAAGGTGCCATTATTGTGCTGGCCTGCATCATCTTTTCTCTCTTTGCCGCCTCGCCGCCGGCAGTTGATCCGAATGCAGCGGCAGTAACGATGGTATGGAGCTATGTTGGAGAATTGGTATTCAATATGCTGGTCCTTGTCGGAACAGTCAAGATGGCTGATCGGGTCGTACGGGAAATGATGGGATTATAAGGAGGAATTCATTTGGAAGTTAAAATCAATAAAGAGATTCGTAATTATACGGAATCCATGTTTTTCGGACTATCCTTGCGACAGTTCGTTTTTTCTTTGCTGGCAATCGGAGTGGCCATTGGACTGTACTTTTTCTTGAAGCCCTATGTGGGTGTGGAAACAGTCTCATGGATGTGTATTCTTGGCGCAGCCCCTTTTGCTGCATTGGGTTTTGTCAGCTATCACGGTATGACTGCGGAGCAGTTTTTGTGGACCTGGCTGCGTTCTGAGGTCATTGAGCCGAAGCGGTTGTACTGTAAGCCTACAAATCTTTATTACGAAGCCCTGAAAGACAATATTGCTGCCCATGAAAAGGAACAGGTCAACCCGGCAAAACAGAGAAAACCAAAGTACACCGGGCAGTACACGAAGAAAGCGGTTCACCGCCGCAGAAAGGAGAATAATCGCCATGCTTAAAACACTCAGCAACCTGTTGAAGGTGGATAAGGAAAAATACAAGGTGCCTCGCCGCGTGCAGGATGTGATTCCTATTCGTCGAATCTGGTCGGATGGGATTTTCCTGTGTGGCAATCAGTTCTGCCGCACCTGGCGCTTTTCAGACATCAACTATCAGGTAGCTAGTGAGGAGGACAAGAAATATATGTTTCTGGACTACTCGGAGCTGCTGAATAGTTTGAGCACCGGTTCTACTGCAAAGATCACGATCAACAACCGTACCTTGAACCGGGTGAACTTTGAACAGTCTGTCCTCATGCCTATGCGGAAAGATCAGCGAGACTTTTACCGCAAGGAATATAACGGTGTGATTATGAGCAAGGCCACAGCGGGAAATGGCATTGTTCAGGAAAAATATATCACGGTGTCCGTACCGAAGAAAAATATTGAGGATGCTCGGATTTTCTTTTCCCGTATCGGAGCTGACCTGACTGCTCACTTCTCAGCCCTGGGCTCCAAATGCGTAGAGCTGGATGCTACCGAGAAACTGCGGGTTCTTCATGACTTCTACCGTCAGGGTGAAGAAGTGGATTTTCACTTTGACGCACAGGATATGATGCGCAAGGGCCACGATTTCCGGGATTACATCTGCCCGGACTTCATCGAACGCCACAGTGATTATCTCATTCTCGGCGGAAAATTCTGCCGCACCCTCTATCTGAAGGACTATGCCAACTATATCCGGGATTCCTTTGTGTCGGAGTTGACCGATCTGAACCGCAATATGATGTTATCGCTGGACATTATCCCCATTCCAACGGATGAAGCTGTTCGTGAGGTGGAAAATCGTTTGCTTGGTGTGGAAACCAATATCACCAACTGGCAGCGCCGCCAGAATGCCAATAATAACTTTTCAGCTGTAATTCCTTATGATATGGAGCAGCAGCGCAAGGAAAGCAAGGAGTTTTTGGATGATCTGACTGCCCGTGACCAGAGAATGATGATGGGCGTGCTGACTATGGTGCTGACCGCTGATACGAAAGAACAGCTTGATACAGACACCGAGCAGATTCTGTCCCTGTCCCGTCAGAAGATGTGCCAGATGGCAGTGCTCAAGTATCAGCAGACAGATGGACTGAATACGGCGCTGCCTATCGGTATCCGACGCATAAATACATTCCGTACTTTGACCACAGAATCTCTGGCTGTGTTCATGCCTTTTAAGGTGCAGGAGATTCAGGATAAGGGTGGCATTTATTTTGGAGAGAATGCCATTTCTCACAATTTGATTCTCTGCAATCGTGAAAACCTGCTGAATCAGTCGTCCTTTATTCTGGGTGTACCCGGCTCCGGTAAATCGTTCTCTGCCAAGGAGCTGATTGCCTTTCTAATTCTGAATACGGAGGATGATATTCTGATTTGCGATCCGGAAGGTGAGTTCGCTCCAATGGTACAGGCGATGGGCAGCGATATTGGAACCGTCGTTCATGTAGCCGCCGGAGGCAGAGACAGGCTCAACGCCATGTATATGGTAGAGGGCTATGGCGAGAACAATCCTATCGTGGAGAAATCTCAGTTTATCATGTCTCTTGTGGAGCAGATTGATAAAAACGGTGTTGGGCCACAGCACAAGTCTATCATCGACCGATGCACCGGGCAGATTTATCAGGAAGCAGCTGAAACCGGCATTGTGCCAACCCTCTCTACACTGAGAGAAAAACTGCTGGTGCAGCCGGAGAAAATTGCGAAGGAGATTGCTTTGTCTCTGGAGCTGTTTACTACCGGTTCTCTGGACATCTTCGGTCATGCCAGCAATGTGGACCTGGATAAGCGCGTAGTGGTATTTAACATCCATGACTTGGGTGAACAGCTCAAACCGACAGGCTTACTGGTTATCACGGATACGATGCTCAACCGAGTCACTCTGAACTGGAAGATGGGCAAACGTACCCATGTATTTATTGATGAGTTCCATGTGGTCTTTGAGAATGAGTACAGCGGCAACTTCTTTAATTCTGCATGGCGTCAGTTCCGTAAACGAAATGCTTATCCGACTGCAATTACTCAGAATGTGGAGTATCTGCTGGATTCCGTACAGGCCAGTACGATGCTGTCCAACTCAGAGTTTATCATCATGCTGAACCAGGCGGCTTCCGACCGGGAGAAGCTGGCGAAGCTTTTGAATATTTCCAAGGAGCAGATGAGCTATGTTACCAACGCCGATGCCGGCTGCGGCCTGATTAAATATGGTTCGGCACTGGTGCCTTTCGTCAACCGCTGGCCGCGTCAGACAAAGCTCTATGATCTGATGACCACCCGTCCGGGCGAAGGCGTATTTGGAGGAGAAAAACAGGAGGTACAGGAATGAGAATCCATTTTGCATCGAGGGAACACCGGGATTTCTATCATGATATGATGGCGCAGAGCCGCAGGCAGGACTGCTATCATCAGGCATTTTTCTATGTCATGGGCATTGCCCCGGAGACACGGGTGAATATTCGACAAATGTTTAATTTTCAGCAGGACTGCATTGAACCGGAAGGAATGCACGGCGGCTGGCAGACCAGCGGTACCGTTCGTGTGTGCCAGTTGGCCTTTAATCTGTGGAATGGTTACAGCGCAGAGCGACAGGGTGATGAATTTACCCCAAATGACCTGTTTTGCTGTGAGTTTGCGCCGTACTTCATGGAAGGCATTAAACTGCGTTACCCGGAGTATTGCCGGGAGCTTGTTACGACTAAGAATGAAAAAACACGATAATATGGAGGGATTACAATGAATCCAAAGTTAAAAACAACGATTTCCTTTTGTGGGGCGGCAATGTTTGCCGCCCTTTTTCTATTCGCCGGTGTGATGCTGGCCATTCAGTATGCCGATAAAAAGCAGAGCGCAGAGGCATTTTATGAAATTGCGGCGCTGATTAAGGAGGAATCGAAACAGCCGGAGACATCTGAAGAAACCACTGAAAAAGAAGGCAATCCGGCAGCTGAAACAACGCTTACAGCTCATGAGAAATATGCTGCTGTTTATGAACAGAACCACGATTTTGTGGGCTGGATCACGATTGACGGTACCAGTATCAATTACCCGGTAATGCAGACGCCGGATCATCCAAGCTTTTATCTGAAGCACGCATTTGATGGTTCGTACAGTAACTATGGAACCCCGTATGTGCAGGAAAATTGTATGGTAGGCAGTTCGGACAATCTGATTTTATATGGCCACCATATGAACAACGGTTCTATGTTTGCTGACCTCTGCAAATATGAAAGCGAGAAATTCTATCGGGAGCATTCCACCATTCACTTTGACACATTGGACGGATACGGCGATTATGAGATTGTTGCGGTATTCAAAACAGTTGCCTATTCTCAGGATGGTTTTAAGTATTATCATTTTGTAGAGGCTGATTCAAGGGAAGATTTTGATGCGTTTATGGAGCAGTGCAGGGCGCTGGCTCTTTATGATACTGGAATCAGTGCCGAGTACGGTGACAGCCTGCTCACACTCTCTACCTGTGAATACAGTCGCAACAATGGCCGCATGGTGGTTGTGGCAAAGCGGATTGCACCCTCCCCTGGGGAGGTGAATACCGATGCTGGAGATTAAGACACGCGATGCGGTAAAAGGTACCATCAAGACTTTGGACAAAGCAGCAATAGCTGGAGATCGGATGAAACAGGTGTATGTCCGTACCAAGGATAAAGCAGAAAACAGCATTTCTGTATCCGAGGGCAACCCGGAGGAATATGCCGCCGACCGAGTTTCCGGCAATGCTGATTCCATGGTTCATGAGGCAGTTCATCAGTTTGACCGGCATGGCCGTAAAGCAGTCAAAACCACGAAGGACAATATTAACACCGTTCGGGAACGTATGGAGCAGCGAAGAGTTGAACAGCCGAAAAGAGCAGCACAGAAACAGGCGGAAAAGCGGACAAAGCAGCGGGCAGCAGAAGTTGTCCATTCTGTTCAGACACATCCATCTTTATCTGGTTCAAGCCCTCTGCCCTCTGACACAGAAATCTGGCCGCAAGTAAAAACACGGAGCTGGGATACAGCCACAATCAAGTCTGCACAGAAAAGCGGCGTCAGTGTTCGGCAGACAACCAAATCTACCGGGAACGTTGTTGCTAAGGTAAGAAAAGGTACGATCAAAACAGCGTCACGCTCCATTAAAAATGTTGAGCGTACAGGCAGTGCAGCTGTAAAGGCTACGCAGGCATCATCTGCGGCACAAAAATCTGCGTTTGCTGCAGCAAAGACTTCCAAAAGGACGGCCCAGGCTGCCCAGACAGCGGCAAAGAGAACAGCGGAAGTGACCAAGGCCGCTGCAAAGGGTACTGCTTCTGCTGTCAAGGGCATCATTGCCGGAACGAAGGCATTGGTGTCTGCTTTGCTTGCTGGCAGTTGGATTTCTGTAATGATTATTCTGATTGTTGTACTGCTTGGCTGTGCCGTTTCCCTCTTTGGTGGTGGCAGCAGCAATTCCTACACGCCAGTCAGCGCTGAGGTGGAAGCCTATGAGCCATTGATTCGTCAGTATGCTTCCCAATATGGTATTCCGGAGTATGTGGAGCTGATAAAAGCAGTCATGATGCAGGAAAGCGGTGGCCGTGGCCTTGACCCCATGCAGGCAGCAGAGGGCAGTTTTAACACAAGGTATCCACATGAGCCAAATGGGATACAAGATCCAGAATATTCGATTCAATGCGGCGTACAGGAGCTGAAAGCAGCGCTCATCTCTGCCAAAGTGGAAAATCCCGTTGATATGGAGCGGATCAAGCTGGCGTTGCAAGGCTATAACTTTGGCAATGGCTATATCTCCTGGGCGGTGAGCAATTACGGCGGCTATTCCTATGCCAATGCCGTGGAGTTTTCTGCGAGGCAGGCAGAGCGATTGGGATGGAACAGCTATGGCGATACCCAGTATCCCAACCATGTGCTGCGGTACTACCCTTATGGTCGGGCCTTTACGGCTGGCGGCAATCAGGTGATTGTAGAAGTAGCGCTGACACAGCTTGGCAATGAGGGCGGTGCACCTTATTGGAGCTGGTATGGATTTGACAGTCGCGTGGAATGGTGTGCCTGCTTTGTAAGCTGGTGCGCTGACCAGTGTGGTTACATTGAAAGCGGTGTTATTCCGAAGTTCTCTGCCTGTGTTGATGGTGTAAGCTGGTTCCGAAGCAGTGGTCAATGGCAGGATAGAAATTATGAGCCGCAAGCCGGTGACATTATCTTCTTCGATTGGGATGGAGATGGTACTTCCGATCATGTTGGAATCGTGGAGAAGTGCGAAAACGGCGTGGTCTACACTGTGGAGGGCAACTCCGGGGATGCCTGCCGTGGGAGACAGTATTCTGTGGGAAGTAGCTCTATTCTTGGCTATGGCACACCTGCTTACTAAAAAGAGGCTTGGAGGTTTGCACCTCCAGGCCTCTCTTCTGCTCCGAAGGTTTCAAATCAAGGGCAATCTTTCACATTCGGCATATCACATCACCCTATTACATTCTATTGTTCATAGGATGTGCTGGGAATGATATGATATGCGCTTTATCTTCATTTTATAATTCGTTTTCAGAGAGAAATTACAGAAGAGATGGCGGGAGTCACCGAGGAACTGAAAGCCCGTGACCCCATGCGCTGGGTGGGGTTGATGAACACGCTGAAGGCGCAGGCGGAGGAAGTGTTGTTGCAGGAATTAGTTTATATCTGATTTTGGGCATAGATGAAGCCGGGATTTTGCAAGCCAGCAAGCAATCCCGGCTTTATCTTATATATTTTCCAGTTTTTTTGACCGCCGGTATTCCAATGGCGATAGGCCGAATTGTTTTTTGAAAACTGATGCAAATTTGCTTTGATTCATATAGCCGACCAACTCTGCTATTTCTGCAACGGACAATCTTGCAGAAGTCAGTAACTCTGCAGCTTTTTTCATTCGGACTTCCCGTAGATAGATGGAAATATTTTGACCAAAAACGCCACGAAAATAGTTTTTTAAGCTGGTTTCGCTGACAGAAAACTGAGCTGCTAATTCCCATGCAGGATGATGTTGCCGCAAATCGGAAGTGATAATTTTTTCAACACGTTTTGCTATATCTACCTGTGTTTCAGTAAAAAATGTGCAGGCTTGCGATGGGGGGATATTGTTAAGATTTTGTAGTAATGAAAATAGAGCCAGAACATAGATCTTCATTTGAGAAATCGAAAACGGAGGCGCAATATCAAAAAGTTCCCAGAGCTTAATCAATATTTCTTCAACTTCAGGAGTAACTGCTGAGATATAAGTGTTATCGTTTGGGCAAAAAAGTTCAATGATTTTAGGGATGTCTATGCCAAACTCTTTTTGTATCCATGTGCTCTCTGTTGCCAGTGTATTAGTATCAACAAAAAGCTCCATTCCCTCATAGATACGGCGAGGATAGACATATTGCTTTTGGGCAAAACACTCCGTGAGAGAAATATCTCCATCTTTCACATATACAAAGTTTCCGTTATTCAAGATAATCTCGCAACGGCCAGTCACGCAATAGTTTAGGAGCAAAGGCCCTTTTTTAATGAAACTATCTTCACCCAAATTTGGAGCTGCCCACGTCGGAGAATTTATAAAAATATACGCAATAGTAAGTCCGGGGAAAAGTTGAAAAAACGTCATAGACCCTTTTCCTTCCTTAGTTTTCATAAGTAGTTCTGCGTTGAACTCGCTACGTTTTATTGAAACGCCGGGAATTTCAATACATTTTCTAATAATATCATCAATCTTCATTTTTAACTCCTGTCGATTTGCCTGGCTCATTGCCCTTGATTTTAATCATATTATAGAATTGTAAGCGAAGTCAGTCAATAAAAAAACTCGTTGCTGTTTGGAGCCAAAAAGATGATTGGTTGTAGAGAGCTACTGCTAACTATGGTATCTTATAGAGAGGTTAGAAAACGCTAACCAGCAAATGAATGGAGGTATTCGTTATGAGTAACAAGTTACAAGCAAAAGACCTGATTAACCTCGGTCTGTTCACCGTTCTCTACTTTGTGATTGGCTGCTGTGTCGCCATTCCCGTCGGCTTTGTACCTATCTTTTTGCCGATCCTCGGAGCATTGTGGTCTTTGATTACCGGCATCCCGTTCATGCTGTTCCTGACCAGAGTTAAAAAATTCGGCATGGTTACAATTATGGGAATTTTAAGCGGCCTGCTGATGGGGCTGACTGGCATGGGATTTTGGGGCGTACCGATGGGCGTGATTTTTGGGCTGCTGGGAGATCTGATCTTGAAATCCGGCGGTTATAAAAGTGCCAAGAAGAGCCTGATCGGGTATGCGGTGTTCAGCCTTTGGATGGTTGGTACATATATCCCCATGTATTTCATGGTTGAGGATTCCTGGGCCAGTTTTGCGGCCAGCTTTGGTGAGGAATACGCTGACAGGGTAATGGCTGTTATGCCTATGTGGAGCATTATTCTGGTAATCGCCGGAATCTTCATTTTTGCGATCCTGGGCGGACTTTTAGGTAAGGCGCTTCTGAAAAAGCATTTTGCTAAAGCGGGCATTGCGTGATGAACGGGCTATCATTTTCAGCAACAACCGAAAAAAGAAAAGGAATCCTGCTTGATCCCCGGACAAAGCTCATTCTGCTGCTGACGATTACAACACTGATGTTCAGTACCAGTAACGAAGGAATTATGAACATCGTCAAGCCGTGTCTAAGCCTTGTCCCCTTTGCTCTGATTTTGTCGGAACGCCGTTTCAAAACAGCAGGAAAATATCTGGTACTATATGCGGTTTGCTTTATACTGGAACGGATTGCCCTTACGAGTTTGAGTGGATTACTCTCGTTCATCGTGCTGGCAGTGACATCTATCATGACGCGGTTTGCGCCCGGCATTATGACAGGTGCCTATTTGATCTCATCCACTTCGGTCAGTGAGTTTATCGGCGCAATGGAGCGTATGCACATCACGGAAAAAATCGTGATTCCAATGTCTGTCATTTTTCGCTTTTTCCCAACCATCAACGAAGAATATCAGGCCATCCGGGATGCAATGAAAATGCGGGGCATACGATTCGGCGGGAAAAATCCTTTCCTGATGTTGGAATATCGCCTTGTTCCTTTGATGGTGTCCGTTGTGAAGATTGGTGATGAACTTTCTGCTGCTGCGTTGACACGGGGGCTTGGAGCCCCCGTTAAACGTACAAACGTGTGCCAGATCGGTTTCCATGTTCAAGATTTGATTGCGATTCTGTTTTGCGTTATCTGTTTTGTCTTGTTTTTGTTTCAGCAGCAGATTTCTTTTTGACGGGAGGGGGTGAACCTATGATACGGATTGACCATGTGACTTTCTCTTATGGAGAAGAAAACGAGAACGCTGGTGGAGTCCATGATATAAATCTGACCGTAGAGGACGGTCAATGCGTCGTGCTTTGCGGCGAAAGCGGCAGTGGAAAAACGACAATTACCAGGCTGATCAACGGTCTGATTCCCCATTACTATGAAGGAAAAATGAATGGAGAAGTGTGGGTAAATGGGGCAAAGGTTTCGGAACAGCCCCTTTATGATACCGCGAAAACGGTTGGCAGCGTGTTTCAAAACCCCCGCTCACAATTTTTCAATGTGGACACAACCAGCGAAATCACATTCGGGTGTGAAAATCTCGGCCAGCCGGAGCAAAGTATTCGGGAACGATTAGATAAGACCATCCGGGATTTCCGCCTGGAGAAATTGATGGGACGCAATATCTTTCATCTCTCCGGCGGGGAAAAGCAAAAAATTGCCTGTGCCGGGGTATCCATCATGGAGCCGGATGTGCTGGTTATGGATGAGCCGTCATCCAACCTGGATGCTTCCTCTATCCTGGATCTGAGAGCAATACTTGCGTTTTGGAAGTCGCAGGGGAAAACAATTATAGTGTCAGAGCATCGGCTCTACTATCTGCGCGGTCTTGCGGATCGTTTTATCTATATTACCGGCGGAAAGGTGGAAAAAGATTACTCCGCAGCGGAGTTTGAGAGCCTGACGGAGCAACAGAGAGCCAAGTTGGGGCTGCGTACCTTTATTCTTGAAGATTTGTTGCCGCCGAAAGCATTGCCCCAGGCCGGTCAGCAAATGGAACTTCACAATTTCTGCTTTGCCTACAAAAACGAACCGGAAACGCTGCACATCCGGGAAAGTAAAATCCCCGCAAATCGTATTGTCGGGATCATCGGGAATAATGGAGCTGGAAAGTCCACCTTCTCCCGGTGTTTCTGCGGCCTTGAAAAGCGCTGCGGTGAGGTGATCTGGAACGGCAGAACTTATCGGCCTAAAGACAGACTAAATACCTGCTACATGGTGATGCAGGAAGTCAATCACCAGCTTTTCACGGAAACTGTGCTGGATGAAGTCCTGATCAGTATGGAGGAGGAAAATCAGGAGTGGGCTGAGGAAATCCTTGCCAAGTTAGATTTAATCGGCTTCAAAGACAGACACCCTATGTCCCTTTCCGGCGGCCAAAAGCAGCGGGTAGCAATTGCCTCGGCAATCGCATCCAAGCGTTCTATCTTATTTTTTGACGAACCGACCAGCGGTCTTGATTACAAACACATGAAAGAGGTTGCCAATGTCTTGAAACAAGTCAGGGATGCAGGCATTACCTTGTATGTCATTACCCATGATCTTGAGCTGCTTTTAGATTGTTGTACGGATATTGTCCATTTTGAGGACGGTTCCATCATCGACAAATTTCAAATGGATGAGGCCGGTCTTGAAAAAATCCGAAACTATTTTATAAAGGGGGTGCCTACAAAATGAAGGAAGAAAAGAAAGAGTCGCCCATAGGCGTCTTATGGGGATGGGGCAAGCCCTATCACGGGAAATTCATCGGCAGTATTATCCTTGCGGTATTAGGCGTGGCCTGCCAGATGGTGCCCTATTTCTGCGTGGCGCATATTGTCACACTGATGCTGTCGGGAGAGCAGGATTTTTCCAGTTATATGACGGCCTGTATCGTTGCATTGTGCGGTTATTTGGGAAAGGTTGTTTTCGCCAATCTTTCAACAGTCATTTCCCACACGGCGACCTATTACACGCTGCGCGATCTGCGAGAGAATATCACCGCAAAGCTGGCCCGCGTCCCGATGGGGACGATTTTAGATACTCCGTCCGGCCAGTACAAAACGACGATTGTTGACCGGGTGGAGGGAATGGAGCCGACCTTTGCACACCTGATCCCGGAAATGACCGCCAATGTGCTGGTTCCCATTGTGATTGTCGTGTACCTGCTTATTCTGGACTGGCGTATGGCGCTTTTGTCCCTTGTCACTCTCGTGGTGGGCCTTGTGGTTATGTCCGCCGGTATGAAAAACTATCCCGTCAAGTGGAAGGGTGCTGTCAAGGCAGGCAAGCAGATGACAGACGCCATCGTGGAATATATCGGAGGCATTGAGGTGGTGAAAGCGTTCAGCCAATCCGCCGGTTCCTACAAAAAATATTCTGACGCGGTGAATTACAACGCCAACTACTATGTGGACTGGATGCGGGAAAATCAGAAAACCATGAGCGCCTATAACGCCATCCTGCCCTCGGTGCTGATCTGCGTACTGCCCTGCGGTTTTGCATTCTGGCTCTCCGGCAGTCTGGAGCTTTCCACCTTCCTGTCCATTGTGATTTTCTCGCTGGGGCTGATTGGGCCGATTATTGCGGCCTTTACCTTTACGGACGATTTGGCTGTACTGGGGACAAATGTGGAAGAAATCAGCCAGCTTCTGAACGCCGAAGAACTGAACCATAAAGAAACGCCGATCAAGCTGGAAGATACCGGCATTTCTCTTAGGTCTGTGTCGTTTTCCTATGACGGGACAACAGAGGTTTTGCATGATGTGAATCTCGCCATCCACCCCGGAACCATGACCGCCCTGGTAGGGCCGTCCGGCTCCGGCAAGTCTACGGTGGCGAAGCTGATTGCCGGGTATTGGGATGTTACATCCGGCAGCATTACCCTCGGCGGCCATGAGCTGAAGGATATGCCGCTGTCTGAAATTGCAGACCAGATTTCCTATGTGTCCCAGGACAACTACCTGTTTAACCGCAGTATCCGGGAGAATATCCGCATGGGAAGACCCAGTGCCACGGACGCAGAGGTGGAGCAGGCAGCCAAACAAAGCGGCTGCGACGCCTTTATCCGCAAGCTGGACAACGGCTATGATACGGTTGTCGGCAGCGCCGGTTCCCATCTTTCCGGCGGTGAACGCCAGCGGATTGCCATCGCCCGCGCCATGCTGAAAAATGCGCCGGTTGTCATTTTGGACGAGGCAACTGCCTATATCGACCCAGAGAATGAGGCGCTGGTGCAGAAAGCCATTTCCACTTTAACTGTCGGCAAGACCCTGATTGTGATCGCACACCGGCTGTCTACCATTGTTGGCGCAGATAATATCGTTGTGGTGAAGGATGGAACCATCCACGCACAGGGTACGCATGAGAAGCTGTTGGAAACCTGCCCCCTCTACCGGGATATGTGGCAGGCGCACATCGGCGCGAAAGACCAGATGTAAGGGGGTGTTGTCAGATGTATGGAACATTGAAAAAAATCTTTGCTTTTGCAGGCAGCAAAAAGGGGCTTCTAAAAAAATCCCTGTTATTCTCATTCCTGTCCGGGCTGTTTTCAGCCATGCAGTTTGCCGCCCTCTTTGTAGTGATCGGCGCGTTAGTATCTGACAACCGGGACGGAAAGTTTATCTGCATTTCGCTGGGGATTATGGCCGTTTCCCTCATTGGGCGTATTATTACGACCTATTTCTCCACGATGGAGCAGACGGAAACCGGCTATTGCATGGTGGCGGAAAAGCGTATCCACATCGGAGATCGGCTGCGCTACATCCCGATGGGCTACTTCAACAAGAATAGTATCGGGAATATTACCGCCATTGTCACAACAACTTTGGGCGATGTAGAGAACTCAGCAGCCCGTGTCCTGGTGTCAGTGCTGGGCGGTTTTTTCAACTCGGTTGCCCTCGTCATCGTCCTGTTGGTATTTGACTGGCGGATCGGTCTTGTGGCCGCTGCCGGTGTCCTGATTTACCTTGCGGCGGCGGAACTGGCTCTTCGCAAATCTGCCGCGCTCAGCGGGGTGCGTCAGCATACACAGGAGTCCCTTGTAGAGTCCGTGTTGGAGTACATTCAGGGCATGGGGATTGTTAAAGCATTTGGTCTTGAACGGGACAGCACGCAGTCTATCGGCAGTGCAATTAAGGCGAGCTGCCGGGATAACCTGAAATTGACAAAGGCCAGCGTTCCCTATGACGCTATCAAACAGGCTGTTGTCCGAGTGTTCAGCGTCCTGTTGCTTTTGGCCTCGGTCTGGTTCTGGCTGGACGGCTCCCTGCCGCTGGCCTACGGTCTGATTTTGGTGATTGCTTCTTTCATGGTGTTCAACGATTTGGAGAACGCCGGGAATATGGCCTCTCTGCTGCAAATGCTGGCGGCCTCGATGGATACGGCAAACTCCATTGATGACACGCCGGTGATGGACGAGAAAGGCGCTGACATTACGCCGAAGTCCAGCGAGATCGTGTTTGACAAGGTGGATTTTTCCTACGCAGACCGCAAGATATTAGATCAGGTCAGCTTTACCATTCCCGAAAAAACGACTACGGCCATTGTCGGCCCTTCCGGGGCAGGAAAGACAACGATGTGCAACCTGATTGCCCGTTTTTGGGATGTGAATGCCGGGAAGATTACCATAGGCGGTACGGATGTACGAGATTTCAAGCTGGACAGCCTGATGAAGAATATCTCGATGGTGTTCCAGAGCGTGTACCTATTTGCAGATACGATTGAGAACAATATCAAGTTTGGCTGCCCGGACGCCACCCATGAGCAGGTGGTTGAGGCGGCGAAGAAGGCTTGCTGCCATGACTTTATTTCTGCCCTGCCGGATGGCTATGACACTGTGATTGGCGAGGGCGGCGGCACTCTGTCCGGCGGCGAGAAACAGCGGATTTCCATCGCCCGCGCCATGCTGAAGGACGCACCCATCATCATTTTGGACGAGGCGACAAGCAGTGTTGACCCGGAGAATGAGGATGAATTGCAGCGTGCTATTGAGGCACTGACCCATGACAAGACCATCATCATGATTGCCCACCGTCTGAAAACCGTCCGCAACGCCGATCAGATCCTTGTACTGGACAACGCTCATATCGTCCAGCGCGGCACTCATGCGGAGCTGGTCCAGCAAAAGGGCCTGTATGCCGATTTTGTATCGGCCAGACAGGAGGCCATCGGCTGGAAGCTGGCTCAGTAAAGGAGGTTCAGATGAAACTTCATGCGTCCGGGGAGGACTACCTGGAAACCATCCTTGTTCTCCAAAAGAAACTCGGTATGGTACGCTCCGTAGATGTGGCCCGGCACATGGAGGTGTCAAAGCCCAGCGTGTGCCATGCAGTGGCTACCTTGCGGGACGGCGGCTTTCTCACAATGGACGAAGATCACTTTCTCCATCTGACCGATGTGGGCCGCGAGGTAGCCGAAAAAATCTACGAGCGCCACTGTTTCTTTACCGAGCAGCTTATCTCCGCAGGCGTTGACCCAAAAACTGCGGAGGCCGATGCCTGCCGGATTGAACACATCATCAGCGATGAGAGCTTTTCGCGGTTGAAAGAGGCAGCCGAACAGGAACAAACCTAAACCAAATAAGACAAGCGATCCTGCCCCGCAAGACGGGGAAAGAAAAAAACCGTTGCAGGGCAGGCAGCTTCGTGCGCCCATAATGGATTTTCAAGGACTGCGGCGG
>ENA-OPDF01000209-OPDF01000209.1-human-gut-metagenome-genome-assembly--contig:-NODE-209-length-44034-cov-11.807317_pt1 | contig 44034 bp, 25 predicted proteins | sample MGYA00241575_ERZ501501 | MGnify/ENA primary metagenome ERZ501501 (study PRJEB25962, sample SAMEA1972229) | human gut metagenome | biome: human gut; feature: human-associated habitat; material: faeces... | reverse complement strand
AAGCTGTCCGTACCACTGTTCCAAACGGAATTCGCACCCTTGAAGTCAGGATCCAAGCCGGAATATCCGGTGATGGTAATCAAATTGCTGCCGGTAGCAAACAGACGGAGCTTCTCGACTCCCAAATTCTTCAACCAATCTTGTCTGAAGTTATATCCAATGGAAATGTTCTTCATACGGAAGTAAGAGCCATTCTCCAGGAAACGGTCGGCATCACGGGAGTTGCGGAAATCACCGTAAATGATACGCGGGGTATTGGAGTTAGGATTTACCTGGTAAGGTTCTTCACCCTTTTTAAAACGGATATAGTTGGAGTTGTCTGCAAACAGACGTCCTTGCCAGCGGGATACGTTGTATATCTTATTGCCGAACTGACCATTCCACATCATACTGAAATCGAAGTTCTTCCATTCTGCATTGAATACCAATGACATTTGCATCTTGGCCCAGGGGCTACCACAATAACCACGGTCGGCATCAGTAATCTCTCCATCATCATTCAAATCGAGATACTTGACATCTCCCAATTGAGGACGCTTTCCCTCAATCATAATGGGGGTACCCGTAGATGTCACATAATTATCAATCTGTTCTTGTGTCTTGAAAATACCGTCTGTCTTTCTCAAATAAAATTCAGCCAAAGATCTGCCCGGTTTGGTTCTTGCCTGACCGGAATCAATATAATCCCTATTAGTACCATCACGGCCCAAGCTCAATACTTCGTTATCCATAGTAGTCACATTCAGCAAAGCGCTATACTTAAAGTCCGAAATCTGGTCTTTCCAACCAAGTGTAAACTCGAAGCCCTTGTTGCGCAAGCTGGCAGCATTTTTCCATGGAGAACCTCCTTGGTTACCGGTAGAAATGGCAATCGGAGTCTCTGCCAATACATCACTGGTCTTTGAGTTGTAATACTCTGCGCTGACAGTCAAGCGCTGGTTAAGGAAGCTGGCATCAAAACCTACATTCACCGTTTCTTTCGTTTCCCAAACAAGACCTGCATTCACAAGTTTCACCTGAGTAGAACCCGGAACAATAGCACCTCCGAATACAGTTACAATACTCTGATTGATAGTTCCAATATAATCCCAATCGCCAATGGAAGAGTTACCAAGACGGCCCCAGTTACCTCTAATCTTCAAATCATTAATCCAAGGCACATCAAAGAATTCCTCTTTTGAAATTCTCCAGGCACCGGAGAATGACGGGAAATTACCCCAACGGTTTTCCTTAGCCAGACGGGAGGTTCCGTCACGACGGAAGGTGGCAGTCAGATAGTATTTATCATCATAAATGTAGTTCGCACGTCCCAAATAAGAAATCATCGCATTCTCACTGATACTGTTTGAATTCTGCTGGTTGCTTTGTCCGGCATTCAATACTGTCAGATAATCACCGTTACCCAACATCGGGAAGTTCAGACGGGAAGCCCACAAGCCTTCCCATTCATGGTGCTGGTAAGTAGTACCGACCACGGCATCCACATGATGCTTGCCAAAATCCTTATTGAAGTTCAACGTGTGCTCAATCAACATGTTGTAGGTATTGTCACGCGCCTTCTGGCTTTCCGGATCACGGTGTTCCTGATTCTGAGTCCAGTTACCTTCTCCACGGAACCATGAATTCTCATAAAAGTAAAGGTCAATACCACCATTGAATTTATAGGAAAGGAATTCGAATGGCTTGAATTCCAACCATAAAGAACCATTCAGACGATTCTGGCGGAAATGACGGTATTCCAAATCTTCACGGGCAATCGGGTTTACACCGAACGTATTGTACTTGGCAGCATCACCATAGCCATATCCACCCGGGTTATTCTCATCATAGATAGGAATGGTAGGCATCATACGCAAAAAGTCATTGTAGGTATTGGTCTGGTTCGGGTCTGTGTTTGTGAGTGAATAAGCCAAGTTTTCACCAAAAGAGAACCAGCCCTTTTTACCTTGTGTATTGACACGGAAGCTATAACGGTCGAAAGTATTTCCATAAGAAACGCCGTCATTGTTATAGTAACCGGCTGATACAAAATAACTGCCGGAATCGCCACCACCGGAAAGCGATACGTTGTAGTCCTGCACCAATGCGGTCTTCAACACTTCATCTTGCCAGTTGGTATCATACTGTGAGTGTTTCTGAGTGCTGTTTACAGTGGCAATACCGTCTTTGATGGCTTCATTATAGGCAATATCATTATACTTGATATATTCTGCCGCATTCATCAAATCGAATTTCGGGCTCCATTCCAATGTTTCCTTTACGCTTACATTCACTTTCATGGGACCTTTCGCACCTTTCTTGGTAGTAACGATAATCACACCGTTGGCAGCACGCGAACCGTAGATGGCAGCAGCAGAAGCATCCTTCAGAATCTGGATGGACTCTGCATCCGCAGGATTGAAATCAACACCCGGGTCTGTAATCATACCGTCAATAACCCACAGCGGAGAGTTATTGCTCAAGGAACCGACACCGCGAATTTCAATAGAGGCATCTTCGCCTGCCCTACCGCTACTGCGTACGTTAATACCGGTTGCCAAACCCTGCATCTGGCTGACCAGTGTTCCTGCAGCGCTTTTCTTCATTTCCTTGGTATCAACAACGGCAACCGCTCCAGTCAAGTCGGACTTCTTCACAGTCTGATAACCGATGACAACCACTTCTTCCAGTGCTTTCGAATCATCTTTCATCACCACGCGCAAGGCAGTTCCCTTATAGACAACTTCCTGCGTAAGCATACCGATATAAGAGAAAACGAGTGTACTTCCTTTTTTTCCACTCACTGAGAAATTACCGTCAATATCGGTAATGGCACCCGTGGTAGTACCCTTCACCAATACATTCACGCCCACCAAAGGCTCACTATTTGCATCCGTCACCGTTCCCGTTATGGTCACATCTTGTGAATAAGCGGTAGCTGCAAACACAACAAAGAATAAGAATAAGATTTTCTTGATCATTTTTTATAGAATTAGATTTTAAAACTATGCGGAAACTAACGCCCGCTTTTTAAATACACCGCAGAAAGTGATTAGTCACTTCTGCCAATCATAGAACATTGATTAGGATTTGTTACGTCATAGGCATAGGGGTCATAGTATTATAAATTGTTGGCTTTCGGATGCAAATATATCCGCATAAAGCTAAAATTAATGCAAATATCGCTTCAATCTATGCAATTATAAATCCAAAAAATGCCCCTGAGAGACACCTCAGGGGCATTTGATTGGATTGTTATATTTAGCAAGCATTCCATGCTATCATTTCACGAAGTCTTTGGGCAGAATACCAAATTGTTTTTGGAAGCACTTGGTAAAATAGGAAGGAGTATTGAAGCCGGTCATATAGCAAACCTCATTGATTTTACACTCTCCTTCCTTTAAAAGCTGCGCCGCTTTCTTCAACCGCTCCAGACGGATGTAGTCATTGGGAGTCATATCCAATATGCCCTTTATCTTCCGGTTCAGGCTCGACCGGCTCATGTTCAGCAGGCTTGCCATATCATCCAGGCAGAAATCCGGATTCTGCATATTGGCAACCACCACTTCCTTCAATGTTTTAAGGAAAGATTCATCTGCCTTTGTCATTGCCATACTGCCCGTCTGCACAAAAGGAGAATTGACAAAAGAAGCCCGTAGCTTCTCACGGTTGTTCAGCAGATTGGCCACACAAACTTTCAGATATTCCACGGAGAAAGGTTTCTCTATATATACGTCAGCCCCCAGCTTCATTCCCTCTATTTTGGCTTGAAGAGTCGTCTTCGCCGTAAGCAGGATAATCGGTATATGGCTATAGTCAAGCTCGGACTTCAGATGCTCGCACAGCTCCAATCCATCCATCTCGGGCATCATAATGTCTGAAATGACAAGATTTACAGTATGTTCCTTCAACACCTTCAAAGCTTCCACCCCATTCACGGCAGTCAGCACACGATATTCCGAAGAGAGCTGTTTCACAACAAATGCCTGCATTTCCAGACTGTCTTCCACCACCAAAAGAGTATACCGGTGCTGTTCCAAGGCAGTACCTGCACCACTTTCCTCAGAGGATTCCCCGCCCGTTACCGGTTCTTTATGCTCCATAGCCACCGTCTGCTCGTGCTTCAGCGGAAGTGACAGCAGGAAACAGTTGTTCTCCATCGAATCTTCCATGCACAACGTACCCTCATGGAGTTCGGCCAATGAACGGGCAAGTGCAAGCCCGATACCGGTGCCGGGTACAGAGCGCAAGGTACCGGTTTTATACTGGATGAACGGCTTGAAAATCTCCTCGCGCATCTCTACCGGAATGACAAGGCCGTCATTGCATACAGAAAGCAGCAGTCTTTCACCTTCCGAATATAGCCTGATGCGTATATAGGTCTCCGAATACTTTATCGCATTGGTCAGCAGATTGCTGATAATCTTGGTAAGCCCTTCCCTATCAACCGAAGCATACAAGCTTTCGGGAGTCTCTATACTCAATGCCAGCCCCCTTTCACGTGCCAAAGGCTTGAAACGCTTATACGTCTTTTGTAAGAGCTCAGACACGTCACATTCCACAAAATTCAATTGGAAGCCTTGTGTCTCCGTCTTCCGGAAGTCCAGCAACTGGTTCACCAAATCAAGCAGTCGGTTGGTGTTCAGTTCCATGGTCTCCAAATCATCCCTGATGTCATCCGAAACAGAACGGGAAGCCAATACATTCTCGAGCGGACTCTTTATCAATGTAAGCGGTGTACGTATCTCATGCGCCACATTCGTGAAGAAGTCTATCTTCGCAGTATACAACTCCCGTTCCTTTTCCCGCTCAAACTTGTCCATAGCCTGCTGATGCTTCTGCCGGGTCCGTTTTCTGAAATAGATAATTACAGCAGCCAGTGAACATAACGCCAATACCGTATAAACAGCATACGCCCAAGTGGAGAGATAGAAAGGAGGATGAATATGGATGTCGAGCACACGTTCCGTCGCGTTCCACTTGCCATCGCTGTTGGAACCTTTTATACGCAATGTATAGCTTCCATAAGGAAGGTTTGAATAGTTGATGATGGAATTCCGTCCTACCGTATACCAGTCACGGTCAAAGCCTTCCAGCTTACATTCAAGACCATTCATTTCGGGTGCCTGGTAACTCAAGGCTGCAACCTGAAAAGAGAAAGAATTCTGGTCGGCATCCAGCTCTATCTCATCCGCATAGGTGATGCTCTTCTCCAAAGGAGAATCCGGACTATCCACCGAAAGCCGTTTGTTGAACAGATAAAAATCTGTAATCACTACGGGAGGGAGAAAAGTGTTCTCCACAAAAGTTTCCGGGTCAAAGGCTATGAATCCGTTGATACTTCCCAAATAGATGCGTCCCTTCTTGTCAATGTAACCGGACTGGAAATTAAATTGGTTGCTCAGCAGCCCGTTTGCCGTGGTATAGACATGTTTGCTCTCCGTATCGGGATTGAAGCAGACCAGACCATAATTGGAAGTAATCCATAAGTTACCCCGCTTATCCTCGACCATCTTGTAGATAGTGTTGCTCGGAAATCCTTTCGACATGTCATAACGGGTAAAATTGTCCGTTTCCGGATTGTAGCGGCAGAAGCCCTCACCCAGCGTCATGAACCACAGACGCTTCCTGCTGTCTTCGTAGATACTGATTACCTTATTGTAGGGAAGAGAGGTCGAATCATTCTCATTAGACAGATAATTCCTCCACTGCTGGCTTCTTACATTGTAGCAGAACACTCCATTGGAGAAAGTAGCAAACCACAGATTTCCGTTGAAGTCCTCCAGAATGTTATAAGTAAACATATTCTTCAGCTGAGGAATCCGGGTAAAGTCATCTGTAGAGCGATTGTACTTCAACAGACCGGACGTGGTGCCTATCCACACGTCTCCCGTAGTGGTCCTGCAAATGGTAAAGGCGTCATTGGCGACCATGGAATTCTCACTCTCACCCTTGGCATAATGTTTCACCTGTCTGGTCCGAAGATTCACCCGATTCAGACCACCGGAGAACGTACCTACCCACAAATCATCCCCGTCCAGGCAAAGGCCGTGGACATTCTGATAAATGGCCGGATGCTCAAAAGGCTCTATCTTTCCGTTTTCCGGATTGTAATTGAACAAGCCTTTGTCTTCGGTACCTATCCACAAGGTGCCATCATTACTTTCACAGATTTCCCGTACACGACGGCCGAAATGCCTGAGATTGTCTCTCGGATAGAACTTCTCGAAATAAGTCCACTGATAAGGGCAATAGTTCACTCCACCGAAATAAGACCCTATCCACATGCCGTTCTCCTTGTCGCAGCAGAGCGAATAAATGGCATTGTCCGACAATGCATACGAATCATCCTGGTCGGGAACGGTCAAATGGGTAATCTTGTCATTCGTCAGATTGTAAATATACAAGCCGGACTCTGCGCCCACCCACAGCTCGTTGTCAGATTTGAACTGCAAAGCCCTCACATAGGTGTTCAGCAGCTTCCGCGTCTTGCCTGTAGTCTGATTTATCTCTGTCAAACCGTTCAGCGAAGCGATATACACGCAGTTATGGGGTCCGTTGACCTGCCAGTTAATAATATCATTTTTGAAAATTTCATTTCCTTCCGCATCCTTGAAAGGCTGCAGAGGAGTTTCAAAGTCAGCTTTCGCATAGTAAAGATTATCCGCATACAAGGCCAGCCAACACGTATTCCCATTCAGCCAAAAGCGGGTTACATTGGGCAGTCCCGAATCGTGCAGATGGTTCAGCAACCTCCCTTCATCCGGTTTATAGCAGAACAACCCCTGGTTTTCTACCGATATCCAGATATTGTCGTCCTCGTCACTTCCAATCATGGTGACGAAATCCCTGATGATACTGCCATTATCACTGGCCTCATCGAAAGCGGTAAAGGAATCCAGTACCGGGTCGTAAATAAAGACTCCCCCATCGGTACCAATCCAGATATTGCCCCGGCGGTCCTCGTAGAGCGCGGTTATGAAATTCTTGCCTAAACCGGAGTTCTCTTTCTTGTAAATACGGAAAGACAATCCGTCATACCGGTTCAGACCGTCCTTGGTTCCGAACCACATAAAGCCTTTCCTATCCTGCAAAATCTGATACACGGTGTTCTGCGAAAGACCGTTCCGGATATCCATCGTTCTGAAATAGTAATGAACAGCATCCTGCGCACAGACCGGCAATACCGCCCATAGGCACAGACTAAGGAAAAGCTTTATAATCAATCGTTTCATAACAACATTTTTAATGCACAATTTACCATTTACAAAGTACAATTTAACTATGCAGATGACAGCGCAGCCAAATTGTACTTTGTAAATGGTAAATTGTAAATGCCCCTATTTCTTAAGTGAATTGCAGATACGTGTATTTATCTCTTTCACGCGTTTCTCATCCAGCTTTATCACCTTGCGGTCGTAAGTCATCAGACCGTTCACTTCCACCTCCACATCCGTGGTCTGTGTATAGACGGCTGCCGAGAAACCTCTTTTTATCATCTGATACAGCATATCGGCATATTTCACGTACTCATCAGTCACTTCTTTGGAAGAGTTGAACTGAACATATCCCCAATTGCGGTTCGGTTCCCAGATATGGTCTTTCAAGACAAGGCCGATGCCGCCATACTCACCCAAAACCGTGGCACGCTGTGCATCATACAGATACATTTCCGGTTGGGGATAGTTGTGGAGGTCGAGCATGTCACCGCAAGTATAATGGTTACCGCCACTTGCCGGATTCACCAGGCGGGTCGGGTCATACTGTTTCGTCCATTCGGCTATCTCTACCGTCTTGAACTGCCCCCAGGCTTCGTTGAACGGTACCCATGTACCGATACACGGATAAGAGTAGAGACAATCCATTATTTCCTTCCATTCCTTGTGATAATAGGCTTCGGATTCGGCGGAGCGTTTCAGTTCTGTTCCGTCGAAATAGCGGCGGTTCTGCCATTCCGGATTACGGTCACCGCTCGGCATATCCTGCCATACGATGATACCCAAACGGTCACAATGTGTGTACCAACGTGCCGGTTCCACCTTGATATGCTTGCGAATCATATTGAAACCGAAATCTTTCGTCTTCTGTACATCATACAGCAAAGCCTCGTCTGTGGGAGCTGTATACAGTCCGTCGGGCCACCAACCCTGGTCCAGCGGTCCAAACTGGAACAAAGCCTCGTTATTTAGTTCCAGGCGTACGATGCCATCCGCGTCACGACGGGTGGAGTACTTACGCATGGCAGCATAGCTGTCCACCTTATCCACTACCTTGCCTCCGCTTTTCAGAGTCACTTTCAGCGTATAGAGGAAGGGGGAATCCGGACTCCACAACTTGGCATTCCGGGGCATGGACACCTCCACCGGCTCTGCATTGATACTTTTGCCGGTGGCTACCAGTTGATTGCCGTCATACACATTCACTTCCACAAAGTCGGAAGGACATGCACTATTCAATTCAGCCTTCACTGTCAACAGATTACGGTCAATATCGGGAGTGATACGGAGGTTCTTGATATGTTTTCCGGCAACCGGCTCCATCCATACCGTCTGCCAGATACCGCTTACGGGAGTGTACCAGATACCTTCCGGATTGCTGACCTGCTTTCCACGGGGTTGAGGTCCTTTATCCGTTGGGTCCCAAACTTTTACGACCAACTGATTATTGCCTTTGCCAGAAAGGGCGGCAGTAATATCGAAGGAGAACGGAGTAAATCCACCCGTATGGCTGCCTACTTTCACATCATTCACCCATACATCCGTTTTCCAGTCGACAGCGCCAAAGTGCAACAGCACTTGTTTTCCCTTCCAGGCAGAAGGAATTTCAAAACTGCGCTGGTAGACCAGTTCCTGGTTTTCATTGATTCTTTTTCCAACTCCGGACAAGGAGGATTCGATGGCAAAGGGAACAAGTATCTGCCCTTCGAACTCTGCCGGAAGATGCTCACCTTTATTTATAACGGCATAATTCCACAGTCCGTTCAAGTTCTTCCAGTCACTCCGTTCCATGATGGGACGAGGATATTCGGGCAACACATTCGCGGGATTGATCTGGGATGCCCAGTCCGTTTTGATTTTATCACCTGCCGGCTTCCATTGCGCCGAACTTCCGATTGCAAACAACGTCAAGAATGACGATATGAGGAAAAATCTTCTCATAGTATTATAACTTTTTATTGGTTTCTACGAAAGCAAAGATAAGCCGATTCAGAAAAAAAGAATAGAAATTTCGAACCAATAAATAGTATTTTTGTGGAATATCAAGGTATTACCGTCTCATTTTATCAAAGAAATTCATCAAAGGCACCTTTTTCCGCTTTTCTTGCCACGCCTATGACAAGGTTTTGCCTTCCCATTGGCAAGACTTTGCCACCGCGTTGGCAAAACTTTGCCATAGGCGTGGCAAAAGTTTGCCAAGGCAGTGACAACTTGTTGGCAAAATACCTCCCTGATATACAAGGAGTAGCAAACAATAGACAGCAGGGAATGACTAATATCCCGGATTCTGCTGGTTCTCCAATGCCGGATTGGCATTTATCTCATCCTGCGAAATAGGAAGCACAATCTTCTCGAAAGTACGGTCGATTGTTTTTCCACGGTGACTCACCGGAATATCTTGAAAATCGTCGTTGAATTCGATGGTTCTGCCCATACGCATCATGTCGAAGAAGCGTTGTCCTTCACCAAAAAGCTCCTTGCTGCGCTCGTCCAGAATCATATCATCGGTAATGGTAGCGGCAGTGGCCGGTGCCAGTCCGGGAGAACGCCTGCGGATTTCATTCAGGTAACCGGCGGCGGCATCTGCGCCTGCTTCCTGCTTCGTGGAGTGCAAGGCTGCTTCGGCGGCAATCAGATATATCTCGGAAAGACGGATTATCTTGATATTGACGGCTGTATTGGTTGCCTTGCCGTCACCTGCCAGAGTGGTACTGCCCATATACTTGTAGCAGGCTCCCTTGCGTTCAATCTCATTGTCCACCCAGTATTCATCGTTGTCCATGATTCCCCAACGCACATCCGTCTCGTCTTCACCCAGACGGTTCAAGAAATAATCGCTGGCAAGATACCAGCCCATGGCATTCTTCAACTGTCCGTAGCGCATCAGGTAAAAGCCCAAAGAAGAAGTTCCCAGGTCTGATTCCTCAGTGGTGATGCCCAGCTCAAAGATGGACTCGGAACCAAACTGCTTGCTCCAGGAAGCCGTCCAATCGGCAGGCTCATACAGTTTGTACACACCGCTTTCTATAATCTCCCGGGCAGCGTTCAAAGCACCGTCATAATCTTCCATATAGAGTTTCACACGCGCTTGCAGGGCTATGTTGGTGTAATAGTCCGCATATCCGCTCTGCTTTGTCTTCTTCTTGGCAAGCAGGGCCGCCCCGTCCGACAAGTCCTGCAGAATCTGGCGATAGTTCTCCTCCACAGTAGCACGGGTGGGCTGGGCGTTCACCGTAAGCGGCTCGGTTACATTGGGAACTCCATAAGAGGTCTTGTTGTAATTGTAAGGAAGCCCGTAGAGACGGACCAAATCGAAATAGAACAGCGCCCTCAGAGTCAACGCCTGCCCTTTGGCTTCGGAAAAGTCTTCCATACTGCCCGATTCTTCCAGCTTCTCAATGTTGCTCAACAAGGTGTTGACCTGCAGAATGCAGTAATATCCACGGCTCCAGAAACCGGAATAAGTATTGCTGTTGGAAGTGTGGTTGAACGTATAGAATGCATCCAGTCCGCGTCCGGCAGCAAAAATCGTGAGGTCACCGCCCTTGGCATCACCGTACATAAAAAGGTTTCTGCCGTAATAGGACGATGAGGTCATCGCACTCATCACACCGTTGATAACCACCTGAGCATCGGCTACCGTACCGACAGCACCTTCTGCATTTCCGGAGTTGGTGGGCTGCATATCCAGAAAATCGTCACACGAAGTGAATGTAAAGGCACCAAGTATCACAAGTGCCAATAAATGATATATCTTTTTCATTGTTAGTTCCTCCAGTTCATTAAAATTTCAATTCAACGCCAACGACAAATGTTTTTCCGATAGGGGTTTCCCAACCACGTGTGCCGTATTCGCTCACTTCGGGGTCTGCCTCCTTGTATTTGGCTATTGTCCAAAGGTTGCTGGCAGTGAAGAAAAGGCGGGCATTCTCGATGAAAGCCTTGCGGGTCATGGCTTTGGGCAGCGTATAGGCCAATGAGAGATTCTTCAAGCGCAGATAACTGGCATTGAACAAGTGGCGGCTGCTGTATTGTTGTGGGTCATCGAGGTCTACACCTTCGATACGGGGCTCTGTACCGTTCGTATGGTCTGGCGTCCAAAGGTTGTTGTAGTAGCTTTTAGCACGGATACGCTCCCAATAATAACCGTCGTCGGCCACATCCATGTAGGCTCCATCATACAAGTCTCCTCCTATCTTATAGGTAAAGCCCAACGAAAGGGCTATGCCTTTGTAGGAGACCGAGGTATTGATGCCCCCATACACTTTGGGAACGGCATTGCCGATGATGGTGTAGTTGGCATTGTTATAGTCATAAGTAGCTCCGCGCCCGTTATACTCAAAATCTCCGGCCTTGCCATTCTTGGGGTCATTTACATAGTAGACGTTCTTGCCGTTGGTCTTGTCCACACCTGCCCATTCGTATCCATAGAAAGCCAGCGTGGACTGACCTTCCCGGTATACATATTGCGCACGGCTGTCGCTACTGGTGGGGTCGTACCAGATAATGTCCGCACCGCCATACAACTCTTTCACCTCAGAACGGAGAAAGGTTGCGTTGACACCGGCACTCCATAACCATCCTTTACTATCAATGATGTCACCACTCAACTCCACCTCTACCCCATGGTTGTTGATGCATCCTACGTTCCGCAACGTAGAGGAAAATCCCGTAACCATCGAAATGGGAACATCCTGGAGCAGGTTCTTCGAATCACGGTTGAAGTATTCCACCGTACCGCGCAGACGTTGGCCGAAGAAGCCGAAGTCGATACCCACATTCGTGTTGTAGCTCGTCTCCCAAGACAGCTTGTCATTGGTGACGGTAGTGATTGTACCGCCCGGGTTACCCATGTACTTACTGGTATAGCTCATCAAGCTCATATAGCCGTAATTGTCCGAAGGCAGCGTACCGTTAATACCATAAGAGGCACGTATACGCAGGTTGCTCAGGAAAGAATATTTGCTCATAAAACCCTCGCGCATGATGTTCCACGCTCCTGCCACTGACCAGAAGTTTCCCCAACGTTCCTGCTTGCTGAGCCGGGAAGAACCGTCGCGGCGGTAAGAACCGGAAATGAAGTAGCGTTCATCGTAATTATAATCCAACTTGGAGAGCACGGACACCATCGAGTTTCCCCAGGAATATCCGGCAGAAGTCTGCGTTCCGGCAGTAGAAACTGTATGAATGGTGCTGACCGCAAGATTGCTTCCTGTGGCACGCACATAGTCTGTCTTGTTCTTCTCCGCTTCGAAACCCACCATGGTGCCAACTGTGTGTTTGTCGAAGGTGCCGGTATAATTGGCGGTAGTGGAGGTAACCATCTTCTCGTATGTAGTACGGTATTCGTTGACATTCCCATTGTCTGCCGAGCCTTTATAGTGATTGGCACTGTAATAGATATGGTCTTTTACAGTAGTATTGTCGTAAGAGTAGATAGAACGAAGGTCCAGGCCCGGCATCAGATGCAGGGTGAGCGTCTCCGCAGCCATGATTTTGGTACTGGTAGAACCGTTCTCCCACTCTTTGTCATAATAAAGCCCATTGTAGGCGTAGCTACCGTAACGTTCGGTCCAGAGCTCGCCGGTCTTGTAATCAGTGGGCCAGTAGAGTCCCCACAGCAAGTTACGGGTCTGCATGAAGTAATTACTGCCCGTGTTGCGTGTATCATTATAACCGCTTTTCTTGGTACGCGCCAGGCTGGCATTGGTGGTCAGTTCAAGGAATTTCCTCACCTTCTGGGTGAGGTTCAGGCGACCGGAAACACGGTCGAAGCTGTTCATCTTCAAACGTCCTTCGTCCTGGGTATAGGAAAGGGAAGTGTAATAGTTGGTATTCTGCGTAGCACCACTGACGGACATATCGTAGGTCTGATAAATGGCGGTACGGAAATATGCCTTGTCCCAATCGTAGTATTTGCCTCCACGCCCGGAGTTGTCGTACTCAAGGATATTGACGTTCTCGTAAGCTCCCGTACCATTTGTGGTAAATTGGTAGCCATGTTTGTTGAAACGGCTGTTCAACTGGCCTATGGCATAGGCTGCCGCCTTTTCGTCCGTTTCGCCCTTACCGCTTGTACGGGCATCGTGAAATACGGTGTAGAGCATATTCACATTCTCCTGTACGCTGGCCGTTTCATAGTTGTCCGTTGCCCAGCAGGGCGTGAAGCCCACTTCGGCTTTCAGCGTCACCACCGGCTTGCCAATCTGTCCTTTTTTGGTAGTAATCAGAATGACGCCGTTTGCCGCACGCGACCCATAAAGCGAGCTGGCCGCCGCATCTTTCAATACAGAAATAGATTCGATGTCTTCCGGGTTCAACGTATTCATGATGTTGTTGGTAGAATAGAGCTCACCGCTCATCTGCCCCGTATTGCCCGAAGAGACCGGAACACCGTCCACTACATACAACGGTTCATTCCCGGCATTCATAGAACCTATGCCACGGATGCGGATGGCCGGTGCGGAACCCGCCTGGCCGGAATTATTCGTCAGTTGCAAGCCCGCCACTTTACCGTTCAACACGTTTTCAAAGCTGGTCGTCGGAATGTCTTTCAGCGCATCCGCTTTCACTAAAGAAGCCGAACCTGCATAGCTGCTCTTTTTGGCCGTGCCGTAAGCCACTACCATCACTTCATCCAGCAATTCCGAATCCGATTTCAACACCACCTTCATAGCAGGCTTTATGGTAGCTTCCACTTTCTGCATACCTACAAAAGAGACAATCACTGTCTTTGCCGTACTCGGCACATTCAAGATTGTAAAGTTACCTTCGATATCGGTCACTGCCCCCAGTGTTGTACCTTTCACCAATACCGATGCCCCAATAATCGGCTCATTGTTGTCCTCGGCAAATACTGTTCCCGAGACCGTAGACGTCTGAGCCATCACTCCTGCCCCCATAACCAGGCAGACAATGATTAACAAGAAGAATTTCTTTCTCATGCTTCTCTTCCTTAAAATTAGTCAATCAAAACACTTTTTAATATCCAAACGCTGCAAAGGTATGTATCTTTTTCAAAAAGAAAAGCAATAGTATTCAAAAAGCTTCATTTTGATTGTATTTTAAGCTAAACACAAGCAATATGTCTATAGCCTAAGCATTCCAAGCAATAAGTATGATGCTGGATACGGAAATATAAGCAATGCCAAAGAAGATATATCCGGATTTTAAGATATGACACGTCCCGGCATACAACTTTTTTCGTAACTTTGCACAGTTTTAAAATACACTGAACGAATGGAGTTTAAGTATGACGTTATTGTAATCGGCGCCGGACACGCAGGATGCGAAGCCGCTGCCGCTGCTGCAAACCTGGGTTCGAAGACTTGTCTTATCACAATGGATATGAACAAAATCGGACAGATGAGTTGTAACCCGGCAGTGGGAGGCATCGCCAAAGGACAGATAGTACGCGAAATAGACGCCTTGGGAGGATATATGGGATTGGTGACAGACCAGACAGCCATACAGTTCCGTATACTGAACCGTTCCAAAGGTCCCGCTATGTGGAGCCCGCGCGCACAGTGCGACCGCAACAAATTTATCTGGGCATGGAGAGAAATTCTGGAAAATATCCCCAACCTGCATATCTGGCAGGATACCGTGCAGGAAATCCTCGTTGAAAACGGTGAAATTACGGGAGTAGTAACACTATGGGGAGTAACGTTCCATGCCAAATGTGTAGTACTCACCGCAGGAACTTTCCTCAACGGACTGATGCACGTGGGACGTACCATGCTTCCAGGCGGACGTATGGCAGAACCTGCATCCTACCAATTAACCGAATCCATCGCAAAGCATGGCATCACCTTTGGACGCATGAAGACGGGAACCCCCGTACGCATAGATGGACGCAGCGTGCATTATGAGGATATGGAAATCCAAGACGGAGAATGTGACTTCCACAAGTTCTCGTTCATGGACACTCATGTACGCCATTTGAAACAGCTCCCTTGCTGGACCTGCTTCACCAACGAAGAAGCACACCGCATCCTGCAGGAAGGTCTGCCGGATTCTCCCCTTTTCAACGGACAAATCCAAAGTATCGGCCCACGTTATTGCCCCAGTATAGAAACCAAGATTGTGACTTTCCCCGACAAACCGCAGCACCAGCTTTTCCTGGAGCCCGAAGGGGAAACAACCCAAGAGCTCTACTTGAATGGATTCTCTTCTTCATTGCCCATGAACATCCAGATTGCAGCATTGAAAAAGATACCGGCGTTCAGAGACCTCGTCATCTACCGCCCGGGCTATGCCATCGAATACGACTTCTTTGACCCCACCCAACTGAAACATACGCTGGAAACGAAGAATATAAAGAATCTGTTCTTTGCCGGACAAGTAAACGGAACAACCGGTTACGAGGAAGCAGCTGGACAAGGAATCATGGCAGGTATCAACGCCCACATCAATTGCCACGGCGGAGAACCGTTCACCCTTGCAAGGGATGAAGCATATATCGGCGTTTTAATCGATGACTTGGTAACAAAAGGTGTGGACGAGCCTTACCGTATGTTTACTTCCCGTGCCGAATATCGCATCCTGCTCCGTATGGATGATGCGGACATGCGACTCACGGAAAAAGCCTGGAAGCTGGGACTTGTCAAGGAAGAGCGGTACAAGCTGCTGACAGAAAAACGTGAAGCCGTGAACCGGATTATAGACTTCGCGCGGAATTACTCGATGAAACCGGCATTAATCAATCCGGTATTGGAGCAGCTCGGCACTACTCCACTGCGCCAGGGATGCAAATTGATAGATTTGATAAACCGTCCGCAGATAACGATTGAGAACATTGCCGAACACGTCAGTGCCTTTAAACGAGAACTGGATAAAATATCCGATAGAAAGGAAGAAATTGTAGAAGCTGCAGAAATACTCATCAAGTACGAGGGATACATCGGACGCGAACGGATTATTGCGGATAAATTGGCAAGATTGGAAAGCATCAAGATAAAAGGTAAGTTTGACTATAATTCCATTCAATCCCTTTCTACCGAAGCTAGACAGAAGCTGATGAAGATAGATCCAGAAACAATAGCCCAAGCGAGTCGGATTCCGGGAGTATCTCCAAGCGACATCAACGTGCTACTGGTACTTTGCGGACGATAGAGTGCAAAGTTCCACGTGAAACAAAGAATTCAATAAACGTATTAAATAAACTGATTATGAGCAAAGAAACTCTTACCAAAAGCATCCGAGAAATACCCGACTTCCCCATTCCGGGAATTCTATTCTACGATGTAACTACCTTGTTCAAGGAGCCTACCGCCTTGCAGGAACTCTCGGACACACTATACGAGATGTATAAAGACAAAGGCATCACCAAAGTAGTGGGTATAGAATCAAGAGGATTCATTATGGGCCCCATTCTTGCCACCAGACTGGGGGCAGGCTTCGTACCTATCCGCAAGCCGGGAAAGCTTCCTGCAGAAACCATTGAAGAAAGCTATGATAAAGAATATGGCAAAGACACCGTGCAGATGCACAAGGATGCCATCAATGAAGACGATGTAGTATTGCTACACGACGACTTGCTGGCAACCGGTGGAACAATGGAAGCCGCCTGCAAACTGGTGAAACAGATGAACCCCAAGAAAGTGTATGTAAACTTCATCATCGAGCTGAAAGAGCTTCATGGCAAGGATGTGTTTGGAGATGATGTGGAAGTGGAGGCTGTGCTGTCGCTTTAGCCATTTCATATTTCACCACAGATTACACAGATTAACACAGATTATTTATCCACCACAAAACACAGTTTTATCAAAGAGAAATCTGCGTTAATCTGTGTAATCTGTGGTGAAACGTCGGTATTATGGAAGAACTCAGAACCAACGACTACCTCAAAGGGATTGTATCCAACCTTCCCGAAAGTCCCGGTATTTACCAATATCTGAATACCGAAGGGACTATTATATATGTAGGAAAGGCAAAGAATCTGAAGCGAAGAGTGTCTTCCTACTTCAACCGGGAGCACGAACCGGGAAAGACGAGGGTGCTGGTCAGCAAGATTGCAGATATCCGATATATCGTGGTGAATACGGAAGAAGACGCGCTATTGCTGGAAAACAATCTTATCAAGAAATACAAGCCTCGCTACAACGTACTGTTGAAAGACGACAAGACGTATCCCAGCATCTGCGTGCAGAACGAATACTTTCCACGTGTATTCAGAACCCGGAAGATAATCCGTAACGGTTCCTCCTATTATGGCCCTTACAGCCATATACCTTCCATGTACGCATTACTCGACCTCATCAAGCATCTGTACCCTTTGCGTACATGCCACCTGAACCTCTCTCCGGAAAACATACGTGCCGGAAAGTTCAATGTTTGCCTGGAATACCACATCAAGAACTGTGCAGGACCTTGCATCGGGAAGCAAAGCCAGGAAGAGTATCTGAAAAACATCGCTGAAATCAAGGAAATACTCAAAGGGAATACCCAGGAGATAGAACGGATGCTCTTCCAGCAAATGCAGGAACTGGCAGCCGAAATGAAGTTTGAAGAAGCACAGAAGATAAAGGAAAAATACCTGCTGCTGGAAAACTACCGGGCAAAATCGGAAGTGGTAAGCAACGTGCTGCACAATATCGACGTGTTCTCCATCGAAGAAGACAGCGATGAAAAGTCCGCTTTCGTCAACTACCTGCACATTACGAACGGTGCCATCAACCAGGCTTTCACCTTTGAATACAAGAAACGATTGAATGAGAGCAAAGAAGAACTGCTCTCTCTCGGCATCATCGAAATGCGGGAAAGATACAAGAGCCTTTCTCGTGAAATCATCGTGCCTTTTGAGCTGGATATGGAGCTGAAAGATGTCGTCTTTACCATCCCGCAACGGGGAGACAAAAAGAAGCTGCTGGAACTCTCCATCCTCAATGTGAAGCAGTACAAAGCCGACCGCCTGAAGCAAGCCGAAAAGCTGAATCCGGAGCAACGGACCGTGCGCCTGCTGAAAGAGATACAGCAAGAGCTGCACCTGGACCGCCTGCCCATGCAGATAGAATGTTTCGACAACTCCAACATCCAGGGTTCCGACCCCGTGGCCGGGTGCGTGGTCTTCGTCAAGGGGAAACCTTCCAAGAAGGATTACCGCAAGTACAATATCAAGACCGTAGAGGGACCGGATGACTATGCCTCCATGAAAGAGGTCGTAAAACGGCGCTATCAGCGCGCTATAGAAGAGAAAGCACCCCTGCCCGACCTTCTTATCACCGACGGTGGAAAAGGGCAAATGAGCGCCGTAAAAGAGGTGATAGACGAGCTTGGCCTGAACATCCCCATCGCCGGACTTGCCAAAGATGGCAAACACCGCACTTCCGAGCTATTGTATGGCTACCCTCCCCAGACCATCGGATTGAAACAGAACACCCCCCTCTTCCGACTGCTGACGCAGATTCAAGATGAAGTGCACCGCTTCGCCATTACCTTCCACCGCGACAAGCGCAGCAAACGGCAGATTGCCTCCGCACTGGACGAGATAAAAGGTATCGGTGAAAAGACGAAAAGTGCGTTGCTCAAGGAGTTCAAAAGCGTGAAGCGTATCCGCGAAGCATCTGCCGAGGAGCTTGCCGCCGTGGTGGGAGAAGCGAAAGCCAAAATCATCCAGACCTATTTCTCAGAGAAATAATGACTGATAAATCAGCCTGCAGAGCCATGCACACAACGAATTAATTCGTAACTTTGTCCCCTCAAAAAGACAAGAACAACATGAGAGTAGTGATACAACGTGCCGGACACGCTTCCGTCACCATCAACGGAACCTGCAAAGCCTCCATTGGAAAGGGCCTCATGATACTCGTAGGCATCGAAGAATCCGATGGAAAAGAAGATATTGACTGGCTTTGCAAGAAGATAGTCAACCTGCGCATTTTCGATGACGAAAACGGCGTAATGAACAAATCCATTCTTGAAGCAGACGGCGAGATACTGGTTATCAGCCAGTTCACCCTCCACGCCTCCACCAAGAAAGGCAACCGTCCCTCCTACATACGGGCAGCACGGCCGGAAATATCCGTCCCACTGTACGAACAATTCTGCCGGGAACTGAGTTTAGCATTAGGTAAAGAAATAGGTACCGGCGAATTTGGTGCCGATATGAAAGTAGAACTGATGAACGATGGTCCCGTGACCATCTGTATAGATACAAAAAACAAGGAATAATGACGTTAGAAGAAGCACAGAAACAAGTGGATTCCTGGATAAAGGAATACGGAGTGCGCTATTTCAGCGAACTCACCAATATGGCGATACTGACCGAAGAAGTGGGCGAACTCGCCCGCGTCATGGCACGCAAGTATGGCGACCAATCCTTCAAGAAAGGAGAAAAAGACAATCTCGACGATGAGATGGCAGATGTTCTTTGGGTACTTCTCTGCCTTGCGAACCAGACCGGAGTGAACCTGACAGACGCCTTCTGCCGCAACTTCGAGAAGAAAACCAGACGTGACCAGACAAGACATATCAATAACCCTAAATTGAAAGACCATGGAGAAGAATGAGCCTACCCAGAGTAAGTATGACGCCGCCCTGGCAAAGTACAACACCCAACTGGATGATGCGGAAATAGCTGCACAAGCTGCCAGAATCATTGCAGAGAAGGTACCGGCAAACAATACACCGGAGGTAAAGAAATTCCTGTTCAACTGCATCGACCTTACCACCCTGAAGAGTGAAGACAGCGATGAAAGCGTCATGAAATTCACCCAGAAAGTGAATAAATTCGACGAAGAGTTCCCCGACCTGAAGAATGTGGCAGCCATCTGTGTATACCCCAATTTTGCAGAAGTCGTAAAAGACACGCTGGAAGTGGAGGATGTAAAAATAGCTTGTGTATCAGCAGGTTTCCCCTCCTCCCAGACTTTCATTGAAGTGAAAGTGGCAGAAACTGCCATGGCACTGATGGAAGGCGCCGATGAAATAGACATCGTTATTTCGGTGGGCAAGTTCCTGGCTGGAGACTATGAAGGCATGTGCGAGGAGATACAAGAACTCAAAGCAACCTGCAAAGAGCACCACATGAAGGTAATCCTCGAAACCGGAGCTTTGAAGACGGTTTCGAACATCAAAAAAGCATCCATCCTTTCCATGTATTCGGGTGCCGATTTCATCAAGACTTCCACCGGCAAGCAGCAGCCTGCCGCCACGCCGGAGGCCGCCCTGGTTATGTGCCAGGCCATCAAGGAATATCACGAGCTGACGGGTATCAAGGTAGGCTTTAAGCCCGCAGGAGGAATCAACTGCGTGAACGATGCACTGATTTATTACACCATCGTCAAGGAAGTGCTCGGCGAAGAATGGCTGAACAACGAACTGTTCCGCTTGGGAACCAGTCGTCTTGCCAACCTGCTGCTTTCGGAAATCAAGGGCGAGGAAATGAAATTCTTTTAAGAGGAAGCTGCATTTACCTATAAATAAAGCCTGATGGAGTGGGTTCCATCAGGCTTTCTCATATTATCAACCGGAAACAGTTCCGTCATTTTTCCCGCTCTACCACATAATCCAGATACCCGGCTAGCGCTACTTTTACCTCCGTATCGGGCAAAGAAGCCAGCAAAGAAAGAGCCTTTTCCTTATAGTCATACATCACTTGCGAAGCATACTCTATACCACCATTCTGCTTGGTAAATTCGATTAAATGGGCTATTTCGCCAGGCGTTGCCTCCCCATTCTTTATCTTTACGGCAATTTCTTCCGCTGTTTTATCCTTCACGGTATTGAGCACATGAAGCGCAGGTAGAGTCAACTTCCCCTCCACCATATCATTTCCGGTAGGTTTGCCTATTTCCTTGCTCTCGGAGTAATCGAAAATATCATCCTTTATCTGAAAACAAAGCCCGATATATTCACCGAACAGACGCGCAGATTCCGCCTTTTCATCGCTGGCTCCCACCGAGAGAGCGCCCGCCTTCGTACAAGCTGCAAAGAGCACGGCCGTCTTCTTGCGGATAACGTCGAAATAGACTTCCTCGGAGAAATGGAGATTGCTGACGTTGGAAAGCTGCAGAAGTTCACCATCTGCCAAATCCTGCCCCAGGCAGGAGACGATGTCGATAATGTCATGGTTACGGGTCATGCCCACTTGCACCAACGCTGTTGCAAGCAGATAATCGCCTGCCAGTACGGCTACTTTATTATTGAAAATGGCATTAACGGAGAGTTGTCCACGGCGTTCAGTACTTTCGTCCACTACATCATCGTGCACAAGGCTGGCATTATGAAGAAGTTCCAACGCAACCGCAGCATGCAGGGTTGCAGGACATACCTTGCCAAAAAGCTTCGCAGCCAGAAGCACCAGAATGGGGCGCATCATCTTCCCGTTCTTCTGCCGGATATGCGCAATTACGCTGTTCAGCAAAAGGTTGGAACTGGAGAGGGTACTTTCAAAAAGCTTCTTGAAGTCCTCCAATTCCTCAGAAATCGGAGATTTTATCAATGATGAGTTGTCCATGCATCGCTATTTGCCTACAAAAATAGTAATAAAACGGTTAATACGGTATTTTTTTGTACTTTTACCATGAAAAAAAGGATTAAATGTATGAATTCAATCGATAAACTGTTTTTGCTCGATGCCTATGCACTGATATATCGAGCCTATTACGCGTTCATCAAGAACCCGAGAATCAATTCAAAAGGATTCAACACTTCGGCCATTCTGGGCTTTGTAAACACCCTGGAAGAAGTGCTCAAAAAAGAGAATCCCACACACATAGGAGTAGCCTTCGACCCGTCGGGCCCCACCTTCCGCCACGAGGCCTACGAACAATACAAGGCACAGCGCGAGGAGACGCCCGAGGCCATCCGCCTCTCCGTTCCTATTATAAAGGATATCATCCGTGCCTACCGCATCCCCATCCTCGAGGTAGCCGGTTATGAGGCAGACGACGTGATAGGCACGCTTGCCACCGAAGCCGGACGACAGGGCATCACCACCTATATGATGACTCCCGACAAGGACTACGGGCAACTGGTATCGGACCGCGTCTTCATGTACCGCCCCAAGCACACCGGCGGATTCGAAGTGATGGGTACCGAAGAAGTAAAAACCAAGTTCAACATACAGACCACCGAGCAGGTCATCGACATGCTGGGACTGATGGGTGATGCTTCCGACAACATCCCCGGCTGTCCGGGTGTGGGCGAGAAAACCGCACAGAAACTGGTTGCCCAATTCGGCAGCATCGAAAACCTTCTGGAACATACCGACCAACTGAAAGGCGCACTGAAAACGAAAGTGGAGACAAACCGGGAGATGATTGCTTTCTCCAAATTCCTTGCCACCATCAAAACGGATGTTCCCATCCGGCTCAAAATGGATTCGCTTGTCCGAGAAGAACCGAACGAAGAAGAACTCCGCAAGATTTTCGAGGAGTTGGAATTCCGCACACTCATCGACCGGGTACTCAAAAAGGGAAGCGGCAATTCGTCCTCCCCTACTCCAACCTCTCCGGTACCCGACCTCTTTGCCGGGACTCTGTTTGCCCAGCCGCAAACCTCCACTCCCGAAAACAGCGCCCCGATTCAAGGCGATTTGTTTGCAAATTTTGCGGGCGAGGGGACGGGCGTTTCTGAAAATTCAAACCTGACGCGGTTAGAAATGCTCGATGTAGACTACCAACTCATTGATACAGAAGACAAAAGAGCAGAAATTATTCAAAAGTTACTTACAAGCGAAATTCTCTCAATAGATACCGAGACTACCGGAACCGAGCCAATGGACGCCGAACTTGTAGGAATGAGCTTCAGCGATGCCGAAAACCGTGCATACTACGTACCCGTTCCCGCCGAACGAGAGGAAGTCTTAAAAATTGTAAACGAGTTCCGTCCCCTCTTCGAAAACGAGAAATCCATGAAGGTGGGACAAAATATCAAGTACGATATGATTATCCTCCAAAATTACGGCGTCCAGGTGAAAGGCAAACTTTTCGACACCATGCTTGCCCACTACGTGCTTCAACCCGAACTGCGACACAACATGGACTATCTGGCGGAAATCTACCTGCACTACCAGACCATCCACATCGATGAGCTAATTGGAGCGCGAGGCAAAAACCAAAAGAACATGCGCGACCTTCCACCCGAAGATGTCTACCGTTATGCCTGCGAGGATGCGGACGTCACCCTCAAACTGAAAAACGTGCTGGAAAAGGAACTGAAGGAGCAAGGTGCCGAACATCTGTTCTACGAAATAGAGATGCCGCTCGTCCCCGTACTTGTCAATATAGAGAGCAACGGAGTGCTGCTCGACACGGAAGCCTTGAAGCAATCGTCCCAACACTTCACCGTCCGTCTGCAGGAGATTGAGAAGGAAATCTACGAGATGGCTGGCGAGACATTCAACATCAGCTCCGCCAAGCAGGTAGGCGAAGTGCTGTTCGACAAGCTGAAAATCGTGGAGAAGGCCAAAAAGACCAAGACCGGACAATACGTCACTTCCGAAGAGGTGCTGCAGAGCTACCGCAGCAAGCACGACATCATCGGAAAGATACTGGAATACCGCGGACTGAAGAAGCTGCTGAGCACCTATATAGATGCCCTACCCCAGCTCATCAACCCACGCACGGGACGCATCCACACCTCCTTCAACCAGGCAGTGACCGCTACCGGACGCCTCAGCTCCAGCAATCCCAACCTGCAGAACATCCCCATCCGCGACGAAGACGGAAAGGAAATCCGCAAGGCGTTCATCCCCGACACCGGCTGCGAGTTCTTCTCTGCCGACTACTCGCAGATAGAGCTGCGCATCATGGCACACCTCAGCGAAGATAAGAACATGATAGAAGCCTTCCTCAGCGGACACGACATCCACGCCGCCACCGCTGCCAAGATATATAAAATAGATATAAACGACGTAACCGCCGACATGCGCCGCAAGGCAAAAACGGCAAACTTCGGCATCATCTACGGCATCTCCGTCTTCGGGCTTGCCGAACGCATGGGCGTTTCCCGCCAAGAAGCCAAAGAGCTGATAGACGGCTACTTTGAAACCTACCCGCAAGTGAAGGAGTATATGGACAAAAGCATCCAGGTGGCACGCGAGCAGGGCTACGTGGAAACCATCTTCCACCGCAAGCGCTTCCTGCCGGACATCAACTCAAGAAACGGGGTGGTACGGGGCTATGCCGAACGGAATGCCATCAACGCTCCCATCCAGGGAAGTGCCGCCGACATCATAAAAGTAGCCATGGCACACATCTATCAGCGCTTCCAAGCTTACAATCTGAAAGCAAAGATGATTTTACAGGTCCATGACGAACTAAATTTCAGCGTTCCAGAGGCTGAAAAGGAACTTGTACAGAAAATCGTAATCGAAGAGATGGAGCAGGCATATCACATGTACGTACCCCTGAAAGCCGATTGTGGGTGGGGAAACAACTGGTTGCAGGCACACTAAACAGCCCAATAACTTTATTTAACTTACAATCAGAAAGCAACAGAAGCAATCCTTTCCAAATACAGTTTGCTCATCAGAATATCCGGCGACCTCACTGCCGGATATTTTTTATTCACCAATCTTGCCAAAAGGAAAGCATACCGAAACCCTCACTACTGACATATTGATAAAATTTAATATGATATTTATATTTATGTCAATTTAATACGTACCTTTGCAGCGAAATCAATGACATATTGATAGAAAATAGAAAGTTAAACTAAAAAAGACATAAAACCATGAAAGCAAAAGTATCTTTAAAAACAGTGATTGTTTCAGCACTTCTCTTAGTTTGCGGATTAAATGCCTCAGCCGACAATAAGAGCAACCTCATTTACAATTCGGAAGAAGTAAATGGCATGAAAGTGGCAGAGACCGTATACAAGATGGACGGAAACACGCTTGCCAACTATATGAAGTACAATTATAAGTACGACGACCAGAACCGCATGACGGAAAGCGAAGCCCTGAAATGGAACAGCACCAAGAATACATGGGGCAAGGACATGTGCATCCGCTATGCATACCAAGGCAAGACGATGACTACCACATACTACAAATGGAACAACAAGAAAGGCGAATACATACTGGTTCCCGAGATGACAGTAATCATGGACAACCCTAACATGTAATTGACAAACTCTCTCTTAAAGTAAGAAATCTTATTCCTAACAACAATAACCGAAACCTTTTATAAAAGAGCCGGAATGATTCGCACATTCCGGCTCTTTTATTATATCTTGAAAAACAAATCCTTTCCGTCAGATACCAATAACCTTACACGATTAGTATCCTGGATTGTTTTCTATAATGGCACTGTTTGTATCAATCTCACTTTGGGGAAGCGGCCAAAGTTCATCCTTTCCTTTGATATACTTCATCGTGTTATACACACGGAGATTCAGTGCTTTCCCATCCCAAGAACTACCCTCTGAATATGCCGGATGCCAGTTGTCATCAAATGAAGGCTTGGCATTGGACATAAGCCCTTTTTGATTGGGAGCATAAATCTTACCTGTCATCACTGTAGAAGCCATACCCCAACGACGGAGATCAAACCAACGAAAACCTTCATTACAAAGTTCAACAGTACGTTCGTAACGTAATGCCTTTCGGAGTCCGCTCTGCGAAGTAACTACCACATCGGGCATTCCTACACGATTACGAATTATATTGATGTCCGTTCGTGCTAACTCCAGATTGCCATCAGCCATTTCAATATTGGCTTCTGCCTCTATTAGATAAACCTCTGCTAAACGCATCAAGCCGCAATTAAGATCACTGGTTTCATGGTTGGAGATTGCAGCTCTTTCCAACTCGGCTATATCCAAATATTTCCTCCAGAGATATCCAGCAGGACCTTTAGTGCCATTGGCACCGTATACGCCCTTGGTTCCCTGTGACTCCATGTTTGTCACGTCCTTGCCCGTGCTATAGTCGTGAATCTTTTTACTGGTAGTGGAAGTCTGGAATTCTAGATTGAATATGCGTGAACCAGGTCGCAAACAGAAAAGATCCAGACGAGGGTCCCGGTTTTGCCAAGGGTTCTGCCAGTCATACAGAGAAGATTCCGTAATCGATTTGCCATCCTTGCATTGAAACATATCAACAAATGTTTGTGTAGGACCAAAATAGGCGCATCCTCCCAGTGTACGTGGAGCCATGTAATATGCCTCCTTGGTTTTATTACTGGATATTACCGCATCATACTGCACGGACCAGAGCCACTCATTGCTTGCCTCACCGTCATAACCAAACAGAGCCGTCTGACCGGTTGGCTCTCCTGCCTCATGACTTTCTCCACAATACTGTGTATTGATGGATTCCAATTCAAAGCCTGCCTCCTTAGCCAAATTCAAGGCTTGTTTGGCCGAACTGGCAGCCAAGTCATACTTTTTCCAATTCAAGGCAATACGGGCACGTAACGCATACGCTGCTACCCGTCCGATGCGTGCACTGCCATAGCTTTCTGCTTTATGGCGGAGTGGAAGGTTAGCCAAACACTCGTCGCTAAGATCCGAAAGCAGATTCTCTACAATGGTCTCTCTCGGTGTACGTGGGGTCTGGCTGTCATTTATACCCGCTGTGTGGACCACATACGGCAAGTCTCCATAGTGCTGGCAAGCTTGATCATAACAGAATGCCCGTATGCACAGCAGCTCTGCCCGTATACTCTCTATATCCGTATCAGAGGCTGTGCCACGCAGATTATCCAGCGCATCGAGAAGCTGGTTGATACGTGCCACGGTCTTATACACGCAATTATAAAGCTTGTTTGCCACCGCGTTTTCAGCAGAAGCTCCGGAGGTGATTAATTCCGTATACATAGCCGTGTTGACACGTGTAGCACCAATATCGGTAATATTGTCTGTCACCTTCCACCAGGTGGTGGTGCTGGCACTATAAGCTGTCAGAGATGAGTAAACAGCGTTCAAACCGAAATTCGCCTCTTCCATACTCGAAGGATAAGAGGAAGAAGACGGTGAAGTGAGTGGTTCAAGGTCGAGTGAACAAGCACCGAGACCTAATAGAGACAGCGAAAGGAGTGCTGTATAAATATTGTTTCGTTTCATATCATTTTTTCTTTTTATGTCTTCTTGAATACAGACGGTTTCCCTATTCCGGCTAATCAGAATTTGATGTCAACGCCAAAAGTGAAGGCTTTCGTCTGGGGATAATTGTTTGCCGCACCCAGAGATACCCCATCTGTTGCTGATGCGTTATAGTTGACTTCGGGGTCATAGCCATCCCAAAAGTCAGTAAAAGTCAAGAGATTCTCAGCATTGGCATAAATGTAGGCAGACTTCAGTCCGATGGCTTTCATCCACTTGGAGGGCAGGTCGTAACCCAGCTGCAGGTTCTTCAGACGCAGGTAAGCGGCACTCTTCATCCAGAAGGATGATGTATAGGTGTTGTTACTGCTCTTATAAGAGAGGCGAGGCGTGGATGCATCATGATTCTGCTCCGTCCAATAGTCAAGGTGTTCCTTGCGGTAGGTTCCTCCCTGATAGCAAGGCATCACGTAGTAGGAATTGAGATAACCGTCGGCCTTGCCAACTCCTTGCAAGAAAGCCGAAAGACGAATTCCTTTGTATCCCACTCCTAAATTAAAGCTATAACTATAGCGTGGAACTGTACTTCCGATAATCGTCTTGTCATCTGTAGTAATTTTGTTGTCTCCGCTGACATTCCGGTATTTCAGGTCACCGGGATATACGGTTGTACCGAATTGGGGACAGTTGGCATTGATTTCGTCCGCTTCTTCTTGTGAATTGATGAAACCGTCGCATATCAATCCGTAAATGGAGTTAATGGAAGACCCCTCTTGGTTACGAATATCACCGCTTGTGCTGCTTGTGCCCCGCATGTCGGTGATGGTGTTTTTCACGTCGCTCAGCGTAAGGGCGGCATCCAGCGAAAAGTCCCTCGTCAGCTTCTTGCTGTAGCCTACGCTTAGCTCCCATCCCTGGTTTCTTACCTTGCCGGCATTCTGGAAGGGAGCACCCATACCAATGTGGTTGGGGATGTCCAGCTTCATCAGGATACCATCCGTTATCTTCCTATACCAGTCGGCAGTGATGTTGATACAGCCGAACAGTGAAAGATCTATGCCTAAGTCAGTCATGGTAGAAGTCTCCCATGTAAGGTCCCTATTGGAGAGCGAGGTAACAGCAGAGGTCGTGTAAAGATTACCTCCCATAGATATAGAGCCCGTAGAGAGTTGCTGAGTAGTGGGATAATAGGAACTTCCGATATTCTGGTTGCCCAGTTTGCCCCAAGAGGCACGTAATTTCAGATTATCCACTCTATCGCGTATAGATTCCATAAAGGGTTCCTCGCTGATGCGCCATGCTGCAGAGAATGAAGGGAACACGCCATATCGGTTACCCTCTGCAAATCTGGAAGAACCGTCGGTACGGATATTGGCCTCCACAAGGTAGCGTTCCTTGTAGTTGTAATTCAAGCGGCCAAAGAAGGAGTTGATGGCCCATTGGTACTCCCCTCCTCCATTGTTCATGTTCTCAATGTTACCGGCATCAATTTGGTCATATTGAGGGAAGTTGAATACTTGACGATAGGCAGAAAGAGTCTTTTCTGTATAGGTCTGACACTCCATACCTGCCATTACTTTGAAGTAGTGGTCATCCAGCTGTTTCTCATAGTTGGTCAGTGCCTGTGTGTTCCAGTAGAAGTAACGATAGGCCGATTCTGTAAGCGAGTTGTAGGTTTCGCCGCTCTTGAAGCTGGTAGTACCTTCTGGGTCACCATACGTGGTGACAGAATTCTTATAGTTATGGTTATTCTTGGTGATATAACGTGGAGTGGCTTGAACTGACACATTCCATCCATCGAGAATCTTATAGGTCAGAGCCATCGCCATGGTAGCACGGATAACATTGTTTTTCACAATACCGCCTTCACGCAACAACAGCACGGGGTTATTGCCCATCAGACCATTTGCCCCATTATAAAGACCAGTAGTAAATTGATTGACAATGTTCGGGGTTCGGGTGTTCATATAATTGAAGGCATGTCCTTCGTAGGGAGAACTATTTTTATTGGCATTGCTTACTTGTATGTCAAACTTCATGTCCAGACGGTCGCTAAGCTTGATGTCCATATTGTTGCGTACAGAGATTTTACGGTAAGAGGAATTGACCACTATACCCGTCTGGTCCAGATACCCTATAGAAGTAAGTGTCTTGATACGTTCTGATGAAGAAGTCAGAGTAAGCGTATGCCCATGGTTGAATCCGTTTTCTGTAAGAATCAAGTCCTGCCAGTCTGTATTAGGATAGATGTCCGGGTCAGTAGCCATGCCAGCCACATATTCCCTTATATATTCATCACTATAGGGCAGGTCGGATCCGTCGTTACCTGCTGCCACATTTTCCAATTGCATATATTCCAATGCATCCACTTTTTGAGGAAGCATCGTTGCGCCTTGGAATCCAAAATATCCTTTATAGGATATGCTGAACTTGTCTTGACTGCCACCCCGTTTGGTAGTCACCAGAATGACACCATTGGCAGCACGTGAGCCATAGATGGATGCAGATGCAGCATCTTTCAAGACGGACACTGACTCGATGATGTTAGGATCCACTTCATCTATGGTTCCTTCTACGCCATCGACCAACACCAACGGGGCGGCACTATCACCACCGAAGGTTCCGATACCACGTATACGTATATGACCGCCATTGCCGCCTGGCTCACCGCTCTGTGTAGTGACAGTTACACCTGCAGCCATGCCTTGCAGAGCCGAAGATACGTTTGATACTCGACGGCTTGCAAGCTTCTCGCTGTTAAGCGAAGAAACCGAGCCTGACAGATTAACCTTCTTGTTAGTGCTATAACCTACCACTACCACGTCGTTAAGCAATTGTGAGTCTTCATCCAGTACCACATGAATGAAGTTCTCCCCTGCAGTCTTCAGCTTGAGGGTACGGAAGCCGATGTAGGATACGATGAGTTCCGCGTCTTCGATGGTTTCAAAATTGAAGTTGCCGTCCACATCGGTAATGGTTTTCTCGGGAGAATGGGTCACTTGAATTGTAGCACCGGGAAGTGGATTATTGAACCGGTCCACCACTTTACCTTTGACGGGTTTCAGTGAAGCTGCGACTACATTCAACGAAACAAGCAGCCCACATACACACACAAAGGATTTAATCATTCTTGTTTTCATTAGTTTCTATGATGATTTTAATTTCGGCTGCAAAAGAATGGATGCTGTATTACAGACTTGTGTCACTTCTGTGATTTTGATATGACACCGGATGAGAGCCCGACATATGTAACTTGAACGTAACCCCATAGAAACGACGAAGTAATTTCACTCACCTATTTTTGCTCTCAATTCAAACAACAAATAATTGAAAGAGAAAAGCAATGAACAAAAAGAACATTTTTTACGCCGCATTGCTGCTTATGGCAATAGGGGCAGAAGCTAAAGAGATTAAAGGCAAAGTCATGGCCGACGGCAAGGGGCTGGCCAAAGTTGTAGTAACCGATGGCACCGCATTCGCTCTTACCAGTGAAGACGGAAGCTATATGATTGATGCTGATGAGAAGGCCCACTTTATCTATGTAGTGACACCTTCAGGCTATATGGCTCCTTGCAACGGGGGTACTCCCGTCTTCTATAAGACTCTGAACGAGAACAGCCACGATTTCCAGCTCCATCGCTGGGGAACAGTAGGAGGCAAATACGCCATGATGGCAGCAGCCGATACACAACCGCGCGGAGAGAACGCATTCCATCGGCTTGAAACGGAAGCTTTCCCCGACCTCAAGCAAGTGGGCTTTGAATATATGAGCCAGAATATTCCTGCTTTCGCCATCTTCTTGGGCGACATCTTATGGGATAACCTGGAAATGTTTCCCCACATCAAGCAAGAGATAGCAAAGATCCAAATTCCCATCTATCCGGTTATCGGCAACCACGACCACGACAAGGAGGTGAGCGACGATGATGCCAGTGCACATCTTTATCGGCATTTCTTTGGACCCACTTACTATGCGTTCAATGCTGGAAAAGACTATTATATCGTTTTGGACAATATCCTTTATAAAGGAAACAAGAAGTATGAAGTGGGGCTCAATGATCAGCAGCTCAATTGGGTGAAGAGCTATCTGCAGTACGTCCCCAAAGGGGCTCATCTGTTTGTTTGCATGCATGCTCCGGCATACTTCTATAACGAGAACTACAAGTTGGGACGCGTAGCCGAGTTACTCGACCTTTTCGAGGGTTATAAGGTAGATATTCTCAGTGGTCACACTCATGTACAATGCAACACACAAATCAGAAACAACATTCGTGAGTACAATATCGCCTCCATCGGAGGCGCGTGGTGGTTATGGGACGGCATCTATAGCAAAGACGGTACCCCTATTGGCTACCAAGTATTCGAATCCGGCAAGAACGGAATTGCAAATTATTTCAAGTCATTAGGACATGACCGTGACTATCAGTTCCGTTACTATCCCGTGGGTACAGTACCCGGCCATGAAGACGAACTCTGCGTCAAGGTATGGAATTGGGATAACCGCTGGAAAGTGGAATACTACGAAGACGGGAAGTTGAAAGGCGAAATGAAGCAGTATAAAGGCATGGATCCTGATTATGATTTCTTCCTGCAGCGCAAAGCTGTCACAGAGGGAAAGGATATGAAGGAACGTGGTCGCCAAGCTAACAAGAATGCTTATTTCTTTTTCTCTACAAAACCGAGCGATAAAGCAAAGAAAATAAAAATCGTGGTGACTGACGCCAACGGGAAAAGCTACGAGCAGTCTTTGGAACATTAAGTAAACAGACAGATAGTAATCGGTACCTGATTATGAGCCATTCCCTGCTCCTCGTTATTCAGCTATCGGTTATTATTCGTACCTTTACCCGAAAAAGGAATGCCACATGATACCCAAGCCCCTCATTACCTACATCGAGACAGCAATCATCCCCCGTTACAAGGAGTTTGACAAAGCACACAACCTCTCACACGTCCGCACCGTCATCGAAGAAAGCCTTGCCCTCGCCCGGCAATATCCCGAAGCGGACGAACGCCTGGCATACGTCATTGCCGCCTACCATGACACGGGACTGTGCCGCGACCGCGCCACCCACCACCTTGTCTCCGGCGAGATACTGATGGCGGACTCTACCCTGCGGCAATGGTTCTCCGACACGGAAATCCTCCTCATGAAAGAAGCCGTAGAAGACCACCGCGCCTCTACAGACCACGAACCTCGTAGCATCTACGGCAAGATTGTTGCCGAAGCGGACCGTATCATCGACCCGGACATCACCCTGCGCCGCACCGTGCAGTACGGATTGAAACAGAATCCTGCCGCCGACAAGGAGTGGCACTACCAGCGGTTCCATCAGCATCTCATGGCAAAATATGCACCCGGCGGTTATCTGAAGCTCTGGTTTCCCGAGGGCAAGAATGCGGAACAGCTGAAGAAGCTCCAAGCCATTATCGCAGACGAAGGACAGCTGCGGCAAGTTTTCAACCGAATATTCGAGGAGGAAAAGTAATAGCGGTATCAATGAAGCATATGCCCCATTTCATTTCCGACTATGGAAACGGTTTGTTTCCTATAATGGAACAGAGTGTTCTCTATAAGGAAACAAAGTGTTTCCTATAACGGAACAAATCGTTTTATCCCGTCGAAACAAGTCGTTTCATACAAGAGAAACAATCTGTTCCGACGGGGTGTAACAAAGTGTTCAGTACTGTGAACTAATACAATAGCTCTATTTAGAAGGTCTCACAAGATAAGTATCCGCCTCCATAAGTATAAAGACTTATGGGCGTGCCAACATGAGGAAATCATAAAACTCACAGATGGACTGGCCTTCGGTTTCTGATTCGAAGACAAAGAAGAGCGGCTGCTTTCCCTTATGCAGCTTTGCCGGAATAGAGAGCGGAGCATAGAACTCTCTGCAAGTGCTGCCAGCCTTCACATCCACAAGTCCTATCTCTACACCGCCTTTTGTTGTCCAAGGGCTACCCAGCATGATGCGGATGCGTCCGTCGGTATCTTCAGCCTTCAACCTTAACTGCATCTGCAAAGACTTATCTCGCGGAACGGCATTCATATTCAAGTATTTATATCCTACAATCGACCCACTTGTATTATTCACCACCGGAGCGAACGGGATTTTGTGGTTGTTATCGCCGGCATAGGGATTATTATCCCGGTACACAGGCCGGATGTAAGACCCCGTGTAGACATAATGGGGATAGACCTCTTTGATACCTCCGGGATTGGTGTGCCAACAAGCCAACCCGGCCGAGATGCGCTGCATAGGATTGAGCCCTTCAAGAAGGAAACCCTCAGAGTTGAATTCCCCGCGCGAAATCACGACTTTCCCACCTTTTCCTTTTTCCACCTTTACATCAATGGCCGACACCATAGCCTGGCGTGCATAGCAATCAGTACCTATCTGGCGATGATAGAACACGTACCATTGCCCTCCTATCTTGCAGATACTGCCATGCGTATTTCCACCGGGCATGGCCGAAGCTATCACATTGCCTTTTTCATCATACTCGCGCGCACGGGCATCGATGATTGTTCCGCCATAGGTCCAGGGACCCAGAGGATGCTCGCTATAAGCGTATGCCAGCGTATAGTTGCTGGCGTTCGGCAAGCCATCTTCACCCTCAGCGGTAGTACGGCTATAGATAAACACATACTTATCCTCAATCTTGCGGATGGAGGATGCCTCAAAGAAGCGGAATATACCTTCCTGCCGATAGCCTGAAATCATGTTCTCCACCACTTCGGTACCCGGCTTTACCGTGCACATGGTAGCAGGGTCCAACTCCGCGCCATGCGAAATGCCAAATCCCCAATAACCATACACACGTCCATCATCATCGACAAACACTGCGGGGTCGAATCCCAAACAACCGAAAGTCTCGCGAGGACGCTCCTTATGCCAGTTGCATACCGTAAACGGGCCATCGGGACGGTCGCTTTTGGCAATCATGGAATTGCGTCCACTACCTTGATTATTCGGAAAGAGGTAATAAGTTTTCTTACCATCGGTATCGGTAGTTACTGTCACGTCAGGGGCAAAAAGCACGTCGTCGGTTCCATCAGCATTCAGTTTATACAGCTCGGGCGACTCATTGACTTTAAATATCACGCCGTCATATCTCCAACGGGTCAGGTCCTCTATGGGTGCCGACCACACCACTTGGTCACGTCCGCAATACATCCACTTGAGATTGTCGTGCGAACCATAAATATAGACACGGTACTTGCCGGGACAGTCAGGATCCTCAAACACATAGGGCTCACCATCAGGAATAAATTCCCAAAGCGGCAGATAAGGATTCTGTGCAGATAATGTAAAAGACAAGCTGATGAGACATGATAAAATCATCAGAATTTTTCTTACTTTGTTTTTCATAATCGCATTGATTTATAGAATGATACTTAAATTATAATTGCGACAAAACTATCAATTTATCGTTTCATCGTCATGCTTTTAATGCAAATTAACACGTTCAATACGAATTTCTAAATACCGTTCCGGCGGCTCTCCCATCTCCTCCTTTCTTCGTTGGTGTATGCAAAAATCAGCTATTTTTTCATAATTCTGGAAAACTTTCGTTAGTGCCTTATACAAAGGACTTTGGAAGAATTACCCGATTTTGAGGTAATGACTTGGCAACTGTGCCATATACTGCGTTCTGCCTTGATTTGCTATTCAAGTAACTCATTTAAGTGCAAATGTACGAAAAATATTGGAAGCTATAACACAAAAAGGGGAAAAAGCTAGTACCCTTTGTGAGTACCAGCCTTTTCTCTTTAAATATTATCCAAGTTCCAAATTTCTTTAGCTGCATGAATAATTTTATTAAATCGCTTTTCTATGCTTGTTTTGTCCCAAACTGGATTATCCTTGTTCTCTACAAACTCAATAATCTCTTTCTGTTGGTTCAATAAATTGTCTTTGCCATAAACTTGTAATTTCTGAGGGAAAGGACGGTTACCTAATGAGCTATTTTGACGTCCTGCCATCAACATTAAATTACCCACGCAATTCAACCATTCCCCAGAAACGATACCCTCACTTGGATTCTCATTGTCCTCATAGACACCATAGCCATTATCCAAAGGTTTAGGCTGTGTCTGTGGCGCAATATGTTCTATGCTTTCGTTAGATATGACATCTCCAAAAGAGACCTTTGGAGTAGGATAATTGCCGTTGCATAAGTATTGCTCATATCTCCACAACAAGTAATTGTCTATCCGATTCCCGTAAAACGAACCACTTTTTAGCTGGCTGAACATTTCGGTATCACTCCAATATCCCCACCACCAGTCATTTTTAAGTTTCCATATAATAGTATCAATCATTTGGTTAAAGCTTTGATTGTCGTTTGCATTCGGCAACACGCTTTGCAAACGACTTGTTATATCGGCTCGCCCACCTCTTATTAATAATCGAAATGTGAGATTTTCCATTAGCCTGATAAGGCGCATGAAAACATTATCGTCCACATCCGACAATTTAGCTTTAATGAGTACTGGATAAGCATATGCCATATTGTTTAAGTTCTTCAAATTCGCTGTATAAAAAGAATTGTCTTGTTCTATTTGTCGAATAAGGCAAAATGCTTTGGATAACCCATTAACAAAATATTTGATTCGCTTGGTCTGTTCTTCTTGTGAAACCGCTTTCATCCATGCTTTTACCTCACGAATAACATTTTCACTATAGTATCCTTTAGAACTTACGGCTCTCCAATAATAGTTCAGGACATTATCTTCTTCCACCGTAACAAGAACTATGTTATGATAGATTTCCTCAAAAGCCTTTTCTACATAGACTATATCATCTTCATTATTTTGTGATTGATAAATCTGCAACATGAAATACGCTTTGAGAACCTCTAAGTTGGTTAATCTTTTTCCCCGGTCATTTTGATAAGCGAATATCTGTGCGGCTTGCAACTTATTTTTGACAATATAGGTCGTAATCGACGCATTTTCTAAAGAATAAGCCCATGAAAGAAGCTGTTCTATTGAGGCTTTGCCAAGTTCCTCTTCAAAATAAGTCAGTGCATTATAAATCGACTTTTTTGATTTGGAAGTCAAGTCCTCTTGAGAAATGTTGGTGTTGTAGTCTATGATTGTATCCGCAAAGAAATTATTGTCATAAGCTACGGTTATAAATTTTTGTCTCGCATGGCGTATATCTTTCAAATAATAGTCATCAATGTCATCCATCCAATTTCTGATAGTATCGGCTTCTTTCTCGTTCATCCATTCTGTCTCTCTATGTTTCAGTGTATTTATAAATGCTCTGAAAAAGATAATGCAGGTGGTCAAACGTTGTTGCCCGTCAATCACATAAAGCGTATCCCCATCTTGCTCAAAGAGGAAATGCCCCAAGTAATAATCACAAACTTCACATTCCTCCAAATCTTCTATGAACTGGATAAATTGTCTTTTCTCCCAAGCATAAGCCCTTTGGTATGCAGGGATTACGAAACGAATGTTACGCCTTCCGAATAAGGCTTTAATGGTTGTTGATTCCATACCGCAATTTTAAATGTCTAATATTTTAATAGCTATTTGAGCGCAAGCTTCTGCGTCTGCTAGTGCGTGATGATGGCTTTCTAAATCATATCCGCAATATTGCGCTACAGTTTGTAATTGATGGTTAGGTAGCTTTTCTGCCAAAACTTGCCTTGAAGCCTTACAAGTACAATAAAAACAATAATTTGGATAAGACATCTTGTAGGCTTGAAAGACCGCCTTTAAGCAACTTTCATCAAAAGGACTATTATGTGCTACTAATGGTAAACCTTGTATAAGAGGCTCCACCTCTGACCATACTTCGGGAAAATACGCAGCTTCTTTCGTGTCATCTGCTGTCAACCCATGTACCTGCGTATTCCAGTATGAATAAAAATCAGGTATAGGATGAATAAGCCTATAAAACTTATCCACTACTTGACTGTTTCTTACGATTACAACTCCTACACTACAAACACTTGAACGGTGTTGATTGGCTGTTTCAAAGTCAATTGCCGCAAAATTCTTCATCATTTTTTCATGTATAGTGTCAGGCAGTCAGTGACAAATCTTCCCAATCCAATATTTAACTTTCTCTGCCACATCGTCTGCTTTAACCGAAGGAATCTCCTCCAGTATCACATACCCATCTTCTTGCTGTATTTTGTCTTCACAGCCCATCCGCTTTAATGTATTACGTAATTTTTCCGTATCACATTGTCGGTTTGCAAATTGTACAAGTACCTTTCCACTGTTTCCTTTTTCTATGATGTCCATGTAAGGAACACCTTCCTCTTTATTATCATATTCGCAAGCAAGCATATCCCAATACCAAACGAATGTTTTCCAATGGTCATAAGTTCCAACTTTTTCTTTCCATTCCACAGTACGATGATGTCGGTTTAGTAAATCCTTTAATTGTTCTATGCAATCAATGATATATTGTTGCAACTCTTGATTACGATTAAAGCACTCTACAAAATCACCTTCGGGGATACTGAAATAAGGCTCGGGTAAATATTGCCACCATTGTCCTTTACTGCGTCTTCCGCCTTTTTCCCATTTAATGGGCTTGGAGAAATCGGCATCTCCCAAATAAGTTGCTTGGATGTAATAATGTCCTTCATAAAATCCTAAATCAATAGTTCCCGGATTTCCGTTGTTACTCGTAACACGCAAACTGTTACTTTGACTTAGTAAATCTTCGACTTTCCAATTTTCTGTTTCCCATTTTTTGATGGCTTTTTCCCATATTGCACGATTGGGCGTATCGGACGATTCCGCAGATTTGGTGTCTGTATCTTTTAATTGGACGGATTGATTGTCATCACTGGTTATCTGGGTGAAAGAGTTCGGAGACAACACATTTAAGTCAACAATAAGATGTTGCCTATCATCCGTCTGCTTGACATTTTCCTCTTTGGCGTTTCGATAAGCCTCTGAAAAATTGAGCAATGTCGTTTGTTTATGTTCTGAATCAAATTTAAAGTCAGCACCATACAAGTCTTTTCTAAAGGCTTCAACCACACAAAACAGATTTTCCAATAATGGTTCAGGGGTATTACTTTTACCTCCTCCGTTGATTTCTTTGGATTCTTCCGAACAAGTATATTCAATGATTTTCTTTACTGCGGTACTGACGGACGCTATGTAACAAGGGGAACAATGCATCGCTACATAAGAGGTTTGAAATTCCAACTGCATTTTCTCCTCATCCGAAAGACTTCCGTCTTTTATAACATCATACAGCGTTTGCAGGTACTCTTGATAAATCCTCAGTTTTTCCTCAAAGACTTTAGAAGCTCTTTCTCGTTCAACATCATTATCGCTTTGTCCCCGAAGTAAAATCATGGTAATAATTGCGGTTATGATTACACCGAGAACGGCAGCAAACATTTCATACCATAGTTCTTTTTCTGTAAACAAGCGCAAATAAATCGCAAAAAAACAGGCTAATATAATCAGAATTGCTGTTATACCTACAATTCTGTTTTGTGTGAGTTTCATATTGTTCATGTTATATGTTATAAAGATATTAGAATACCTGCCTTGATAGGTGTTATTTAATCCCTTTCAAAGCAGGCATGTCTATAACAATAGGTATTTATCGCTTAATCCAGCTTCTACCCTCATTAGTAGAATAATATAGTCCTTTGCTGGTTGTAGCTAAAAGATTTCGTCCATCGGTACTTAATTGTTGGAATGTTCCAGCAGAAGAACCAGTGTAACGGGAAATCCAACTCCTACCTTCGTTTGTAGAATAATAAACTCCTTTTGAAGTACAAGCTAAAAGCTCTTTTCCAAATTGGAGTAAATCATAGAAAATTCCAGCAGAAGAACCTGTATAGCGAGAAATCCAGCTACGACCATCATTGGTAGAATACTCTATTGCATTCTTCTGAGTGTTAATGCGAAGCATTTCACGTCCATAATTGATTAACTGTGCCATATTATTTGCTCATGTCTACCAATACCCTGAAAAGACTTTTATAAAACCACGAAGCGTGGGTACTGTATATCCACGTCTCTGTGATAAGGTGGTAGGAAAACCTTGGAAAAAGAAATGGGAATAACAGCCCCACGCATATACGTGGAGACCATTACGACCTCTCTTGTTTCCTGTGAATCTAAGTTTCCTACGCTTTTATCACACAAGTAGAAGACATAACGCCTCGATATTTTCAATATGTCTTGGACAGAGTTGCATCTATCCGTTTGCAAATTTATAAAAAAGCCGTGATAATCCACTCAATACAGGTGGATTATTATTACGACTGTTCCATTGATTTATAGCTTTATTCCTCTATTCTGTCTCGGCTTCGGTATTCCGATGGCTTCTCTAAACTCATTCATCTTCTTTCTGAACCAGCTTACATGTGAAACTCCATCAATCTTGAAATCGAATTTTCCGCTTTCGTCCTGTTTGATGGAGCAGACGGAATGTCGGGTATCAAAACTTTGGTTAAACTCAGAAGAATATAGCTTCCCTTTTATTCCGACTTCCTTGAACTCACACAATCTTCGAATTACTTCATCATTGAATCCCAAACGGTCTCGCAGGAAGTTTATCACGGGCATCAGCCTTTCCACGTACGGGAAGTAGCGTTTGACAAAATCCACGAACTCGGACAACCTGCGGTTCTGTTGTTCGTATGCGTTTTTCACCTCCTGCACCTGTTTGGCTTGCCGTTCCTCACGTTGTCGGGCTTCATTTTCAAGTTCAGAAATACGGTTTTGCAAGGCTAAATTTTCCCTTTCCAAAGTCTTGACCTTGTTACTTCCGAAAAGAGAACCGACACTTTCCGCTATGTTGGTGGCTGCGGTCGTGGCTGCGCCTTTCAGTTTCTCGGTCTGAACCTCTTTCTTGGCTCGTTTCAGTTCTTCTTGTGCAGTTTCCTTGCGGTCTTGGAGTTCCTCTATGTCGGTCTGTAATTGTTCCGTCTGCTGCATCAAATCACGGTAATACTGCCGTGTGGAGATATGCTTCGCTTCCGAACCGTCAATGCCACGCTTCAACCCGTAACCGCTCATGGCTTGGGCGTAAGAATCCTGATAGGATTTGAGTTTGGCACGTGTCATAATATCATCGGCACACAACCGGGCTGTGTCGCTCGGCTTCTTTCGGTATCGTTTTTTCACCTGTTCCTCTTTCTTCTTGCGTTTGCGCTCTCCCTTGACAATAGGGACAAGGGTAGCGTGTATGTGCGGTGTCTGCTCGTCCATGTGCAGGACTGCCGACACGATATTCTCCCTGCCGAATGTATCGGCAAGGTATTTCAGATTGTCGCTGCACCACCCATCAAGTCTGCCCTCGTTGGTGATACGTTCCATATCCTCGTGTGTTCCCGTGAGCAGGACACGGATAGCCCTAACTTGGTTGTTGCCGATTTTGCGTGTCAGTCCTGCGGTGTCCAACCTGTGCTGTATGGCTTGTGTCCTGTTCTCCACCCCGTCAGGAAATGTTACCAGTTCCCGATTGAGGTGCGTCCTGTTCTCGTCGGCATTTTTAGGTTTGATGGTGCGCTCTATGTGCGCTGACATGGCGGCATCCGTTCCGCTTGTCTTCTCCATGTGTAATACTGCATAACCCATATAATAATCCTTCCTTTTTAACTTGTGAAACAATGGTTGATGGTTTACTCCTGTACGGCTGTTGCCGTTGGACGGGGAGAGTCCAGAGAGGTGCAACCTCTTTGGCTTATTGGGGAATTTTCAGCGATACGGAGTATTGCGGCTCGGAAAATTCCCTAATAAGCTACGGCATTTTCCGTTGGCAAATATCCGTGCGGCTGCAAGCATATCCCCTCCTACATCTTCAGCCCTCGCTTTTTCGATAGCTGCATCATCCGCCTTGCGGATTGGACTTGCCTTTCCTGTTTTATCGGTTCTGCCGATTGGGACAAGGGCTTACCGCACAGGTAGTCGTTCAAGTCCTTGTATTCACGATAGTACAGCGACTTGTCAAGCAAGCGTTCCCCGAACTTCGCCCTTAAGGTTTCACAGGCGTTCCGCCCTGCCGTGTCATTGTCAAGAAAACTACCTATCTGTTCATAGGTCGGCAATATGCTTTCAGCCCTTGCGATATTGGATACAGAGTTCAGTATGATGTAGTCCTGCGTGGTCAGTCGGGGATATTGCGGATTGTTCTTCACTCTAATGGTAAGGAACGAGAGGTAATCCATGAAGCCCTCGAACAGATAGCACACGTTTCTCGGTTCGCCCTGTTGTCTGATATGGGTGATGTCTTTCGGGGCGATGCAGCCCTTGAAGAAAGTGTTGCGCACCTCGTATCCTCCTGCCATGTTCGGAAACCCGATGGCGAAATAAGGCTTGCCGTTGTGGATGAAGTGCAGTTCTTTGCATTCCGCTTTCGCCAATTCGGTACTTATGCCACGTTCCTGCAAGTAGCGGAGCAATGCAGGGTGCAAGAGTTCCCTTACCTCCAAGCGTTGAAAACTCGGTTTATCGGTTTGTCGCTCCCTGAAAGAATAATCGGTTGGTCGGATATGCGGTGTCTGCCGTTCAATCCGTTGCAACAGGTACGGCACATTGTCGGAACGGTAAAGTTCCTGCGCCAATGTGATGATGTTACCTCCTTTGCCTGTTCCGAAGTCGTACCATTGGTTGAGTTCGGTGTTTACCTTGAACGAGGCTTCCGTTTCCTCCCTGAACGGTGATTTGTACCAAAGGCTTTTGCCCTGCTGCTTGACGGGGCTGTAGCCCAAACTTCGCAGATAGTCCGCGATGCGTATCTTCTTTGCTTCCTGTGTAGTCATAATCTTCCTATGGTTTTTATGGTGAATGAAAATCGTTGATTCGTTGAATGGCATATGTAATATACTCATATATAAATAAATAGATTCTCAATATCCGCTCAACAAACCACTCGCCAAAAGAGAAACCAACAATCAGTCGTGGCTTTGTCCTTAACTTCTCTTTTGGTCTGTTGAGATTTTGTTGAGAGTGTATATTGCTTGTTATCAGTATAGTTATATCCTTGTTCAACAATTCAACAAAAGAATAATGGATTTACAGTGTTTCAAGTTGCTGCCTTGTGACGGTGTAGAAGCGTCCCACTCTCCTTATCGGCTCGTACCGGCACTCCCGATTATAGTTCAGTTGATAGGTGGTGTATGTCAGCCCGTTCGGTGCAGGCGAGAGCTTCCAACACTCCTGTAATACCTTTCTCACTTGGTGCTTCTCTGCCTTGACATACGTGTTTGCCAATAGCGTGAGAATGTCGTTGCAGCAAAAAGAGAAAGTGTCGATACCCGTACTTGCCATGATGTCGAGCATAAGTTCGCACATCTCTATCTCCAACCGGTTGCGGTTGCTACGGATAATCTTTTGCAAGGCTTCGGTATGTAGCAGTGACGGGGCAAACCACATACGGCTCTCTTTCTCTGTAGAGAGTTGCCTGTGCTGTAAATAGTACAAGAAAGCTGGTATTTCTGCTTTCAGTTTTTGCAGGAAGTCGGTATCGTCCGACTGCAAGCGGTCTATCTTGCGCACCCAATAACGGGTTTCCCCAGCGTCTATGATTACGGGCAGATACTCGTTGTTGGAACACAACACGAATTTGGCGAAGAACGCAATCTCGTCACGGTCTTTGCCTTTGGCTTCCACCTTATAGGAAAGTGTGGTGCTGAGGTTCTTCAACCGCTCGCTATCCTCCCTGCGGTTGAGCAGCACCTCATCCACCACGATAAGCAACTTGCCAGCCCAGTCGGAATTGAACTGGCTGCGGAAATCCTCGTTGGTGTTGAAAGTCACATTGTTCTGAAAAAGGGCTTTCAGAAAGTTCAGGAAGGTGCTTTTGCCCGTGTTGCGTTCTTCCGACACCAACAGCAGGATAGGCAACTTCTGAATCGGTTGCAGGTAGAGCAGTTGCAGATAGTCCATCCCCAACTCGTACTGTTCCCCGAAGATGTGCCGTACCAAAGATTGGATATGCGATAAATCGCCCTCCTGCGGTCGGTGGTCTATCGGTTCGTAGAGGTTAAGGAACTTGCCGACCACGGAACGGTAGCCGATGTGTTCGGGTACGGTGCAGAAGCCGTCATACTTGGGAACGCTGCCGATGTAATCCTTGCCGTAATCCTGTCGCAGGGTCTCGTTGTTCCATGCGATGCGTTTCTTCATATACCCTCCGTTCAGTCTCGGTTGCTCCACAATCTTGTAGAGCGTTGTCCCGACACGGATAAATTCTTCCTTTGCCATGCCGCCATCCGATGGCGGTCTGTGGCTGTCCTGTTGTTCGATAGCTGACATAATCAAATGGTTTTAAGTTTGAAAATTACCAGCTGCAAAAATATAATCAATTATCGGATAGGTTGTTATGCAAAACACAGCAGAATGGTGACAAATAACCTACGAAACAAAAACTTTCAATGGTTTGGGGCAGGAAACGGGTTGTGTAAACGGAAAAACTCCCGAAAAGCGAATGTCGGATTACGCCTTTCGGGAGAAAAAATCGGAGTGCCTGTCGTGCTGTCGTACTGACTTAATGAATTACTGACTCACCGAGTGAATTATGTCAGTCATTCAGCTACGAGAAGTATTCGGATTTGGATATATCGTTGGTATTCAGCGAAAAGAAGATGCTTGTTTTCTCTTTTCGCAGGTACAATCTTTCAAGAACGGCATCGCGTACCCGTTCCGCTCCGAATGTGCCGATATGGAAAGCGAGGGCAACTATCGTTTCAAGGTTGTAAACCTCCATAATGCAATTATCGGATACCCGTATGTTTCGCCTTATCCCGTATTCCCTTAAAACTCCGCTCTTGCAAAGAGCCTTTAGCCCTGCACGGAATGTCGGGGCGGTTACTCCGAACAGGTCGCAAAGTTCCCATT
>ENA-OPDF01000181-OPDF01000181.1-human-gut-metagenome-genome-assembly--contig:-NODE-181-length-46497-cov-7.582081_pt1 | contig 46497 bp, 37 predicted proteins | sample MGYA00241575_ERZ501501 | MGnify/ENA primary metagenome ERZ501501 (study PRJEB25962, sample SAMEA1972229) | human gut metagenome | biome: human gut; feature: human-associated habitat; material: faeces... | reverse complement strand
CAATACAACGGATTGTATATGTTTCGGTTCTGTTAGGACTTACTCCCGAATCAGTAAATGATGTGGCGGTTGTGTCTTTAAAGCGTTTCCAACCACCCGATGCAGGCTTGTAATAAAGTCTGTAGCCGTAAGCACCGTCAACCTTGTTCCACGAAATTTTGATACCGCCTGTTGTGTTTGCAAGACCTGTAATCTGCGGAGCGGGAAGATTTACGGTAACCTTGCAAGTTGCGGTTTTGCCGTTTGAAGTTTTTACCGTGATTGTTGCCGTACCTGCTTTTTTGGCGGTTACTTTACCGTTGCTGTCAACAGTCGCAACACTTGTGTTTGAACTTCTCCAAGTGCATTTTTTGTTTGCCGCATTTGATGGATATACTGTTGCTTTGAGATTTGAGGTTTTTCCGGTATCAAGTGTTAAAGTTGTCTTGTTAAGGGCAACCGAGGTTGGAACAACCTGCAACTGAACAAAATTAAAATCATTGTTTCGTGCATATCTTTCAGCTGCTGTACCCTTGTAGCCTTTGATTGTAAAACCGCTTACTTTATTATAATTCCAACCGTCTTTTGTAGTATATCCTACAGCATTATTTCTAATGTCAGTAACACTTGAAGGAATTGTAATTGTTTTTAAATAAGGATTGTTGTTCGTACTCATGAAGTAAAGGGTTTTTATTGTACTCGGCACGGTATATGATGTATCTTTTTTCGCTTGCGGATATACTAAAATTTCAGTTTTCTTTTTATCATACATAATGCCATTAGCGCTACTGTAGTTATTATTTGAGGAACTGACAGTAATACTTTCAAGAGCAATACAATCACCAAATATAAACCGACCATCGCCTTGAGTATAACAATACTTTAGTCCGCTACCTATTGAAACTGTTTTCAATGAACTACAACTATCAAAGGCATAAACACCAATCTCTGTAACACTATTTGGCAAAGTAACGCTTGTTAAGCTTGTACATGATTCAAAAGCCCATCCGCCTATACTTTCTAATTTGTTTGAAAGTGTTAAACTCGATAGATTTTCACATCCTGAAAAGGCAAACTCATCAATCTCTGTAACAGAATTTGGTATTGTTACTTTTTTCAAATTAGTTTTTGCAAATGCGCTGTAACCTATTGACTTTAAACTATTTGAAAATGTTACAGTGCTTAACGAATAGCAATTTGCAAAAGCATAGCTATCAATTTCCTTTACAGAATTTGGAATTGTAACACTCATAAGATTGTTATTCTCTCTAAATGAAGAATTCCCAATTTTTGTCACTTTATTCCCATAAATTGTTGACGGAATAGTGACATTAGCCGCATGACCATTGTACTTTGTAATCGTACAGGTATAGTCGTTTTCAAGGGTATATTCAAAGTTGCCGTAGGTTGCCGCACTTACGGTGAGCGGTGCGATTGTCAAGATGCCGAGCATCATTACAGCCGCAAGAATAACCGATGTTAATTTTTTGACTTTAGTTCTCATAATAGACCTCCTAATAAGATATAACTATAACAGCAAGAACAATTATCTTGATAAGATAATTATATATTCTTGTTTTGTGATTGTCAACATATTTTCATCTTATTCGGCAGATATTTTTATGATTTATGAGAAGAACAGTATAATATAAGTGTAAATATTACTGCAAAACGAACAAAAAAACACGGTACGCACAAATGGCGCATACCGTGTTTTTATATAGTTTGATTCAGTTAAATCAGAAGTCCATAATTTCGTCATCTTCAAGAGCAACGATAACATCCTCTGTTTCGTCGTTCTCAACGATTTCAGCCTCAGAATTGCTCTCAAGCTGAACATCTGCATATCTCTGCATACCTGTACCTGCAGGGATAATCTTACCGAGGATAACATTCTCTTTAAGACCAACGAGCGGATCAACTTTACCCTTGATAGCGGCATCTGTAAGAACTCTTGTTGTTTCCTGGAATGATGCGGCTGAAAGGAAGCTGTCTGTTGCAAGAGCCGCCTTTGTAATACCGAGGAGGAGCTGTGTGAATGTTGCCTCACGAAGACCCTCTTCGCCGTTGGCAATACGCTTTTTAATCTGCTCATTCTCGTAAAGAACTTCGTTCTTGTCGTAGGTCTGACCTGACATAAAGCCTGTGTCGCCTGCGTCCTCAACCTTAACCTTACGCATCATCTGACGAACGATAACCTCAATGTGCTTATCGTTGATTTCAACACCCTGTAAACGGTAGGTACTCTGTACTTCCGAAATAAGGTAGTTCATGACTGCCTCGGGTCCGAGAATATCGAGTATATCGTGCGGATTAACAGCACCGTCGGTAATCTTGTCACCCTTCTTGATATGGTCACCGTCAAATACCTTTACACGGAAGCCGAAAGGAATGAGGTAAGCTCTTTCTTCGCCTGTTTCCTTGTTAAAGATAACAGCGTGCTTTGCGTTTTTGATTTCTTCAAAACGAACATCACCGTCGATTTCACTGATGATTGCAAGGCTCTTTGGTTTACGAGCCTCGAAAAGCTCTTCAACTCTCGGAAGACCCTGTGTGATATCTTCGGCAGATGCAACACCGCCGGTATGGAATGTTCTCATTGTAAGCTGTGTACCCGGCTCACCGATTGACTGAGCGGCAATAATACCGACAGCCTCACCGACAGTAACAGGCTGACGGTTGGCAAGGTTAGAACCGTAGCACTTACGGCAAGCGCCGTGTTTTGCACGACATTCAAGTACCGAACGAATCTTGATGTGGTCAACACCCGAATTAACGATGATGTCAGCCTCTTTGTCGCCCATCATAATATCCTTTGAAACAAGAACATTACCGTTAGAATCACAGAAGTCATCAAGGAGATATCTTCCGATAAGACGCTCGTGGAGTCCCTCGATAACATTTGATTCGCCTGCTTTGATGTCAAAGATTTCAAGACCTTCTGTAGTACCGCAGTCCTCTTCACGGATAATAACTTCCTGTGATACATCAACAAGACGGCGGGTAAGGTAACCTGAGTCGGCTGTACGAAGAGCTGTATCGGCAAGACCTTTACGAGCACCACGAGATGAAATAAAGTACTCCAAGATGTTAAGGCCTTCACGGTAGTTAGCTCTGATAGGAATTTCGATTGTTTTACCTGATGTATTGGCGATAAGACCACGCATACCTGCAAGCTGTCTGATCTGGCTCATACTACCACGGGCACCTGAGTCAGCCATCATGAAGATTGGGTTGTAGCGGTCAAGGTTTTTCTGGAGGGCGTCGGTTACATCGTTAGTAGCCTTTTCCCAGATACGAAGAACCTCTTCGTAACGCTCTTCGTTTGAACGAAGACCCATCATAAACTCATCACGGATAACATCAACTTCCTTCTCTGCCTCGGCAATGATATCCTTTTTCTGAGGAGGAATAACTGCATCACAAACGGCTACTGTGATAGCACCCTTTGTAGAGTACTTATAGCCCTGCGCCTTAATGTGGTCAAGAACAACGCTTGTTCTTACCGGACCGTGAATTTTAATACATTTATCAATAATCTTCTTAAGACCCGACTTGCCAACGAGGAAGTCAACCTCAAACTTGAATCTGTTTTCGGGGATACTTCTGTCGATAAAGCCGAGATCCTGAGGAATAGGATTGTTAAAGATAATCTTACCGATTGTTGTGTCTACAATACCGGATTCGATTTTTCCGTCAAATTCAAGCTCACGGCGAACCTTAATTTTTGAGTGAAGCTCGATGACGCCTGTCTGATAAGCCATCATAACTTCATCAACATCACGGAATACCTTTCCTTCACCTCTCTCACCGTCCTTATCAAGTGTAAGGTAGTAAGAACCGAGGATCATATCCTGTGTAGGAACTGTAACAGGCTGACCGTCAGATGGTTTGAGAAGGTTGCCTGCTGCGAGCATAAGGAATCTTGCCTCTGCCTGTGCCTCTGCCGAAAGAGGTACATGGACAGCCATCTGGTCGCCGTCAAAGTCAGCGTTGTATGCTGTACAAGCGAGCGGATGAAGTTTAAGAGCACGACCCTCAACAAGAACAGGCTCAAACGCCTGAATACCAAGACGGTGAAGTGTTGGAGCACGGTTGAGGAGAACAGGGTGTCCCTTGATTACAACTTCAAGTGCATCCCAAACATTGTCCTTTGCACGCTCAACAGCTTTTCTTGCTGATTTGATATTCTGCTCTGCTTTAGTTTCAACAAGGCGTTTCATAACGAACGGCTTGAAGAGTTCAAGTGCCATTTCCTTAGGAAGACCGCACTGATACATTTTGAGTTCAGGTCCTACAACGATAACCGAACGGCCTGAGTAGTCAACACGCTTACCGAGAAGGTTCTGACGGAAACGGCCCTGCTTACCTTTAAGCATATCCGAAAGTGACTTGAGGGCACGGTTGTTAGGTCCTGTAACGGGTCTGCCTCTTCTGCCGTTGTCGATGAGTGCGTCAACGGATTCCTGAAGCATTCTCTTCTCGTTGCGGATGATGATTTCAGGTGCGTTAAGCTCAAGGAGCTTTTTAAGTCTGTTGTTACGGTTGATAACTCGGCGATAGAGGTCGTTAAGGTCACTTGTTGCAAAACGACCGCCGTCAAGCTGAACCATAGGACGGATATCCGGCGGAATAACCGGAACAACATCGAGAATCATCCACTCGGGACGGTTGCCCGACATTCTGAAGCTTTCAACAACATCAAGTCTTTTAAGGAGTCTAACTCTCTTCTGACCCGATGCAGTTTCGAGTTCTGCTTTAAGTGAAGCAGAAAGAGCCTCAAGGTCAATCTCGGCAAGGAGCTTTTTGATTGCCTCGGCACCCATACCTGCTTCAAAGTCATTCTCATACTTCTCACGCATATCATTGTACTCACCCTCGGTAAGGCACTGATACTTTGCAAGGTCACGGCAGTCGCCGGGATCTGTTACGATGTACTGTGAGAAATAGAGTACATTCTCCAAAAGCTTGGGAGAAATATCAAGCATAAGGGCAATTCTGGAAGGAATACCCTTGAAATACCAAATGTGTGACACGGGAGCGGCAAGCTCAATGTGTCCCATACGCTCTCTTCTGACCTTTGAACGGGTTACTTCAACACCGCAACGGTCACAGATTTTACCCTTAAAACGGATTCTCTTGTATTTACCGCAGTGACATTCCCAGTCCTTTGTAGGTCCGAAAATGCGTTCACAGAACAAGCCGTCTCTTTCAGGCTTGAGAGTACGATAGTTAATTGTCTCGGGCTTTTTAACTTCGCCGTAAGACCATTCTCTCATCTGCTCAGGAGAAGCAAGTCCGATTTTAATTGAGTCAAAAACATTATTATCTATCATTGCATTTCCTCCTTACATATCGTCACTGCCAAAGTCATCGCTGTAATCGTCCGATGTATAGCTGTCCTCTTCAACATCGGCAAGTGAATCGTCAAACATATTGCCTTCTTCGCCGCCCTCGTCAAGAGTGTAGCCGTCCATTGATGTCATTACATGGTCTTCTTCAAATTCCGGATTTGTTGCATCAACAATATCCTCATCCTCATCAAACTTCTGCTTAATGTCAATTTCTTCACCGTCAGAGTTAAGAACACGAACATCAAGTGAAAGCGACTGGAGTTCCTTAATAAGAACTCTGAATGACTCAGGAATACCCGGAGCAGGAATATTCTGACCCTTAACGATAGCCTCGTAGGTCTTAACACGGCCGACAACATCGTCCGACTTAACTGTAAGAATTTCCTGAAGTGTATAAGCAGCGCCGTAAGCCTCAAGTGCCCAAACTTCCATCTCACCGAAACGCTGACCGCCGAACTGGGCTTTACCGCCGAGCGGCTGCTGTGTAACGAGAGAGTAAGGACCTGTGCTTCTTGCGTGGATTTTTTCGTCAACGAGGTGATGGAGCTTGAGGTAGTACATATAACCTACTGTTACAGGGTTATCGAAACGCTCGCCTGTACGGCCGTCAACAAGCCATGTCTTACCGTCCTCGCTGTAACCTGCGTCTTTAAGACACTGGAAAATGTCCTGCTCATGAGCACCGTCAAATACAGGAGTCATAATCTTCCAGCCAAGCGCCTTTGCGGCATAACCAAGGTGAACCTCAAGAACCTGACCGATGTTCATACGGGAAGGTACACCCAACGGGTTAAGTACGATATCAAGCGGAGTACCGTCCGGAAGGAACGGCATATCTTCCATTGGGAGAATTCTTGAAATAACACCCTTGTTACCGTGACGACCTGCCATCTTATCGCCTACGCTGATTTTTCTCTTGAGTGCAAGGTAAACTCTTACAACCTTGTTTACACCGGGCTGGAGCTCGTTTCTGCTGTCTGCACGGGTAAACACCTTAACATCAACAACAGTACCGCATTCACCGTGAGGCACACGGAGAGATGTATCTCTGACTTCTCTTGCCTTTTCACCGAAGATTGCACGAAGGAGTCTTTCCTCGGCTGTAAGCTCTGTTTCACCCTTTGGAGTTACTTTACCGACAAGGATATCGCCTGCTTTAACCTCAGAACCGATCTGAATGATACCGTCCTCGTCAAGATACTTAAGAACATCTTCACCGACATTCGGGATATCTCTTGTAATCTCTTCGGGACCGAGCTTTGTATCTCTTGCCTCTGTGTCATATTCTTCAATGTGAATTGATGTATAAACATCATCACGAACGATTTTTTCATTGATAAGAACAGCGTCCTCGTAGTTGTAACCTTCCCATGTCATAAAGCCGATGAGAGCGTTCTTACCGAGAGCAATCTCACCGTTCTCGGTAGCGGGACCGTCTGCGAGAACCTCGCCCTTCTTAACTCTTTGACCTCTTGACACAATAGGACGCTGGTTGATACATGTACCCTGGTTAGAACGGAGGAACTTGACAACTTCAAAATCCTGAACTCTACCGGAATCATACTGTACGCGAATGTTACGGGCATCAACGCTCATAACAATGCCGTCTTCCTCGGCAAGAATACAAACGCCCGAGTCTGTGCCGGCCTTGTACTCCATACCTGTACCGACAATAGGAGCCTCACTGCGGAGGAGCGGAACTGCCTGACGCTGCATGTTCGCACCCATAAGAGCACGGTTTGCGTCATCGTTTTCAAGGAACGGAATCATAGCCGTAGCAACAGACACAACCATCTTAGGAGATACATCCATAAAGTCAAATCTGTCGGGAGAATACTCTACGAACTCGTCACGGTAACGGCCTACGACTCTTGAATGAACAAATCTGCCGTTTTCATCAAGCGGTTCGTTAGCCTGTGCAACAGCGTAGTTATCCTCAACATCGGCTGTCATATAAACAACCTCGTCGGTTACAACGCCTGTTTCCTTGTCAATTTTACGATAAGGAGCTTCAATAAATCCGTATTTGTTAATACGGGCAAATGAAGCAAGATATGAGATAAGACCGATGTTAGGACCTTCAGGAGTTTCAATAGGACACATTCGGCCATAGTGTGTGTAGTGTACGTCACGAACCTCAAATCCTGCACGGTCTCTTGAAAGGCCGCCCGGACCGAGGGCTGAAAGACGGCGCTTGTGGGTAAGCTCTGCAAGTGGGTTACCCTGATCCATGAACTGAGAAAGCGGTGAAGAACCGAAGAATTCTTTAATTGCCGCTGTTACGGGACGGATATTGATGAGTGAGTTAGGCGAAAGCGACTCCATATCCTGTGACTGGGTTGTCATTCTTTCTCTTACAACTCTTTCAAGACGGGAGAAACCGATTCTGAACTGGTTCTGAAGAAGTTCGCCCACACAGCGGATTCTTCTGTTGCCGAGGTGGTCGATATCGTCTGTATTACCGACACCGTGAGCAACACAGTTAAGGTAGTTGATTGTTGCAAAAATATCGTCAACCGTGATGTGGTTAGGAACAAGCTCATCTGCACGGCTTCTGAGCATTTCCTTGAGGTCGTCCTCATTCTCGCAGGAATCAAGAATTTCGCAAAGAACATCAAAACGAACATGTTCCCTGATGTCGCACTCTGCTTCTGCGTCAAAATCAACATAGCAGGCAATGTCAACCATACCGTTAGAAATAACCTTAACGATTGTTTCATCGGCAGCCTTTACATAGGCAATCTTAACACCTGCGTTTTCGATTTCAAAAGCCTTTTCCTTTGTGATTTTTTCATCACGAAGAGCCATAACCTCACCGGTACGCGGGTTGGCAATCGGCTCTGCAAGGACCTGACCTTCAAGACGGTTTGCAATGCCGAGTTTTTTGTTATATTTATATCTGCCTACTCTTGACATATCATAACGATTAGGGTCAAAGAACAGGTTGTTTATGTGTGTCTGTGCACTGTCAACTGTCGGAGGCTCAGACGGACGGAGCTTTTTGTAAACCTCGATAAGACCTTCTTCAACATTTGAAGCGGCATCCTTTTCGATAGTGGCTCTCATTCTTTCATCGTCACCGAAATAGTCGAGAATTTCGGCATCCGTGCCAAGACCGAGTGCTCTGATGAACGATGTAACGGGAAGCTTACGGTTCTTATCAATACGAACATAGAAAACATCGTTTACATCGGTTTCATACTCAAGCCATGCACCACGGTTCGGAATAACTGTTGTTGAATACAGCTCCTTACCTGTTTTATCGTGATCCATTTTATAGTAAACGCCCGGGCTTCTTACAAGCTGTGAAACGATAACACGCTCAGCACCGTTGATAACAAATGTGCCGCTTGCGGTCATCAGCGGAAAATCGCCCATAAATACATTGCTCTCTTTGATTTCACCTGTTGACCTGTTCAAAAGTCTTGCGGTTACTCTGAGGGCGGCTGAATATGTTGCGTCACGAACCTTACACTCGATTACGCTGTAGTTCGGGTGATCAACATCAAGTGTGTAGTCGATAAAATCAAGAACAAGGTTGTCCTGATAATCGGTAATGCCCGAAACATCTTTAAATACTTCTTTAAGACCTTCGTCAAGCAACCATTTATATGACGCTTTCTGAATATCAATAAGATTAGGCATATCAATTACTTCATCGATTTTACCAAAACTCATTCTTTCGGTGTTGCCAAGCTTTACGGGTTTGACATTAACCATAGGCGTATCACTCCTTAAAAAATCTATGAAACGGGGCAAGCGGTACTGAAAACCTGCTCATAAAAAGCTCTTGACACAAAAGGATTTTTGTGATAATATCCCCTTGTCAGATAAAGTTTTTTGCGGATTTTCCCGACCTCTTCGGTACATATCCCCATTATGGTACATTTTATTATTCTATATTGAAATAATCAATAAGTCAAGAGAATTTTCGGATTTTTTTCGGATTTTCCTGACTTTTTTTATTTTTCACAGGTTTTTTACAGATTTTATTTCCCAAATAGAATTATTCTTCTTTTCGGGCTGTTTTACACATCCCAATGCAACACCCGACACGGTGTATGGTTTTAAGCTATAGAAGTGTCCGATGAACGCCCCTACTGACGAATCTTGATACAAACAAAAATCGCATCAGAGCATTTTCGGACATCTGATGCGATTTCTATATTATACTATCTTCTCAAATTGACAGCGGTGGCACACCGCCGACAATAATTTTTCATTTTCAATTTAGGACAAAAATTACTTGTTTTTGTTCCGGATGTATTCGTCAATAGCGGCTGCGGCTGTTTTGCCTGCACCCATTGCGAGGATAACCGTTGCAGCGCCTGTTACAGCGTCACCGCCTGCATATACGCCTTCACGGGATGTAAGACCGTTTTCGTCAGCGATGATACCGCCCCACTTCTGAGTGTCAAGTCCCTTTGTTGTAGCCTTGATAAGCGGGTTAGGTGATGTACCGATTGAAATAACAACAGCATCAACATCAAGAACGAACTCACTGCCGGGGATTTCAACAGGTCTTCTTCTGCCGCTTGCGTCAGGCTCGCCGAGTTCCATCTTAATGCACTTCATACCTGTTACGAACTCATCTTCGTTGCCGAGAATTTCAACAGGGTTATTGAGGAGCTTGAAGATAATTCCCTCTTCCTTAGCATGCTCAACTTCTTCCTTACGGGCAGGAAGCTCTTCTTCGCTTCTTCTGTAAACAATATAAACCTCTTCTGCGCCAAGACGCTTTGCACAACGAGCGGCATCCATTGCAACATTACCGCCGCCGACAACTGCAACCTTCTTTGCGTGCATAATCGGAGTTGTGCTGTCATCCTTATAAGCCTTCATAAGGTTTGTTCTTGTGAGGAACTCATTTGCCGAGTAAACACCGCAAAGGTTCTCACCGGGGATATTCATAAATCTCGGAAGACCTGCGCCTGAACCGATAAATACTGACTCAAAGCCGTAATCGTCCATAAGCTCGTCAATTGAGAGAACTCTGCCGATAACCATATTTGTTTCAACCTTAACACCGAGCTCTTTGAGTGTGTCAACTTCCTTCTGAACGATTGACTTTGGAAGTCTGAACTCAGGGATACCGTAAACGAGAACACCGCCTGCAAGGTGGAGAGCCTCAAATACTGTTACATCGTAACCCTTCTTTGCAAGGTCGCCTGCACAGGTAAGACCTGCAGGACCTGAACCTACGATTGCAACCTTGTGGCCGTTTGACTCAGGCTTATTGACCTTAACATCTGTCTGAGCGTTGTGCCAGTCGGCAACAAATCTCTCAAGTCTGCCGATTCCGACAGGCTCAGTCTTGATGCCTCTTACGCACTTTGACTCACACTGTGACTCCTGCGGACAAACACGACCGCAAACAGCAGGAAGTGAGCTTGACTGCGAAATTACATCATAAGCGTCTGCAAAGTTGCCCTGGGCAACCTCTTTGATAAAATCAGGGATTGCGATATGTACCGGACAACCGTTTACGCAAGGTCTGTGTTTACAGTTAAGGCAACGCTGTGCCTCCTCAATTGCAACCTCTTCCGTGTAGCCTGTTGCTACCTCAAGAAAGTTTTTATTTCTTACATTAGGATCCTGTGATGGCATAGGAGCCTTTTTTGGTGACATATTTGGCATGATTACTCAACCTCCTTCTTGAACAGATTACATGTTTCCTCGTATGCATGACGCTCAAACGGCTTGTACATTGCGCCACGCTTCATAGCCTCGTCAAAATCAACCTTAAAGCCGTCAAAGTCGGGGCCGTCAACACAGGCAAACTTTGTCTGTCCGTCAACTGTAAGACGACAGCCGCCGCACATACCTGTGCCGTCAATCATAATAGGGTTCATGGAAACTGTTGTGGGAATATTGTAAGGCTTTGTTGTTTTAACAACAAACTTCATCATGATAAGCGGACCGATTGTAATAACGAGGTCATAGTCCTCGCCTGCCTTAATCATCTCTTCGAGAGGAGCTGTAACAACGCCCTTCTGACCGTATGAACCGTCATCTGTCATAAGAATAAACTTGTCTGAGCAAGCCTTGAATTCATCTTCAAGAATAACAAGATCCTTGTTTCTGAAACCGACAATCGAGTGAACCTCACAGCCGATTTCGTGGAGCTTTTCGGCAACCGGAAGTGCAATTGCACAGCCAACGCCGCCGCCTACAACGCAAACCTTTTTAAGACCGTCTGTATGTGTGGGAACACCGAGAGGGCCTACAAAATCGTGAATATAATCGCCTTCGTTAAGGTGATTGAGCTTTTCTGTTGTTGCACCGACAATCTGGAAGATAATACGAACTGTGCCGGCCTCTCTGTCATAGCCTGCAACCGTAAGCGGAATACGCTCACCGTTCTCGTCAACACGGAGAATGATGAACTGTCCGGGCTCTGCCTTTTTTGCAATAAGCGGAGCGTCAATCTCCATAAGTGTAACGGTTGGATTCAGAGATTTTTTCTTAACTATCTTGTACATTTTTCTCTTTTCCTTTCTGCGAGTGCCTCGCACCCTATTCGTGCAGACAGTCTTACTTTTCAAAAACTTTTAATGTCCGAGCGTAGCCTTGCAAGGATTTTATGCTAAAGCACAACTCGGCAAAATTTGACAGTTTTCAAAAACAAGAATCTCGCAATTGATATTTTCCTATAAAATAAAAATCGGAATATGCCTAATGTATTCCGAACACCTTGTCGAATTAATTTTAGCACAATTATATCTATGTTTCAAGTGAATTTTGATGATTTTTACATATAATTCTTGCCATTTCACCAAACAAACAGCCGATTCTGCCGTTATTTTTTTCACAATCTCCCAAAAAGCACAATTCAATCAATTTTTTAAACCAAAGAATAATTTTTGCACATATGAAAACCCTAAAAAAAGAATACAAACGAAAGGGACGGTCATATGTCGGGAAACAAAAGAAAGGTTGTACTTGTGGGAACGGGAATGGTCGGAATGAGCTTTGCCTATGCGGCACTCAATCAAAATGTGTGCGATGAGCTCATTATGATTGACCTCAACGAAAAGCGTGCCGAGGGCGAGGCAATGGATTTGAACCACGGGCTTGCATTTTCGCATTCAAGCATGAAAATCCGCTGCGGAGGTTACGGTGAATGTGCCGACGCCGACATTGTTGTAATCTGCGCAGGTGCAAATCAAAAGCCCACCGAAAGCAGGCTTCAGCTTTTGCAGAAAAACGCAGTTGTATTTTCTTCAATTGTGCCAAAGGTTGTGCAAAGCGGTTTTGAGGGAATTTTCCTTGTTGCGACAAACCCCGTTGACATTATGACACGGGTGACCTATGAACTTTCGGGATTTAATGCGTCAAAAATTATCGGCACGGGAACTACACTTGACACGGCACGGCTCAGATATCTCCTCGGCGAATATTTTGAGGTTGATCCACGCAACATTCACGCATATGTAATAGGCGAACACGGAGACAGCGAATTTGTTCCGTGGAGTCAGGCACTCCTTGCCGCCAAACCGCTAAAGGATGTCATGCGTGATAACCCAAAATCGTACTATATGGAAGAGCTTGAGCAGATAAGCGATGATGTGCGTTGTGCCGCCCACAAAATCATTGAGGCAAAGGGCGCAACCTACTACGGCATTGGTATGTCAATTGTTCGTATCGTCCGAGCAATTTTACAGGACGAAAACAGCGTTCTGACAGTATCGGTTCGTCTGCGCGGCGAATACGGCGGCAAGAAAGATGTGTTCATCGGCAACCCGTGCATAGTAAGCGCAAACGGTGCAAAACGCATTTTGGAACTTAAATTAACCGAACAGGAATTGCAAAAGTTAGATAACTCCTGCACAATTCTGAATGACAACTTTAAGAAATTGAAATTATAAAAAACCTGTATTGTCTGTAAGGGGGATAATATCCGCCCTACGAAACAGCAACGACTTTTATATAAAAAATCGCATCAGAGCTTTTTCGGGCATCTGATGCGATTTCTATATTATACTATCTTCTCGAATTGGTAACGGCGGCTCGCCGTCAACTTTCAATTTGTAATCCATTAAAACGGCAAAAGCCCTAAATCTTCAAGCAAAATCTTGAGTCCCAGCAAAATCAGTACTGCACCGCCTAAAAATTCTGCCTTTGACTTATACTTTGCACCGAATACATTGCCTATTTTGATGCCGACAGCCGAAAGTATGAATGTTGTTGTGCCTATAATTGCAATTGCTGGTACGATGTCAACATCAATACACGCAAACGAAACGCCTACCGCAAGTGCGTCAATACTTGTTGCAACGGCAAGGGGCAGCATTGTCTTGACCGAAAACGAATCGTCAAGCTGTTCTTCCTCACCGAAAGCTTCTCTTATCATATTTGCACCGATAAGTGCAAGCAGGATGAATGCAATCCAATGGTCAATGCTTGTGATAAGCCATTCAAACTGCTTTCCGAGAAGATAACCGATAAGCGGCATAAGCGCCTGAAATCCGCCAAACCACAATCCGACAGTAATTGCGTGCTTAGGTCTTAACTTACGCACGGAGAGCCCCTTGCAAATTGAAACCGCAAATGCATCCATAGACAAGCCGATGCCGAACAGCAGTAATTCCACAAAACTCATAATATTATCCTCCGTTATATTTTAGTCGGCGGTGAAAGGAAACAGAACACCGTTTGCCGACTGTTATTTAATCAAAATGATATTCAGCTGTTTCAATCAGTTTGAAATGGCTCTTTTTAAATTCAATAATTCCTGCTTTTTTCAGTTCACCGAGTGCTCTTGAAAGTGACGCTCTGTCAACCGCAAGATAGTTTGCAAGTTCGTCACGGGAAAACGGCAGGTCAACCTCACAGCTATGCTCACGCTTGCAATGGATTTGAAGAAGGTGCATAAATTTGCCCTTGATACTTCGCTTTGAAAGACAGGCAAGGTGTTCCGAAATCTGCAAAAACACCTGTCTTTGTGACGCAAGCATATTGACGAGGATTTTCTGCTGAATCGAAGCAAGCGAATCCTCGGTTATAAACATCGGCTCCGGCGGAATAAAAAGAATTTCGCAGTCCTCTCCTGCCATAATCTCAACAAGCGTGTTGTAGTAGTCAAACATCGCATAAAGCGTTCCGCTTGACTCGCCGCTGCGAATTGTTTTGAGCAGACTTTTGTTGCCGTTGTAGTCCACAGAATAAAGGTATGCAGTTCCCGAAAACACAAGTCCCGTCATATGGCTGAACTTGTTTTCAACCCTTGCCGTTCTGCCACGGTTCAGTGACATATAGTACGGCTGTGCATATTGAATAAACATAAAAATCTCGTGATCCGTCAGCCCCGAAAACAACAGCTGATCTCTCAGCTTTGGCAAATGGTCACGAGTAAAAACTTCTACATACTTTCTCATTTAATCCTCCCTCATACCGTGGGGCGTGGGTTGTAACGGCATTATTTGTACAATTTATAATATCCGACCCTGCTGAATTGCAAACGCATCATCCGTCTTTCAAAACGAAAACGGCCGAACCCTGATTAAGCCCTAAAACTTTCTTGGCGATTTTCTTATTCTTATACCGCATAACAAAATCTTTCAATGCCGTACCGCTGTGATAGCCGAAAATTACGCACACCTCACGGACATCGGGCGAAATATTTTTCAGCCGAGCGGTAAGCACCTTTTGTGCGCTGTAAACAGTTTCGCCGTGCAAATCAATCGTTACGGAATAAGACATGGTTGTATCCCTCTGTTCAATTCATTTAAAACATTCAAATTAGATTATATCACAGGAAATTGCAAATGCAACCGTTTTAACCTTTCAACAGGAAATAAAAAAAATTTGTTATAAATTTTTGAATAAATGCATAAAAGAATACATTTTTTCACCTTTTAAACCCTTTAAATGGAGGTGTAATTTATGATTATTTATAACAAACGAAAACCTAAAGCCTTTGACGGGACAAACTGCATTGGAGTCACAGGCGAAAACCTTGCCGAAACGCAGGAGTTTTTGATTAACGGAATAACTGACATCACGGCTGACTACCGCATTCATCTGCGTTTTGCAGACGGAAGCGTCAACTCAATAATTCCGGACAGCACTACTGTTGACAGGTTGGGGACAAAAATCGTATGGAAAGTCAAGAAAAATGATATTTTTATGCACGGCTATTTTGAACTTCAGCTTGAAGGCAGGGGCGAAAACGGCAGTATTTTTCAGACGCAGATTGTTACCCTTTATGCCGATGAAAGCATTCCGATTGAGGACAGGGAGTATCTCAATCCGAACTCAGAAACATTAAGATTGCGTGAGGAGATGCTGAAAACTCTTACTGAAGCTAAAAACCAGCAAGCAAAAATTGACGAAAACCGCAAAATTATTGAACAGAGCAATTTGTCGCTGAAAGAAAACATTTCAAACAAGCTTGAAAACAGACAGCAGATTGTAAATCAGTCTGAAAATTATCCAAGCATCAAGTATCTTGAAGCCTACTATCTGCCGGCAAGCAAGTCATACGGACGCGACGAGCTTGACGGAATGTTTGCCGCAAAGGCTGACAGGGCAACCACTCTTGACGGCTACGGTATTACGGACACATATACGCAGAGTCAAATAAAAACAAAGCTTGAACAAAAGCTTAACAAAATGCCGTTTGACAGAGAACCTACGCTCAACAGTCCGTGTTATCTCACAAGCGGAGCAGTTTACAATGCGCTTTTGAATAAGGCGAACAGTTCAGATGTTAAAACAAGCGTAAAATCTCTGTCAAATGCCATAAAGTCTAAGGCTGATATCAATGCCGTAAATGCTCTCAATGAGTATGTAGAGCGAAACACCGCAGCTATTAACGGCAAGTACGATTCGTCAAATGTTGAGGTCGGCAAGGGTGAGCTTACTCCTGCACAGGCTATTTATGACGGCTGTGAGGGCAGTTTTAACTATTCAAAAATCGGTAAAACCGTGACGGTAGCACTAAACATCACAGCCCTTGTTGCAGGTAAAAACTATGTACAGTTCGCAGGACTGCCATTCAATGCTATGACTGCAAGCAGGCTGTCAAGCATTGCGGTGTATACAACTGCCAACAAGCTTGTTAATATTCGCCTTGACGGCTCATGGCTGTACATAAACAGTCCCGGTACAACATTTGCAGAAGGCGAAAAAATCAATGTAATAGTTACATACATCATAGGCTAAGGAGGCAAAAATTATGGAATTAAAAGAAAAAATCACACTTGATATGCTGACAAAAGACAGCGTATCGGTACTCAGACAGCAGTTTATAAACTATAACGGAACTGAAATGCAGGTCGGCGAAAATGTTCGCAACGCATATATGAACAGCAAATCGGGCAGAGAACAGCTCAGAGCGGTGCTGCCGGACGAATACTACAACGCAGTAATGGCAGTCTGGCAGTGAATGATTCAAATTGAAAGTTGAAAATGGAAAATGGAAAATTGCGGTCGAGAAGATAGTTTGTTTAAATGCAAAAAATATTTTGCCCGAGCGTAGCATTGTAAAAATTTGTACAATTTAAATTGTAGCGGCGAACCGTGTTCGCCATAAATAAACAGTAAATTTCATATTAACAAAACAGTCGGGAAGACATTGCGTTTTATTTTGCAAACTGTCTTCCCGACATTAATTTTCCATTTTCAATTTTCAATTTTACATTTAATTAAAACTTTCTTACGAACTGGGGACAGCGGTTCGTCGGTTACGGTTTTTCGCCTGTCAAAAACTCAACGCTTCTCTCAATTGAATCCTTGGAAGTGCCCCAGTCCTTGCCTTGATTGCGGTAATCAAACATTGAGCAAAAGTATGTTATATCCTCTTTGAGTGACAAAAGATAATTCTTTGTGAGTGCCGCCGTTTCGGCGTAGAACTGCGGCAAAAGCTTTGACGGCAGCTTGCCCTTTTGAGCTGCGGCATTCATTATAAAATCGTAGTGTTTAAAGCAGATAAACGGCTGTTCGTTGTACAGCTTATAAAACTCCTCTCCCTTTGCCCACTCAACAAAAATCGTGTCGCAAAAATGGTGCATATCCCACTCGATTCTGTCGCATACATAACACGAATCAAGTCGCTTTTTAATGACTTCAAGCTGTTTCTTATCAGGCTTACCCTTCAGCTTTTTCGGCATATCGTTATCAATAATTTCCTGAAGATGACTTTCAAGAATGAGAGCGTTCGGGAGCTTCTGTCCTTTTTCAAACATCTGCGAAAAATGGCGGTGACAAAAGCCTTTTTTGTTGGTTTCAATCCTGATATTAGGCTCCATCATCGCGTCACCCGTAATAAATTTTACATACTGCTCCTCAAGCATACTCTCCATTCGGCAAAACGGACATCCGCATTTCGGCATAAATATATCGTTAATCGGAATTGTGCAGATAGTTTCTTTCACTTATAATTCTCCTTTTGTTAGCGTAAATGAGGCACGGCTGCACTCTGTCGGCGGCTCGCCGCTGCTTTTTTCATATTTCTGATATAGGCAAATGTTTTTTCCTCGCCCTCATCTCTCAGCATAACCAATAATTTTTCAAGCAACGCTTCGGTGTTGGGATGCATGCGGTGCTTGCCTCTGATTCTGCAAAAATATGTGAACGGATCGCTGTCCTTGTAGTTTTTGCCGTTATAGATTTTGCTTGCGGCTACTCGGTCGCAGAACATTTCGACAACATATTTTATCGGCATTTCAACATTTTCAATTTGCTTTGACTTTGGGTTGTAATCGTTCCAGTACTCGTAATGATGGCGGTTTCTGCCCTTGTGATGCATCCAAGCCAGAGAGTAGCCGTACCGCTCTCTCTCCTTTTCATTCGGACTTCTTGTTCCCTGAAAATACTTTGCACCAAGAATAAATTCCGTGGGCGAATATTTTGACAAATCGTGCCTTAATCCCTGCCAAAAAATTCCTGCCCTTGCGCAGTTGGCAATTACCTTGTGTCTGTGGCGGGTTATTGTTCTGAAATGTTTAATCGGATGTGCCATAATTATCACCATAAATTATTTTAATCATTAGTTCGGAAATTACAAAAACATTTTCCGACTGACATTTTACCACATTTTCAGCCAATTTAAAATAGTACTTGCAAGATTACACTAAAAAAGTTATAATAGGAAAAGGTTAAATTTTTGTAACCATTTTTTGTAAAGGGCATAAGGATAGAAAATATATGAAAAAGAAGATTTTCCTTTTTTTCCTTTGTGTTGTACTTATCGCAACCAGCATATTATGCGGCACAATGGGTATAATCAGAAATGATTCTAAATCACATAAAAAAACACAGACGGCGGATACAGCCGCAACAGAAAATACGACATTACCAAGCACATTAGATTCGCTCACATTAAAAGTCGGCGAAACAAAGCTTATTGAGCTGTCATCCGAAAAAGCAGAATCTGTTACAAAATGGACAAGCTCGGACATTAAAACCGTGACTGTTGATGACGGCGGAAGGGTTGATGCATTAAAAGAAGGCACGGCACTTGTTTCGGCAATCCTAAAGGACAAATCCAAAGCCGAATTTCAGATAACAGTTACGAAGTCAACGGTAAAAAAACAGCAGAGCTATTCAACCTGCATAACGGCAAATACAGACAAGCTCGAGCAAAACAAGCGCAACAAGGCAAAAAATCTGTATGAAATCAAGGTGAACCGCACGGCAAACTGCGTGACTGTCTACACATACGACAAAAACGGCAAGTACACAATTCCTGTCAGAGCGATGGTTTGTTCAACGGGGTTGAACAACGCAACAATCACAGGCGACTACACAATCGGAATAAAGACCGAATGGCTGTTCCTTGTGGGCGATGTTTTCGGCAGGTACATCAGCGGAATTTCAGGCGATTACCTCTTTCACTCTGTTCCCTACTACACCTTAAACGAACAGGATTTAGAGGTTGACGAGTTCAACAAGCTCGGTGAGCAGGCGTCGCAGGGCTGCGTAAGGCTTGCGGTTTCGGACGCAAAGTGGATTTATGACAATTGCCCCACAGGTACGGCGGTCAATATTTATGACGATGCCGAAACGGCAGGACCTCTCGGAAAGCCTGACGCGATAAAAATTACGGATTTCAATAACAAATGGGATCCGACAGACAGCAGTAAAAAGTGTCCGTATGCCACAGCCGCCCCGACAATCAGCGGCGCGAACGATTGCGCAATAAAAAGCGGCGGAGAATTTTATGCTCTGACAGGGGTAACGGCGGTTGACACCTGCGGCAATGATATAACCTCAGATATTGAGGTTGTGGGTAATGTGGTAACCGCACGCAAGGGCAAATATAAGGTGACCTATTCAGTTACCGATGTGCTTAAAAGAACTTCAAGCGTTACAATTACGGTTACGGTACAATAAACAGCAACATAAATCAAGAGCATTATTGCCAAATATGGCAGTAATGCTCTTTGTCGGTTAATTACGCATTTTTGCTGATAGCGAACACACCTAAAAACCTCTGTCTTAATGGTTATCACATTCAAAATTCATTGCAATTTGCAATATTACAAAATTTGATAAATGCCGCAAAGTCGCCCATACAAAACACAAAAAGGCTGTGAAGAAGTGAAGTTTAAAACTTCGTTCTTCACAGCCTCTGATTTACTGTACTAATCCTGAGAATCAGCCTTGGCTTTCTCAATAATTTTTTGAGCAACATTTGCAGGGGTGTCCTCATAGCGAACAAACGCAAAATCAAACGAACCTCTGCCCTGTGTTACCTGACGAATGTAGGTTGCAAAGTCATCCATTTCTGCCATAGGAACTTCTGCCTCAACAATCTGCGTGCCGTTTTCACCCGGCTGCATACCGAGTACACGACCTCTACGCTTGTTGACCTCGCCCATTACATCGCCCATATTTGCATCCGGAACATTGGCTTTAAGGCTTCCGATCGGCTCAAGAAGCGTGGGAGAAGCATTTGGAATACCGTTCTTATAAGCCAGAGAAGCCGCTGTTTTGAATGACATTTCGGAGGAATCAACGGGATGATATGAACCGTCATAGAGAGTAGCCTTGATGCCTACCATCGGGTAACCGGCAAGAACGCCCTTCTTGATTGAGTCCTGAAGTCCCTTTTCAACAGCAGGGAAGAAATTTTTCGGAACTGCACCGCCGACAACTCTTTCGGCAAATACAAGACCGTCTGAATCACACGGCTCAAATTCAATCCACACATCACCGAACTGACCGTGACCGCCCGACTGCTTTTTATATCTACCCTGTGCAGAAACCTTTTTGCGGATAGTTTCTCTGTATGCAATCTTTGGCTTTTTGAGGACTGCGTCAACATTATATTTTGTTTTAAGTCTTGAAATTACAACATCAAGATGCTGTTCGCCGAGTCCCGAAAGGAGCATTTCATGGGTTTCGTGGTTTGAAACGAGCTTGATTGTCGGATCTTCGTCTGCAAGCTTTGCAATGCCCTGAGCGACCTTATCCTCGTCACCCTTCTTTGCGGGATACACAGCCATTGTATATGATGATGACGGATAGTCGATTCCGTCAAGAACAACCTTTCTGAGAGGCGAACAGAGCGTGTCGCCTGTCTTTGTTGATGCAAGCTTCGGGATTGCGCCGATGTCGCCTGCACCGATGTACGGAACATCCGACTGCTTTTTACCGCTTACGGAAAGCACCTTTGTAATTCTCTCCTGTGCGCCTGTACGCATATTGATGAGAGGAGCGTCCGAGCTTACCTTGCCCGAAACAACCTTTACATATGAAAGTCTGCCGATGAACGGGTCTGCAACTGTCTTGAATACAATTGCGGCAGCCGCACCGCCGTCATTAACCGAAACATCAACGGGTTCACCGTCAAGGTCAACACCGATTTCACCGCTCTTGTCAGCCGCTGACGGAGCAAGCCATGTAAGGCTGTTCAAAAGCTGATCAATTGCGAATGTATTATGAGCGTCGCCGCAGAATACGGGGCAGATTGTGCCGTCCTTAACGCCCTGACTTACACCGAGAATGATTTCTTCGGGAGTAAACTCCTCACCCATAATAAACTTGTCAAGAAGTTCCTCGCTTGTTTCGGCAACAGCCTCCTTGATAGCCTCGCGCAAGCCCTCAAGCCTGTCGCCCATATCAGGAAGCGCAGTCTGTTTTACACTGCCGTCTGTGCCGTACTCATAAGCCTTGTAATCAAACAAATTAACATAAGTGTTTGCCTGACCGTCAACAATGTACGGAACAACAACAGGACAAACAGACGGACCGAATGTAGCCTTCAAGCTCTCGAATACACGATAGAAACGGGCGCTTTCGTCACAAAGACCGTTTACAAAGAACACCTTTGTAAGCCCTGCCTTTGTTGCCGCATCAACTGCTTTTTCGGTACCTACACAGACACCGTCCTTGCCCGAAACAACGATGAGCGCCGTGTCAGCCGCTCTCATGCCCTCTGCAACACCGCCTGCAAAATCAAAAAGGCCGGGGGTGTCGATTAGGTTGATTTTTGTATTTTTCCATTCAATCGGTGCAACCGCCGTCATAATTGAAGTCTGTCTTTTGATCTCCTCGCTGTCAAAATCAAGGACTGTGTTGCCGTCTGCAACCTTACCGAGTCTTTCGCTCATCTTTGAGAGATAGAGTATTGACTCCGCAACCGAGGTTTTGCCGCTGCCGCTGTGTCCTGCGAGGGCAATATTAAGAATTTTTTTAGCGTCGTATTGTTTCAAAAGTGAAATCCCCTTTCGTAAAATTTCTATTCTAATCAAGCTTATTTCGACAAAATTAAACAATAGTGTCAATTAATACGGAATTATTATAGCATATTTGTATAAAATAAACAACCGAATTATGGCAAAATAAAAAAATTCACCCTTTGCCCAAATGGACAAGGGATGAATTGTGCAACTTGCTTTTTTATTTTATGTTAAGCTGAAAAATATACAGATTTTCGCAAGTTCAATTGTGCATTTTAACGATTGATTCCCTAAAAAATCAATTTTCGACAAAAGAAAAGGCTCTCAAAACGAGAGCCTTGAAAACTTGATTATTCGAGAACCGCACCCTGTGCGCCTGATGTAACAAGCTTTGCATAACGAGCAAGGTAGCCTGTTGTAATCTTGGGCTGACGGGGTTTCCACTCTGCCTTACGCTTTGCAAGCTCTTCGTCAGAAACGAGGAGGTTGATTGTGTTTGCAGGAATGTCGATTTCAATCATATCGCCCTCTTTAACAAGTGCAATCGGACCGCCAACTGCTGCCTCGGGAGATACATGACCGATAGCCGCACCTCTTGTTGCGCCTGAGAAACGGCCGTCTGTGATAAGAGCAACACAGTTGCCAAGACCGCTGCCCATAATAGCTGAAGTCGGGTTGAGCATTTCTCTCATGCCGGGACCGCCCTTAGGACCTTCGTATCTGATAACAACAACCTCACCGGGATTGATTTTGCCGTCATAAATTGCACTGAGAGCGTCCTCTTCGCAGTCAAACACTCTTGCCGCACCCTTGTGGTGCATCATTTCCTCTGCAACGGCACTTCTCTTAACAACAGAACCGTCAGGAGCAAGGTTACCCTTGAGAACAGCAATACCGCCTGTCTTGCTGTATGGATTTGTAACAGGGCGAATGATGTCCGTATCCTTGATTTCACAACCCTTAATGTTCTCGCCTACAGTCTTGCCTGTTGCCGTGATAAGGTCTGTGTCAAGAAGTCCAACCTTTGTAAGCTCGTTCATTACGGCATAAACACCGCCTGCCTCGTTGAGATCCTCCATATATGTGTGACCTGCAGGAGCAAGGTGACAAAGGTTAGGAGTCTTTTTGCTGATTTCATTGGCAATGTCAAGGTTAATCTTAACACCTGCCTCTTTTGCGATTGCAGGAAGGTGGAGCATTGTATTTGTTGAACAGCCGAGAGCCATATCAACAGTAAGAGCATTCATAAATGCTTTTTCCGTGAGAATGTCGCGAGGACGGATATCCTTTTCAAGGAGTTCCATAACCTTCATGCCGGCGTGCTTTGCAAGCTTGATTCTGTCTGAGTAAACAGCAGGAATTGTACCGTTGCCCTGAAGTCCCATACCGATTGCCTCGGTAAGACAGTTCATACTGTTGGCGGTGTACATACCCGAACATGAACCGCATGACGGACAAGCCTTGTTTTCAAACTCGGCAAGCTCTTCGGCAGTAATCTTGTTTGCCGTGTAAGCGCCGACTGCCTCAAACATACTCGAAAGACTTGTCTTTTTGCCCTTAACATGACCAGCAAGCATAGGACCGCCGCTTACGAAAACTGTCGGAACATTGATTCTTGCGGCAGCCATAAGCATACCCGGAACATTCTTGTCGCAGTTAGGAACCATTACAAGTGCGTCAAACGCATGAGCCTTTGCCATAGCCTCTGTTGAGTCTGCGATAAGCTCACGGGTTACGAGAGAATACTTCATTCCCTCATGTCCCATAGCAATACCGTCACAAACAGCGATTGCAGGGAATACAATCGGAACACCGCCTGCAAGAGCAACGCCCTGCTTAACGGCGTCAACAATCTTATCTATATTCATATGTCCCGGAACGATATCGTTCTTGGAACTTACAATACCGATAAAAGGTCTCTTAATTTCTTCTTCGGTAAGACCGAGAGCATTCAAAAGCGAACGCTGAGGTGCGGTACTTACGCCGTCCTTTATAACTGAACTTTTCATTGTAAACACCCTTTCCATAATTATCAAATCGGAACAAAATTCACATACAAGCCCTTCAATTGTTCCATAATAAAACACAGTGAAAATTTCTGTATTGTTAATCTTAATTTTAGCACATCGGCTGTTCAAAATCAAGTAGAGAACCTATATTGCCAAAATCATTTATTGCGGCTCAATCGTTGATTATTCTGCCCTTTTCAACATTGGGCATAATAAAGTTATCCCTTGAATATTCCCACAGTTTTTTTGAGCCGTCGGCAGTATTTTTGTTGCGGTTAAGAATACTGTGCAGATGAACAATATGCTCTACCCACGCCTTGCCGTCGGTTGCATCATTGAGCATGGCAGGCTGAATGTTATCCATTGTGTGAGCAAACTTTGCTTCGGCTGTTTCACCGCTTTCAAATTCAAGCCACAGATTCATCATCTTTTCGCCCTGATCTTCCGGAAGAAGTCCGAAAATTCTTTTTGCGGCTTTCATTTCACGCTCTGCCTGAGTTTTCTTAGCTTCCTCATCATAGGCATATGTATCGCCTGCGTCAATCTCGACAATATCGTGAATCAGGAGCATTGTCATTGTTTTAAGCACATCAATTTCCGAATTTGCATATTCGGAAAGCATAACGGTCATTATCGACATATGCCATGCGTGCTCGGCATCGTTTTCCTTTTTTCGAGCGTCGGAAAGGTAGGTTTGACGGATGATGAATTTTTCCTTATCAATTTCCTTTATAAAATCAAATTGCTTTTCAATTCTTGATTTCTCCATAATGTTCCCTCTTAAAATTCAGACCTGCACATGGGCATAGTGCAGGCTTTATGTGATTATTTATTTACTACAGGAAGTTTGGTTTTATCGTATTCATCCAGTCTGTTGCCGTAAAGGTAATAGTTCGTTTCTTTTACAACAACAGGCGAAAGCACAACTACGGCAATAAGGTTGGGAATTGACATAAGTGCATTGAAGATGTCAGCCATTGTCCAAACAAGGTCGAGCTTGATAACAGGACCGATGAGAAGAATAAATACAAAAATCAGCTTGTAAGGAATCATACCGCCTCTGCCGAAAAGATATTCAACACAGCGTTCACCGTAGTATGACCAGCCGAGAATTGTTGAATATGCAAAAGCGGCAATACCGATAACAAGAATCGGTGTACCGATTACGGGAATCTGCTGGAAGGCTTTATATGTAAGGTCACCGCCGTCGGAAACATCAATTGCAGGATTTTTGATAATTGAGCTTACAAGCACAAGACCTGTCATAAGACAAACAACGACTGTGTCCCAGAAAGTACCCGTTGAAGAAATCATAGCCTGACGAACAGGGTTTCTTGTCTGAGCGGCAGAGGCAACTATCGGAGCAGAACCCATACCGGATTCGTTACTGAAAAGACCTCTTGCAATACCGTAACGAGCGGCAAGCATAAGGCTTGAACCGAGGAAACCGCCTGCAACGGACTTGAGAGAAAATGCGTCCTGAAAAATCATTTCAAATGTCTTACCGAGAACATCAAAGTTCATACCGAGGATAATAAGACAGCCGAAAACATAGAAAACAGCCATAAACGGTACAAGGAGCTCGCAAACTCTTGAGATTGACTTGATACCTCCGAAAATTACAACGGCTGTAATTGCGGCAACAAGAACACCTACAATAATCGAAATAACCGAAGCGTCCTGACCGAAAAAATTCACCGTACCAAGGTCAAAGGTGTTGTTCATAATGTTTGAAATTGCATTAACCTGAACACCCGAACCGATGCCGAAAGATGCAAGCAATGCAAAAAGTGCAAAAAGAACGGCTAAAATTTTGCCGAGAGTTTTAAACTTAAATCCTCTTTCAAGGGCATACATAGCACCGCCGAGCATTCTGCCGTCAGAGGTCTTCACACGATACTTTACACCGATGAGTGACTCGGAATACTTCGTTGCGATACCGAAAACACCGGTGAGCCAGCACCAGAGAACCGCACCGGGTCCGCCGAGTGCAATTGCAGTACCTACGCCTATGATATTACCCGTGCCGATTGTTGAGGCAAGTGCTGTTGCAAGAGCCTGAAACGGGCTGATGTCACCGTCTGAATCGGGATCCTTTGTCACCGAAAGTTTGATTGCCTTAAAAGTTTTTCTCTGTACAAATTTTGTGCGAATTGTGAGGAAAATGTGAGTTCCGAGAAGAAGGATAATCATAAACCAACCCCACAGGAAGTCATTGAAGCTATTCATCACAGCTGAAATCGCATCCCACATATTGTACGCCTCCTTGTTTTAGTATAATCCTACCCTGTTTAATATACAAAAGCAAAACCTGCTTTATGTCCGTTAATGTTTTTTACAAAAATCGTTTTACATCAATAAGGTTGTCTGCAACTCCGTAAAGAAGGGGAATTGCCTCTGCACTCGGACGGTCAAGGTCGGGAACCATAACCGTTTTGCACCCTGCCGAGCTTGCCGACTTTATGCCGTTGAGCGAGTCCTCAAGTGCAATGCAGTTTTCGGGAGCAAGTCCGAGTTTTTCTGCGGCATAAAGATAAATGTCGGGTTCGGGCTTTCCTTTTGCAACCATTGACGCACAAACTATTTCGTCAAAATAATCGTAAAGACCGAGAGCCGAAAGATATTTTTTCGTTCTTTCCGGAGCGGTTGCGGTTGCAAGGGCAACCCTGTAGCCGTTCTGCTTTAAAAAGCCGAGAAATTCAGCGGCACCGGGCTTTGATTCAATGCCGTTTTCCGAGATGAACTTATCCATAAGCTCAATTCTTTTATCGTGAACCTTGCAGTAGTCAAAATCCTCCCCGAAAAAGCCCTTTAATTTTGCAATTGCAAACGGACGAGCCATTGAGCGAATACTGAGTGCGTGGTGCGTTTCCATAGGATAGCCGTAAAAAAGAGCCGCCTCACACCAAAAACGAACATACAGCTTTTCTGTGTCAAGAATGACACCGTCCATATCGGAAATAATACCTTTTATATCAGGATTCATATTTTACCTCCCGATTTTTTTAGATTCATATTTACAAACGCAATTCCGAGTGAAATCAGAATAAGCGAGATGAGAGTTTCGATTCTGAAAACATTTTCACCGAGCATAAGCCCCGACAAAACTGTTCCGAACACGGGAACAAGCAGATTGAAAACGGAAATTCTGCTTGCGTCGTGAAACTTGAGAAGTGCTGTCCACAGCGAAAATGCCGCCGCTGATACGAACGCAAGCCAGAGCAGTACGGAAACACTTTCAACATTTATCGAGCCGATACTGCCACCGTAGCATATGCCCGACACAAGCAATATAAAACCGCCTGTTAAAAGCTGAAAAGCGGTTACAGGGAACGGATCTCGTCCTATTGTGACTTTTTTCGCCACAATGTTGCCTGCCGCCGCAGATATTGTTGAAAAGAGAATCATCATATCGCCGAACCAAGTGTCCGTGCTGACAGTTCCGCCGAAATTGATTGCGATAATTCCGCCGAATCCGAGAATACAACCGATAATTTTCATCGGCGTGAGCCTGTCGTTTTTGAAAAACAACGGCACGAAAAGCACGGTAAAGAACGATGCACAAGCCGTTATTATAGAGGTGTTCGTTCCGCTGGTAAAACCGATTCCGATGTATGTAAAAATATACTGCAATCCTGTCTGCACCACTCCGAGTGAACAGACGGGCAGTATATCTTTTTTTGAAAGCGTCGGCGGTTTTCTTTTTGATATCCACAAAAAGAGAAACACCATAAATCCCGCCAACATAAAGCGCATTCCTGCAAAAATCAGCTTTGAGCCGATATCCGACTCCTCAATCTCAAAAGCAGAGTAGCCGACCTTTATAAACGGAAAAGCAGTTCCCCACAAAAGTGTGCAGAAAATTGCTGTTAAATATGCTATTTTTTTATTTTGTAACAGTTTCATTTTATTCATCCGGAAAAATTAACAATATCAGGTATATTGTAACACAAAAGTCAGAAAAAGAAAACCTTACAATTTCAAAAATTTGTTTATTCCGTAAACAGAATTTGCACCGTCACAACAGGCGGTTATAATTTGTCGCAGATTTTTTGTGCGGATATCCCCTGCAACAAAAATTCCCGACACGGATGTCTGACAGGTTTCATCGGCAATTACATATCCGTTGTCATCAGTTTTTACAAAACCCTTGACACATTCGGTTCTCGGTTCAAGACCTACCGCAACAAAAACTCCGTCAATTTTCAGAATTTTCTCATTATCAAGCGTAACCGATTTAACCTTTTCGTCACCGTCAATTTTCACAACATTGGTGTTGTAAAGGATTTTGACATTGCCCGATTTTTCAAGCTTTTGCACAAGCACTCTGTCGGCTTTCAATGCTTCGCCCCTGCAAATAAGAAAAACCCGTTTGCATATATGAGAAAGATAGGTCGCCTCGGTAACGGCGGTGTTTCCTCCGCCGATTACCGACACTGTTTTGTCTTTGAAAAAATAGCCGTCACACACGGCACAATAGCTTACTCCTCTGCCCTCAAACTTATTTTCACCGTCAATTCCCAATTTTTTGTGGGTTGCGCCCATGCAGAGAATAACAGATTTTGTCTTGACCTCGCTGTCGGAACATTCAAGGATAAAACCATCATAATTTTTTCTTATGCCGACAAGGGATTTTCTGACAAAATTTGCACCGAATGACTTTGCGTGTGAATAAAAGTGCTGGATGAGGTCAAAGCCTGCAATATCGCTGAAACCCGTGTAGTTTTCAACTGCATCCGTGAGGGCAATTGAACTGCCCTCGGGTGATGCAGGATCAAGCACAATGTAGTCAAGTCCGCTCCGAGAGGCATAGAGTGCCGCCGTAAGTCCTGCCGCACCTCCGCCGACAATTACAAGGTCATACAAGGCTCTCACCCATCTTTTCTGAGATTGCGGAAATTATTCTTTCCTTTGTCCGAACTCCCGACATACGGAAAACTTCCCTTCCGTCCTTAAAAAATAAAAGTGCAGGGATTCCCGAAATGCCGTAACGCTCTGTAAGCTCGGGATTTTCGTCAACATTTATCTTGACGGTTTCAAAACAATTGCTGTACTCACTGTGAATTTCTTCAATTGTCGGAGCAAGCATTCTGCACGGTGAACACCATATTGCGTAAAAATCCGCTAGAACAGGCTTTCCTGATTTAATTAAACCTTCAAATTCATTTTTCTGTATATTTTCGGTCACAATTACCACTCCGTAAATTATTTTTGATTATTGTTCCCTATTTGCGGAGAATTATGAAACCGATATTTTATCAGCCTTGGCACTGTTGCAATATCTGTCCGATAATTAAAAATCGGTAAAATCGGTATAAAAATAAAAACACCATCTGCAAAAAGGCAAATGGTGTTTTGGCGCGCCGGAAGAGACTCGAACTCCCGACCTTCTGATTCGTAGTCAGACACTCTATCCAGCTGAGCTACCGGCGCATATGCGACTGTTTATCAGCCGCAATTAGTATGATATCACAACTTAACTTAAAAATCAAGTCTTTTTTTATTTTTTCCGGAAATTAGTCTTTGGCGTCAAAGAATGTAAAAAATGCTCTGTATGCCATATAGACATCTGTCTTGGAAACAATCTCAAACGGAGCGTGCATTGAAAGCACGGGAACGCCGAGGTCAACAACATCAACATTCATATTGGCAACATACTTGGCGATTGTTCCGCCGCCGCCGCCGTCAACCTTGCCGAGCTCACCGACCTGCCAGAGAATATCGTTGTTCTCAAGCATAGCCCTGATTTTTCCCATATATTCGGCAGACGCATCTGATGTGTCATACTTTCCGCCGTGACCTGTGTATTTTGAAATAATTACACCGTTGTTAATGTATGAGCAGTTGTTAGCCTCATATGCAGACGCAAAAGTCGGATCAAATGCGGCATTTACATCGGCAGAAAGACAGGTGCTTTTTGAAAGAACACGGTAGCCGTCAACACCGTCCTGTTTTGCAAGGTCATAGATGAAGAAGCGGAGGAAGTCGCTCTGCATACCTGTGTTGCCGTCACTGCCTGTTTCTTCTTTGTCTGTAAGATATGTGATACAAGTCTGCTCGGGCATTTCAACATCAAGTGCCGCCATAACAGCCGGATAAGCACAAACCTTATCATCGTGGCCGTAACCGCCGATCATGCTTCTGTCAAAACCGATATCTCTTGACTTGAAAGACGGGATAAGGCAGAGTTCAGCCGAAAGGAAGTCACCCTCACAGATACCGTACTTCTCATTGAGTACAGCCATTACATTGAGCTTTACAAGGTCTTTTTCGTCGCTGTCTGCATCATACGGACGAGAGCCGAGGATAACATTGAGGTTTTCGCCCTCAATTGCCTTTGCCATTGGCTTTGACGCCTGCTCCCTTGCAAGGTGCGGAAGAAGGTCTGTAATGCAGAAACAGCTTTCGTTCTCATCATCGCCCCAGCAGATGTCAACTCTTGTACCGTCAAGCTTTACAACCGAACCGTGAAGTGAAAGCGGAATTGTTGTCCACTGATATTTTTTAAGACCACCGTAGTAATGAGTCTTAAAGAAAGCAAGATTGTTTGCCTCAAAAAGAGGATTCGGTTTGAGGTCAACTCTCGGGGAATCAATATGAGCAATTGCAAGCCTTGCACCGTTCTTAACACCGTTTTTACCAATTACGGCAAGAGCAACAGCCTTGTCACGGTTTACATAATAAAGCCTGTCACCGGCCTTATATTCTTTGTCCTGCTCATACTCTGCAAAGCCCGCTTTTTTGGCAAGCTCAACAGTATAGCGAACAGCCTCACGCTCAACGGGTGAGTTATCAAGAAACTTTTTGTAACCATCGCAAAAGCTGTCTGCCTTTTTAATTTCTTCCTCCGAAAGAGCCTTAACGCCCTTCGGTTCGGTCATCATAATTTTTTCCTTTAATAAAGTTGTCTTTGACTTTTCTTCAGCCATAATAACCGTCCTTTCTGTGCCGTAAAACACGGCAAAACTATTTTATTTTGAAATCCGCCGCCAAAGGCATCGGAACATCTTTGCACTTAATTAGATTGTGAATAATAAAGTTTTATATACATTTCCTTGGCACTTTCAACCTTGTCAACATAATTCTCCGTTTCGGGATACGGAATGGAATCAAGATTTTTTCCGTCCGAACTGTAATTAGTATCGTTGAGCCAGTCGCTTACGACAAAGCCGGCATTATATGCGGCAATTGCCGAGCGTTCCGTGCCGTAATAATCGTAAAAATATTTTAAAAGATAACTTCCGTAATCAATACAAATTTCCGGGTCAAACAGGTCATCCTCGGTGTACTGTCCCGCACAACCTCTTTGCTCCTGCAGCCACTCAAAGGACGATGGCATCATCTGCATAACACCCTTTGCTCCGACTCCCGATTCGGCTTTCGGATCAAAGCCGCTTTCCGTGTGGATTACGGCATATATCAACGCAGGATCAAGGTCATAATCCTTGGCGGCTTTTTCAACATATGTGCTGTAGGTGCGTGGATAATTCATCTCATCAAGCTTTTTCTTTGTGTCCTCGTAAAAGACCGAAACAAACACAAATACTGCCGCCGCAAGAATTGCAAGCACAATTATCCATGCCAAAATCGCCTTTCCTGCACTTTTTTTCTTTTTATATCGCCTTGATTGGGGCATCCTATCACCTCATCAGGTTGTTAATAGCCTCTGCCGCCTTTTGTGTGGCAAGCTCGACTTGCTCTATAGAAAAATTGTTTTCAATGACAATGTCGCTTTGACTTCTGAAAAATTCCTCGTCAAGCTGTGCAGACATTCTTAGCTCTGCACGGGAAATGTCAATGTTATCCCTTTTGCAGATTCGCTCAAGCCTTATTTCCTTTTTTGCGGTAACGCTTACAATAAGGTCGCAAAACACATCGGCACCGCTTTCAAAAAGCTGAGGAGCGTCATAAATCACAACGCTTTTGCCGTCTGTCTGAGCCTGTTTCGCCATCTGCATAAATTCATATGTAACAAACGGATGAACAATTGAATTGAGCAAATGTGTGTTTTCTTTGCTTGAAAATGCCCTTTTGGCAAGCAACGGTCTGTCAATGTTGCCGTCAGAAAGGATAATATCCTGACCGAAAACACCCGAAACAGCCTTTAAGCATACGGAATCGGGAGTGTAAAGATTTTTTACAATCTCGTCAGCATTTATAACGCACATCCCGTTTTTGGCAAAATATGCCGAAACCGTGCTTTTTCCCGCACCGCTCTGTCCCGTAAGACCGACAATTTTAATTCTGTTCAAGGTTAATCACCTCAAAGCCTGCCGCTCTTATAAGTCGGTTGTAAACAGCCATTCCGACGCCGTTCGTTTTTGGCAGTCTTGAATATACAACCTTAACGCTGTCGTCCTCATCAATTCTGCGAAGCTCGTCAAAAAGCGTGTGAGCCTGTCTTGTATAGTCGTTTCGTTTTCCGAGAGAGAAAACGGGAGTTTTCAAAAGCGGAATATCCTCGTCGCAACAGAGTGCCGCAACTCCTTCAGCCGCCTTTTTGTTTACATAATCAATATATTGCTCATCGTTGCAATTAAGAAGTATTACTCTCGCCCTTGGCGCATAGTGCTTGTACTTCATACCGGGGCTTGCAACCTTAACATTGTCTGCAAGTTTGTGCAGTACTGCATCATCAACTTCAACCTTGCCGAGAACACTCTCGAGCATTTCAACCGTAATTCCGCCCGGGCGAAGTACCCTCGGAACATCTCCCGCAAGAGTAATTACCGTGCTTTCAAGACCTACCTCACTTGCACCGCCGTCAAGAACAGCGTCGATTTTGCCGTCCATATCGTTCATAACATGCTGTGCGGTTGTCGGACTGGGTGAGCCCGAAATATTTGCCGAAGGTGCGGCAAGAACCGTACCAGATTCACGGATAATCGCCTGTGCGGTTTTGTGGCTCGGAAAACGGATTGCAACCGTGTCAAGTCCTGCCGAAACTTCATTCGGAATAACATCCGACTTTTTCATAATCATTGTGAGCGGTCCCGGCCAGAACGCATCGGCAAGTTTTTTTGCCGTATCGGGGATTTTCGTCACAAGGTTAAGTCTTTCAATATCGGAAAAATCGCAGATGTGGACAATCAGCGGATTATCCCCGGGTCTGCCCTTTGCTTTAAAAATCTTCTTTACGGCCTCGGGGTTGAGTGCGTCAGCTGCAAGTCCGTAAACTGTTTCGGTCGGGATTCCTACAACACCGCCGTTTTTAAGCAGCTCTGCGGCGGTTTTTATATCTTCCTCTGTATTTTTTAACAACAATGTTTTCACAATTATCACCGGATTATTTTTCCATACTTTCTTTGAGCTTTTCGGCTCTGTCAGCGGCAACAAGTGCGTCAATCACTTCGTCAAGGCTGCCGTTGAGAATTTCTTCAAGCTTGTAAAGGGTAAGACCGATTCTGTGGTCGGTTACTCTGCCCTGCGGATAGTTATATGTGCGGATTCGCTCACTGCGGTCGCCCGTACCTACCTGCATTTTTCTGTTTTCGGCAATTTCACTCGCCTGTTTGTCCTGTTTTTCCTTGAGAAGCCGGCTTTTGAGAACTTTAAGAGCCTTGTCCTTGTTCTTGTACTGACTTCTCTCGTCCTGACACTCAACTACCATACCTGTGGGCAAGTGAGTGATTCGGATTGCGGAACTTGTTTTGTTGATATGCTGACCGCCTGCACCGCTTGAACGGAAGGTGTCAATTTTGAGGTCATTCGGATCAATTTCAAGCTCAACATCTTCTGCCTCGGGCAAAACCGCAACGGTTGTTGTCGATGTGTGAACTCTGCCCTGACTTTCGGTTTCGGGTACTCGCTGAACACGGTGAACACCGCTTTCGTACTTAAAGCGTGAGTATGCACCCTCGCCCTCAATCATAAAGGAAATTTCCTTGTAACCGCCGATTTCGGTTTCATTGGCATTGATAATCTCGATTTTAAAGCCCTTTTTTTCGGCATACATCGAGTACATTCTGAACAGAACCGCACTGAACAGAGCCGATTCCTCACCGCCTGCACCGCCACGGATTTCAACAATAACATTTCGTTCATCGTTCGGATCTTTAGGCAAAAGCAGAATTTTCAAATCTTCCGCAAGATTTTTGATATTATCCTTAGCCTCGTCAAGCTCAATCTGAGCAAGCTCTTTAAGCTCTTTGTCGCTTGTTTCCTCAAGAATTTCAAGGCTGTCTTTTTCGGTCTGAACAGCCTCTTTGTATTTACGGTAGGTCAAAACGATTTCCTCAATCGACTTGATTTCCTTCATAATTTTCTGATATTCCTCGGGATTGCCCGCTACTGACGGCTGGTAGAGCCTTTCGGAAAGCTCGGAGTACCTTTTGTCAAATATTTCGATTTTTTCAAACATATATATCTTACTCCGTCAAAATTTTTTTAATATTTTTTTCAATCTTTGCACGGGGCGCCATAACCTCTCTGCCGCATTTTTCGCATTTTATCTTAAAATCCATTCCCACACGCAGAATTTCAAAGGTTTTGCAGCCGCATGGGTGCTGTTTTTTCATCTCAACTCTGTCGCCAACGCTGATATCCACAAAAATCACCCTCCTGCAAATTTTTTACATTTTGAATTTCTATGATTATTTACATCACTTTAGAGATGCAAATAACCTGCACCTAGATTATACAACAGAGATTTAAAAATATCAACCAATGCCGATAATTCCGAGAAGTCCCGTGTATTCAAGCGAAAGGGCAACGGGAATTGAAATCAGCAGAGAAAATGCGCTCTGTTTTACATCCTTGAACAAAATTCCGATGCTTGCAAGCCAAAGTATAAATTCGGGGAAGTACAGAATTCTGAAATCGGCAAAGTTGAGATTAAATGCAAAGCAACAGAATATTGCTATGAGTACGGAAGAAATTCCGATTGCAAGCGCACCCCGTCCCCTTGCATACCAAATCAGAAATGCCAAAAACGGCGATACAACAGCAAGAATCAGCCACCTCATAAGGTACGGAATATCGGGATAAAAGCCCGCAAAAATACTTGTCCACACACAGTACCCTATTAACATTCCCACAAAAAACGCAAAAACATTAATTCCTGCTTTTAAGGGTGATTTGCTGAATACGGCAAGGCACACGGCAATAAAAATCCACGGTGCTGTTCTGTCCAAAAAGTTTGACAAATCAAGCCAATCGAGAAAGCTCGGCAGTCTGTTCAAATCAAGAAACTTTGCGACAATTCCCATGCCACCGCCAAAAAGCAGAGCAAAGAATGTTGTCATAATTTGTTTCGGTACGGACATTTTGCCCGATACCTTTCGGGTTTTATTCAAAATTTTTAACATAAAATCCTCGTTTCATCTACATCAAAAGGACTTCTCAAAAAAGAAGTCCTCTTTAATCTTAATTATTCCGCACTGTTTTGCTCACCGAAAACCTTTAAAATTTCGTCCTTGTGAGCCATAATCGCATCGTAGCCCTCCTGAATGGTTTCGTCAACGCTGTCCATTGAGAAAAGCTGTGTGTTTTCGTTCTTGATATCAATTGCGAGGTCAGCCATTTTCTTTGACTCCCTTGTGCCGTCAATTGAATAAACATCAAGCGCACGCCAAATAACCTTAATAAGACCGCCAAGGCCTGCGTCGGGATTGTAGGTCATAATATCAAAACCGATTGCAAGAACCTTACCGACGCCCATATCACGCAGAATTTTTACGGGCAAATTGTCCTTTGAACCGCCGTCAATAAAGTTGTACTTGTCATAAGGACAGGTTGTGTAAATTGCAGGGAACGACATACTTGCACGAACAGCAGTTTCAAGCGGAGCGCCTGTTATGTAGTGAATATGCTCGTTTTCAAGATTTTCTTCCTTGGTTGTAAAAATACATTCATCGGTTGTAAGCGTGTCAACCGTACAGATTGAAAGGTTAATCGGAAGATTTTCAAAGCCTGTTATTCCTTTTTCATTCATAATGTCACGGATAACATCTTCAATCAGTTCACCCGACTTGATGCCGTCTTTCTGAATCTTTTTATTTAGAATAAGCTGTGCAAGAGATTTGAAAATAAGGCCGTTGTCGATTTCGGCAAGAGTTTTCCAATGCTTTTTTGCAACCCTTTTCATTTCATCGGAATCACAACCCATTGCAACGATTGCCGCCATTGCCGCACCCGAGCTTGTGCCAGAAACATACTGCGGATGGATTCCGAGTTCATAAAGAGCCTGAACAGCACCGATGTGAGCAATACCTTGAAGTCCGCCGCCAGAAAATGCTACACCGATAGAATTTTTGCGATCGATTTTATCCGAATTCATTTTAAACACCTCTGTTAATAAAAACGATAAACATTGCAATACGACTCGGTTTCAACAAAATAGTCGTACCAGTTGTAGAAATCTTCAAAGCTGTAATCAGCCTGAATAAGCTCATAATTCTTAAATTTTGTGTTTTCCGTTATGTATTTAAGCACATCATCTTTGTCTGCAAGGCGGGAAACATAAACCGTTACCTCGTCAAGTGACGCAAGCTTTTTGTCCGTTTTGAGTTTTTCCATGCTGTCGGTTTCCTGCTTATTTGTGTCGCCGTTAAACATAAATGCCTCGGCAAGCGAAGAAACCTTTCCGTTGGTGATAACTCCTCGTTTTTCGGCAAATTCTTCAAGCTCATCACCGAGAGTCGGAGAGAACTTTGAACTCTGAACAATCATTGTGCTGTCGTAGTTCATAAACTTGTCAATACACTTGTTCCATTCAAGCATTGCAGTTCCGACAAAAATGCAGTTGTCTGTCTTTGGCTCATAGAGATTTGTTTTGCCGTATGTGTAATAGGGCTTAACCGTAACAAACGCTGTGACTGACGCAAGCAAAATGCATACAGGCACGGCAAGGCGTATCTTCTGATTTTTGAAAAGTGTGAAAATTCTGATAAACGAGAATGCAAAAAGCATCGCAATCAGCGGAAGTGACGCCATAACATAGCGGTCGCTGTTAAACGGTGAAACAAGTGAAATGCCGATGAAATAGCAAACTGCCGGAACTACGGCAAACATCGCCTTTTTAGGAATTTTTACCTTTTTCACAAAACGGAAATAAATTCCGAAGCCGATGACTGCGGCTGTACAAAGTCCGAGCAGCCAAACCTGATTGATGAACATATCCTTTGCAAGAATCTGAACATAGGTGCAAAGCTTGTAGAAAACATAGGTCACAACCGTAATCATATCAAGCGCCGACATATCAAGCGAACTGAGTCCACGGTTGCCGCCGAGTACATTCGAGATTATGTACGGATAAATGCAGAGTGCAAGTCCTGCACCGACAACAGCCGCAATAATGTACTTAATAAGGTCTTTACCGCACTTTTCCTTGATTTTGAGCACAAGGAAAACAAGTCCCGTAAGTCCTGCAAAGAGGATGAAATAATACTGGGTAAGCACACCGCAAAGCACTGTAACTGCAAGCAGAATGCAGTCCTTTATGCCGACGGTGTTCTTTTTTTCATAGAGCTTTATGCTCATATAAACGAACGCAAGCACCCAGAAGGTAAGCGTTGCGTACATTCTGAGATAAATTGTCGTGGTAATACACGCAATACTCAGAGCATATGCCCCCACACCGATCAAGGCGTAAAGATTGTTGCCCGTGATTTTTCGTCCGATTTTATAAAGCATAATCAAAATGCCTGCCATGGCAAGCACATTTATTGAATAGGCAAGCCATTTTGAGAACACGCCAGGAAAGAACGAACAGACCGTGTGGACAAGTGCGTAATAGAGAGGCGGATGCGACGCATCTATAATCTGATTTTCATATACCTGAGCATAGTCGAATCTGTCATCGGGCGACACGGCAAGATACTCGTTGAAATCCTCGGGACTGTTCCAACCTCCGTCAATATTAAGCTGTTTTGAGGAATTTGCAAGGTTATAGGTCAGAAGCTCGTCCTCATGAAAGCCCTGTTTTGCAAACATATAAACCGTGCTTATGACAAGGCTCACCGCAATAATAACCGCAAGAATTATTCTTGCCTTTTTGTTGTCGATTTTCATATAAATTCTCCGTAATAATCAAAATTAAAATCAGCCGACAAATTTGTGCCGTTCAAACGGCAATTTTCGGCATTCCGCATTTAAATGATTATACCACAAATACGGTCACAATAACAATAGACTTTACAAAAATTTTGTATGTAATGCGTTTTCGGGCAAACAAAAATGCCGACAGAAAAATCCGTCGGCACAAATGATTTGTAATATTTTGATTATTTTTTAGCTGTTGTTTTCTTTTCGGCAGGCTTTTCAGCTTTTACGGTTTTGCTTTCAGCCTTTACGGCAGTTTCGGTTTTCTCGACTTTTTCAGCCTTAACTGCTTTTTCTGTTTTTTCAGCTTTTTTCTCAACCTCAGCAGGAGTTTTCTCCTTAACTGCTTTTACTGCCTTTTTAACGGGCTTTTCGGGAGCGGGTTCGGCTTTCTTTTCAATTTTTTCAGCGGTTGCTTCTGCCTTTGCAGACTTTGCCTCAACCTTTACTTTTTCTGCCTTATCTTCCTTTTTCGGAGCAGCCTTTGCCGATTTCTTTGCCTTTTCGGCTTTAAGCTTTGCAAGAGCGGCGTCCTTCTTTGCCGTAGTCTTTTTCTTTACGGGAAGAGCCAGCTTCTTTTTAAGCTTGAAATACATAACAGCAAGCGGCGGAACTGTGATTTCCATTGAATAGTTGAGCTCGTGGTCTTTCTTCTTTTTAGCCTTGAGCTCGCCCTCGTTTCTGATTCCGCAACCGCCGAATTCTTCAGCCTCGGAGTTGAACACTTCTTCATAAATACCGTATTCGGGCACACCAACAACATAGTTATCGTGCTGAACAGGCTGGAAGTTACATACGCAGATGATTTCACTGCCGTCATAAGCAATTCTGCGGAACGAAATGATGCTGTTCTTGTAGTCATCAAGTGCAATCCACTGGAAACCGTCCCAATCATAGTCGTTCTCATGCATGGCAGGAACATCACGGTAGAACTTGTTTACCTCAGCAAAGAAGCGGTTAAGCTGACGGTGCTTTTCAAATGAAAGAAGGTTCCATTCAAGCTCCTCGTTCGCATTCCACTCGTCAAACTGACCGATTTCACTGCCCATGAACATAAGCTTCTTACCCGGGTGAGCCATCATATATGCCACAAAGCCTCTCACACCGCTGAACTTCATATCGTAGTCGCCCGGCATTTTATTGATGAGAGAACCCTTGCCGTAAACGACTTCATCATGAGAAATAGGGAGCATAAAGTTCTCGGAAAAAGCATAAACCATGCTGAATGTAAGGGTGTCGTGGTGATAATTTCTCCACAACGGATCAAGTGAGATGTACGAAAGCATATCGTTCATCCAACCCATATTCCACTTGTAGTCAAAGCCGAGTCCCATATCCTTAATCGGATAGCGTGTAACATTCGGCCATGCCGTACTTTCTTCGGCAATCATCATAGCCTCGGGGTGGAACATATGTACAACCGTGTTGAGCTTCTGCAGGAAATCTACGGCAACAAGGTTTTCTCTTCCGCCGTATGCGTTTGCAATCCACTCGCCGTCTTTTCTGTTGTAGTCAAGATAAAGCATTGATGCAACGGCGTCAACACGGATACCGTCAACATGATACTTGTCAAGCCAGAACATTGCAGATGAAAGAAGGAAGCTTGTTACCTCATATCTGCCGTAATTGAAGATATATGTACCCCATTCCTTGTGTTCACCGATACGGGGATCTTCATATTCATAACAGCCTGTACCGTCAAATCTGCCAAGACCGTGTGCGTCCTTCGGGAAGTGGGCAGGAACCCAGTCAAGGATAACGCCGATGCCCTCTTCATGACATCTGTCCACAAAATACATAAGGTCTTTCGGCTCACCGTAACGGGATGTTGCGGCAAAGTAGCCTGTAACCTGATAGCCCCAGCTGCCGTCAAATGGATATTCTGTAAGAGGCATAAACTCAATGTGAGTGTAACCCATATTCTTTACATAAGGAATAAGCTCGTCCGCAAGCTTGCGATAGCTGAAAACATTGCCGTCCTCATACTTACGCCAAGAACCTGCGTTTACCTCGTAAACATTGACAGGCATATTCTTGTGCGGATGCTCTTTTTTGTAGTCATACCACTTTTCATCGTGCCACTCGTAACCGTCAATCTCGTAAACACGGGATGCGTTGTCGGGACGAGTCTGGCAATGAAAAGCATACGGATCTGTTTTAAGCCTTCTCTCATGCCACGGAGTTTCGACACAATATTTATAGCAGGCAAACTCCGGAATTCCCTCAATAAACAACTCCCAGACGCCGCCGTCCGAGATTTTGTACATAAAGTTTGCGTCATTGTTCCAGTCGTTAAAATCACCGACCACCGAAACGGACAATGCGTTCGGCGCCCAAACTCTGAACACAACGCCCTGACGGCCGTCCCAGTTCACAAAGTGTGAGCCTAAAAATTCGTAAGCACGAACAGATTCGCCCTGCAGGAACTGATCCAGTGGAGCTCTTTCGTCATTGATTTTAAAAGCCATAGTAACCCTCTTTTCTGCGATTGTAGGCAGTCTTTCAATATTATAAGAACAGTATAATATATTTTCACCAAATATACAAGTGGTAAAAACGATTTTTATGTAAATAATTTTGTCGGTTTGCCTGAAATATTGTCAGTTGCTGTGAAAATCGTTCCAAAAAATAGTCATGGAATGCGTGTTTCATCCGTAATTTTTATTTTTGACACACTTATCCCATACTGTTATAATATACAATAACGAAAGCATAAACAAGCGACAATTACGCTACTTTCGTTGGAAAACCGACTAATTTTAAAATCAGGTGATTATCTTTGGACATAAGAGTTATAAAAAGCAAGAAAAGTATTTTTGACGCATTTGTAAATCTGCGTTCAAAAAAAGAACTGCGCAAAATTACCGTTAAGGAGCTTTGTGAAAAAGCACTCATCAACAAATCTACCTTCTACACATATTATGAGGATATGTTCGACCTTTCGGATAAAATTGAAAGCGAGGTAGTTGACGGCATTGTAAGTACCATAAGCAATCCGCAGATGATGATTGACGAGCCCGTAAAATTTTATCGCAATCTTCTGGGTGCAATGACCGAAAACAAGGCACTGACAAACACGGTTTTTTCCGGTTCACAACATCCCAATCTTATAGTAAAGCTTTCAAAATCATTGAAAAATATGATTTTCAAGAACTGCCCGGAATATATAAACGATAAGAAATTCTGCACACTTCTTGACTACGCAATCTACGGCGGATACTATGCCTTTGTTGAAAATCAGGAGAACACAAACGATTATTCGGATGAACTTATTGAATCGGTTTCAGTGATTTCCGAGCATATGACAAAACTCATAAAAGCAAGCATTCCAACCCTTAAGAGCAATAATACATAAAAAGACTTTTTGCATATTTTTCAAGCTGTATTATTCATTAATTTGTGCAAAGTGCGATTTTTGTCGAACTTCAAAATATTTATTTAAAATTGCTGTCGATTGTGATAGAATATATTCGGTTTTATAAGAGAGAAAGGAGAGTCGGTCAGACTGCCGTTTATGAGGCGTTTGAAGTCTGTCCGAAAAAGAAGTTATGGAAATTAACACACTTGATATTCTGAAGAATCTTGCCATAATCCTTGTTGCCGCAAAGCTTCTCGGTATTGTTGCCAGAAAGCTCGGCGCGCCGCAGGTTGTAGGTGAGATTATTGCAGGTCTTATCGTAGGACCTTGTATGCTTAATTTTGTTTCGTATGACGGGTTCATCTCAGGTATGGCTGAAATCGGCGTTATTTTGCTGATGTTCTCGGCAGGTCTGGGAACGGATCTTAAAGAGCTTATCAAAACAGGACCTGTTGCATTGCTTGTTGCGTTTGCCGGTGTAATCGTTTCAGTTGCAGGCGGTGCGGCTGTTTACCTTTTATTCGGCTTTGGCGACGGCGACCTTGCGATGCTTGAGGCTGTATTTATGGGAACAATTCTTGCGGCAACCTCGGTTAGTATCACTGTTCAGGCTCTTAAAGAGATGGGACACCTGAAAGGAAGGGTTGCAACAACAATTCTTTCAGCCGCAATTATAGACGATGTTATCGGCATCGTACTTCTCACCGTTGTAATCGGTTTCAAAAGCCCCGATGTTCAGCCTGCGTCCGTTTGCATCAACATTGTACTTTTCTTTGTTCTTGCATTTATACTCGGCTTTGCACTTTATTTTCTCTTCAAGTGGCTCGACAAGCTCTGGCCGCACTCAAGAAGAATTCCGATTTTCGGTCTTGTTCTCTGCTTTGCGTGTGCATACTGCGCAGAAGAATTTTTCGGAATTGCAGACATCACAGGCGCATATGTTGCAGGTATTATCCTCTGTAACATCAAGGATTCACAGTACATCGAAAGAAAGATGGATGTCAGCTCGTACATGATTTTCGGACCTGTATTCTTTGCAAGTATCGGACTTCAGACAAGCTTTAACGATTTCAACCTTTCAATGCTCTGGTTCTCAATTGCACTCGTTGCAGTTGCACTTTTGACAAAGGTTATCGGCTGCGGCGGTACGGCAAAGCTTTGCAAATTCAATATGCCTGACTCGCTCAAAATCGGCGTAGGTATGATGAACCGTGGTGAGGTCGGTCTTATCGTTGCCAAAAAGGGACTTGACACAGGTCTTATGGCACCGCAGTTTTTTGCTCCTATTATTATTCTTATCATCGTTTCATCGCTTGCAACACCTATTCTTCTCAAGGTAGTTTACAAGAAATGGCCGGGTAAAGAAAATGAGGAGGCAGACAATCGTTCGGAAAAGCTTGCCGAAAACGAAAAGTATCTTACTCAGGAAGTTGTCGGTGCAACCTACAACATCACAGAAGATAATTTCAAAGATAAAAGCAAAGATGAATAATTTAATACAATAACCTAAAAGGACAAATGACAATCATCAAGTCATTTGTCCTTATTTTTATTTATGCGGTTTTATTAATTTTTCTCAAACAGTGTTCCTTTACGATAAATTTTGTTTGTGTTTTGATACATATAATCAAAAAGAATATCAAACACTTCTTTGTTTTTGTTATCAATCAAAGCGTATTCGGTAATTGAATTATCTTTGATAAAAGCAATGACCAATGTATCGTCAACACCTGTAACCGACAGTTTTTCGGCATTTTTGATTTTTAGATTTTCGACAGCTGTTTTCACATCATATGACGAATCAATAATCACATTATCCCAACTGTCTGCATATGAATCAAGCGAAATTCCCTTTTCGGTATTCTGAATTTTGCTTATTTCAGTTGCAATACTGTCATTCGGCTTGAATTCGCTCTGCGAACAACCTGCTGCAAACAGACACACAATAATTAACGAAATTGTCAGTGCCAAACTTTTTCTCATTTTTCCTCCTTAATTTTTAGATGAAGAATTTGTTTTTATAAGTCAATATTAGAAATTGTTTTGGTCATTAAAAATCTTCTGCACAGGGCAAAAATGCCTTGTCAAATTCACTTTTCGGCAAAAGCCACAGCTTGATGTACATTGCAATCGGTGATGCAGGCGGCAGAACTTTTATATTAAGCTCATCAAATTTCAGCTTGCTTTCGTAATAAAAGCCCTTGCACGCACCTGTCAAAAATACGGGAATATTCATTTCTTTTGCTTTTTGACAAAAGTCGTTCAAAGCCTTACCGTCAGTATTCAGCGTACCCGAATGGAATCCCTCAAGGAGAACGGCTTTTACATTTTCCGTAATTTCAGGATACTGCATACCGACCGTTGCGGAAATTTTCAGCACATTGCTGTTATCCGAAAGTCGGGTGCTTTCATCAAAAGCGAACTCGCTTTTTAAAGCCTTGTAACGGATGTTCTTCACAAAAATTCCGTTCTGAATTTTGCCGTAGCTTTCGTCAAAAATGCTGTGCAGTTCGTCGCTGTATGCCGAATGTGCAAGCAGTCTTGACGCTCTGTGAATTGTCACAGGCAAGTCAGCGTTTTTATACGAAACAAAAACACCGTTTCCGCTGCCTGATTTTATAAAGTCAATCGCACCAACAAAATTTTCAAAGCCGTTTGAACGGCTGTCATCAAGCGGATAATTTGCCGAAACAAGCACAATCGGCACATTTAAGCCGTCAAAAATATAAGCAAGAAATGCAGAGGTGTATTGCAGGGTGTCCGTTCCGTGAGTTACAACAATGCCGTCATAGCTGTTCAAATCATAGCTTTGCAGACAGTCGGCAAGCCGGTTCATGTGACAGCCCTCAAGATTTTCGCTGAGGACGGTATAAGGCTCAGCCGTGTCAAAATCAACATCGCCGTACCTGTCAAGATACATCTGCGTGAGCATATATTTCTGCTCATTGTCGGGCGAAAGCACCTCGCCCTTACGCACACAGCCGATTGTACCGCCCGTAAAAACAACAAGAATTTTCATATACTCACCTCTTTCATATTCTGCCCTTAAACAATTATAAATAAACTATTTATTTTCCTTGCCCGTGATTTTTTCGATTGTGATTTCATAAACACCTGTCATACTGCCCGATTTCTCTATGCATCTTTTTCCACTTTCGATAAATTCGGGAGCATATTTTTCAACAATCAGTTCAAGACCTCTGTTCTTGTTTTTAACCGATTTTGCAATCGTACCGAACACAACCGCACTTTCGTATTTTGAAGTCAGTTTTGCACCGTCAATTCTGTTGTTTTGAACCGTGCAGAACGAAACCTTGTTGCTGTATTCAACATTTTTCAGTTTCAAGCCCGAATTCGGAGCGCAATGGAAATAAATTTTGTTGCCCTCAACGGCAAAATTTACAGGCACACCGTAGGGATAGCCGTCCGCGCCGATTGTTGACAAAATGCCGTATTCACCGTTTTTAAGGATTTCATAGGCTCTTTCTTCGGTAGTTTCCCTGTCTTTTCTACGCATCTTTTCGTTCATTATTCAACTCCGATGTCGTTCATAACCATGCCCGTAATCATCTTCGGATAGAAATATGTTGACTTCTGCGGCATCTTTTCGCCTGCGGCGGCAACATCACGGATTTCGGTTACTCTTGTCGGATTAAGCACAAACGAGCATTGGAACTTGCCGTTGTCAACGCCCTCAACAGCCTCTGAGAAGAATTTGGTGTATGTAAGGTTAATCTGATTTGCCATATTTTCCTTATCAATGCCGAAAATTCTTTCAAGCACAAGTGAATGGAGAACGGTAACATCAAGCTGTCTTGACGGTTCACTAAATTCGGGAAAAAGCTTGTCCATAATGTCAAGATTTTTCAGCACAAGCCTGTACCATTTTCCGTTTCCGACATAGAATCCGAATGCCTTTTTGCCCTCGTCATAGAGCTTTGCAAGCTCACTTTCCATATTGTCCGTACCGTTCATTTCGGTAACATCAAAATATTCACTGCAACCGTCAAGAACTTTTTCAACATTAAAGTCCGGCAAATCACGCACAAGGCGGTGTGTCGGGAATACAACAAGTCCCGGATGCTCCATGTCAACAAGGTAAATCATCTGATAATCGCAGGGATCGCCAACCTTTGAAAGACCGTTTTCACGGCAGTAGTTTCGATAGTTTAGAGCGGTTTCATAGCGATGGTGACCGTCTGCAATATAGAGCTTTCTGTCGGCAAAATCTGCACAAAGCTTTGCGATTACATTTTCATCCGTAACAATCCAAAGTCTGTGAGTAACAACCTCACCGTCGGTAAATTCAAGCTTTGGTGTGTCCTTTGACTCATTGTCAATTGTTGCAAGAGTTGTATGCTCGCTGTCCATATAAAGGGCATAAATCTGACTGAAATTGCAGTTTGTTGCCTTCATAAGATTAAGTCTGTCCTCTTTAGCCTTTGAAAGAGTGAACTCGTGCGGAAGAATGATTCCCTTTTCAAACTCTTCAAGATGAACACGGGCGATGATACCCTTGATGCTCTTGCGTTCGCCGTAAGCCGTAAATTCTTCCTCATAAACATAGATTGCAGGCTTGTCCTCGCTCACAAGAACACCCCTGTTCCGCCACATATCAAGGATTTCTCTTGCTGTCTGATACGGGTTTTCGCCCTCTTTCGGAAGCTCAAGCCGAATGATATTATACTCGTTTTCACTGATATAACCGAGTCTTTGTTCCTCGCTTATGATGTCATAAGGCGGACAGCAAAGCTGAGAAATTTCACCTGCTTTTTCCGTGTTGTAACGCATTCCTCTGAACGCTTTTATTTCTGCCATATTAAAAACCTCCAAATTGTTTTTCGGTCAAGTGTATCTTCACCGTCCGGATAAGGCAATTATAACACAAACAGTCGTCATGAACAAGAAAAAGTGGAAATATTATAATTTTCTGTACAAAGCAATCTATTCAATAAAATTTTTCGTGCGATTACCTAATCACTGTTTGCCGCTGTAGTAGAACCACATTTTTGTGAGATTTATTAAATTTGTTTTCAACAAACGATATCCGCCATTTCCTGTCGGGCGGATGATATGTGCAGTGTAGTAACATAGTATACAACAGTGCAAAGACATAGTATACAGTTTTA
>ENA-OPDF01000159-OPDF01000159.1-human-gut-metagenome-genome-assembly--contig:-NODE-159-length-48532-cov-68.638695_pt1 | contig 48532 bp, 43 predicted proteins | sample MGYA00241575_ERZ501501 | MGnify/ENA primary metagenome ERZ501501 (study PRJEB25962, sample SAMEA1972229) | human gut metagenome | biome: human gut; feature: human-associated habitat; material: faeces... | reverse complement strand
AGGTTAATGTTTACATAATCTAGTTTTAAACATTATAATATTATTGTAAAACGAAAAAGGAGGATTAAAATGATTGAAAATTTAATAGACAAACATTTAAAAAAACAAGGTTTTATTAGAGTTCCTGCCTCTTGGTCTGATGATTATAAAAGATTAGTTGAAAAGCATTCTGCTGTATCTAAAGTCGTTAGAGAATTAGGAAGAGAATACAATGAGATATTAAGAGAACTTGCAGAATGTAAAGGAAGTACTTGGATAAAAAACGCTTTAAAAGAGCTTGGAGTAGAATTTAAAAAAGATATTAATAAAGAAGAGTTAATAAATCTTTATGTTCAAACATTCCAAGTTGAATTTGAAGATGACTTTGACGAGGAGATAACAAATGATGAGACTAATAAATAAGATATTATCTGCAAAAGGACTAAAGGCAGTAACAAATGGTGAATATGAAAATATTCAAAAGTATCGTGTAGCCAGAGGAGAATTAAAACAGACAATAGACGATTATAATAAAATATTATCTCTTTTTGTAAAAAATGCTACAATAAAACAATTAAAAGATATTTTAAAAGAAAAAAATATTGAGGAAATTCCAATAGAAAAAAAAGAATTGCAACTAAAAGTAAGTCATTTATTGCAAAAAGAATTTAAGTAAAATACTTGACTCGTCGTATCTATATATATTATAATTATATTGATAAAAAAGAATGAGAGGTATAATATAAAATGTGTTATTCGGGAAAATGTAAATATGAACAATATTATGGAGATTGTGGATGGGATTTTAATCTTGGTAATATCCCTTTAGATGCACTATGTTATCAACAAAAAATATATACCTGTCTAAATAGAGAAAGTGAGCGAGTAAAAGATATGAAGATATTAAATAAAAATAAAAAATTAAAACATTCAAAAATGTTCATCGATTTGGATAGCTACAGAAAAATATGTGAAAAGTATGGAACTACGCTTACAGAACACTTGGAAAGAATTGAACGTTATCAAAATAAAGATGATGCAACTCCAGATATGCAAGATATTTCAATTATGTATGACGTATACATGTACATCACAAAAGTAATCCGTCCAAGGAGGTAAAACGATGTCAGAAGAAGAAAAAAATAACATAAAGGTTATTGCTGGACATAATTCTAGTATTCTTCAACAGATAGAGAGATTACTTACTTTTGTTGGAGAAATAGGAGCAATAGGCGAATATGAAAAAAGAGGTTTCACTAGTATAAATGTTAATTTAGTTTTAAACGAAATTAGCAATAATCTTAATAATATAACTCAGAGTGTAAGAGTTATAGAACAAGTATCACAAGAATTATTACAAGAATATGACAAACCAAAAGAATAACTTTACAGTTATTCTTTTTTTATGATATAATATTTTTAGAAAAAGAGATTAAGAAAAAAGAATTTGAGGAGGAAACGATATGAGATATGCTAATTTACATTCCCATACAGATTATTCGAATACTAGGCTTATTGACTCAATAATTAAAGTTCCGACCTTAATAGATACTTCTCATTCATTAGGATTATGCGCAGTCGCTTGCACCGATCATGAATTTTTAGGAGGACATTTAAAAGCCTTAGAGTATTTGAAGAAGAAACAGTCTGAAAATCCAAATGACGAGACATGGCAAAATTTTAAAGTCGTGTTGGGTAACGAAATATATTTATGTCGTAATGGTCTAGACAAAGATACTGTTGAAAAAGGTGAAAAATATCCCCATTTTATTCTATTAGCTTTAGATAATGAGGGACATCGACAATTAAGAGAATTAAGTTCTAGGGCATGGGAAAGAAGTTATATGATGTTTTTAAAACGTGTTCCTACGTGGTATTCTGATTTAGAAGAAATTATTATGCCAAATCAAGGACATATTATAGGAACTAGTGCCTGTATTGGAAACATATTGGGAATATGGTTTGAAAGAAAAGAATTTGATAAAGTAGAGCAACATCTATTGTGGTGTCAAAAAGTCTTTGGAGAAAACAATTTTTATTTAGAAATGTCTCCAGCAGCATATGAAGAACAGATTGAATATAATAAATATTTAATAGAATTACACAATAAATATAACATTCCTCTAACGATTGCAACTGACGCTCATTATGCTAGACCAGAAGATTTCCCAATACATGAAGCTTTCTTAAAATCAAAGGACGAGGAAAGAGAAACTGTTGATTTCTACCGATATACTTATCTTATGTCTTCTGATGAAATTTATCAACTAATGAGTTATCTTCCAAAAGATTTAATTACCGAAGCATTAAATAATACCATTTCTATCGCAGATAGAGTCAAGGGATATAACTTGTATCATGGACAAGTAATACCACGTTTACCAGATGATAGAAATATAAGTAATTTTGAATATTACTTAAAAACAAGTAGAGTAAATCCGAAATATGAATATATAAATAAATATATTACATCTCCTTATGAAGATGATCGTTATGGAGTATTTTTAGTATTAGATGCTTTGAAAAAAATGCAGTTACCACAAGAACGATTAGAGAGACATTTAAAACAAATTGAATTAGAATTGGAAGAGATGTGGGTAGTAAGCGATAAAATACAACAACGATTGATGTCATATTTCTTAACAATTAAAGTCGTAATAGAGAAAATATGGTCTGAAGTCGGTTCGATAACTGGAGCCGGTAGAGGTTCTGGTCCTGCTAGTTTAGTATGTTTCTTGTTAGGAATTTGTGATGGAGATCCTTTAGAGCAGGGTTTCGATTTATGGTTTTATCGTTTTATACATCGAGAAAGAGCAGAGTTGCCAGATTGGGATTTTGACTCAGAAGCAAGTAAAAGAGAGACAATTTCACAGATGGTATATAAAATGTGTAAAGATATAGGCGGAGATTCTGTGTCAGTTTGTACTTTTGGAACAGAGGGTTCTCGTTCTGCAATTCTAACTGCTTGCCGTGGGATGGGGCTATCAAATGATATCGGACAATATCTTTCAAGTTTAATTGGGCAAAATAGAGGTTTTAGCTATTCACTAGAGGATACTTATTTTGGAAATCCAGATAAAGATATTCCGGCATCAAAAGAATTTAAAAATGAAATAGATAAATACCCCAATCTTTTTAAAACAGCATGCGCTATATCTGGTTTGATTACAAGACTTGGACAACACGCATGTGGACATGTATTATATAATGGAAGTATTTACGATATGAATGCATTAGCAACAACGCCAAATGGAACGCGAGTAACTCAGTTCGATCTTGGAGACAGCGAGAAGATGGGATCAATCAAATATGATTTTTTATCAACAGATGCTTTAGATAAAATTCATGTTTGTATGGACTTATTAATAAAAGATGGATATATTGAATGGCAAGGAAGTTTGCGTGCGACATATAATAAATATCTTCATCCAGATGTATTAGATAGAACAACTAAAGAGATGTGGGAGATGTTAAATGCTGGTAAAATTATTAGTGCATTTCAAATGGATTCTGTTGTCGCAAAACAGACACTAGCAAGTATCCATCCATCTTCTTTATTAGAGTTAGCTGCGACAAATAGTTTAATGAGATTGGTGCCTGAAAAGGGTCACAAATCGCCAGCAGAAGAATATCTTGAATATAAACTAAATCCACAAAAATTAAAAGATGAAGTATATAGTCTTAATGGAACAGATAAAGAAAAAAAGATATTGTATGAATATCTAAAGAAATATAATGGAGTACTGGAATCTCAAGAAAATATGATGCAAATAACGATGATACCAGAATTTACAAATTTTAGTTTTAGTGATGCATCTAAATTAAGAAAAATTGTTGCCAAGAAAAAACTAAAAGAAGTAGATAGTTTTAGAGAATATTTTTTAAAAACCGGTATCGAAAATGGATGCTCAGAAGACATTCTTAAATATATATGGGATGTCCAAATTAAACGCCAGCTTGGGTATAGTTTCAATCTTACACATTGTACTTACTATTCTCTTATTGGGTTGCAGGAAATGAATTTAGCTTATCATTACCCATCAATTTATTGGGCGACTGCTGTTATTACGGTAGAAGCAGGAGCATTAGGAGAAGAAGATAACGGAGGGGTTAATTACGCTAAAGTAGCTGCCGCAATTGGACGTGTTCAATCAGAAGGGTATAAAGTAGAATTACCTGATATAAATATTGCTGAATTTGGTTTCGTTCCAGATGTACAAAAAGATGCAATTGTATATGGATTAAAAGGTATAAGCGAAATCGGAGATGAACTCGCAAAAAGGATAATTAAAGAAAGACCATATAATAGTGTAGAAGATTTCATTACAAAGATACAACCACAAAAGAAACAAATGATCAATCTTATTAAAGCGGGAGCTTTTGATGCTTTTGGAGAAAAAAGAATTATTATGAATAATTATTTATTGTCAATAACCCCTCAAAAAACCCGAATAACGCTTCAAAATATGAATAGTCTTATAGAATATAATTTAATTCCAAAAGATCTAATTTCGTATAAATATTTATACAATTTTAATAAGTATCTAAAAGATTTAGAGATTCCAGAGGGATATCGACTAAACGAGAGGGCTATAAATTTCTTATGTAAAAATTTTCCAAATATAGATATTTCTAATGGTCTTTTAGATACAAAGGTTTGGAAGAAAATATATGATAATGAAATGACAGGTATAAAAGATTGGATGAAAAGTAATGAGGAGGAATTAATTCAGCAAATACAAAAATGTGATGTAAACAAAATCTGGGAACAATACTGTAATGGAAACGACAGTAGTTGGGAGATGGAAGTATTAGGATTTTACTATTCAGGACATGAATTAGACTCTTTGGAAGAAAGTCAAATAGATATTGCACATTTAAAAGATGGAGATTACAAACATACTGTTTCCATTTGCGGAACTGTATTGGGCAAAGACGCTTACAAGCATATGGTTACATTATTAACTACTACAGGAGTTGTGACGTTAAAATTCACTGGAGAATTATTTGCTAATTATAATAAAATTATAAGTGAGATGACTGCCGAAGGTAAAAAAACATTAGAAAAATCTTGGTTTAATAAGGGAACTCTTTTAATTGTAAATGGATACAAATCTGGAGAAGTTTTTAGGGTTCGTTCGTTATCTAAGATATTAGAAATAGATTCTTCAGGAAAAGTTAAATCAACTAAATATCGATATGGAGAGGGATAATTTTTATGATAGGAATTCTTGATTGGGATCTACTTTCAACAAAAAAATTCTGTAATTATAACTTCGGCGTTCTTCTTGTGAGCTCATACTATTTAGAGCAGGGGATCAAGTGCAGATTAATATTAGATATAAGTTATGATAACTTAAAAAAATATGATAAAATATTTGTATTTAAAGATTATAAAACAAAAAGTGTCCCACTAAATTTTATTCCAAAATATTTATTTTTACCAATAGAGGAATATGGGGAAGGCTTTCCAAATAGACCTCAATTTCCAGATTTGCCCAAGATTATTTATACAAAAATTAATACGTATATTTATAAACCATTATTATATTATATTTCAGAGGGAGGGAAAAATTTTATCTTAGATAAAGATTGGAAAAGAGATTTTTTCCCCTCTAAACTTTTCTTTGAACAAGATGGAGAACTCTTGCTAAGAGAAGAAGGAATACACAAAAAAATGTACATTTATGATAATCCCCTCTTATTTTTCAATTCTGATGTGGGGATTGAAAAGATGACAGAAATTAAAAAGAGTAGTATAATTAAATTTGTAAAACCCATTTGTATAAGTAAGATAGAACCTAAATATTGGACGTGGTTATTTAATAATAAAACTATTCGAGGTTTTAAAAATAGTTTGTACGGAATTGAAGATGATCCTTATTGGATGGAGTTTTATGAATGGATTCAAGATCACCACACTCCTGGTAATATAAAAATAACAATAAAAACTAAAACAGGAAAGGTGGAAACTTTAAAAAAACAAGGAGGGAAGATTTATGGAAACTATAGATTTGAAAGAAATGACAAAAGAGCAGTTAACAACTCTTTTACAGAAAAAAATATTCCAATTGGGTATGAATGGGTTACAACAAAACGATATAATGAAGGTAATCAACGAAGTAGAGAAAGAATTAGCGAGACGAAAAGAAGCAAATATCTCCCAAGCGAATACGCAAAAAGAAGAAAACAAGCAAGATGGAAATCTAACGCAATCCGTTCAGGAAGATTCTAATGAACAATAAACAACAGAATCTATACAATCTATTAGCAGAGCGAGGTTTCGAGATAACAAATATCGAAGATTATAAAAATGCAGACAGTTTATTAAGCATAGTTTGTTCAATGGGGCATCGTCAAACCGATACATTTAACAATTTTCAAAAAAATAATTGGGAATGTATAGAGTGTATCAAGGCGGAAGAAAAACAAATACGTTCAACAAGAGGATATTTGTTATCTCTAGATGCTGCAACTAACACAACAGGTTGGGCAGTGTTAAATAAATATGGACAATTAATAAAAAGTGGATATTTTACTGCAGACAAAAAATTACCCTTAATGAGAAGAATTAATCAGTTAATAGATGAAATAGAAAGACTAATAAAAGAATATCAAATAGAGATTTTAGCAATAGAAGATATACAACTAGAATACAATACTTTAGTATTTAAAACTTTAGCGATGTTACGAGGAATACTTTTTTATCATTTTGAATATGAGAAAGGAATAAAAGTATACTCTTATGGTGCAGATATGTGGAGAAGTTATTCAAACATAAGAGGGACAAAAAGAGAAGACAAAAAAGAAGCAACTTTAGTCAGAGCAAAGTTAATTTATGAAAGAGATTTTGAAGAAGATGAGGCCGACGCCTTATTTCTTGGAAAATACGTTTACTCACAATTAGATAAACCAGAAGAAGAAATTCATGAATTAATAAATTTTGGAAAGGAGAAAAAAGAGCTATGAAAGAAAAAAAAGATTGGACAGGAAATAAAAAAAGTACATTTGTAACTCTCGGAGCATCAAATCATACGGATCATTCCAGAGCTTGGTTGGATTTTTATGCAACTTCTCCAACAGCTATTACCAGATTATTAGAGAAGCATCAAATCCCGAGAATGCCAATATGGGAAATTATGGCAGGAGAAGGTAATCTAGAGAAGCCGCTAGAAGCAGCCGGCTATACTGTTATCACGAGCGATATTGTAGAACGTAGAGAAAAATTAGATTATGTGGAAGACTTTTTTACAACTACCGAATTACGAGCTCCGATCATATTAACTAACCCAGCCTATTCTATCGCAATGGAAACTGTATTACATTCCATTGAGCTTGGAGCGGAATATATTTACATGTTTTTAAAAACAACTTTTTTAGAAGGACAAAAAAGATACGAACAATTATTTTCTCTATATCCGCCTAAGGAAATTTGGGTTTTCAGTGGAAGAGAACAGTGTGCAATTAATAATGACGAAAGAGAATTTCAAAAATCAAGTGCAGCATCTTATGCTTGGTTTATATGGGAAAAAGGTTTTAGGGGAAATCCAACGGTGCATTGGATTTAAGGAGGTATGATATGAAAATAAAAGTTATAAAACGAAATGGAGATGTTGTAGATTTCAATGAAGAAAAAATCAGAAACGCAATAACTAAAGGTTTCTTAGATTATGGAGAAATAACTGAGGAAAAGAAAATATTTATTAAAGATGTAATAAAAGATATACAAACAGAAGCACAAAAATATACGGATGGGATAGAAGTAGAAGAAATCCAAGATATAATAGTAGCTAAAATGAGAAAGGCTGGCTTTCGCAAAGTAGCAAAAGGCTATCAAGAATACAGAGAGAAAAGAGCAAAAGCTAGGGAATTAAGTAACGTTTTAGACATTCTATCAAATGAGGCAACAGAAGAAAAAAACGATAATGCGAATGTTAACGGTTACACTCCGTCTGGAAGGCATCTACACATTTCTGAAGATGTAATAAAAAGTTATATGAAAAATTATTTCTTCTCAAAAGATGTTACAGAAGCGATAAATGCTGGAATTATTTATCCTCACGATTTAGGATGGGGAACAACAACAATGACTTGTGTTCAAATTGATTTACCAAAATTATTTAAAGATGGTTTTAGTACAGGACACGGATATTTAAGAGAGCCATCAAATATAAAAACCGCATTTTTACAATCTGCTATCGCAATACAGAGTAACCAAAATGATATGTGGGGTGGACAAAGTATTCCTAACTATGACTATGCTCTAGCTCCATATGTACTAAAAACTTTTAAGAAACATCTTAAAAAATTATTAGCTTATGAAGATGCTAAGAAGCATGAGAGTGCTAGTATTGCTTTGGAACCATTATTAAAACAGGTAGACGAAATAAAAAGTATAGAAGATGTTATACCCGGTTATGAATATATCTGTAAGACAGCATACGCTTATACTCAAGAAGACACTTTCCAAGGAGCAGAATCTTTAGTTCATAACTTAAACTCAATGGCATCCCGTGCTGGTTCACAAGTTCCATTCAGTAGCTTAAATTTTGGAATAGACACAAGTCCAGAGGGAAGAATGGTTTCAGAATATCTATTAAAAGCTCAAATGGCAGGTTTAGGAAAACACGAAACACCAATATTTCCAATCTTAATTTATACATTAAAAAAAGGTGTTAACTTTGAAAAAGGAGACCCAAATTATGATATCTTCAGATTGGCAATGGAATGTTCAAGTAAGAGATTATTCCCAACATATGCTTTTGTTGATGCAAGTTTTAATTTACCATATTATGAAAGAGATCCTTATTATGGTATTATAAACACAATGGGCTGTCGTACGAGGGTTATGGCTAATGTCAATGGTCGTGAGGGAGCATTTGGAAGAGGTAATATTTCTTTTACGTCTATTAATCTGCCATTATTAGCCTTAAGAGCAAAAGGAAATATTGATAAATTCTTTAAAGAATTAGATTACGCTTTAGAAATTGCTGACAAAGAACTGCTAGAAAGATATGAAGGACAGTGTCAAAATCGTAAATATAATTTTCCAAGTCTAATGGAACAAGGAATTTGGCTTGGTTCAGACGACTTAGCGCCAACAGATGAAATAAGAGACGTTGTTAAACAAGGAACTTTATCTATAGGTTTTGTTGGTTTAGCAGAATGCTTAATTGCCTTAACTGGAAAACATCATGGAGAGTCTCAAGAATCTGATGAATTAGGATACAGTATTATTAAGTATATAAGAGATTACTGCGATAAAAGGGTCAAAGAAACTCACTTGAATTTTAGTTGTTTAGGAACACCAGCAGAGACATATTGCAAAACAGCGTTAGAACAAGCTCGTAAACAATTCGGAATCATTCCAGGGGTAACAGATAGGGCATACTTTACCAATAGTTCACATATTCCAGTGTGGTACAATATCTCAATTGCAGATAAGGCAAGAATTGAAGGAAAATATCATAATCTTGAAAACGCAGGTCACATATTTTATTGTGAAGTTGATGGAGATATTTCAAAGAATATCGATGCTTTTGAAAACATACTGCATATTATGTCTGATGCTGATGTTGGATATGGAGCAGTTAATATAGGAGTAGTTGAATGTACAGTTTGTGGGTATAGTTGGCGTGATGGTAGCGATAATCACATTTGTCCTAATTGTGGAAGAGACGAAAGAGAACCTATCGATGAATGAAATTTGGAAAGATATTAAAGGATACGAAGGATTATATCAAATCAGTAACTTAGGACAAGTTAAAAGCCTTGCTAGACCTATTAATAATTTCAACCAATGTTGTAACAAGGATAAATTATTAAAAGGCGGGATAAAACGAGGATATAGACAAGTTATTCTCTTAAAAGATAAGAAGAGAAAATATGCATCTGTACATAGACTTGTTGCGGAGGCTTTTCTTCCTAATCCTCATAATCTACCAATAATAAATCACAAAGATGAAAACAAGTTAAACAATAATGTTAGTAATTTGGAATGGTGCTCAACAAAATACAATGTAAATTATGGAAATTGCATTGCAAAACGAGCAAATTCTAAAAAGAAGCCAGTACAACGAATAGATAAAGATGGAAAGATATATACATATTTATCAGCAACAGATGCAGGAAAAGAATTGGGTATAAATCCTAATTTCATTAGTAGATGTTGTACAGGAAAAAGAAAAACATTATATGGAGAAACATGGAATTTTATATAGGAGGAATAAACAAATGGAAAAAGAAACTTTAAAAAATAAAATAAAAAGAATTATACCTTTTAGAAGAATTCAAAGAATAACTGGTTATTTAACGACTCCTGGTCGTGAAAATGCTGGTAAAAAAGCAGAAATAAAAGATAGAGTAAAGCATCAAAAGATTGAGGAAAAAAGTAATGAAAAGGAGGCTTAAAATGATATCTTTCTTAAAAATTGCTTTTCCAGCCTTAATGGTAACTGGAGCTCTAGGAAGTCTTGTTGTAAACATTATTAGTAAGGGAGACAAAGCTACGTCATTACAATGGATAGGAGCAAGTCTTCTCTATACTGCTTTATTATTTAGAAACAAATAGGGTCTATAAAAGACCCCTTTATTATACGTATAAGGAGGATTATATGGCGAAATTATATTTTAGATATGGGGCAATGAATGCTGGCAAAAGCACAGCTCTTTTACAAGTAAAACATAATTATGAAGAACGTGGTATGTCAACATTATTAATAAAACCAGCCATTGACACAAAGGGTGCAGACAAAGTTGTTAGTCGAATAGGAATAGATGCGTCTGTTGATATATTATTAGATAAAACAGACGTCATAATGACAAAAGTACCCCTTCAAAAACCAAACGCTATTATTGTTGATGAAGCTCAATTCTTAACAGCTCAACAAGTAGATGAACTTTATTTAATAAGCAAGATATATGATATAAGTGTTTTATGTTATGGATTAAGAACCGACTTCCGCACAAACGGTTTCGAAGGCTCTACTCGTTTATTAGAAATAGCTGATGATATTGAAGAACTAAAGACTATATGTGCTTGTGGTAAAAAAGCCACTTTTAATATTCGTAAAATGAATGGTACACCAATGTTTGACGGGGAACAAGTTTTAATAGATGGAACGGATAAAATTGAATACGAAGCCGTATGTGGTAAATGCTTGATTAAACAAAAAGGGAGAGTGAGATAATGGCAAAAACTGAAATATTAGAATATAATGTTAATTGGAATAGCATAAAAAGAGCTTGCATGAGAACTATTGGTAAAGATGCTGGAGATAAAGAACCACCAGAAACATGGAAAAAGAAAATTTTAATTTGCAGACATAGCCCAATAAGAAAAGGGTGGATCACTTGGAAATGGTCAGATATTCCATACGCAATTAGTACCCACTTTGCACGCCATCACGAGGGTACTGAAAAATATATATCTACTTCTAGAGCAGATAGAACGGAAATTAAAGACAGATCTCAACGTAGTCAAATGGATTCGGTCTCTATGGAAATGGATGCGAATATTGAGGGCTTAATCAACATTGCTGGTCGTCGTTTATGCACTTGTGCAGATCCTACTACTAGAGAATATACTGAAGATTTACGTGAACAAATAGAAAAATATGATGATACTATCGCATGGGCAATGGTGCCACAATGTGTTAGAGCAGGTGGATGTTGCGAACCTTTTTCTCAATGCAAACATTATGAAAATTTTGCTAAAACGCTATCTAAAGAAGAACAAATGGATTTAGTAACAAGATTAGATAAATATAACGAATACCGTGGTAAGATTTTATCTCTTACTAAAAAGAAACAGGATTAAACCTGTTTTTTTATTGACACAATGTCCTTTTTTTTGTTATAATATATTTGAATAAAGAAATGTAAAGGAGAAAAATATGCAAAAAGATGTAGAAGGCTTTTTAGAAAAGCTAAGTGAATTAAGTTTATCTTATGGCATTGCAATAGGTGGATGCGGATGCTGCGGTTCTCCGTATTTAATAAATATAGATGGAGAGACCGAAATAAACGGTCTTCAGCATGATGAATTAGAGTGGAACGAAGATCATTATATAATAAAAAATATATATGAAACACCAGAGGAAATGAAAGTAGAATAAGGAGGTAAAATATGCATGCAATAGTAGCAGTTATACATCGAGAACAAAATTTTGACGAAGAATGGTTTTCTAGATTTTGTTGGGATAATACAAACTATTATGAAAGAGCATATCGAACAAATAGTTTAGAAGAATCTTTAGAACAAGTAGAAGAGTACATTTCTTATCTTAAAAAGAATAAGCAAGAAGATCATGATTGGTATGATACAGTATTGACAGAATTGATGTCCAAAGAAACAGAACGTGAAAGAATTAAATTTGTTGCCGATCAAGACGGGTATTATGTAGATGATAATAATAGAATATATGAAGAATATAATCCAAATGGTTTTTGTGATTGGTTTGTAGTTGGAGGACGCTGGAGTAATTTACTTGAAAGTTATAGAGGAGAAAAGGCGGACACAATGAAACTGAAAGACTTTATGGGATTTTCTGAACCTGAGTTCAACTCTCCTTATGGGGTTGTCTTAGAGTATAAGGACGAAGAATGGCTTGAAGAATTTGGACAAGGTGGAAAAAAGTGGTTTGATATTTTAAATGAAGCTCGAGATTACAGCGATTACAAAGGAGAAGATTTGTATATCACGATGGTAGATATCCATCAGTAGGAGGAAATATGACTAAAATAGCGGGAGTAATACATAATAGTGTTGTTGATGGTCCTGGTTTAAGGACTACTATTTTCTTTTCTGGTTGTCGTAGAAATTGCCCTGGATGTCATAATCCAGAAGCTCAGTCTTTTAATTATGGAAAAGAAATCTCAGAAGCAGACATAGACAAGTTAATAGAAGAAGCAATAAATTCTGGAGATGCGGGAATTACATTGTCGGGAGGACATCCATTGGAACCAGAGAACTATAAAATGGCAGAAACTATAATAGACAAAGCAAAATCAAAAGATCTTGATGTATGGCTTTATACAGGTTACGTTTTTGAACAAATTCCGTTGATGTATATGGATTTGATATCAAAAGTAGATGTACTTGTTGATGGTCCTTTTATTCTTAATAAAAGAACTCTTGACTGTCCATTTAGAGGATCGTCAAATCAACGCTTGATAGACATACAAAAAACGTTTGAGAAAGGAGAAATAATATTATGGAAATAAACACACAAGAAACTGAAACAGAATCAATTATAGAAAATAAAACAGAGGAACAAGAAAACGCACTTGTGAAGCATGCTCGACATGAATTAAATTTAATTTTAGAAGAAGCAAAAACAGATGGGGACGAAGAAGATATACGTATGCAAAAAATATTTAATGACGGTATCTTAAAAGTAGTAAATGCTTTTGCAGATTGCGGTCATAGTGGTTTCAGTGCTTCCATAGCAATAAATTATCTTGATCGACTACTTAGATTTAAACCGCTTATGCCACTAACTCTTGAAGATGATGAGTGGAATGAAGTTGGTATCCAACATAACGAAGATAGCCAAGTAAAAGTTTACCAAAACAACAGAGCTTCTAATGTATTCAAAGAAGCTGATAAATTTGATGGTAAACCTTATTGTATAGATGGACCAAATGGAGAAATTGTCACATTAGAAGAGTACCCAAGAGTATATTTCGGAGATTTTAGAACAGCAAAAGAAATTGAGGAGCAAAATAAAAAAGAGGAGGAAAAAAGTCATGCTACTGAAGCGTAGAGAATTTGAGATGGTTTCTCGACAAGAAATAGAAAAAACGGAAGAATTAAAAAAATGTAATTTTTATGATCCACATTTTAGAGGGTCATTTAAACTACATTTTCAGCCCCGTAGAGCGACAAAGAATAGCGCAGCGTATGATTTATACTCTCCTATACGAATCGTTCTTAAACCAGGCGAAATAGCCAAAATACCAACAGGTTTTAAGATTAAAATGCCAAGAAATGAAGCATTCTTTATTTATATAAGAAGTTCTTATGGAGCTAAAGACATTATATTACCTGCGGGTGTAAATATTATAGATGCAGATTATTACAATAATCCTAAAAACGAAGGTCATTTTTTCATTTGCATTAAGAATAATAGTAAAAAAGATTTTGTCATTGAAGAAGGAGACCGAATTGCCCAAGGAGTATTTCAAAAATATTACACTTGTGGTGAAACTGTAAAAACGAAAAGATCTGGAGGATTTGGTAGTAGCGGTACCAAATAGGAGGTAAAATATGGACAATGATTTTCAAAAACTATTTCCATACTTTGAACAAAATAAAAAATTTACATATTTAGATAGTGCCAATACTTCTCAAATTTTAGGAAGCTGTTTATCTAGTATGATAAAAGTATATTCTAATTACAATTACAATATTGGAAGAGCTTCCTATAGCGGCGCTCGTTGGACTCAACAATTAAAAGATTGGTCTTTACAAGTATATGCAGACTTTATTGGAGCTAAATCAGATAATATTATATTGACAACAGGAGCAACAGAAGGATTAAATCTTATAGCTTATTCATACTGCAATATGCTTCACAAAATAAAGAAAAAAGCTATCTTATTGACAACTAAATTAGAACACGCTTCGGCAGTAATGCCCTGGATGGTCTTTGGTAAAAACATTGTTGATATAAAATACATAGATTTAAAAGAAGATTATACTCTGTCGATAGAGAACTTTAATAAAGCTGTCAAAGAATATAATCCCGATATTGTTCTTTTGTCTAGTATGACTAATACGACTGGAGAAATTAGACCAATAAAAGAAATTGGAACTATTACAAAAGAAAAACATATTACTTTTATTGTAGATCACGCTCAGGGAGCAGCTCATGTTCCAATAAATGTGGCAGAGTGCAATATTGATTTCCTAGCATTTTCCCTACATAAAATGTATGGACCTAAGGGAATTGGAATATTATATGCAAAGATACCAAATTTTATAAGACCAATGAAAGTTGGAGGAGGAATGAATAAATATTTTCTTCCTGAAGGAGAATATGAGTTCTTAGACAATAATGATAAAATGTACGCAGGAACAGAAAATGTCCCAGGTGCATTCGCAGGTACAGACGCCGCTCTAACTCTAAGTCAAAGCTGGGATATAATACAAATGCAAGATTTGTATCTTGGATTATTCGCACATAGATTACTATCTAAATTGCCTAAAATAAAAATATATTCTAATCCCCAAAGTCCAATTTTATTATTCAATATAGATGGATTTGAAGCGTTAGATGTTATGAATTATTTAGATAAGAAAAATATTTTTATTCGAGCTGGAAATCATTGTTCTAAATTAACTAAAGACCTGTTCGGATTGTCAACTTGTAGAGTGAGTTTAGGAATTTATAATTCAGAAGAAGATTTGATGAAATTATATAAAGCATTAAAAGAAATGGAGAGTGAGGTATTGTGCTTAGAAAATGTCCAGGATCAAAAAATTGTAAAGTCAGAAAATGTGGAACAGATAAGTGTCCGTTAAAGAAAAAGACATTATTAGATAAAATAAAAGAGATATTTAAAAAGAGAGCTTAATTGCTCTCTTTTTTTATTTGATTTTCTAATGTATCAATTTTCTTTTGAAGCTGATGTATTAGGATTAAGTTCATTTGAGAAAGAGCAACAGTATCAAAAGTCTTTATGTTATTATCTTTTTCATCTTGAGCAAAACCTAAATATTGTTCTACTATTGTGTTTTCCAAATCTTCAATAATAAAGCCGCGGTATGTTCTTATTCCGCTATCCCCATAACCCTTCTTATAATTATAAGTGTAGAAAGTCGTATTTTTAATATTATTGTATAAATCTTCTTTTTCATCATCGGTAATTGGTTGAATATTTTGTTTTACTCTCCTAGAAGAAAGGTTATTATATATTTGTCCCTTTAAATAAAGGGCGGTTTTTGCTGCTCCTATTTTAATTGTTGAGGCAGAGTTCCCCATTGTACCATCTCCAATGAATACTCCTGCTCCTTCTCCTTCTAAACCGATAGAACCTCCTGAACGTATCCATACATTTTTCTCAGCATTTAAACGAATAGAACATCCAGAACCTGCATAAATCTGCACACCAGATGCATTTCTTGAAGACCCGTCACCAGTTTTCATTCCTGTTAAGTATAATTGGCGAGAAATCGTATCAGGAGCACTGCTAACTCCTGCGCCGATAGTTATACCTTCTGGGGTATACAATCTCTGCTGTTGGGTAGTATGAAGTCTAAAACCATTGTCAAAGATACATTCACCACCGCCAGGCTTAACTTGGCTATAAAAAGCAAATGATCCATTAGTTCTTATAGATGCGTTATCATGAGTAAAACCATCATGGCCATTTATTTTCCATCCACCTATATTTCCACTATAGGCGTAAATAGTTCCATTAAAAGAACCACTTGTTGCCTCTACTTTTCCTTTAAAAGAACCTGAACTAGCATAAACAGTACCATTAAAAGTACTATTACCACTAACTGTTATATCATTAAAAGTTCCACCGGTGGCGGTTATGTTTGTAGTGTAAACATTGCCATTAGCATCTACTCTAAAGTTTCCACTTTTGAATGATCCATCTGAATTCAAAGATGTTGTGCCATTAGTAATAGCTCCATTATTTATAGTCCATTTACCAATTTTTCCAGTTGTTGCAGTTAAATCTCCCTCTATAGTTGCTTTAGTTGCCTTCATTGTACCATCATGCTTTACCCAGAATTTAGCCTGATCTGGATCAGTATTACCAGCCCAAAAAGCATAATTATTTAAACTACTATTATCGGAACTCATTCCAACTCCGCCTTTTTTAAGAGCAGTACCGCTGATGTCCCATCCGCCAATATCTCCGCTTTTAGCTCTTATTTTTCCTGCAAAATAAGCATTTCCACTTTTTGCGTCTAAGAAGAAAGAAGTTTTATCATCTGGTGTAATATTTGGGGAAGAAGCATCCGCTCCATCTTTACTAATAGCAGTAATTCCTTTACCATCAATTATAATATTAGCTGTCTTTCCTATATTAGATACAGAAATCGTATTAGAATCAATTGTTCCAGCCGATAAGGCCTTGATACTAATTTTTCCTGCGTTTAATATATTCTCCCATGTCGTTCCGCCATTGGTTGATGAGAATATACCTTTTCCTGTATATTGCATTCTTAAATCTGCATTTTCTCTATCTGTTGTAATAATGCCATTTTCTCCTAATAAAACCGTACCATTGTTAGACATTATAGTTAGTTTACCACTATTATCGTCTAATGAAGCACTAACAGTATCTTGTGCGATAGTTCCGTCTGACTTAATTACAGCACTACGATTATATATCTGTTCTTTAGAATAAATAGTATTAGCTGCCGTAACTAACTTGCCTATTAATTCTTCTGTATTTGTATCTACTGTTTCAATTGTTATTTGATGGTTTGCAGGATTAGATAAACTTCTTACAACACTTGTGATATTGGCTTTTTCTTTAACTATACCAAGTTTATTATCTGTAACATAACAATAATCTCCTGGATTAGGCAATACTAATTCTGGCTTATTTAAACGATATACGATGTCATGATACACATCTTCTGTCATTGTAGAATATTCAGGTAAACCAGAAACATCGACAACACCTAATTCATAAGTAATTAAAGGTCTATGATATAAATTTAATGCTTTTAGTCCAGCATACCATAAATTATAAATGTAAACCATTGTATCGTCAGTAAATACACCTTCTACAATGTAATCGCCATATTTTTCTCTAAGACTATGCTCTAATGAAGTGATTTTATTTTCTAATATTTCGACTCTTTCAAGCAATAGCGTAATAGCAGTTTCTACTTCTGCGATTTTTTCTAAAGCGTATTGCTTATTTATTTCTTCTGTTACTAATCTATTTCTTGCATTATAATAATTATGAGCCAAAGAAGTCTCTTTAGGATCACCTGGCATTCCGTCTGGTATCATATAAATATTAGCAGGTGGATTAAACCAATATTTCAATGCATCACTAGCGGTATCATAATCTGTTTTAGGATATAACTCTTGCTCCCTTAACTCTTCAAAAAGACCAGTACCTCTATTTCTAGCTTCTAAGCTTCCATCAGGACTATAAAGCCATTCCTTTTCTCTCTTTTCTGCATCGGCTTTTGAATCTTTAAGATCTCCCTCATTCCAGCCAAGATAATAACTAATTGTATCTTTAAAAGAATATGTATTAGCGTACCAATAAACCTCTCCGGTGTCTTTTACTTTTACCATATTACCTATTTTAGGATTTGGAAAAGCCTCTGATATTTTATCAAATGTCGGCACTTCCACTGCATTTGACTTAGAATATTGAACTTCAGCTAAGCTCCATCCTTCTGTTTTAAAATCAGCTCCAGGAGGATAAAGGTAAAGCCCAGTATCTTTTAGTGAAGTAATTCCATCTTTTGTTTCATAGATTGCATAAGTCGTTCTCAAAGACTTATCAATGGCTTCTGCTGCTATTTTACTTTCGTCATAAGCATTATTCCAATTCAATAACTCTTGACTTAATGTGCTATATTCCTTAATCAATGGAGCTCTTTTTTTATTTAAATGGCTTATTGGTAAAATAAAATTATATTTAATATCATTAACCTGATCTTCTGTCATTAGTTTTCTGTCTAAGAAATAAGAAAAATCCATTATATAGTTATCTGCATACGGAGATAATACTTCCCACCAATGATAGAATTGTCCTTTATCTACCCATTGATCATTTTCTCTATCAAATCTTCTTTCAAAAGTAATGATATTGCTTGCTTCAGAAGGCTCTGAACTTAAATAAGTATCGAACCAAGCGTTTGCTTCTGGAACCCAAGAATAATACGAATCTTGTTCTCTAATAAATACTGTTTGTCCTAGTTCTCCTGTGGCAGGTAATTGATCCAGACTATTTATTTCAGGTATAGCTCCTGTTCCCCAAGAACTAACTGGTAATTCACCAACTAAGAATGTATTTGTAATAGGCAATCTTTTGCCATCTTTTTTCGTTTTTTCTATTAATTGATCCCAAGTATATTTTTTTAAACTAATCTTAGCATACTGTCCTTCTCTAGGATTAGTTACTCTAGCATTTAAATCATCCAAAGAATTGTAATCCGCTAAATAATACTCTGGATTTACTCTATTACAATCTTGTATGTACACTTGTCCATTCAAGTCTTCTCCGCCGTATACCCATAATTTAGATACGGCTTTTTCTCCATCTTGAGTAATTCTACTACTTTTCAAATTATCTCTATATAGATATGTTAATCCGTTGTCTTCCCCAGGAACTGATTTTAAATTAACAATCTTATTAACATGATCAAAACGAGGATAACATTTAAAAGCATTGCATAATTCAGATATTGCGTTATATGCATTAGAATTATCAAAATATAAATATGTACTTAACTCAACTTTCTTGGGATTCACCACTCCGTCTTCAGCTAATTCAACAGTTCCGTTGTCTATGTATATCTTATCTACTTCTCCGACTTTCCATCCAGTTCCTTCTAAAATATAATCTAAGTATTTATCTGCATAGTTAGGGGCGAGATAAGGTTTTTGTGGATCTAATTTTGCCCATTTTCCCTTTAAAGTATCTTTTGTTTTAAACACTTCTCTTTTATTCTTATGTGTATCTTCCCAAGTATCATTTACATATTGCCAAACAGTTCCAGTTTCGATGACATACATTGTTGCTCCGCCAGTATAAGAAGGAACAGTATCATCAAGATTTTCAATTTTAAATTTAGTTCCTAGAAAATCATTTGGAAATTCAAAATCTAAAGTTTCATATATATCATATAAAAGTCTACTATTTTTTCTATATAACAATCCATCATAACGTCCCATTGTTTTTTCTGGATTAAACCACACGGTATCCCAATAAAATTGAACTATAGCAGGATCAATATCATTTATTCCAATTGAACCGTAGTCATACTTATTTGGATCTGGTGCCAGTGGGTATCCGCCCCATTCAGGACTCCATACTGGTTCTGGAATAATATTGCCATCGCTATCTTTTATACAAGTTTGAAAAGTTCCCGTTTCTGAGTTAACTTCTAACTCATACCAGTTGATGAATTTACTCTCATCATTCAAATCTTTTTTACTTGGGTCAGTATTCACTAATCTAAATGCTCTATTTTCACTTGGTATATAAGCAAATGCTCCAGGTAATGCATCTAACCATCCACCCAATTCTGAATAATTATTAAAATTCATTCGAGATTGAACGTCAGCCTTAACGTAAAGAACTTTCCCGTCTACGTTTGGGACCTCGTTATTAGGTGTCATAGAACGTTTTTCATCTAAAGTATCTTCTCCAATAGTTATACCATTTTTGGCCTTAGATAAATTATGTCTTGGATAATCAATACAAGTGTAAGATTTTAGAACTATTCCACTTTCATCTCGACTATCTTCTTCTGGTTGAACTATAAAATATAATATTAATTCTTCTTCTTTATCTCCCGTCTTTGTAATGCGGGTATACTTTAACTTAGACAAGGGAAATAAATGTTTTAATATTGGGTTATCTATTAACTCTCCATTTTTTAATATAAAAGCAGGAGCATCAAATGTTAATTGATACCATCCAGCCACATCACTCTCAAGGTTGACATTAACAATTCCTCCTTCTATATCCGCATCTGAAGAAGTAAACAAAAGACATTGATTTACGTTATTGTAATCAACAGCATTAATTCGTTCTCTTATAAATATCTTCTCCATCTTCTCACCTCTCTTAAATCATATATATTGTATCTATGTAAATCGGCGTTTCATTAGCAACTGCAGTAGTAGCGGTCGGGAACACCTGTATATTTCCATCGCTATTTATTCTAACATGTACTCCGATGCCATTGGAGTTATTAGGAGACATATAATCTCTTGTGTCTGAAGGTCTATACCCTTCTGGTATTGTACATAAAGCATTCCATGTGCCTAAAGTCAATTCTCTACTGATCAATCCTCTTAATTGAACGATACCAGTAAAAGCTTCTTTTATTGCGACTGGCATTTGTCCAGAAGCAATAGAGCATCCTTCTGCCAAAATGCACTCTGCTGTTGTTTTTTGAATTAAAGTTTTCCAACTAGTATCATAATCAGTATCACTATTTTTAACCAACGCTTGTCCTACAGTTCCTCCTTCAGGAACACCCAAACCAATATCACCTTTTGGACCTTGTGTTCCCATAGAACCTACGTCATACCAGCTTTGACTTGCGACAAGTAAAACTGCAATATGTGGTATTGGAAAGATATTTCCCTCTTCATCTTTCAATATTAAATAAACATTATTATTTGTAACTGTAGACGGCTCTGGTAAAGAAGCAAATGATTCTAAAGTATCATAAATTTGAAATGGGCTTCCTGTTTCTCCTTGTATCCCCTGAGGCCCTTGTTCACCCTGTGTTCCTTGTGGACCTTGAGGCCCCGCAACTCCACTAAATGGACCATTATCAGTCCAATTACTATTTCCTGCTAATAATATAAATAAGTGTGCCCCATCTTCATACTCTACTTCTTCTTCATTCTTTCGAACAAGATAAGCAAAATTGTCAGTAACTGCAGAAGGTTCTGGCAATAAAGTCATATTATCTAACACGTCTGTTATTCTAAAGCTATCTCCTCTTGGACCCTGTTCTCCCTGAGGACCGACGCTTCCAGTTTCACCTTTTGGACCCTGTTCTCCTTGAATACCCCTAGGTCCAGTATCTCCTTTTTCTCCTTTTGGACCAGTTAATCCAATGTTTCCAATAGGACCCTGAGGACCTTGAGGACCTGCTGGACCCCTTTGTCCTTGAGGCCCTTCAGGACCAACTAATCCTTGTTCTCCTTTTTCTCCTTTTGGACCAGCAATTCCTTGAGGTCCCTGAGGACCAGTTAATCCCCTTTCGCCTTGCATACCAGGATCTCCTTTATCACCTTTTGGGCCTTGCGGACCTCTAATTCCACCATCTTCATATTTAGATTGTAATGTTTCACCATCACTAAATATAACTTCTTGAGCATTACCTGTGCCAGATGAAACCAACCCTAATTCCTTAGATGTCTTATTTCCAATCAATTCTCTTCCGTTTATTAGAGGTTTCTTGAACAACTCTTCATAATTTTTTGTTCCAGAACCTCCTCCACCGGAAATATTTACTTCATTAATAGCAGCTACTAAACTACTCTTATTCGTTGTATTTAATTCACTCAATATTCCTAGATTCTCCTCAGCAATACTAATACTTCGAGTATTGGTTCTAACGTCTCCCCTCAACGAAGAAGTTTCTTTTTCTAAAACGGTAAATTTATTGTTAATTGTTGTACCGTCACTTTGCAAATCTTTTATTTCTTTCTTAATTGGATCTATTTTTAAATCAACTTCAGTCTTTGTATATGTCTCATCTTTCTTCGCATATCTATCATCATGATTATGATCTAATTTTGAATACCTGTCATCATGATTATGATTAATATCTGACTTATTATCATTAGCATTCTTTACTCCACTTTCAATGTTATTCATACGTTGTGCATTTACTAATGTTTCATCATCTTGCCATGCGGTAGGCGTATAAGCCATGTCTATCCCCTCCTTTTCCTATTATATAGTATTGATAAACTATTCACAGTATTTAATACAGTATATCAGATAATATGCTTTTTGTCAAACAAAAAAGAGCTCTAGGCTCTTATAATGTAGTTTCATCGACTAAGATAAACTGAGACCAAAAATCAAATTCATTGTAGTCTGTTATTGTTGTTGGACTTGTGATAGTATGTGCTGATATATTTATTTCTGGTTTATAATTAATACTTTGATTTAAAGTTGCTTTAAATATATCTATATTAGAACTTCCATCTGTTAAAATTAGGTTTGTAACTAATGGAAGTTCGAAGTCATCAGGATAATAAGTTACATTAAGAAATTTACTTATTAAAGTATCTGTTGTGCTTGGTGCTGAAGGTGATGCTTTTAATATAGGAGTTTTAGATCTTGCTTTACTCCTTGTTGAACTTGTATGTTTATATTCTGAATATAATTCAGTAATATTATCTGGAATATTAAAATATAACTTAGTTCCATTTGTAAGAACATCTCCAACTTTTAAAGGTCTTATGTTAGGATCTTTAATATAAATATGTCTATATGCTTGACAATCTGTAACTTCAGTAACATCTTGTACTTTATCTGACATTTTATACTCATTTTTATTTACTTCTAATTTATTTGTTTCAAGATTGTAAAAATATATATTATTGCTTGATGCTGTAGCTCCAACATAAATACCATACTCAAATGCAGTATCTGTATATTCTTGTATTCGAGTATTTAAAGTAGAAGTAGAATTATACTCACAGATTGTTCTATTGTCCGTTGTCTCATTCAAATTAGTTATATCGACAAAATTATCAGGAAAATCTGCGTATAATGTTTTATTTCCTAATATATCCCCAACCATTATTCTTCTTTTATAATATTCTTTTATTGGATAATAAATACTGCTTCTTCTTTTAATCCCTATCATGTTTTTTTACTCCTGTGGTGCTGTATATTTACTTCCTTTAACAACACAGTTCATCACGAAGCCATTCCAAGTGAATACCATTTCATACACTTTTAGTAGTTGTGGTGTAAATATACCATCTACTACATCATCCCCAACGATACTCACCATGTCACCATAATCGGCATCCCAAGAGAATGTTGTTGTCGCAGTAGAACGATAAGGTGTTTCAAATACAACCGTACATCCAAAAATACTCTCTTCTCCTATTTCGGAAAAATCGAATCCAATTGTTAAGGTACAATTTCCTCCGTTTCCTTGCCAGATTCTCCATTCAGAATTATCGCTTGCTGCATTTAGGTTTAATTGTAAATTTGGATATGTTCCAGTATGTATTTGTGGTTTTTGTCCTGCTTTAGCATGCTCTAATTCATTTTTTAAATAACCGATTTTTTGATCTGTTATAAATTCTTTTATCGCTGCTCCCGAATAAATTACATCTTCTATATTAGAAGTTGTCTCCATAGCTAAATACATTGCAACAGATACTGTTACTTCCATTGGAGTATAAACATTTTCTGGACAAGTGAAGGTCATTTTTATACTATCTCCGGGATTTACTCCTTCTATTGTTCTCAATTCTCCTATTTCGCTTGTTTCCAATAAGACTCTATTTTGAGTAGTATTTTCAATCTTTAATGTACATTCTCCCCATATAGCAGATTCTTTTGAAGAAGTAATAGTTGCTAAGAATCCCATTGCACTTATATTATCTTGTGTTATTGTAAGTGTTGTTTCATATGTCATTCCATCTGCAGATGTTGCAGTAAAATCAACAGATTTATTTGGATGATTAAAACCATTAGCCCCGTTAGTTATTGTACAAGTTGGTAAAATGTTTCCACGATAATCTTCATAATGATGTGTGTGGTGTTCATCCATATCATATTTCATATTTAAAACATCTGTACGTAGCGAACTTTCATTCATTTGATCATTTAATTCTGAGTTTCCAACAACATAATTAGCATAAGATGCTGCTGAAGTTGTTTGTTTTGGTTTTTGCCAATGTTCTATTTTAAATACAAATTCATCATTAGCAGTTGCTGTAGAATCTCCAGTATATTCGATTGTTACTACATCATTTTTTTTCATATTCCATTGAGAATAATGAGTTCCAAATCCTTGTAGCAATCCAATATAATAATCTTCATTATTTATTTTTGCTGAGAGCATTCCCATTCTTCCTGTTGTTGAGCTCGAATTAGTCAAAGAATAATATACACCATCTACATCTTCATTGAACTTAATTGTTGCAGTCTTTGTTGTATTTCTTGCACCTTTTACTGTTAATGTCTTAGCAGTCGCATCCCAAACAAAATCTCCTGCAGTGACAGTTATATTTGGCAATGCATCTATTTCTTTATCATATACATAATAAGATTCTTGGACCACTTTTTCATTTACATAGTCAACAACAGCTCTTGCTGTCGGATATTGGTCATCAGTTAAACTAGATAATATAGAAGTAACTTTATTAGATTTATCTTCTTTTGTTGAAAGAAGCGGTACTTCATCAATTACCATAAGAATATTATCCCAACCAGCAGATATAGATGTGACAATAAAGTCTTCAGTACAGGTATAGTATTCTTCAAATGGCCTATAACCTGAATCGTATAATGATATTTCATTCATGAAATTATATGATGATGCACTAGCATACTTAATCTTAAAATCTATGTATGAATTTTCTGCTTTATTTTCATATCCTATTGACACATTTTGGCCTGTAATTACATTATGTAAATAATTATCTTTTGTAATATTATGTAAAAATGTATTAACTGTACTTTCATCATTACATAATCCAATTCTTTTTCCTTTTAAATTATCACCTACTTTAATTTTAGAATACGTATATCTATCTAGATCATCTTTATATACAATATTATTCTTTTCTGGACTAGGTAATAGATTAAAATCAGAATTATTTGATGTAGTATAGGTTAAAGTGTTTTGGTCAGTCACAGTAATTTCATACCAAAGGTCTTGACATTTTACGCTTAGTGTTGCATGATCATCAGATAAATACATATAAAATTCTTTATTGTTGGATATGGGTAATTCTATTACATTTGTATCATTTAAACTGTATTTAACCTTAAAGTTAGAGTTATCACCATAAATTTTTAAATGCTTATACACATTATAATAAGGTAATACATCTCTTTGCCATATCAATTCAGTAGTTTTAATACTAGTACAGCGTAAGTGCGATGTGTCAACCTCATTGGTAATAACACCATCAATAATTTCTTGTATCATAGAAATATTAAAATATTTATCGGAATTATGGTCTGAATAGTTAATGGGTCTATTACGTATAACTTTATTTCCAGTATTTTCAAATTCAAAAAGTATTTTTGCTTCTTTTGCCATTTATTTTACCCCCTTTTATATTAATGTGGTGGTTCTACTGAGACAATACCAGCACTAACTAAGTATACTTTTAATCCGTCAGGATTATTAGAATCTCTTGCACCAACAATGGTATGTTTAGTGTATTCTGTTCCATTTATTAGATCAGTAGAACCTAAAAAATATGGTTTTAAATCAACATCTGGATATGATTGTACAAACTTAGAATCTAATTTATGTATATTAGAACCAGATAGCGTGATGGTCTCAGTAAATTCTGAAACAACCGATCCTATTAAATATATAGATAATCCAGTAAAATCAGTTTTTATATATATATATACGCTATCATTTGCTGATCCAAATACAAAAACAGATTCATTTGAAAGTGAGTTTATATAGGTTAAGTCAACTATCTCAGTACCAATCGACAATGTAAGTTTTGAATTTTTGGATACTTTTGATAAGTTACTAACATCTGATAATACACCGCTGTATGCTGCGATCGCATTCTCATTTTTTATAAATAATACTTCTTTATTTACTAAAAGATCAAACGAAGATTCTTCATAAAATGGTCTATTTTTTATATAATCAGATGCTGTAGAATCATTTTGATTATAATTCGGTTGAACATTTATTTTTTCTTTTCCACTTTCTTTTCCTACATATAATTCATTTGTGTCAGTCGTTATTGCCAATTCACCTTGAGCAAGTGTTATATTATCAATATTACTAGACAATCCACGCTTTATTTTTATTGTGTTCGCCATTATCTCGCCTCCTTTCTATTTTTACTTAATTCTATACCACATATATACCTCAAAATAAGGTGGCATATATGTATGTGTATGTCCTTCTCCTCCTCCTGTCGCTCGAGTAGTCATTATCTCACCCGAACCGACATTTGTCCAACCACCAGTAGCATTTTCGGGCCATATTGCATATGCAGTAGAACCTCCTGTTCTATTTTTAACAACAGGATTAAAATTTCCGTCTCCTGTTTGAATTGTTTCACTATGGACGTGTGCGGGTATTTCGTTTACTTTTAATACGTGACTGTTCGTTGTCGTACTACCGCCAGTATGTTTAGGAGTATTACTAGTGCCCCACAAGAAACTTCCTTCGATTTTTGTCCAAGTTCCTCCGAATAACACCGACGGATCGGTTGAATTGACAGACATATACAAAGAGCCTACCGGATATATTCTATCAAAATAGGCAGTCGGATCGAAACTTGCGTTAGGATTTATCCAACACTCTATATTATTATTTGAGGGTTCAGAGGTGCCAACATAAACATTATTAGGAGCAATTTCTCCTTTTTTTGAGTATAATTTGTTTGTATCTGTCGTAAGAGCGACCTCTCCATCGTCTAATACGACTGAATTAATCTTAGAAGATAAGCCTCTTTTAAGTTTGATTTTATTACTCATCTCATTTCACCCCTCTTTTAGTGTTCTTCCCATACACCAGAACTATTCTTTAATTTTATTTTATTTATAACTACCCACTTACCATTAGAATCTTTAACGCTTATGGTGCCTCCTGATGTAAAATTACCATTAGAATCTCTCCAATTTATTAGACTTGGCGTTCTTTCCCAAACGGCGTATAGCGTTTGTGATGAAGTTGGTGTAATAGTACCAGTGACACCAGTCGTTGCAGAAGCCGTTGTCCCCCATCCGACAAAACTATAATGAGTCCTAGCAGGAGTAGGTAATGTGACAGACCCTTTCGTTGTATTAGTATTCCAAATGGCATAAAGTGTTACATCTGCATTTGCAGTATAACTCCCTCCAGAATTATATGTAGTACCAGTACCAGAAGAATTTGTATTCCAAGACCTAAAAGTATATGAAGTAGTATTATATTGCGTTAATTCAGGAGTGGATACATAACCGCCATTTGCATTTAATGTTATTATATAGCCAGCTGTACTCGTGTTGGCTTTATTTGGTTTTACTGTGCTTAATATTAAAGTTTTATCATGTTCTTTTGTTTGTGCTGATGGAGCACCTGTACCGCCATTTGCATTATATGAAACAGTGTAATTTCCTGCAGCAACCGAAATTGTACCAGTTAAAGTTTGATTATACTGAGCTGCACTTCTGCCGCAACTTATTGAAACTGTTAATGATGTTAAAGACGCATCTGCACTTACACTTTTAGTACCCACTCCAGTACTAGTCCATGATTTACCTTTCCAGTAATCGCTTCCTTTAAATGACCCTGATATGCCCAAGCTAGTACCATTTAAAGTTACACTATTGATAAAAATAGTATTTGTAGTATATCCATCTGCACCATACTCTGTACATTTAACTCGAGGATTAGTAATAGTAACAGTTGTGCCATTTCTTGTAGTGCCATCATAAGCAAAGTAAACGGTAAAAGCACCATAAGCAGTATTATTATTCTGATACCCATATAAAGTTCCACAATTTATCTGAGCCATTTATATCATCTCCTTTTTTAAAACTACGAAATCCTTTTCCACATATATACAGCTAAATAAGGTGGCATATTGTTATGAGCTTGTCCACCACCAGTATTGGTAGGTAGATATTTCGAGTAGCCATCCGTTTGTGTCATACTTGGTATTAAGTTTTTGCCACCTCCACCGTCTCCTCTTATACCCAACCTATTTTTATAATTACCATAGACAGCATCGTCCATATCGTGGCTATGACTTGGCATTTCATCAACTGTTAGAGTGTGTGTCTTTTCACCGCCTGTTTTTCCACTAGTTTCAAAATCTGTATCAGATGAATCAACACCAACTAAAAATTTGCCTTTTAACTGTTCCCAAGTACCACCAAACAATACAGCAGGACTGGTCGCATTTACAGTGATATAAATAGAACCGACAGGATATATTTGATCCCATAAAGAGCTCAGATCTATTTTACCAGATGGAGAAATCCAACATTTTATATTCGAATCCGTAGGTTCTGTGTCTCCAACATATACATTATCTGGAGAAATTTGTCCCTTATTAGTATAAAGCTTATTAGTATCAAGAGTAAGAGCTAATTCTCCATCTTGCAAATTACTCACTGATAAATTATTAGACTTGCCTCTCTTTATTCTTATTGTATTTGCCATAATATTCTACCTCCTTCTCTTTTTAATTTTATTTGATTTGCCATTTATACCACTTCCTTATTGCACTGGACAATTTGCATTATGAGCAACAACAGAATTAACGACATAATTATGATGTTCTCCATTTACGGATAAATTATACATAGTAATTGGCTCAATTGTTTCCCTAACTATTTGTTTTATTCCTATCTCTCCATTAATTGTAACAAGAATATCTTTATCTGTCAATAAAGGCAATCCCTCGTGCCCTGTTAAAGAATGATATCCTTTTGTTGTTAATAAAGGATGATATGCATTCATTTCAATTGTCATACCATTTTCCAATACAATTGTAGCCTTATCTGTGATATTGTTGTTTCTTTGGGTATCAGAAACTGTGGATAACTCAAACCTTTTTTCATCTTCATTGTAAATAACAATCTGTTCTCCAACTTTTAAATCTTCAATATTCTTAGTAACTCCATCTAAAGTTATCCTAACTTGAGAGCCTTTAATGAAACAACATACATTTTCCCATTCTTTTTTTAATCTTTCCAAATGTCCAGCTTTCCATTCCCCATTTACTTTTGTATATATCGTCTTTATCTTCTTCCATTCGTTATTCTCTTTAAAATATCCTTTTCCTTGAGACCAGATTGAATTTTTATTTACACTTAATCTTGCCTGATCCTGAACCCAAACAGCATAGAAAGTTATCGTTGCTCCGCTATATCTACTTAAATCTGAGCTTAGAGTTTGTCCTGGAGAATAAATAGTATCTTCTCCGGCTTGCGCCCATCCAACAAAATCATAACCGTTATAAGTTGGAATTTGTGAGCTCAATACAAGATTTTGTCCGTATGTTTTTACTTGTGTTGATGGTGCATTGCTACCGCCGTTCGCATCATATGCAATGTTATAAGCTACTGGAGCATAAAAATATTCGGCTGTTCCATTAGCGTCAAAGGTATATGTCGCATAATTATTTGTAATATCAGTTACTTGAGTAGCACATACATACCAAGTAACAGCAGCATTATTGTCTCCATTATTTGCTCTTATTGCAACAAACCCTAAAGTAGAAAAATCTCCAGAAGAACCTGCATGAACATCATATACGTATCTATACCAATCACCCGTTCCGGCAGTATCAGTAAGCCATTCACTACGTCCTCCGTCGCCAATTGAATTACGATAATCTCCAATTGTATAACCTACAGGTATTTTTGCCCATATTATATGTCTATATATATGATTAGCAGCAGAATTAGTTGATAAATAAAATCCTCCACAATAAGGAGAAGCTGTTCCAACTGCCTTGTCTATCCTTATATAGTAAGCTCTTCCGCCATTTCCAAAATACTTACAAGCCGATGGCACTCCATCATCATCTTGTACTCTTGTATGAGTAACTGTTCCATTTGCGCTATTATTATAAACTTCAATTCCTCCATTTCCCGATTCAAATACGGAATCTTTTGATGAAATGCTACTTAATGAACCTGTACTATAAAATCCAGCAAATAAATATCCTGTTGGTGGAGTTGGGTGTGGAACATTATAAGTCGTATTATATTGTTGAGTTATTGTAGAAATTTCGGTCGTTCCCTCTCCTTTATATGTCCTAAAAGTGTAATTCTTCCAAGCAGTTTTAAAGTTAACAGACGCTCCACTGCTAGATAAAGTTAAACTCCAAGGACCCGTTGTATTACCAGGACTAATACCAGTTACAGAAGATAATTCTCTATGTGCTCCTGGTGTAAAATTTCTATAATTAAAAGTTGTCCCTAACGGATAAGAATTAGCTCCTTCATTATAGACTCTTGTATAGCTTCCACCATTTATTGATTGCTCAACAGTTCCTGCTTCACCTGTTTGATAAGGCTCTGAATCATCGGGATTCAAAATATTCAAATTGAAAGATGCATTTTGTTGAGGAATTGTGACAGATGATGAGCCATTAACGGAACCTCCCCACGAACTTCCGGAACAAGTTTGAGTTATCGTTGTAGCACTATTAGGATTTATAGAGAGTGTCCCTAAAAGATTTGAACCCGTTCCGTTATTACTAGCATAATAAGTAGCAGCATTTTTTGTGAAAGTATTGTTTCCTGTAGTGAAACGTAGCCATATAGACCAACCAGAAGGACCTACATCAACATAAACACTGGCACTATTAGCACTATAATCTACACGGATACGCCAATAGCAAGATCCTTCGCCGTTCCATCTTTTATCGCTATATAATGTTGCCATCTATCTCACCTCTCTAACTATCTAATAAAACATATAAATCTCCGTTTTTTCCTATGTCATTAGTCGGAGCAGTTGTTCCACTATATACTACAGGTAATTTAACAGACCCATCATCCTTATTTGTTCCACTTGTTGAACCTGTGTAAACATCACCAGCAAACCATGCGTTACCTGACCAATCAAGAGTGTGTGCGTTTGATCTATTAGAACTACCGCTACCGTTTCCCATAATATGAGCACTTGTTGTATCTGCTATATTATACTTACCTTGGACATGTTGGTTATTTCCTTGTGCTATTGTAGTACGACCTTCTGCATGGGAATACTCACCTGATGCTGTTGTACTATATCCTTCTGCATGGGAAGAGTTACCTGACGCTGTTGTGTTATTTCCTTCGGCGTGAGAATTAGTACTTGACGCTTCTGTTTCATTTCCTTCTGCATGGGAAGTTTGTCCTGACGCTACTGTTCTATATCCTTCTGCATGAGAAGCTGCCCCTGATGCTTTAGGACCAGCACCCTCTGCATGAGAATACTCACCTGATGCTATTGTGCCAGAACCAAAAGCTTGTGCATATTGACCCAACGGGTTTATCGTTGTATCATAGGCACCAATAGACCTAATGCTTCCGTCGGCTTGTCCATTTACCAAATTACTTGGCATTGTATCTATTGCCTCATTAACAGCTGTTTTAATTTGATTCATATCTGCTGCCGTAACCTTATTTTCTGCTACAACGTCTGGTTTTTCTTGAAGGGCTACCTTATCAGCCCATGTAATTTTATTAGCCATTTTTCACCCCTCCTATTTTTTTATTTGAGCTATTTTGTCAGCATAACTTCTAAAAGTGTCCGTTTCCAATACACTTACTCCTGCTGCTACGATAGCTCTTTTTATATTTTCCTTTGTTTTACTTAAATAATATATTTTCTTTTCTACTGCCGTACCAGATGTAAGTGTTGTATTATCTGATACATGTGTAGTATTTTTTATGCTATCTATCTTATTTGCATAATCTCTAAATGTAGTGTTTTCCGGCACATCTACGCCTTGAGCGATGATAGCCTCTCTTATTAATTTCTTTGTCTCTTTTATATATTTTATTTTCTCTTTAATAGAGCCCATCTCGTTCTCACCTCTTTAAAAAAATAAGGAGCACTTATTAGAAAGTGCCCCCATCAATTACGTCTGTTTTACTTAGTTTATTTGCTAAACTGTTATTAACTTCAGTCTTTGTATAAACGTCGCTACTGTTGGCTTTCTTACCTAATTCAGTATTAACTTCATCTTTAGTATAAGCATTTGTAATTCCATACCCTGCCAATGTTGTAGATTTAGTTGCGTAATTAGATAAATCTATATTTACAGCCTTATCTGTAATTCCTAAAGCTGTTCCATTAACTTTTACTGCATCAATTTTATTAACTTCTGCTCCTGTTGCAATACCAGTTAATTTTGTTTTTTCAGCAGTTGTATAGTCATTTGTAGATAATTGTTTTCCTGTTTCTTTATCTACCTTTTTGTCTAATTCAGTATTTACTGCTGTTTTAGTATATGCATCTGTGATGCCATAACCAGCAAGTGTAGTTGCTTTAGCAGCATATGTTTTACCTGCATCTTCTTTAGTTAAATATGGTGTTAAATCTACTACAGAACCTAATTTATCCCATCCTTCACCAGTCCATGCAACATTCATTCCTGTGTCTTCTAGGTTATAAACATCACCAACTACTTGACCTTCAGTAGGTAATGCTGCTTCATTGGCTACGCTTCCTTTATATTTATAAACTGATGACACTTTTGCATCTACTTCAGTTTTTGTGTAAGCATCTGTGATACCATATCCTGAAATAGTTGTTGCTTTGTTAGCCTTGCCATCAACAGTTGTTGTTAATGTTTCAACTGTAGTTTTATCAGCCTTCTTACCTAATTCAGTATTTACTTCTTCTTTTGTATAAACATTATCTGCTTCTGCTTTTGTTGCAATAGAAGCTTTGATATTTGTGTCATCATAGTTAGATAATCCTGCTAATTTTTCTTTTTCTACTGTTGTGTAATCATTACTTGACAATACTTTTCCTTCAACTTTATCAACTTTTCCTTCTAAAGCTGTGCTCATTGCAGTTGCATCAGCTTTCTTAGCTATGTCTGCTTTAATTGCAGTATCATTATAGTTTTCAACAGAAGCTAATCTTGTAATTTCTGTATCATCAATTAAAGATTTTCCTGCTACTTTATCTACTTTTTTGTTTAATTCAGTAGTTAGATTTTCAGTTTTTACATATCCACTTAATTCTTCTTTTGTTGCTAATCCAGCTAAAGTTGTTGATAAATCTCCAATATCCTCAACAGTAATATTAGAACCAGCTGTTACTCTACCTTTTGCATCAACAGTTACTTTTGAATAAGTGCCAGCAGTTACTCCGCTAGTTGCTAATTCTAATGCCATCTCAACATTTTGAGATCCATCAAAAGCAGTTGAACCAGTTGCGTCTCCTGTTGCTGTAATTGTTCTTGCTACTGTTAATTTATCAGCGCTTTCAACAGCTCCAGAAGCTCCACCTTTAACTATTTTTACATTTCCTTCATTGTCACCAACATATAACTCTTGAGTATCTAATGCTACTGCTAACTCTCCGGCTACTAGTGTTAGTTTACTGATGTCGGCCTTTAAACCTCTTTTAATTTTTAATGTATTAGCCATTTTTCTCCCTCCTTATTTATTTAACATTCCAACCTTTATTAGTTGCGATTGCTATTTCTTCTGTGGTTAATTTTGCTTTATTTGTATTTCCTAATTGAAGTGTTTGCGGTTTAACTCCTTTAGATTTTATATCATATAAATTATTTATTACATTCATTAAACTATCATGTGTTAATAATGGACTATCAGATAAGTTTAGAGTTGCCTCACTGACATTTTCGATCCAATTAGTCGGATAACTCATGCCAAGATTTTTTAAGCCGCCTAACGTTACTAAAGATGAGCAATTATTAAACATATTATAAACATTAATTATCTTACTTGCATCAAGCATAGGTACAGTAGTAAGAGATGTGCATTTAAAGAACATATACCACATACTTATTACATTACTTGTGTCTAATTCTGGGATTTCTGTAATTGACGAACATCCGCTAAACATTTCTTGCATAAGATTACAGCTATTTGTGTTTAGTAAAGGAATCTGTTTTAGAGATGAACATCCCTTAAACATGCTATTCATAACAGTCACATTAGACGTGTCTAATGCCGGTACAGATATAAGACCATGACAATTTGAAAATAAATAGGGCATTCTAGTTACATTAACGGTATTGAGTAATGGAATTTCTGTTAGAAGGCTATCCCTCTCAAACAAATAATCCATTTCGGTAACATTACTAGTATTTAACATAGGGATAGTTTTCAAGGATGAGCAATCTTGAAACATCCCCTTCATGTCAATAACATTGCTAGTGTCCAATAAAGGAATATTTTTTAAATTACTACAATTTTGAAATAAAAAACTTATATTAGTGACATTGCTAGTATCAAGTAGTGGAATTTTTGTCAGATTTATATTTCCACTAAACATGTAACTCATATTAGTGACATTGCTAGTATCAAATAGTGGAATTTCTGTCAAATTTATATTTCCACTAAGCATGGAACTCATATTAGTGACATTACTAGTATTGGGATTCAATTCCAATAGAGGAATTCTTTCTCCCTCATAATTTGAAAAGCAACGAGACATATCTTTCGGATATACAAAATCTGTTCCATACTTTTTAATAAAGTTATTTAATTTTTGTACACCCTGCAACGTTCCAGTAGTACCAAGTAACCCTTCTTGTTCTCCGTTGTTATAATACTTTTTTGAAACCTCAACGTTATAATTATCTAAAGAATAGTTTAAACTCAATATTTTCCAATTACCATCATATTTATATAAACCATCAAAAACTTGATCGGTGCCAATCAAAAATGCTCCAATATGTTCATTCGTATTCTGAATAACGATATTTATTTTAAAATCTACTGTTCTTTCATTAACTAACTCAAAACTTCCTTCTACATCTGGAGATTGATTTAATGTATATGTAATCCCATCTTCTGAGCTATAGAAAGCATTGGCTCTACTTTGGTCATCCATTTTATCTACTTGAAACTCAAAGTTATCAGGGGATAAACGAATCATTCCCCAAAGGTCAACACTATCATCTGCCGCTCTTATTTCAGCTTTATAATATTCAGTAATAGCTTTTTTAAATACAACTTTTTTTGGAAAGGTTATTACACGAACTGCACAATCTTTAATAATGTTGAAGCTATTAGTATAATAACACAAACAAGTATCTCCATCCTTTGCGTCTGTTATCGCATTCATTTCTTCTATAGAATTTCTTTGATATGAGTTTTTTGAGCTTGGTGTAGCTACTGCTTGAACTTCTTTAGAAAAACTTTCAGCACTTATTGTATCAGTTTCTCCTGTAATACTTCTGAAAGTGTCTGCGATGTCAGTAAGATAATTTACTAATATCCTTTTACCTTCCGTTTCCATTAGTACCTGCCTCCTAATGCTTCATTTACAGTATCTGTAACTATTTTATCAACTTGTTTTTCTGTATAATAAGCAGGATCTGTATAACTATCTCCAAATATGCCACCGTCTAATGATGAATCCCACTCAAGGACTCCATTATTTGCTTGTAGTATTAAATGAGATGCTGAACCATCGTAGCCAGACATTTTTTCTAATGTTGGTGACAGATTGGTCTCAACCATTTCTTGAGCTGTATAGGTTTGCGTACCCAGTCCATCTACTACGATCTTACCGCTTTCGTTTAAACGAGCGATAAAAAAGTAATAAACATAATTTTTTAAATCATTTTGTAAATACTCTAATTCGTAGTTCTCTCCTTCTATAGTTAAGTTTTGTAAATTTCCGCCTCTTCTTAATGCATAATGACTACCATTCAAAGTACATAACTCGAAGTTAGAATATCCTTTATCTTTTACTGTCTGTAATATGTTTGCTACATTTCCCTCAATAAACCAATCTTCATCTGAATATGGAGCGTAATATGTATAAACAGCATTAGCGTCTGTTCCACTAGATACGTTAGCACTAATAACATTATCTTCAGATATTGTAATGTTTTCTCCAGCAGTATATGTTTTTACATTATCGTCCACATATTTCTTAGTTGCTGGATGATAATTTGCAGTTGGTGTGTATGATGTTGTATTGTTCTTAGTTAACACATTTGTATCAAGTGTTAAATGTGTAAGACTGCTACTTCCTCCTATATATATTTCAGTAGCGGTAAATACATCATCTACCCATGTACCTGTTATTACTATAGCGGCTGCAAGATAAGTAGCATATTTATCATTTATATCACGATATATTTTTTGTCCATCACCATATATTTTAGTTGGATGAGTTGATAAATCAGTGTACACATAGAATTCAGCAGGATTGCGAACATATGAACTAGTAACTGTTGTAGCAACATATAACATAAACCCTTTTCTAGAAAAAGCATCTGTAATTATCTTAGATATCTCTTGCAATTCACTCTCTACAGTAGAAGTTATTGTTCTATTAACTTCCAAAATATTTGTTGTTGAAGATAATTTCAAACAATATACTGGAGTAATATTACCAAGTTTTATATCATTTAATCCGTCGTCCACATATTTTTTTGTTGCTGGGTTGTAATCACCTGTTGGGGTAAATGATGTTGTATTAGTTTTAGTTAAAAAGGCTTCATTAACCATATCTTTCGTATAATAATTTTCTAAATCAGGTATATTAATACCCAAATCTTCTAATGTTTTATTTCCTGTTAATTCTACATTGTTAATCTTAGGTTTATTGGCTAATTCTAAATAATTTGTAGTACCGCCTGTACTACCTCCACCGTTCTTGCCCAAAGCGGCAAGAGCGATTATTCTTGCTACTCCGTCTGTCTTAGCCATATTAATCACCTAATTCCTTCCAATGTATAACACCACTACCAGAAATTTCTAATTCCATTTCATCTATGCCTTCTACGATAGCAAGATAAAGACCTGGAGCAGTTGTCTCAGTTACTTTATCAAGAGTCGTCATGTTTATTAAGGCAATAGCATAGGAGTTGTTTGATTCAAAGTTAGCATGAGAACCTTTCATAGAAAGTTTTGCGTCACCATCAATTTGAATACTCATAGTATTTCCGGTAATATTTTTAATAATTTTATCTTGTGGCTTTACGTTGCCAGCATTGATAGTCTTATCTCTTAATATTTCCATGATTTCCCCTCCCTTCGTCTATTATATTAGGACTATTTTGTGTCCTTTTCTTCGTCTTCTTCTGGGATTTCAACTTTCCAAGTTATAACTTCAGTGTCTGCACTAATATTAGCCAATTTAGTAACACCCTCAATTGCCTTTTTACCTTGAACTATAATAGTTCCAATTACAACACCAAGAACACCAATACTTGACATAGCATTTAATAAATCATTAGATAATAATACTACGCCAAATGTATTAATAATCATTTCGTTTATAAAAGGTAACATTGTAAAAGCAATTGATAATAGAGCAGCGCTTACATAAAATATAGCAGACTTGCCAATTCCTTTAAATAGTTTCTTCCAGCTAAAAGTTTCTTTTTTTGTAGCAACGTTATACAATGTTCCACAAATAGTATTAACGATAACCAAAAGACCTAAAATTATACCAAGCCATCCCATTGTTTTTAAAGTAAGTAAAATTGCATTTAACATTTTTATCCCCTCCTTACAAGGATGAGCGACTCCTTTTTAGGTAGTCGCTTATCTTTTTTTTATATCTTTTTTAAAGCTTCTTTTTTATAGAATCCAGTAGTTCCAGTATTATTTCCTACTTGATATGGATAAGGTTTTCCATTCCAAATCTTTAATATTTGTCTTTTCCAACCAATTCCATAAGCAGTATTACTTCCACCATAAGCACTACCATTTCCTGTTCCAATAATTTCAATAGCATCTCCTACATTTAATTCTGTAGATGGTGCTGGAGTAGGTGCTGGTGTTGGTTCTTCATATTTTTTGATAGAACTTTCATCCATCCAGCCTAGATCTCCTGTAGTGTTATATGGATGTGCTGAACCAGGATTCTTTCTTGTTATATTAGTCACCTTATTACTAACATTACCTGCTGGTGATGAAGCAGTAGAACTTACATATAAAGGTCCATTAATAACTACTTTATCTCCAATATTAAATTTATCGCTTGGAGTTGGTTGTGGTGTAGGAGTCGGATCTTCTACATCTATCGCTTTTTGCACATCATCTGGTAAATAGATAAAGCATCTGAAATAATATCCTGCTCCAATTCCCCATCTACCGTTATTATTACTTCTTGTACTGTTCCAGAATATAGCACTTGAACCCCATCCTGATTCTGAAGTATATACTGAATTACTATTATTTACTCTTTCAACAATAGCAACGTGTCCAGCAGCACCTTCTTTGCCCCAACACATGATAGCACCACGTCTTGGAGTAGAACCTGTTTTTAATCCAGCCGCTTCTGCTCTTTCTTTAAATCCCACTGCGTTACAATTTAATGTTGTATAAGTACAGCCAGTTGTTTCTCTAGCAATATTTATAATTTCATTAAATCTACCGCTAGCATAACCAACACAATTTGCTAAAGCATCTGCATATTGATATCTAGGATTTCCTTTTATACAAGTATTCCAACCACCAGAACCCCTAGTAATAAAATTCTTATTGTTTGCAGGTCTTGTAGTTCTCATTGTAAAACCTGTAGCTCCTATCCCCTCAGGATCGTCTGCGTTTAAATTTTCAATTTCTCCATCTTCATTTAATTGCTCAGGGCTATCTGTATTAAATTCGTATTGGACGTTTTCATCTGGTATATCGTCTCTTATGTAAGCCTTTGCAATCATCAATCTTGCTTCTTCAGGTGCACTCTCAATGTTTTGTATTTTTTGCTCCCAAGTAAGTACTTTTTTGCACTCTTCCATTTTTACACCTCCATTAAAAAATTCCTAAGAATTTCTTCTTTTTTCTTTTTTTATTATTTTCTACTATTTCATTAACTTTGTCTTCTAAGAAACCAGCCAATCTTTCTATTTGAATTACATCTACATCTTCTGGTCTTTCTGATGCCCACTCTACGGCAACAAATCCAATAATGTTATTATTTTTATCTCTAATAGCTACATCATAATAAGAGTATACATCTATAGATTTTTTAAATTCATAAGTGTTTCCCTTATCTTCTTTTATATCCTCTATTGTCTTACATTCCGAATATCCATTGTGTGTAATTTCATATATCAATTTAGGCATAACAGATATCGGAATATTTGTACAATCTGCCATTTTGCTTTTTTGTCCTGCTTTATATACCTCATATGACGGAGACATTCTCAACGCAGATCTATAATTAGAATAATGTTGACCATTGTGAAACTCAAATAATAATATTCTATCTGCATTTAACAATTCCTTATAATAATCCATTTTTTCAATTATTTGTAAATCAAGATCACTTTGTTCCCTAACACCTTTGCTTATATCTTCTTTTTTCAAAGCTGCATTTATATACTTAACACAGAAATAGATAACTAAAATAATCTCTGCCAAAGTAATGCCTATTGTTTTCGCTGTTTCTATAACTGCGTCCATAGTCTTACCCCCTTCTCTTTCTTACTTTTTCCCTCTGTTACTTAGTAGATAGAGTTAGTATAAATTAAGGTTTAATTACCTCTTTCTTCTTACAAGTCTTTTTTGTCCGCTGAAGTCTATAAACTCAGGTTCTATTGTTATTATACCACCTTGTTTATCTGTTGTCAAATCTGCAATCCAAGCCCCTTTTTCATTATTCAAGCCAAGACTTCTCGCATAAGGAGTTTGATCTATTGTAGATGGAACTTGGAAACAATGTACATCTGCATACTTCATATAAAATGAATTATGATAATGGCCCATTAACAATATATCTGGTTTTTCTTCCGTAGGAATTTGTTCTACGTATTTTTGCATCCTATAACTTCTCGCATAACTCTGACCCTTAGAACCATGAAACAATCTCAATCTTGTCTTTCCGTAATCAACATCTGCCACATCTTGTCCTAAATAAATCATATCGGGACGCTCCTTTGCGACTGCTTTTCCTATATCAAAACCGGCATTTCTTACATGAGAATAATCGTGATTTCCTCCAATAAACATTGTCTTAATTCCGGTCTTAGAGGGGTATTTCTCAACGATATATTCAAGTTGCTCTTCTGCTCCGTGTGCCCTTAATTCATAAGTATGATTTGGTCTATTAGGATACGCACCATCGCATAGATCTCCTACGTGAAACACTGTATTTATTTCCTCATCTTCTGCTAAATCATATAAATATCTTAAAATATCTAATCTATCATATTTACTTCCCAAATGCGTATCGCTAATAAACAATAACTTATGCTTCTCACCAGCTGCCATTTTATAAACGTCCCTATCCTTAATAAGTTGTTCCTTTTGATAAACGAAGAAGCCATCTTTATATTCTGCTTGCCATCCATTTTGTTTCAACATTTCTACAAAACCAAACACTTCATATTCTTTTAATCCAGTTTCTAAAAGAATATCTTCCAAAGGTCTTTTCTTTTTTATTAAGTATTTTATTTTGTTCATCATTTCTTTTTCATCCATAATTAAACCTCCATAAAAAAAGGCGCAAAAACACCAGTAGTTTTTACGCTATATCACTTCTCCATTTATCTCATCTAATAGAGATGCTAAAGTAGTTTCCATTTCTTTGATTTCGTTGATTGCTCCGACAAGACTCTCCTTATTACCTGTATATAATTCAGTTAAATCTCCTTGTTGCTCTTTTAACACTCTACCTTGGTTTGCAGATAATCCGTCTTTAGTTGAAGTAGAAGTTAAATTATCAATTATATTAGGAACATAAATTGCCATATTAACACCTCCATTATTTTATTGTTACCCTTTTACCCACAGAATTACTTTCGACTCCAGTGGTATATTTTATTTTTACTCTTATCCAGTAAGTCCCCGTTAATGGTTTTAATTTTTGAAAATATCTACCCAATTGCCAATTTGACCAAGTTTTCCCATCATCATAACTAATTGCATATCTTCTTGGAACAGCATTCGTCTCTGTATCGTCTCTTACTTCTGTAATGAGTACACCAGAATCTGCATGTAATATTGTTATAGCTGGGCGAGGAGAGTAAGGGGTATATGTGACGACTTCGGAAGTAAAAGTTTTTGACCTTCTGCCATATGAATCTGCTACATAGTATTCGGCCTGACGTAAGCTTCGTACCGTAAGTTTATTATTAACAAAACTCCCTTTTCTTTCCCATACGTCCTGTCCTTTAATACGTTCATAAAGCACAGGGTTATTGTAATTTCCTTGAATAGTAATAACCATCTTGCCACTACTTCTAGCTACAACTATACCATCATAATATTCTATAGGATTGTCATTGAAATCAATAAAATCAATAAACTCTATTTTAAACGGTATCTCCTTATCTTCGACAACATTGGTTTCTTCATAAACTCTCTTTGCCGTCTGACCATAGTTGTCTCTTATCATTAAATCATAAGTACCATTTTCCCAAACACGACAATGGTCGTAAGGAGACCAATATTTACCATCAGAAAACGAATACTCAAATTTTACATCTGGATGTTTCTCTGCCATATCAATCTCCCTCCTAACCGCATAGTATAGATTCTAATACGAAATCTAATACTGTAAATTCTTCTTCTGTTTTATTTATACCATTCCAAATCTCATTAATAGCATCTACTAAATTTGATTTTTCTGTAGTTGTTAATGCCGTTAGATCACCAACATCATTCTTTAATAATCTACCACTATTTGCTGCTATTATAGCATCTACTCTATGTGTTGTCAAGTCTGCTATTACAGGAGGAATAGATATATTCCAATCTGCATTTATTGTTATTTTATCTGCAAAAGGAGGATTATCTAACTCATTAAGTAATGATGTTATATATATATTATGCTTTGTTTTGGCTTTCCTTGGTCTGGCAGTATATCCTTCAGAAGTTTCTTTATAAACTCCTTCACTCTTATATGACTGAAATTTCCACGTTATTTGTTTGTTTGCATCTAATCCCAATAATCTACTTTCTTGATATAAACAATCAACATCTCGCCATAATACAACTCTATCTATTTGGTCATAAGAATATTCTTGGCCCAAATCAACTCTTACTGTAGTTCCTGCGCTGTTCTCATTTAAAGTACAATAAGAAGAACCATCATGATTACCATCAGTAATTTTTTCAAGATTACTTCCACTACCTCTTTCCATTGTAACGTTTTTATTAAAAGCAATATTATTACCTAGTTTATCATAAACATCAAGTTCTATAATTTTTCCGTCAGAACCCGTTGTTGTTCCTTTTATATATCCATTTTGCGATATATCTATATATCTTATCTTATTATTTAATGTAACTATTGATTCTTTATCCAATGGAACTTTCTTTATAGACCTATAAATACTAAAACGAACATATTTTGCTGTTTCTTTACTTAAATCTGTTCCTGTACAAGTCATATATAAACGAGTACTGCTACCAGTGTTTATAGATCCGGATTGTCCTGGTGTTACTTTTACAACTTTCTGAATAATATCTGAAACATTCGTTAATATAAGAGTTATACCAGATGAGGTTGTGAATTGCTCGACAGGAAATTCATACGTATAAGTATCATTAGGCATTATCTCGATATATTTTACTTTTGAAACGCCCGCTCCCTCTCCATTAAAAGATATAGGAGAATTGACCGTCTCTGAATAGTTCCCATTCTTCCATTCTGAGCTATATCCATTATAAATGTCACTTTTTCCGAGAGCATATCCTTTATAATGTTTAATTACACCATTAGAATCTATTTTCACAAAAGGAGTACTTGTCAATGTTTCAAAATCTTGTGAAGCCCATTGAGAATAATATACCGTTCCACTCTGTCCTTTAATGCCAACTCTAGTTTTGCAAGTATATTTAGAACCTGGCTCTAAATTATCATATACTTTGGTATAAGGGGGAATTATATTGTTTGCTTGATAATTTTGACTAGTTCCATCTTCTCTCTCAAGAACAGTTTCTATAACATAAAACTGTTCAACATTCGATGGATTATTGAAAGTATAATCTACTTTTGCTATCGTTTCCGTGATTTCAGATATACCTAAAGCACTTATTGTAACAGTAGCAGGATCTGTCTTAAAAGAACCTGTAGCAGTAGAACTTCTTCCCTGAATACCCGTAACAGTCAACTTATAATAATAAGTAGTATTTGCACTCAATCCGCTTATTGTATTTGTTCCAGTAACCGAACTTCCATAACTTGTGGAAGTGCCATACTCCCACTTGTATGAAGATAATGAATCATTAGTATCATAAGAAGCCGAATACTGCATCTCCGTAGAAGTCTGAGCATAAGTCTTCACTCCATGTGAATTAATTGTCGGGTTGTTTCCGGTTGTCTTAAAGCTGCCAGTTTTAGCCGCTGATGTTCTTCCCCAATTATCTGTTACAGTCATACTATAATAATAAGTAGTGTTTGGAGTTAATCCACTTATTGTAGTACTTGTAGAAGTTGACCCATAGCTTGTTGATGTTCCATATCTAATTGAATAACTACTGAAACTAGCATTTGTATCATAAGACACATTTGGATTAAGGATTACAGAAGTTCTTGAAGGAGAAACTGCAATACTGTTTATGACTGGAGCATTCCCTGTGGTAGTAAAATTTCCAGTATAATCACTTGAGCCTCCCGCATTTGTAAGTCTATATCTATAGTAATACGTTGTGTTTGGAGATAGGTTTGTAATTTGAACTCCGGATGATGCTGAGTTACCATAGCTTGTTGATGTTCCATATACAATTGACGAGCTAGTATTAGTATTATGATTACTTATGGGCACATTAGTTGTTTTTTCTAATGGAGTTCCACCAACAGTACTACCATTACTATTGGCAGCTCTTACATAAACATATACCGGAATATAGCTTTGATTGGCTGGACAATTATAAGTTACTGTTCCCTTATTCGCAGAAAAAGTCTTAGGGGATCCACTTCCAGAATTATTCTCTGATATTTCTCCCCAGGTATTACTTCCAGATGCTCCTATCCAACCAGAATGTCGCATCGAATTCGTTGTATATCCGTCATTGTATCTTACTGCAAACATAGTAGCATTTCCAGAAAAAGTATAACTATATCCAGAAGGCTTATATGATATTCCTGTTCCAGAGACAAAAGTTACAGCTCCGGCCGTTCCCCAATCACTAACATTTCCAGTTATTGTGGCCGTTGTTCTTCCTACTCCACTATGAGAAACAGAACCAGTTGGTTTAGAGTAATTTCTTGTACAACTATTATACGCTATACAAACTCTATATCTTCCATATGTACTTCCGTTGGAATATCCATCTATTGTTCCAACTTCAATAACGTTGGCCATATTTCTTCACCCCCTGTTCTAACTATTCGTATCTATCCAAATTATGTATCCATTTTCTGGAATCTCAGGTTGTTGAGTTCCAACAACTAAATTAGTTGTATTCCAAGCAGTTGTCTTGTCTTGTTTTTTTGTAAATTCATTCTGAAGATCTTGTTGGTCTGCAATATCTCCACTTATTTGTCCCCATTTGTTATTTTTTGTAAATGTCTCATCAACATACTTTTTAGTAGCTGGATGATAATCACTTGTAGGAGTATACATAAGTGTATTATCTCTTGTTAATACTTGATTTTTTGTTGGTCTATCGTTTATTAACATCATTAGGTCTTCTTGGTCTTCTATATTGTTATATATATTACCCCATGAAGCTCCACCAGCAATCATATCAACATATTTTTTAGTTGCAGGATGATAATCTTTGGTTGGCTCATAGGCATTAATATTATCTAACTCTAATACGTTATCTTTATCGGCCTTCTTATTAATATTTACATTTGCATTATCTAAGCCTGTTTTTAACTCATTTATTGCACCTGTAATATTAGTTGTATCAGTTGTTGTTAAATCACTTAATGTGCCGATATCATCTCTCACTTCATTTATAGCATTTACAAAATTATCTTTTTTTGTTGTATGTAAATTTGATAATATTCCGTGTTCTGCATCTAATTCATTAATTGCATCCACAGTGTTATCTTTTTTTGTTGTTGTTAACAATGTAATATTTCCCAAATGAGCTGAACGAGCATAGTAATCTGATGTTTGATTGTTTAACTTAGTTGCGTTAGCAGCATGTAAAACAGTCATATTTCCATCTGTTATAGAAATGTCACCACTAGCATTTCCACGAACTGTTCCTAATATTCCATTTTGTGCTGGATAAATATTAGGTTGTTCTAAATCTTGCCAGTTGCTTCCATTCCAAATCCATTCGTGTTGTTCTTTGTCAACTAACTGCCAACCAGCTTGAACTGTTGTTCCGCCCATTATTTCTAATGCTCTAGCTGTTAGCTTTTCAGGAGTTACATCTTTGGTATTTAAGTCAATTTTACCAATTAAAATTGTTGCCCCTCTTAATGTATCTGTAATTGACTTCAATTCATTTATTGCACTAACTGCGTCAGTTTTATTATTGGTTGTTAAATTTCCAACATTACCAATATCTTTATCGACTTCATTAATGGCTTTTACTACTGTTTCTTTGTTTGTAGTAGTCAATGTATTAAGAGGACCAATCTCTTTATCTAATTCATTAATAGCATTTACAGTATTATCTTTTGCAGTAGTTGTCAATGTACTTACATTACCAATATCTTTGTCTAATTCATTTATAGCAGATACTAAATTAGTTTTACTAGTAGTTGTTAAATCAACCAATTCTCCAGCACGACTATCTAATTCATTAATTGCCGCAACAGCAGTTTCTTTTGTAGTAGTCTCAAGCTTACTAATATCACCAAGCCCATTAATCGCATTAATAACACTTGATTTATCTGCTGTTTTTAATTCTGGAAGTTTGCCCACTCTTTTATCTAATTCATTTATACCTGCTACAGCAGTACTTTTATCATCTGTTGTTAATTCCTCTATAGTCCCCAAATCATCATGAACTTCATTTAAAGCATTAACCATATTGTCTTTTGCTTCAGTATGCAACTTAGATAAGTCTCCCATCTCACTGTCTAACTCATTAATTGCATAGGTTACGATTTTATTTGTAGTTGTTAATTCCTCTACAGGTCCAACATTTGTATCTACCTCATTAATTGCTCCAACGATAGTACTTTTTTCAGCGGTAGTAAGATTCTCTAAATCTCCCATCTCTCTGTCAAGCTCATTAATCGCTGCAACCGCAGTGCTCTTATCTTTTGTTGTTAATTCTTCTATAGTGCCTAGATCATCGTGAATTTCATTAATTGCATTAACAATTCTGCTCTTATCTTCCGTGTGTAAATTTTCTAGCTTACCAATTAAGTTGTTTTCTAATATTGAAGTAACATTCATTATTGGTATCCATTTTGGTATCTTTCTCCAATGACCTTCTTCAGCATAATCTTCTTTTACATAAATAGCCCAGTCACTGTCTTCATAAGTATCTCCAGTTGTTGTAGAAGTATATTTCCAATTGTTATCTCTTCCATCTGCCCTGCAGATGTACTTGGCATTTAATAATACTCCTGAAGTTGGATCTCCATCCACAACATAAGGTATATCTGGTAAATCACCATCATTGATTCCAAAATATCTTTCTTCAGTCGATGCTGTAACTAAATCATTCCTTTTGTTGTATTCGTACACAACGCCATTTTCACTAACAGCACACCAGAATCCTTGAGTTAGTCGATCAGAAGGAATATTATTTCTGTCTGCGATAGTTTCTACTTGAGAATACTCTTTATCAAAAATAACTCCTTCTACGGCTAATTGTAAATCTTCCGCCATTCTATTAAAATTATAATTAAGGTCGGTAGAATTGATTATTCCACCAATTTCTCTTAATTTTTGAGTTATTGCCATAATTCTACCTCCTATAAGTACCTTGGCACTATTTGCCATTCTACGTTTATTGATTGTCCTTCTGGAATATTTAGTTCGCAAGATAATTTGTCCAATTTCGTTATAATGACAGTAGCATTAGGATTAGAATATAATCCGACACTTTTATCAAGTATAAAGCGATTTGTTATTTTATCTATTCCTATAATTCTTCCACCTGCGCCATCTTTTGAGTTTACATTCATTTCATCTTTGAACATGACTGTCTTTCCAATATCATCTGTTCTTACTTGTCTAACTTTTTCATCGAAACTTACCATCGTATTAGTTCCATCATTCGATATAGATGCATTCTCCTGTCTTTCAACATAATTCCTTGGTTGCAAATACATTAAATCGCCCTCAACTTTATCTGAGCAATCTACTCCGTTTAGAGTATATATATTTTCGCCCCAATCAAGAATCATTTTACTATCAGTTGTCAATCCATTTAAAGTAATAACACTAACATCTCCAGCAGTTTCATTGCGCAATATCATTGCCCCAGAATCTATCGCAGTATCAGTACTTATAATAGCTCTTATTTTTGAATTATATGTTCCTGGATTATATATCTGAACTTCATTTTCTCCACTTGCCATTGTTACTGACATCGGTAAACTTTCTTCTCTATATAATAATCCCTCATCATAATAGTAGTCTTGCGTACCATCAAAGATGTCTCTGTACTCATAATATTTTAAATCATCTTGGTAGTATAACATTCCATAACCACAAGTTTGTCCAACTGTCGTGAAAGTTATACTGAAATTTCCTGTATAACTAACTCCGCCTGTATCTGGATGCGTTAAAGGAATATTTCCTAAATTATCTACAGAACTTACTTTTACCCAATAATATCTATAAGGTTCCTCTGGTCTTATTAATTTCCCAATCTTTTTTGGTCTTATCCAAGATTTCAATTGATCAAATTCAAAAGCTGACAAATTATCAATAAAACAATTATAAGTAAAACTTTTTTGAGATAATCTGGTATTAAAGTAATATTTACCATCATACCCATCGACTTCTAAACTATTATCACTAAATTCAGGAAGGATAGGGGTGTCATAAGTGCTTCCGTCTGAGACACTCGCTACTCCTATCTGACTTGAATCTATTCCATCAAAGACGAAGGTAAGATATATTTCTCCCTTGTCTATGACATCCATTATATTTGCTCTTCC
>ENA-OPDF01000158-OPDF01000158.1-human-gut-metagenome-genome-assembly--contig:-NODE-158-length-48608-cov-5.315449_pt1 | contig 48608 bp, 46 predicted proteins | sample MGYA00241575_ERZ501501 | MGnify/ENA primary metagenome ERZ501501 (study PRJEB25962, sample SAMEA1972229) | human gut metagenome | biome: human gut; feature: human-associated habitat; material: faeces... | reverse complement strand
GCAGCGCACCCACAGCATTGACCGCATCACGCCTCACTGCGTGGTGGGTCAGTGCAGTGTGGAAACGCTGGGCAACATCTTTTTGCCGACCTCACGGCAGGCAAGCAGCAACTATGGCATTGGCGTGGACGGTCGTGTCGGTATGTATGTAGAGGAGAAGAACCGCTCCTGGTGTTCCTCTTCCGCAGCCAACGACCAGAGAGCAGTCACCATTGAGTGCGCCAGCGACAATACTGAGCCGAATGTGTTCAAGGATGTGGTGTACCAGCGGCTCATCGAGCTTTGCACCGACATCTGCAAGCGCAACGGCAAGACGAAGCTGCTCTGGCTCGGCGATAAGACCAAGACGCTGAACTATACGCCGAAATCCGACGAGATGGTGCTGACCGTCCATCGGTGGTTTGCCAACAAGAGCTGCCCCGGTAACTGGATGTATGCCCGCATGGGTGAGCTGGCATCCAAGGTCACGGCGACTCTCGGCGGTGATGTGAAGCCTGCAAAGCCCGTCAAGCCCTCTGCGACAATCAAAGTCGGTGACCTTGTGACTATCACGGGCAGCACCTATTACAACGGCAAGAGCATCCCCAAGTGGGTGAAAGGGAAAAACTGGTACGTTCTCCAGACTGACGGCGCGAGAGTCGTCATCGATAAGAGCGAGGACGGTAAAAACGCCATCTGCAGCCCCGTCAACGCCGCCGACCTTCAGCTTGTGAACGCGAAACCCGGAAAAACAGTAGACGAGCTTGCACGTGAAGTTATTCGCGGTCTGTGGGGCAACGGCACCGAGAGGAAAAACCGTCTTACCGAAGCCGGGTACGACTACAGAGCTGTTCAGCGCCGCGTGAACGAACTGCTCAGATAACCGCATATACACATTGACCCGTCGAGGATTTTTTAAGTCCCCGGCGGGTCTTTTTTATTTTCTCAATTTTTTCGTCCGACCGTCAGTTTTGACCTTCTCCCAAGGCTACCAGGTAGAGGACGGCAGAAAAAAGTCCTCGGAAAGGGGCAAAGCCATGAGACACAAACTCAAAGTCAGTGTTTCAAAAGAACCGAAGACGGGCGGTATTGCTGCCGTCCGTAAAGTCTCCGTCCGTGAGCGTCTTCTGCGCCTGCTTCTCGGCGAGATGCGCAGAGTGGTAGTTCTCATTCCCGGAGACAAGGTCGATGAGATCGCCATCAGCGAGGAGGTGAAAACAGATGAGCGAACAGAAAACGAAGGCTGAAGTCGCACAGTTGCTTCTGAAAACGGCGGACAGCCTGTCCGGTCTTGCGGACAGCGTGAGGGCGTTATGCGCGTCCCTTGCTGACAGTCCGCAGGCGGAAGCGAAGGAAGCGCCCGCGAAGGAAAAGCAGACGATCCCGCTTGAAAAGGTCAGAGGCATTCTCGCCGAAAAGAGCCGCAACGGATACACGGCGCAGGTCAGAGCGATCATTCAGAGCTTCGGAGCGGAGCGATTGAGTGAGATCGATCCTTCGCAGTACGAAGCGGTGCTGAAGAAAGCGGAGGTGCTGGGCAATGGCTGAACACGCTGTCCTGTCCGCGTCCGGCTCTCACAGGTGGCTCAACTGCACACCGTCGGCGAGGCTGGAGCTTGAGTTCGAGAACACAGGCTCAGAAGCCGCCAGAGAAGGCACCGCGGCGCACGCTCTGTGTGAACACAAGCTGAAGCGCGCTCTCCATATGCGGAGCCGCCGCCCTGCATCGGACTACGATTCCGATGAGATGGAGGAATGCACCGATGCCTATGTCGATTTCGTCATGGAGCAGTACGAGACGGCGAAGCAGGTCTGTGAAGACCCGGTCATCCTCATCGAGCAGAGACTGGACTTCTCCTGCTACGTGCCGGACGGCTTCGGCACTGGGGACTGTCTGATCATCTCCGACGACAGGCTTCACATCATCGACTTCAAGTACGGTATGGGAGTCCTCGTTGAGGCGGAGGACAATCCGCAGATGAAGCTGTACGCGCTCGGCGCTCTGGCGGTGTACGACGCTCTCTACGATATCCGCGAGGTGTCGATGACCATCTTCCAGCCGCGCCGCGAGAACGTCAGCACCTGGACGATCCCGGTTGAAGACCTCAAAGCCTGGGCGGAAAACGAGCTGAAGCCGAGAGCGAAGATGGCCTATGACGGTGAGGGCGAGTATCTCCCCGGCGAGTGGTGTACGTTCTGTCGCGCCGCCGTCCGCTGCCGTGCGAGAGCCGAAGAAAAGCTGAAGCTGGCGCAGACCGAGTTCCGGATGCCGCCTCTGCTCACAGACGCGGAGATCGAGGACATCCTCGCCGTGCTGCCGGATCTGACCAAATGGGCGAACGAGATCACCGCCTACGCTCTTGACACCGCGCTGAACCACGGCAAGGAGTGGAACGGCTTCAAGGTGGTCCAAGGACGCTCCGTCCGCAAGTACCGTGATGAGGCAGCCGTCGCGGAAGCGGCAAAAGAAGCGGGTTATAAGGATATCTACCGTCAGTCCCTTATCCCGCTGACCGAAATGCAGAGACTGATGGGCAAAGACAGGTTTGAGGAAATTCTCGGCGGCCTCATCACCAAAGCGCCGGGCAGGCCGACTCTCGTTCCGAAATCGGACAGGCGTCCGGCCATGAACGTTTCAAACGCCATTAACGAATTTTACGAAATCAAGGAGGATATTTAAAATGGCTAACAATTCAAGCAGAACCAAGGTTATCACCGGCACAGGCACCCGCCTCTCTTACTTCCACGGCTGGGAGCCCGTATCCATCAACGGCGGCGCGGAGAAATACTCCGTATCCGTCCTCATCCCCAAGTCCGACACCGAGACCGTCAGCGCCATCAATGCGGCAATCGACGCCGCCATCGAGGAAGGCGTGGCGAAGTTCGGCGGCAAGAAACCCAACAAGGCAGCCATCAAGCTGCCTCTGCGCGACGGCGACGTCGAACGCGATGATGAAGCGTACAAGGGACACTGGTTCATCAACGCCAATTCCACCACGGCTCCGCAGATCGTGGACAGACAGGTCAAGCCCATCCTCGACAGGAGCGAAGTCTACTCCGGGTGCTACGCCCGCGTCTCGCTGAACTTCTTCGCTTTTAACTCCAACGGCAACAAGGGCATCGCCTGCGGTCTGGGCAACATTCAGAAGGTCAGAGACGGTGAGCCTCTCGGCGGCAAGTCCACGGCGGCTGACGATTTCGCCACCCTCGCCGACGACGATTTCCTGGCGTAAGGAGGTGCGGACATGGAAGGTTCAACCGTAAGCGCAGTCACCGAACTGCTCGTCAACATCCTCATCGGCACTTTCTCCCTGGCGACCCTCACATGGGTGTTCGTCGGAATCCAGACGTTCATCAACGATCGCAGAAACGAAAAGCGTCAGGCTGAACGCGAAAAGCGCGATGCCGAATACCATGCGGAACGCATGAAGGAATTCACGAAGTAAGGCTTCCGGGGCGGCATGGAGTTTCTCCCTCTGCCGCCTCATTTTCATTATGGAGGATCGGTATGAGAAATCTTGAAATCGACATTGAGACGTATTCATCGGTCAGCCTTCAGAAGTGCGGCGTGTACAAATACGCGGAAAGCCCGGACTTTGAGATCCTTTTGTTCGGATACAGCGCGGACGGCGGTGAGGTGCGCGTCATAGACCTCGCTTCCGGGGAGACTCTGCCGGCGGACGTCCTGTCGGCGCTGACCGACGATTCCGTGACCAAGTGGGCGTTCAACGCTCAGTTCGAGCGCGTCTGCCTTTCACGGTATCTGTCAGACCTCGGCGTCAGCCTTGATCCTTTTCACGACCGTCATCCGCTTTCCACGGAATGCGCCCGTTTCCTGAACCCGGAGGCGTGGCGCTGCTCGATGGTGTGGTCGGCGTATATGGGTCTGCCGCTGTCCCTAGAAGGGGTCGGCGCTGTACTGGGGCTTGAGAAGCAGAAGCTGACAGAGGGACGGGATCTGATACGTTATTTCTCCACGCCGTGCGCTCCCACGAAGGCAAACGGCGGACGGACAAGAAACCTGCCGGAGCATGACCCGGAAAAGTGGGACAGATACAAGGCCTACAACCTCCGTGATGTGGAGACCGAAATGCAGATACAGGCGAAGCTGTCGAAGTTCCCCGTTCCGGATGCGGTGTGGGATGAATACCATCTTGACCAGGAGATCAACGACCGCGGCATCCGCGTGGATATGCCGTTCGTAAAACAGTGCATTGACCTTGACGCAGAAACAAGGGACAGCCTTACTACCTCGATGCGGGAACTGACCGAACTCGACAACCCCAACTCCGTGGCGCAGATGAAGACCTGGCTGTCGGACAACGGCGTGGAGACCGACACACTCGGCAAAAAGGCTGTGGCGGCGCTGATTGGCGAAACGGACGGCAATGTCTCTGAGGCGCTCCTGCTCCGTCAGCAGCTTGCCAAATCGTCCGTCAAAAAGTATCAGGCAATGGAGAACGCGGCCTGCGCCGACGGCAGATGCAGAGGGATGTTCCAGTTCTACGGCGCGAACAGGACCGGGCGCTTCGCCGGCAGGCTCGTTCAGCTGCAGAATCTTCCGCAGAATCATATGCCGGACCTTGACGCGGCGAGGGCGCTTGTGCGGAGCGGTGACACAGACGCACTGTCTATGCTTTATGATGATATCCCGGACACGCTTTCACAGCTGATACGCACGGCCTTTATTCCGAAGGACGGCTGCAGATTCTATGTGGCGGACTTCTCGGCCATCGAGGCGAGGGTCATTGCCTGGTATGCCGGCGAAGCGTGGCGTACGGAGGTCTTCCGCAGCGGAGGCGACATCTACTGCGCGTCGGCTTCCCAGATGTTCAAAGTCCCCGTGGAAAAGCATGGTGTGAACGGACACCTGCGCCAGAAAGGCAAGATAGCTGAACTGGCGCTCGGCTACGGCGGATCGGTCGGCGCTCTCAAAGCAATGGGCGCTCTTGAGATGGGCCTTGCAGAGGAGGAGCTTCAGCCCCTTGTGAACGTATGGCGTCAGTCCAATCCGAACATCGTCCGTTTCTGGTGGGACGTCGATTCCGCCGTGAAAAAGGTCGTGAAGGAACGGAAGCCGCAGAACGTAGGCGGCGTTAAGATGTTCTACCAGAGCGGAATGCTGTTTATAACGCTTCCGTCCTGCAGAAACCTTGTCTACGTCAAGCCCCGTATCGGAGAGAACCGCTTCGGCGGCGAGTCCGTCACCTATGAAGGAGTCGGCGGCACGAAGAAATGGGAACGCATCGAATCATACGGTCCCAAGTTCGTGGAGAACATCGTGCAGGCGACCGCCAGAGACATTCTGATGTACGCGATGAAGACTCTGCGGTGCTGTGAGATCGTCGCCCACGTCCACGATGAGATCATCATCGAAGCCGACCCGCGTATGAGCCTTGATGTCCTCTGTGAGCAGATGGGACGCGTTCCGCCCTGGGCGGAGGGGCTTCTGCTCCGCGCCGACGGGTATGTCTGCGATTTTTATAAAAAAGACTGATATTTTCCATCAAACCGTCAGTTTTCACCTCCTGCCAAGGCTACCCGGTAGGAGGCGTTTTTTTATGAACGTAACAGAGATACAGGGCGTGTTCCATCCGGAACAGAAAGTCGAACGCACCGACGACGATATGCGCCGTGAATTCTACTACATCGCTGCCGGTCAGATCACTCAGAAACTGCTCGACAAAGGGCTTATCACCCCCGGCGAATTCGACAAGATCATGGCGAAAAACCGCGAAAAATTCTCGCCGGCAATCGCAAAGATTATGCCCTGAATGACTTGCTATTCCGGGCTTTCAGAGTGATATATACTATACCCCTTTAAGGACAGGAGGCGAGACAATGAAACGGATAACAAAGATCGACGCGGCGGCGAAGGAAACGAAAAAGCTGCGCGTGGCGGCCTATGCCAGGGTCTCCACGGACTCCGCCGACCAGCTCGTCAGTCTTGACGCACAGAAGGAGCATTACGAACAGGTCATCAAAAACTGCCCCAACTGGGAGTTCGCCGGACTCTATTACGACGAAGGGGTCTCCGGCACAAAGATGGCCAAGCGCGACGGCCTGCTCCGTATGCTTGCCGACTGCGAACGAGGTCTTATCGACTACATCCTTGTAAAGTCCATCAGCCGCTTCTCCCGCAACACGGTGGAGAGCGTGGAGACCGTCCGCAGGCTCAGCGCGATGGGAATTTACATTTTCTTCGAGAAGGAAAACATCGATACGGGCAAGATGGAGGGCGAACTGATGCTTTCCATCATGTCGAGCCTTGCGGAAGACGAATCCCGCTCCCTTTCGGAAAACAACAAATGGAGCATCCAGAAGCGTTTTCAGAACGGCACCTATGTGATAGGTACGCCCGCCTACGGCTACAAAAACGTGGATGGGAAAATGGTGATCGATGAGGAAAAAGCTGCGATCGTGAGGCGTATGTTCGCCTCGGTCATGGAAGGCAAGTCCGGCGCGAAAATCGCAAATGAGCTGCAGGCGGAAGGAATACCGACGGCGCGGGGCGGAAAATGGCAGAGTTCGGTCATCATCGGTATGATACGCAATGAGACCTACATCGGCGTCGCCGTATTTCAGAAGACCTACAAAGACGATCAGTTCAATTCCCGTGTGAACTACGGCGAGAAAGGCATGTACCGCATTGAGGGGCATCACGAGCCTATCGTCAGCGAGGAGGTCTTCCGGGCGGCAAACTTCGCAGTCGACAACAACGCCAGGGAGAAAGGCATCACCAAGAGCCGCAAGTACACGAAACGGTACGCCTTATCCGGTAAGGTGTTCTGCGGTGAGTGCGGCGGCAAATGCAAGCGCAAAAAGATATACGGCGAGGTCTGGTACGGCTGCGACACGCACGTCAAGGATAAAAAGAAATGCAGGCAGCTCCCGGTCCGGGCGGATATGGTCGAAGCCGCGTTCGTGAATATGATGAACAAGCTGATCTATGGACGCGATGCCGTGCTTCTTCCCATGTCCGGCAGACTGCTCGGCGGCGGGGACAAAGAAGTCCTTGGCCGCCTTGAGTCGCTGAACACCGAACTTGCGATGGTAGCTGAACGCAGACAGGCGGCAGATAAATTCTTCGCCAAAGGTCTGCTCGACACCGCCGTGTACAGAGAGGAACTCGATGCCCTGGCACAGAAGGAAAAGGAAATCAATGTCGCCCGCGCCTGCATCGAGGGAGCCCCGGATCTGGATTTTGACCGTCAGCTGGCTTTGAACGAACTGCTGAAGTACACGGCAAAGGCGGAACAGCTGACTGCGTTTTCCGACGAGGTCTTCACGAAGTACGTTGACCGCGTCATCATTTTCAGCAGAAAGGAAGTCGGATTCGTTATGAAGTGCGGTCCCGTCTTCCGGGAAAGGATATGAGGCTATGGAACACACACCGTTCGGATATGTGATTGTTGACGGCAGACCGAAGGTACATGAAACGGAAGCGGCCAGGCTGACCACTCTTTACTCTTCGTATCTGCTCGGACTGTCCCGTGAGAGTGCCGCCGAGGTGGCGGGCATAAAGGCAAATCACACCGAGGTCAAACGCATGCTTCAGAACGTGCATTATCTTGGAGATGACGTTTATCCGCGGATCATCGAGGATGATATTTTCAATGCCGTGCAGGCGGAACGGCAGCGGCGGGAAAAGGCGCTCGGCAGGGACAATATTCCGCCAAAGGAAAAGCCGACCCCCGTCATTTACACGGAGTTCCGTATGAAGAAACAGACACAGAAATTTACCGACCCTATCGCGCAGGCTGAGTACGCATACGGTCGGATAGAAGGCAAGGTGAACGAATAATGGCAATGGCTCAGAATATCACATTCATTCCGGCGGTAAAAACTGTGGGAACGCAGAAGCCGGCGGAGAAAAAACAGAAGGTGCGCGTCGCAGCCTACTGCCGCGTTTCCACGGAGTTTGAGGAACAGGAATCCAGCTACGAAACGCAGGTAGCGCACTACACCTCCTACATCAACGGAAACCCGGAATGGGAAATGGTCGAAGTCTACGCGGACAACGGCATCTCCGGCACCCGAACGGCGAAGCGCGAGGCTTTCAACCGCATGATAAAGGACTGCGAGGCCGGTCGAATCGACATGATCATCACCAAGTCGATCAGCCGCTTCTCCCGCAACACAGTCGACTGCCTCAAATATACGCGGAAGCTGAAAGAAATGAATATAGCCGTATTCTTTGAGAAGGAGAACATCAATACGCTCGACGCCAAGGGCGAGGTGCTTATGACGATCATGGCGGCGCTGGCGCAGCAGGAGTCCGAATCCCTGTCGGCGAACGTCCGGCTCGGCATCCAGTTCCGCAATCAGCAGGGCAAGGTCCAGGTCAACCACAACTGGTTTCTCGGCTATACGAAGGACGAAAGCGGAAAGCTGGTCATCGTGCCGGAGGAAGCCGAGGTAGTCAGACGCATTTACCGCGAATATCTGGAAGGGGCAAGTTTTGTAAAGATACGGCGCGGGCTTGAAGCTGACGGCATTCTCAACGGTGCGAAACACGCCCGCTGGCATGAGACAAACATCAAGCAGATACTCACCAATGAAAAATACATCGGTGACGCTCTCCTTCAGAAGACCTATACTGTCAGCGTCCTTGACAAAAAGCGCAGCCGGAACGATGGCGTGATGCCGAAATACTATGTGGAAGGCTGCCACGAAGCCATCATCGACAGGGAGACCTTCCTTCTGGTGCAGGAGGAGATCGCAAGGCGGTCATCCCTTTACAAGGGCGGCAAGAAGCGCGTCTACAGTTCAAAATACGCTCTTACCGGAAACGTAATCTGCGCTCACTGCGGCAACATCTACAGGCGGGTCGTATGGTCCGTCGGAAACGAGAAGCCCGTGGTATGGCGGTGCGTCAGCAGGCTTACGACGGGACAGGAGTGTTCCGCGAGGACAGTGCCGGAGGAAGACCTGCACGCCGCGATTGCGTCCGCCGCGAACATGGCCTACTCCAATAGGGACGATATCATCCCGGTTCTGAAGGAGAACATAGAGAACGTTGTCGGTTGCGACGTCGATGACGAGATCGAGGTCATCGACGGCATGATCCGCAAGAGCCAGATGGACCTTCTCGACGCCGGCAGGGACGAAGCCCTCGTCCAGGAGATTGGCGAAAGGATAGTATCCCTCCGCGAAAGGCGGCAGAACGTTCTGACGCAGGCGGCGCTCCGCAAGGACGAAATCGACAGGATCAAAGCCATGATTGGCTTCATTGAGGAACAGACCGGCGAGGCGGAATACAGCGAGATACTCGTCCGAAGAATGGTCGAGAAGGTCACGATCCACGATGACAGGATCACGGTCGAGTTCAAATCCGGCCTTGCGATAGACGTGGATGCGTAGCAGCACAGAAGCAATAAGGCGCTCGGAATTTTCCGGGTGCCTTTTTCTGCGTGTTGTGTTGAAAAATTCATAAACTTGTGGTATAATGAATTATCTTGTCAGTGCAATTGTGTTTCACCAAAAGCGAGGTGCATTATGGTAAAGAATGATTTTGATATAGACGTTAAGGTCAAATGTCTGGAGGAGCGCGTCACCCAGGCACAGCTTGCGGAGATGGTGGGGACTTCGGCCCCGTACATCAGCAGGCTGATAAATAAGAAGGACGGCATCGTGAACAAGGTGTTCGTGGAGATGCTTGAAAAGCTGGGTTACGATATCCAGATCACGTACATGAAGAGAGATGTTTAGTCTTCAGTTTAATCTTACTGTAACGGAGGTTTATTGTATATGATTTCGGAAGAACTGAAAAGTATAGTTGATGTAATAAGTAACCAGGGGAAAATGCTGTTTTTCGATGGAGTTACCGAAGAACAAATTAACCAGTTTGAAGCTGAAAACAATGTCAAGCTCCCAACGCAATACAGAGCGTGGTTAATGCTTTCAGATGGCGGCGAGTGTTTTTTGCCCGCCGGTGTTCAGTTTTATGGAATTGAACACAAGCCGATTATTGATATTAATAGCGTTGACAGACCTGATGACAAGTATATAGTAATCGGCGCATTGGCGACAGGCGATCCTATTCTCTGCGAGAGGGATGGAGAAAAAATCTCCATTTATAATCTTGAAGGCGGACGGATCGAAGAAGATGAAGTTTATGAAGATTTTTATTCATTCCTGAAGAATCTTTATGACTTGCTCGGGATAGGAGAGTGATCCTATGTCGAGAAGAACAGCTGATGCGAGTAAAGCAATCAGACTTGCTTGGGAAAAGGAACAGCAGCGTGTATTAGAGGGTGAAGGTACACGAGATTGGACCGAAAAACAGCAGCAGGATATTATCGACCGGGGTAAAGCCTACGATGAAGATGGAAAAGCCTTTGAAGGACAGCATATGAAAAGTGCGGCGGAGTATCCTGAATTTCAAGGTGAACCTGATAATATACAATTCCTTACTCATCAAGAGCATTTTGAGGCTCACCGTGGGAATTGGCAGAATCCTACAAATTGGTATTATGACCCTATAAACAGACAGTTCCATGATTTTGGTGATGGAAAATATATTCCATGCGAGGTAATTAAACTAAGCGCACCAATCTGTACAGAAGGTTCAGCGGTGTTGAATGAAAACAATTCCACCCCTGAGAAAAAACCTGTTAAGAGTGAGCCCGAAATCGCGGATGAGATAAAACCCGAAACTATTAACGCAGAGAAAAAAACCATTGCTGCGAAAAGTGATAGTCCGAGAGTTGATTCAGCCCCAATTACAAATCAATCCGAATCGTTTATTATCCGTGGATTTCACAAGGTAACAGATGGGTGGAAAAACTTTAGAACCAATCACCCTATATTGTCTTCAATTATGGTTGAGGGAACGAAAATTGCTGCTGGAGCAGCTTTATCTTATGGGGCTTCAAGAGTTACAGGTGGTTCACATAGCAGCTCTCATAACACCGGTTCAAGTATTAGTGGGTCCTCCGTAAACTCTGCTGGAACGAGTAAAGCTGCAGAAACAATTGCTTCTGCTATTTCGGACAGCTTGGAACACGGTACACATGCTTCGCCTATTGAACATACCGTTTCTGGATATACGCGTCATTGGAATGGTAAAGAAATCCATGTTGCTCCATATACGCGTGGAGGTAAAAAGTAACGGAAGCGGATTTGAATTGGAATGAGGTATTGACATGCTTTTATTCTCTACTGTTTTATCGATTAATGATACAATGAGCAAAGACGATTTTATTCGCCTTGCCATCGAATGGAATCAAGGAAGTCCTCATAAAGAAAACGTTATTCCCGGGCTGGTTTGGAACGGGGAAAGAAACATTCGATATGGAGACGATTCTTTGTGGCTTGCCATAGAAGAATACCGGAATCAGAATACCATTGCCATACGCTATGAAAAAACCGAAACTGACGGTGTGGTTTGGGATACTGACTATGTCATGAACTTTAACGACATGAAAATGTCCGTTCGCCTGGATAGAAGTTATCTTGAATCTGCACTGACCGTCGAATCCGGCTTCTCAACACCTCACTTTATTTCACTCCTGGTAGAAAAGGGCTACATAAAGGACGATAATAATCTCCCCGTGTCCAATCGACCCGTTATTATCGATAAGGACAATTTGGACATCCTTGTTGATGTCATTAATGGGGTCAGCCATTATCGTTTGCCGGTTGTCTATATTTCTAAAACATTCTTCGGAGAGGATCCGGTGAATGTGAAATGGATTGCCAGCCGGCTCAAAGGGGTTGCCCATGTACTTGTCCAAAAGGAAGGCTGGCTAAACAGTCGGTTAAGACGCGATTGTGACGATAAGAATGAATACTATGGCGCAATCGGCATCTACTACCCTAACCAAGCAGTAGGACACAAGAGATTTCTTTATCGTGCCTATGAAGGCAGTGATGATATTTTAATGGAGAGGGTTATACGAAGCGTAATACAGTATAGCAACTCTCAAATGGTGGATACGCTTTACACATGGTCTGGAGTTAATAACGCACTATTACGCGACAGGTATAGCAGCCAGAAAGAGGAACGGCTTGCAGCAGAACTTGAAAAGGCCAAAGCACTCAATGATGCTGACGAATTGATTGCGTATTTTGATGATGATATAAAGAAGCTTCAACAACAGGTTGAGCAATTAACAAAAGCAAATGATGCATTATCTTATGAGAATCAGGGTCTAAAAGCCAAACTCGACTCGACAGAAGATGTTGCTATTATTTACCTCGGCGTTGAGGACGAATTCTTCCCAGGGGAAATAAAAGAGATGATATTAGAGGCGGTTGCTGAAAAGTTAAAAAACACAGCCGCCAAAACAAGAAGATATGATGTTTTGGCAGATATTATCCAAAGGAATGGATTTGAAGGTGCGTCTGAAAAAAGAGCGAACACAATAAAAATTCTCCTTAGAGACTATAGGACGATGAGCGGAACTTTGCGGCAGGCGCTAATGGATTTGGGATTTACCATTACCGAAGACGGTAAACACTATCGGCTTACTTACTATGGAGATGGTAGATACAAAACTACGGTTTCTAAAACAGCAAGCGACCACCGAGAGGGAAAAAACATTGCATCGACCATCATAAAAAACATGTTTTAAAGTCACGAAATCTGATGAAGCAGTATAATCGATCCGGGTGTCCTGACTCAACTGGTCAACAGCATATTCCTTACGTCGAGGGTCGTGTGGACAGCGTAGATAACGGCATTTTTATTCACGCTATTGTCCCGAGGCATGTGGAGACGGTAGTTCTTTTGTCCCAACTGAAACAAAAGCCGGATGATTATATTAATGTCACGATTGAACTTGATGATGTGGATATAACATCTGCAGAGACTAAGGCAACATATGATGAGATAAAGAAGTATGTGGCGGAACATAATGCCGGCATGGAGGTTTCCAATCTGTATATCTCACAGGTAAAGAGAAAATGCGGAATTGAGGTTGGAAAGAATTATAATTTATCTAAAAATGAAGATAGCAGGCAGCCACAGTGTCCAGAAGATAAAGAGAGCGCAATTGTGGAGGCATTGAAGCATTTTAAGATGATTCAGCAGAAATAAAAGGAGTTTGTTCAACTTGAATTTGTGGAGAATACTGACTTATGAAAATACATATTATTGGTTGCAGTGGTTCTGGAAAAACCTATTTAGCAAATGCACTTTCAAAAAAGTATAATATTTCCCATTTCGACTTAGATGATATTCAATGGGATAATAACGCCAAAGAATATGGCAAAAAGAGAACGCTTGATGAACGAAAAGCGTTATTACATGAAATATTATATAATAATGATGAGTGGATAGTTGAGGGGGTATATTATGCCTGGGTACAGCAAAGTTTTGATGAAGCTGATAAAATATATGTTTTAGATATGCCTGGTTATTTATATAAAAGTAGAATTATTATGCGCTCTATAAAAAGAAAATTGGGGATACAAAAAGGAAAAAGAGAAACTTTGAAATCGGTCTATAACCTTTTGAAATGGACTGAAACTTTTCAGGATAAAAATCTGAAAGAAATAAGAAGCATTTTAGATAGATATGATGATAAAGTTATATGGCTATCAAGAAAAAAAGATGTAGAGAAAATAATAAAGGCGGAATGATAACTTCCTGTTTGTATGTATGGTAAATCTAAACTGTATTTTAGCAATATTTCCTTAGTGGGGGCAGAAAGTGCCCCCACTTTCACTATTTGGGGGCGAAAAGCGCCCCCAGAATTCAAAAATGGCTCCATTTTACGCCCCCGTTTTTTGAAATCTGGAATCTAAACAAGATTACAATGAAATCAGAACATAAAAAGTGGTGGCAAAAAGCTCAAATCAATTTTGCTCGAAATATCGGAAAACGGAATCGATGCAAAGACGGAATTTGATTGTGGCTTTTATCTCGTTTTCAATATGATTGTAAAGAATGGCAAAATGATTCTTGGTGTGGATAAGGCGGTCGTTGTTTTTGACCTGCAAACGAAAGAAATAAACGCTTATACGCCGCTCAGCGTAGAAGCGGAGAAACATATAATCGGAATGAGCCGATGAATAATCCCTGTAAATTTGGCGGATGACCGCACTTTTTTTAAACAATGCCTACTGATTTAGGATAATTTACTTTTTTTACCCTCGGACATTGATTTTCAAAAAAATCTGTGATACTTTAAAGTCGTACAGTTTCTTGGTTGTGCGGATTTATCTATTTTGATAGGAGGATCAAAATGAAAAGGTTTATAAGCAGGGCGGTCGCAGTGATTCTCACATGCGTATTGGCCTTCGGCTCCGCGGTCTGCTTCGCCGCGGACAGCACCGAGAGTGCAGACGCAAAGAAGTATTATGATTACGGCACATATGTGCTTTTGGGCGACAGCGTCGCCAGCGGTCACAACGACCTTGTATATGTGGATTCTGAGTTCAAGCGCGTTGAAAATTCATACGGCGCGTATGTTGCCGATGCTCTCGGAGTGAATTATGTTCCGATGGCCTGCCCCGGATTCAGGACGATAGATATCCGCTACATGCTTGAGGACGATTATCCGGGAGACGATTATCTCTTCCACGATTCTCATGATCCCGAGGTCATGAAAACGAGGATTCCCGAGTATCGCCGCGCAATTTCACAGGCGGGTCTTATTACCCTCGGTGTCGGCGGAAACGATTTCGGCACTTATCTCACATGGGTCATCGCCGATATTCTCGAAAAAGAGGGCACTTGCAGCAAGTATGTCAAGGCTCTGCGCGATCTTCTCAAGGAGAACGGCATAGTCAACGATAAGCTCGACAAAATAGTTGAGCTCGCTAAGATTACCGACGCAATGCCCGAGCTTATCAGAGTTCTCCCGCGTGCACTTAAATACGGGCTCGAAAACTTCTTTGAGAACTGGAACCATGTCATTGAGGATATATATGCTCTGAATCCCGATGTTCAGCTTCTGGTTATCGGAATGTTCGACACGAGCGTCAAGAGCGACGACGGAGCGACAGACACCGAGGAGAGCAAGGATGACAGCCAGAGCATCAATCTCGGACAAATGGTCGTCGATATAGCGAACAAGCCGATGAAAGAGGGCGCCGAGAAATACGGCTATATCTTTGTCGATACAACGGGCACGACCTGCGACACATACCATCCGAACGCAGCGGGCCACAGACATATCGCCGACAGAATCCTTGACGCTCTGCCCGATGCTAACTTCCCGTTTGCGGATGTCGCGTCAGATTCGGAGTATTACGATGCAATCGAGTTTATGTTCAGAAAAGGCTACATGGCGGGCACTTCCGAGACGCAGTTCAGCCCCGATTCCGCGCTGACAAAGTCGGCTCTTGTTCAGGCTCTTTACGGCATGGCCGGCTCGCCCGAGGTCAATACCGAGAACATTTCATTTGCCGATCTCGACAGCTCGAATCCCGCGTTCAAAGCCGCGGTGTGGGCTGTCAGCAACGGAATAGTCAAAGCGTCCGACGGCAAATTTGAGCCGGACAGCGAAGTAAGCATCGCCGATTTCGGCCTTACGATGATTCGCTTCTCCGCAAAGGTCGATTTCAACCTGAAGAGGGTAGTAAAGACCGTTTCGATGTCGTTCAATCTTGCTCTTGAGAACAAGTTTATGATTATCAAGAGATCCGTAACCCGTGCTCAGGCCGCGCAGAAGCTCGCCGGATATCGCTATTATTGATAGAAGTATAGTAACATAAATAAAACAAAGCGGAGAGCTCAAGAGGGTTCTCCGCTTTTGTGATATAAAGAATACCCGTCCGCAGATACACAGCTCCCGCGGACAGGTATTTTTTATTCGCCGCTCCCGATATTTTCTCCGCGATTTACGGCTAAAACATTGACATCGGGGAAAATTAAGAGTAGAATATTTGAGTAAATATTTTTGGCTGTGAAGAGCAGAGCCGTTTATTCCGCTCGCAGAGAGGCGCGCCGGCATTATGCCGCTGTGAGGTGCGCCGTGTCAGGAAGTACGGCAGCCGGCTCGGAGCCTCCCGCGTTGAACGGGCGTAGCCTGCGTTAAGGGCAGCAGAGGGGTGCAGTTTTGTGCAATCCGGGTGGTACCGCGGCTTCGGCCGTCCCGGGCAGAACGGCATCTATTTTTATTTTTCAAGGAGTTGTTATTATGGAATGGACGGGACTCAATGAACTCAGAGAGAAGTATCTGAGCTTTTTCGAGAGCAAGGGTCATCTCCGCCTGCCGAGCTTTTCGCTCGTGCCGCAGGGGGATAAGAGCCTGCTGCTCATCAACGCCGGCATGGCGCCGCTCAAGAAATACTTCACGGGCGAGCTGACCCCGCCGAGAAAGCGCGTCACAACCTGCCAGAAGTGCATCAGAACGCCCGACATCGAGCGCGTCGGAATCACCGCGCGCCACGGCACTTTCTTTGAGATGCTCGGTAATTTCTCATTCGGCGATTACTTCAAGCGTGAGGCCACCGCTTGGGCATGGGAGTTCTGCACCAAGGTGCTCGAGATGCCCGCGGATAAGATATATATCAGCGTCTATGAGGAGGACGACGAGGCGTACGACATCTGGACGAAGGAGCTCGGTATTGCGCCTGACCATATGGTTCGCCTCGGCAAAGAGGATAACTTCTGGGAGCACGGCGCAGGTCCCTGCGGCCCCTGCTCGGAGCTATATTTCGACCGCGGCGAGAAGTACGGCTGCGGCTCTCCGACCTGCGGAGTCGGCTGCGACTGCGACAGATATGTTGAGTTCTGGAACCTCGTTTTCACTCAGTTCGACAATGACGGAAACAATAACTATTCCCGCCTCAAGAGCTGCAATATCGACACCGGTATGGGTCTTGAGCGCCTCGCCTGCATAATGCAGGGCGTGGACAACCTCTTTGAGGTCGATACGGTTCAGAACATCATGAAGCACATCATGGAGATAGCCGGCGTCAAGTATCACGAGGACGAGAAAAAGGACGTCTCCCTGCGTGTTATTACCGACCATATCAGAAGCACCACTTTCATGATCGGCGACGGCGTTATGCCTTCAAACGAGGGCAGGGGCTATGTCCTTCGCCGCCTGCTCAGAAGAGCGGCGCGCCACGGCAGACTCTTGGGTATAGACGGCACCTTCCTCTATAAGGTGTGCGAGACAGTTATCAAGGAGAATGCTGCCGCATATCCGAACCTCGTCGAGAAGCATGACCTTATCGTAAAGGTCATAAAGGCCGAGGAGGAGAGCTTCAATAAGACAATCGACACAGGTCTCAACCTGCTCGAAAATATTATCGCCCGGAGCGATTCCAAGGTGCTCAGCGGCGCCGATGCATTCAAGCTTCAGGACACCTTCGGTTTCCCGATCGACCTTACAAAGGAGCTGCTCGAGGAGCGCGGCATGAGCGTCGATATCGACGAGTACGACCGCCTCTACGCTCAGAGCAGAGCGGCGGCGCGTGCGGCGCGCAAGGATGCCGGAGCTCAGGCGTGGAAGGACAGCAACGTTTCGTTCAAGGATGTCGGAGCCACCGAGTTTGTCGGCTATACCGATTATTCCTGCGACGCCGAGATAAAGGCAATAGTCACAAACGGCGAGCGCGCCGAGTTCGCAACCGCGGACTCCGAGGTGGTTGTTGTGCTCGACAAGACCCCGTTCTACGGCGAGAGCGGCGGACAGGCGGGCGACACGGGCGTTATCAGAACCGAAAACGCGGCGCTCGAGGTCACAGCTGCGGGCAAGACCCCCGACGGAGTCATACTCCATATCGCAAAATTCATAAGCGGAGACAGTATCGCTCTCGGCGATAAGGTCTGCGCTCAGATAGATATTGAAAAGCGCGAAGCGACCCGCCGCAACCACACCGCGGCTCATCTGCTCCAGGCAGCCCTCAGAAAGCACCTCGGCAGCCACGTTGAGCAGGCGGGACAGCTTGTCAACAGCGAGGAAATGCGCTTTGACTTCACCCATTTTTCGGCGCTCACGGGCGATGAGCTCAAGGCAATAGAGCGCGAGGTGAACGAGACTATACTCAAGGGTATCCCCGTTGAGACACGCGAGATGCCCATTGAAGAGGCCAAGAAGCTCGGCGCAATGGCGCTGTTCGGCGAGAAGTACGGCGACGTCGTGCGCGTTGTCAGCGCGGGCGATTTCTCCGTTGAGCTGTGCGGCGGCACCCATGCGGACAATACCGCAAAGCTCGGTCTGTTCAAGATAGTGTCCGAGTCCTCCGTTGCCGCCGGCATCAGACGTATAACGGCAGTTACGGGCTTCGGCGTGCTCAAGCATATAGAAAACGACGAGCGCATCATGCAGTCCGCAGCGGCGGCGATGAAGCTCGGTAACGTCGCTGAGCTTGATAAGCGTGCGGCGACTCTCTCGGCCGAGGTCAAGGCCAAGGACAGAGAGCTTGCGGAGCTTCGCGGCGAGATATCCGCTCTCAAGGCGGGCAGCCTTATGGACAGCGCAAGACAGGTCGGCGGCGTAAGACTCATTACCGCCGAGGTCGAGGTCTCCAATCCCGGAGAGCTCCGCTCGATGTGCGACACCGCGCGCGACAACGGCGCGGATATCGTCGCGGTCTTTGCGGGTGTCAATAAAGAGAAAGGTACTCTGAACTTCGCCTGCGCCTGCGGTGCGGATGCAATAAAGCTCGGCGCTCATGCCGGCAATATAGTTCGTGAGACCGCCAAGATAGCGGGCGGTTCCGGCGGCGGCAAGCCCGACAGCGCAATGGCGGGCGCCAAGGACGCCTCCAAGGCCGACGAGGCTCTTGCGGCGGTTGACTCTATAGTCGGCGCCATGTTAAAATAAAATCGCAGCTCCGCCGACCCTCGCGGTCGGCGGGACGGGCGAATTACAGTGCGGAGGTTTTTTAAATGGATGACTGTATTTTTTGCAAAATAATAAGGGGCGAAATTCCCTCAAAAAAAGTCTATGAGGATGACGATGTTCTAGCATTCTATGACCTTGAGCCGCAGGCTCCGTTTCATATACTTATTATCCCGAAGCAGCACATAAAGAGCGCTGCCGAGATAACCCCGGAGAACAGCGCGGTCGTCTCCAAAGTGTTCGAGGCGGCGGCGAAGATAGCAAAGCAGTTTGACCTCAAGGACGGCTTCAGAATCGTCAACAACTGCGGCGACTGTGCGGGTCAGACCGTCAAACACCTGCACTTCCATATGCTCGGCGGCAGAGATTTCGGCTGGCCGGCGGGCTGATTAATAAAGAACATATTAATTTTCAGGAGATGTTTATCTTGGCAAAAACCTACACCATGGAGATCGCAGGCGTAAAGAGAGAGCTTCCTCTCTGCCCGGTCAGCGACAAGCTCGATATCGCGGCATTTATCCTTTTCGGCGATGTCGAAATCACCGTAAGAGCGGCGGAGGAGCTGCTCAAGAAGTGCCCGGAGTTCGATTATATTCTCACTCCCGAGGCAAAGAGCATTCCGCTTGCCTATGAGATGTCCAGACAGAGCGGCAAGAAATATTTTGTCGCCCGCAAGAAGCCGAAGGTCTATATGACCGACCCCGTCAGCGTTAATGTGCGCTCGATAACCACCGACGCAGAGCAGACCCTTCTTCTCGGCAGAGAGGACGGAGACCGGCTTCGCGGCAAGAAAGTACTTATCGTTGACGATGTTATCAGCACCGGCGAATCCCTCGCAGCAGTCGTTGCCCTCGCCGATAAGTTCGAAGCGAACATAGTCGCCAAGGCGGCAGTCCTCGCAGAGGGCGACGCGGCAGAGCGCGACGATATTGTGTTCCTCGAGAAGCTTCCTCTTTTCTTCAAATAATCGGAGAACTCGAGAAATGGCGCGCCCGTTCACGGTTATCGGTTTTACAATGTTTTTTACGCTGGCTCTTGTTTTTGAACTCGGTCAGAAGGCGGCAGTCGTTATCCTTTCGGCAGCAGCTGCCGCCTTTGTCTTTTCTCTGTTCTTTGAGAGTGTTCGGCGTGATTTTGTTATCCCGACCGCGTGTATTGCGGCGGCTGTTGCGGTTCTTCTTTCTTTTGCCGCTTCGTCGGTTCCCGTTGAAGCGTCGGAGCGATTCTGCGAAAGCGCCCATACCGTCAAGGCGAGCGTTGTCTCGCTCGAGGAGCGCCGCGGCGAAAGATACTATACGCAGATAAAAACCTCCGAGATAGACGGCGAGGAATATAAGCTCAATATCCGTCTCTCTTCAAAAACGCGCCTCGGCTTTAAGCCCTATGACACAGTCGAGGGCGAGCTTCAGCTCTACGACCTCGGCAAGACCCGCAATGCGAGAAATTACTACCTGTCCGAAAATGTCTTTACGGGCGGATACGCGAGGGGAGATATAACCGTATCCCGGCCGGAGAGCAGGCCACTCGGCTATTACTTCCTTTCGTTGCGCGCCTATATCAAAGATACAGTCTCGCGCCTTGTTCCGGGTGAGCGCGGCGCACTTGCAACCGCGCTTTTGATAGGCGACAAGTCGGAGCTTCCAAAGAGTGTCTCTGCCGCGTTTTCCTCCGCCGGCATATCGCATCTTATCGCCGTGTCGGGTCTGCACCTCTCTGTTTGGTGTCTCTTTATTCTGAAAATTTTCGATATTTTCAGGCTAAAGAGCAGGATAGGAGCGGTTATCTCGGCCGTGTTTGTCATTATTTTTATGGCGGTCTCGGGCTTTACTTATTCCGTCATGCGCGCAGGGCTTATGATGCTCGTCATGCTCCTCGGAACGCTGATTTCCAGGCAGTCGGATTCGCTCAATTCTCTCGGAGCCGCGCTTGTTATACTCTGCTTTATTAATCCGTATTGCGTGATGAGCCTCGGACTTCGGCTGTCTTTTCTCTCGACGCTCGGCATAATTGTCGGTTACGGCAATATAGACTTTCCTTTGAATCCGTATATCGAGCGCGTCAAAAATAAATATGCAAGGCGTAGTTGCGAGTTTATTTTCGGTTCGGTCAGAAGCACCGTTTTAGCCTGTGCGTTCACTCTGCCCGTTATGATACTTGATTTAGGCAAGGTGTCCTTGATTTCGATACCCGCCAATATCATCGCCGACCTCCCCGCATCCGCCTGCATGATACTCGCGGGACTTACCGCCCTGACGGCAAAGCTTTCGTTTCTTCGCGTGATTACGGCGGGACTTGCGGATATAACCGGAGTATGTGCGTCTTTTCTGATAAATCTTTCAAAAGCGCTCGCGGCGGTTCCGCATTCGTCTTTAAACACAACGTCGTTTCTCTTCCCGCTGTGGCTCGTGTTCGCCTTTATCGTCCTTGCGGCGGTCGCGCTGATTTACAGATTCCGTAAGCGCAGCGCCCTGCGTGCGGCGGCGTTGATATGTACCTTTACCTTCTTCGGCGTGTGCGCAGGCTCTTATGCAATCTCGCGCACGGCCACGGTTATAACCGTGGCGGATGTCGGCAACGGCTCGGCGGCAGTTGTCAGCTCCGGCGGCAAAACCGCCCTGCTCGGCTGCGGAGGGGACAGCTATTATGCCCTCTCGAATATTGAGTCCGCAATGGACAGCGTCGGCGCGGATAAGCTCGACTTTTTGCTCATTCCGCGCATCTCAAAGGGCGAAAGCTCGCTCGCACTCGATGCGATAGACAGCTTTTCTCCCGATTATATTCTCACGGGTGAGCTTGACTCAAACCTCGAAGAAATACTAAAAACAGAAAATTATGCTCTTGCACCCGCCGCCGAGATAAGTGTCGGCAATGCGGAGTTGAAATATAGAACAACGGACAAAACGAGCATTGCGGTGCTCAAAGCGAAAGGCGCGGATACGGTCTTTGTTTTCAGACCGTCCTATGCGCCGAATATAAAAGGGGATATACTCATCCTGCGGGAAAATCTGCCGCAGGGCGTTTCCCCGGGAAATTTTAATATTACTGCACTCTCGGCGGATGAAAACAGAACACCCGCCGTTATGGGCAAATTGCTCTCTTTGGGCGCAGACGCATATGCGACCGGAGGGCAGGGGAATATCAGAATTACCGTGTTCCCGTCGGGAAAAATATTTGCGGAAAGGGTGGATTGAATGGCTTCTGTCGGCGAAAAAGAGTTGAAAGCGCTTATAAAAAGCGGCGATATCGGCGGAGCGTTTCTGTTCTTCGGAACGGAGAGCTATCTCAAGGAATTTTATTCCTCGAAGCTCAGAGATAAGGCCGTCAGTCCCGATTTCGCGGATTTTAACTATCATTTTTTTGACGGCGCGTCGTGTGCCCTCGAGGATATAGAGCAGGCCGTCGAGGCGTTTCCGATGATGAGCGGCAGCACCTGCGTGTTCGTCAAGGATATGCCCGTCGATTCGCTCGATGAGGATTCTTACGACAAACTCGAAAGTATAGTCGGCGATGTTCCGGACTACTGCACGCTGATTTTCTATGTCGGCAAAGCGGATTCGCTGAAAAAGACCGCAAAGGCAAAAAAGGCGGTCGCGCTTTTTACGAAGTGCGGCAACGCGGTCGAGCTGAACAAAAAGACTGCCTATGAGCTTTCAAAGCTGCTTGTCGGCGCGGCGCAGAAGCGCGGTTCGGAGCTCAGCCAAAGGAACGCAGAGTATCTTGTCTCCTGCGTCGGAGATGATATGGTGACGCTGCTCAATGAGACGGATAAGCTCTCGGCCTATGCCGAGGGGCGCGAGATAACACGCGTCGATATCGACCTTATGTGCGTCAAAACCATTGAGGCGAATGCCTTTGACCTGACAAAATATATAATCTCCGATAATTTCGATAAGGCGTATGAGACGCTCAATATGCTCTTTGCCCAGAGAGCCGACGTCATGATGATAATGGGTGCGGTAATATCCGTCTTTGCCGATATCTATCGTGTCAAGGTGAGCGTGTCGGCGGGCTACAGAGCCACTCAGCCTGCGGAGATATTTTCAAATTACCGCGGACGCGAGTTTAAATTGACAAAGGTTTCGCGCCAGGCGGCGGCGCTGAGCGTCCGTGCGCTCAGGCAGTGCCTTGACGAGCTGGACAGGGCGGATACGCTGCTTAAAAGCTCGGCGGTTGATAACAGGATAGTTATGGAGGAGCTGTTGGTCAAGCTGTTTGTGGCGATACAGTCCGGAAAATAACTGCCAGATGGTGTAGGGAGTAAAATGATAAAGATAAAGCAGGCGGTTATCGTCGAGGGAAAGTACGATAAAATAAAGCTTTCGACAGTCCTCGATACCGTCATAATTCAGACAGACGGCTTCGGCATTTTCAAAGACAAAGAAAAGCAGAGGCTCATAAAGCGCCTCGCCCAAACGCGCGGCATAGTTATACTTACCGACAGCGACTCGGCGGGCTTCAAGATACGCTCGTTTATCGGCGGCAGCGTGCCTAAGGACAGCGTCATTCACGCCTATATTCCCGATGTGTTCGGAAAAGAGCGCAGAAAGGACGCGCCCTCGAAGGAGGGCAAATTGGGAGTCGAGGGTATTAATACGGAAACTCTGCTCGAAGCGCTCAGCCGAGCCGGAGTCACCTGCGAAAAAACTCAGGAAAAGAGCCGCACCGTCACCGTGGCGGATCTCTACGAAGCGGGGCTCAGCGGAAAAGCGGACTCGGCGGCTCTGCGCAAAAGATTTCTGCGCAGCTTGTCGCTTCCCGAACGTCTTTCGACGGGTGCTCTCGTCGATATGATAAATATTTTCATGACATACGATGAATTTCAGGAAAGTATAAAAAATTTTTCACTCAGCGGAGATGATGACAAATGATAAGAATAGGCAGCGGATATGACGTTCATAAGCTCGTCGAGGGGCGAAAGCTCATAATCGGCGGCGTTGATATACCTCATACCATGGGGCTGCTCGGCCATTCGGATGCCGATGTTCTGCTCCACAGCATAAGCGACGCCCTGCTCGGCGCGGCGGCCATGGGGGATATAGGCTGCCTGTTCCCGGACAGTGACGAAAAATACAAGGGCGCAGACAGCCTTGAGCTTCTGCGCGAGGTCGTGCGCGCTATCGGCGCTCGGGGCTGGCACATAGTCAATATCGACTCCACGGTTGCCGCCCAAGCTCCCAAGCTGCGCCCGTATATAGATGAAATGCGCCGCAATATAGCCGACGCCTGTTCGCTTGACATCTCCTGCGTCAGCGTCAAGGCGACCACCGAAGAGGGACTCGGCTTTACCGGACGCCGCGAGGGCATAAGCGCCTCGGCTGTCTGCCTTATTGAGAAGTGATTTGATTTCGGGCGCGTTTTATGTTATTATAAGAATTGAAGAGAGGTATGCCTATGTTTACTGAAAAGATCGCATCTCTCTGGGATCAGCTGAGGGTCGTTTTCTCCGACTTCGCCTTCACCGACTTCCTGGATATCTGTCTCGTTGCGTTCGTTCTTTACAGTGTTATCAAGCTTATCCGTGAGACAAAGGCCATTCAGCTTGCAAAAGGTCTTTTGCTTTTCGGAGTGGCTTATCTTGTCATATACCTGCTCGATATGCAGGCGAGCGAGTTTATATTCAAAAAAGTTTTCGGCGAGATAATTATTGTCCTCGTCATTCTCTTCCAGCCCGAACTGCGTCATATGCTCGAGTCCGTCGGCAGGCGAAGCATAACGAAGCTCAACCTCTTCGGCGTGCGCGACGAGGAGTCGGAGCGCAACCAGAGAATAAAGGAATCGATATATGCCGTTTGCAAAGCGTGCCACACTATGAGCGAGAGCAAGACGGGTTCGCTCATAGTCTTTGAGCATGACACTCTTTTAGGCGATATCATAAAGAGCGGAACGCCCGTAGATGCGATAGTCTCGCGTGAGCTCATAGGCAATATTTTCTATAACGGCGCGCCGCTGCATGACGGAGCCGCGGTTATCCGCGACGGCAGGGTAGTGGCCGCGGGCTGCGTTCTTCCGCTGACTCAAAAGGAAAATCTTGACACTCAGCTTGGCACCCGCCACAGAGCCGCCATAGGCATGAGCGAGCAGGGTGACGCTATGATAGTCGTGACCTCCGAGGAGACGGGAACGATTTCCATAGCCTGCAAGGGTCAGCTTACAAGAAACCTCACCGATTCCGACCTGCGCGAGCATCTTATCCGCTACCTGTGCGGCACGGACAACGAGGAAAAAACCGCCGTCAAAGGCATACGCAAGCTGTTCGGAGGTTTTAAGAAATGAAAAAGAAAAAGATAAGCCTCAAAAATCTCATATATGATAACAGATTCGTCTTGGCTCTCTCGATTATTGCGGCGGTTATAATCTGGATAGTCGTCGCCATTCAGGCGAGCCCCGAGGATGACCGCATAGTTAAGGACGTTCCCGTGAAGATTGAGATTTCGAACAATGTCTCGAATCTCGGTCTGCAGATGTTCGGCAATACGGACTTTACCGTTGAAGTCAAGGTTCACGGCAAACGCTACGATGTCGCAGAGAGTGTGCTGACAAAGGACGATATCTCCGTTGTCGCAAAAACGAACTATGTTGACTCCACTGGCAGCCAGACGCTCAAGCTCGAGGTGACACCGAAGGATCCGAACAAGGCAAACTACGAGATAGTCTCGCTCTCGCAGGACTCGATTAATGTGTATTTCGATTATTATAAAGAGGGCGAATACACTCTCCAAACGGATATTATCTATGACGGAGCGTCATATGTGACTAACGGCCTAATAGCGGAAACTCCGGTGCTCTCGGCGAACACGGTCAAGCTCTCCGGTCCCGTGACCGAGATGGTGAAGATAAAGAAGGTAGTCGCGCGCGTCACGCTTAACAAAAAGCTCAGCGCAACAACTACGCTCGACGCCGAAATAATCCCGCTTAGCGAATACGGCGGAAAGCTCCAGTATATCACCGTCAACGACGGCATAGCCGATATCACGATGACCCTCCCGGTTTATCAGCGCGCAGAGCTGCCGACTACGGTCACCTTTAAGAACGCACCCGCAGTCTACGCGAGTAAGCCTCCCGCGTTTACGTGCAGCCCCGCAAGACTCAATTTCACCATGGACGCGACGAAGCTTGCCTCATTAACCGAGCTGTCGGTGGCCGATATCGATTTCTATATGCTCGGCGCGGGCAAAAATGAGATAACGATAGATTTGACCACACTGAACGGAGTCAAGATAATGAGCGGGGAGACGAAGCTTAAGGTAACTGTTGAGATGAGCGGCGTTACCTCGGAAAAGAACTCGGTAAGCGCCAATAACGTCTCGTTTATAAATGTCCCGACAGGCTATAAAGCTGTCTTGACGCAGACGAAGATACCGTCGGTTGAGGTTGTCGGTCCGGAATCGGAGCTCAAAAAGATATCCTCGGAGCAGCTCTTTGCGGAGGTTGACCTGAGCAATGCCGATCCCACCCAGTCGCACGGTACGGCATATGCCCGCGCCTATGTAAAGGACAGCAACAACTGCTGGGTGCATAACAGATATACGGTCAGTTACAGACTTGAAAAAGTCCAGTAACGGAAAAATCAAGCTTTCCGCAAATGCAGAGAGTGCCATAAGACAGGTAACAGGCACAGCGGTATTAACTGCTGTGCCTGTTATTGCATAATTCGTTTCTGTACGGAACTAAAGCAGGACCGAAACGATAAACTTGTATTAGCTGAATCAGCCACACAAACAGCAAGAAGAAAGGGGGACGCAATATTGCGATATTTTAGGTATGAGAATACAAATGAAAATCTGAACAATGATCTGAAAGAACAATATAAAACCTTAAACAATTGCGAAAAACGCATCTTCCGAAAAGAGAAAATGCGGCAAAAAATCATTACGGCTGTTTCGATCTTCATCTACATTGTTGCTGTTGCCGCGGGCTTTTGTCTGCTTAACTTGATTCCGCAACCGAACGGTTTGTTTTGGCGCCTTCTTGTTGGTGCCGGAAAATTGATTGCTGCTCTTTTCATTCTCGTTATTTGCGGAGTATTAACCGTCGAATTGACCAAAGGGTTATGGAAAAAAGCCGAATCGGTCAATGTCCCCGCAAAGAAAAAAGAAATCTTATCAAAAGCCTGTGGTCACTTGCGGGATTATTATGGTTTACAGGAGCCATATATTATAACCAAGTGTTTTGATGCTGCGGATAAAAAGTTTCAAAATCATGATGTTTGCCTTTTCGTTGTTGGCGACGAGCTGCGCATCACTGCCGATTTGATTCATGGATTTCTTCACGGAGAAAGGGATTTAGGTTGCTATGCTTTCGTGAAGCATGAGATAACATTATCAAAACAGCTGTGCGGGCAACAATTAATGCTGGAAATGAAAGCAGGTGAAAACACCTTTTTGTTAGGATACCGGGCAAAAGGGTTTATTGAAAAGAACTTCATCGGAAAAGAAACTGATTAAATTCTGATTTTACAAGTTGATTTAAGGGTGCCTTATATGCATAGCATTCGGCACATAGCGCAATCAATGATAAAAGCTAAGCTGTTTTTGCAGCTTAGCTTTATTGCTTTTCGGCAACCCTGCCAATGCGCATACTTGTTTTTGCAAAGCAAAAAGCGGGGCACGAAAACCGTGCTCCGCCTTTCGTTATGCTCTTTTCTGAAGCTCGCGCTCAAGCCATATCGAACCGATATCTATCGCGCTGTACAGACCTCTGCGCTCCGCTTTCTTGAGAATCCTGTCTCGCGGACGAAGATCTTCGTCTGTGCTGACGAGCTGCACGAGTATTTTGTCTGAGAGCTCCGCGCCGTTTACGTCTTTAGTCGAGGTTATCTGCATCATGATTATGCAGGGCTCATCCATATATCCGTAATAAAGCGTGTTGTCTTTTCTGACAAGGGGCTTGCCCTTGTACATGAGAAGCTTTTTGTTCTCCGCCACTCAATGTCACTCCAATCAGGTTATAGTCGCACTTATTTCTTGATTCCGAGATAATCCTCAACCATGCTCTGCAGTAGCTCGTCTCTGTCGAGCTTTCTGACAAGGCTGCGGGCATTGTTGTGGGTGGTGATATAAGTCGGATCCTCGGAAAGGATGTAGCCAACTATCTGGCTGACCGAATTATACCCCTTTTCGTTGAGCGCTTTATAAACCTCAAGGAGTATCTTCTTCATTTCTTCGTCATTTTCATTCTTTATCGAGAACTGAATGGTCTCGTCGGCCATGAGTACCACCTCCGTAATTTTATTATATACCAAAACTTGTAACAAGACAATGGTATTTTTGAAATTAATTTAAACTCTCAGCGAAACGCCTATTGCGGAAAGTCTGCGGAGTATCTCGTCTATCCAGCCCTGAACCTCTTCCATTTCGAGCGTGCGGTCATGCGAAGAGAAGGTGAAGCGAAGCGTGATGCTCTTTGTGCCGAGCAGCTCGTAGGTGTCGATGAGCTTAACGCTCTCGAGCTCCTCGATATTCATGCTCCTCCAGTTCTCGGAAAGCTCGTCGTATGTGACGCCCTTTCTGAGCACGAGCGAGAGGTCGTAGTAGGTGGACTGCCTCGATGAGGGCTCCTTAAACGCAATGTCGTATGCTTTAGCATCGCTGAACTTGTCTATATCCAGCTCTATGCAGACCGCCGAGCCCGTCTTGTCGAGCTTCGCGGAGTTCTGCGGATGCAGAGCGCAGATAAAGCCGACCTCATTGCCGTCCGCAAGAACGGCGGCGGTGTTCTTGGGATGCTGCCAGGCGTGCGTGGGCGCTTTCTTTGCGAACTTCGGCGCGCAGTGCTTTATCTGCTCAAAGAAGCAGTTGACGATTTCGACAGCCTTGTAGTAGAGGTCGCGCTCCCTCTGCGACTTCGAGAACAGCACAACGCCGAGGTGGCGGCGCTCGTTGCAGTAGCCGTTTTCGAGCGTGCCTTCAACAACTCTGCCTATCTCGAATATGCCGTAGCTGTCCGCAAAATCCTTGTTCTCATATGCCGCGACAAGTAGGGTGGGCAGCATAGAGTCGCGCAGAACGCCGTTATCCGAGCTTTCGATGTTGAGTATCTTAACATTGTCCTCAACCTCAATGCCGAGCTTCTTGTATTTCTTCTTGTCGCACCAGATGTAGGAGTGAACCTCATGCATTGAGTATTTTTTGACGAGAATGTCCTTTATCTCGTCGGCTATGAGCCTCTCGGGTGCGCTGTGTACGGGCTTGAGGGGACTGCGGGTGGTGGTTATCTCGAAGTTGTCGTAGCCGTAGATTCTCGTTATCTCTTCGATGATATCTGCCTTTATCGTAACATCCTTAGTGGCTCTCCAGGAGGGGACGGTGACGGTGAAAACGCCGTCCTTCTCGTCAACTCCGAAGCCGAGCAGGGTAAGAGTCTGAACAATGCGCTCGTTGCTGATTTCGATTCCGGTGTATCTGTCAACATACGCCTTGTCGAAGGTGAGCGTTATCTGAGGATATCTCTTAATGTATTCGTCCGTCAGCTTTGAGTCGATGACCGCGCCGCCGTCTATATCCTTGACGAGCTTTACAAAGCGCTTTATCGCAAGAACGGTCAGCTCGGGGTCGAGCATCTTCTCGTATCTTGCGCTCGCGTCGGTGCGCAGACCGAGGCGGGAGGAGGACTTTCGAACGCATATGCCGTCGAAGTTCGCGGACTCAAGCACAACGCTCGACGTGTCTCCGACTATCTCGGAGTCGAGTCCGCCCATTATACCGGCTATCGCAACGGGCTCTTCGCAGTTATATATGAGCAGGGTGTTGGTGTCCGCTTTTCTCTCTGCGCCGTCAAGGGTGACGAAATCGATTTCCTCTTTGGGTGTGTCAACTTTTATGCTGTCAACCTTGGAGGCGTCGAATGCGTGGGTCGGCTGACCGATTTCGAGCATGATGTAGTTGGTGAGGTCTGCGAGCAGATTTATCGGTCTCATGCCGCAGTAGAACAGCCTTATTCTTATCTCCATGGGGCTGACGTGCTTCGTGATGTTAGCCATTCTGAGGCAGGAATATCTGAAAACGTGGTCGGTGTCGCCGACGGTGACGGGGATAATATCTTCGCTGTCGCTGTCAAGCTCGGCGAGGTCGAGCGGCTTTAACTCGCGGCCTGTGAGGGCGGCGAACTCGCGCGCGATTCCGTAGTGACCCCAGAGGTCGGGACGGTTTGTGAGCGACTTGTTGTCAACCTCAAAGACAACGTCGTCTATCGGGAACAGCTCCTTTATGTCGGTGCCGTTCTTATATGCGGGGTCGAGCTCCATTATTCCGGAGTTCTCGTCGCTTATTCCGAGCTCTTTTTCGGAGCAGCACATACCCTCGGACTCGTATCCGGCCACGGTAGTTTTGCTTATTTCGCCCGCAACGACTCTGCCGCCCGCAGTCGCAAAAGCGACCTTCTGGCCGACCTTGACGTTCGGCGCGCCGCATACGCAGTTTACGACTCTGTCGCCGATATCAACGGTGAGCAGGTGAAGCTTCTTTGACTCGGGGTGATTTTCGAGCGTCTTTATCTCGCCGACAACGACCTTCTGCACGTCGCGGCCCATATAATATATGTCCTCGACCTCGGCCGTAGCGAGGGTGAACTTGTTGATGAGCTCTTTTATATCGCATCCGTCAAGGTCAACATAATCCCTGATCCAGTTTATTGAAACAAGCATGACTTTAAGCCTCCTCTTTCTTCGTGCCGTCGGGCACGGTGAACGATGAATTGGTGAACTGCGAGAGCGACTTGAGATTGCAGCTGTTGAATACGCGGATATCCTTTACGCCGTATTTCATCATCGCAAGGCGCGTAAGTCCGAGACCGAAAGCGAAGCCCGAATACTTTTCGGGGTCAATTCCGCCCGCCTTGAGGACGTTCGGATGTATCATGCCGCAGGGGCAAAGCTCAAGCCAGCCGGAATCCTTGCAGGAGGAGCAGCCCTCGCCGCCGCAGATAAGGCACTGGATATCAAGCTCGAAGCCGGGCTCGACGAACGGGAAGAAGCCGGGGCGCAGGCGCACCGTGACATCCTTCTGGAAAACTTCGGAGAGCATCGTCTTCATGAAATATATGAGGTTCGAGATGGATATGTCCCTGTCGACCATCATGCCCTCCATCTGGAAGAAGGTGTTCTCGTGGCAGGCGTCAATCTTCTCGTTTCTGAAGCAGCGTCCGGGGAAGATTGCGCGCAGCGGAATACCCTTTTCAAGGTCGGCGGCGTATTTGCGAAGAATCGTGTTCTGCGCCGCGGAGGTGTGGGTCTTGAGCAGCTGACCGTTGCTCAGATAATAGGTGTCCTGCATATCGCGCGCGGGATGATGCTTGGGAATGTTGAGCGCCTCGAAGCAGTTGTAGTCGTCGGTGATTTCGGAGTAGTCCTCTATGGAGAAGCCCATGTTGAGGAAAATCTCGTCAACCTCGCGCTGAACGAGGGTTATCGGGCTGTAAGAGCCGGGATTCGTGTCGCAGGGGAAGGACTCGTCGTAGACCTCCGCGCTGTCAATAAGGCGCTGCTCCTCGAGAGCCTTGAGCTCCTGAAGACGCTCCTGCATGGAGCTCTCGATGAACTGCTTTATTGTGTTTATCTTCTGACCTGCCTCTTTTTTCTGATCGTTGGGCAGGGCGCGAAGCTCGCTCATGAGATTTGCGATGTGACCCTTTTTGCCGAGGAATTCTATCCTCAGCTCCTCAAGCTCAGAGACCTTCTCCGCGTCGGCGGCTTTCTTTCTGAATAATTCTTTGAGCTTTTCGGCGTTTTCGTTCATACTTCTCATCCTTTCAAAAAGCATAATTTACTTCATATCTGCCGGCAGGGGAGGCAAAATAAAAAATCCTCCGTCCCACTGAGGGACGAAGGAAACTTCGCGGTACCACCCTGCATTCGCGTCCGAGGACGCCTCAGCCTGTTCCGCGCGATGGCGGACAGCACCGTGTAACGGCGGTGAACCGTCTCAGCCTACAACCCGAAGCTTCAGCCGAGCCGCTCCGGAGTGAACTTCGGCGTGCTCTGACACGGGATCATTCCAGCCAAGTGACCCCTCTCTGCGGTGTTCGCCGCGCGCCTACTCTCTCCATCTGTGCGTTGTTATATCCTGTCTATAATAGCACATTATTTTATTTCTTGCAAGTGCCGTGCGAAAAATTTATTTGCTGTCGTAATCATCAAGAAAGCTGTGCTTTATCCCATCCTTTTTGTAGGCGAGAACCGTGTCGATATTGACATTCTCGACGCTGCTGAATATGCACTTTTCAACGTCGGGATTGCTCTTTTTAAGCTCGCGGATGAGCTCCTTTGTCTCCTGACGCTTTGAGTGATTCTGCCCGTCGTTGCAGGTGGTGCAGGTGTCGGTAAATTTGCAGGCGCATTGAATAAAGTGCAGCCCGTTGTAGTCGCGCCACGCCTTTATGTCGTCCTCGCGCACAAGATAGAGCGGGCGTATCAGCTCCATGCCGGGGTAGTTCGTGCTGTGCAGCTTGGGCATCATCGTCTGTATCTGCGCCCCGTGGAGCATACCCATTAAGATAGTCTCGATAACATCGTCGTAGTGGTGGCCGAGCGCTATCTTGTTGCAGCCGAGCTCCTGCGCGAATTTATAGAGATATCCGCGTCTCATCCTCGCGCAGAGGTAGCAGGGAGATTTTTTGACATTGTAGACGGATTTGAATATGTCCGACTCGAATATGTTTATCGGGATGTTCAGTGCCCGCGCGTTGTCCTCGATTATTCTGCGGTTCTCGGGATTATAGCCGGGATCCATGACGAGATACTTGACGTCGAAATTAACATTGCTGTATCGCTTGAGCTCCTGAAAGAGCTTAGCCATGAGCATCGAGTCCTTGCCGCCCGAGATGCAGACCGCCACTCTGTCGCCCTCGTTTACGAGCTTGTAGAGCTTGAGCGCCTTTGTAAACGGGCTCATTATCGAAACGCGAAACTTTTTTCTCAGACTCTGCTCAACCTTTTGGCACAGCTCGTCGTCCTGCCGATTCTTAATATCAAGGCGCATCCATGCGAGATAGCCGCCTTCGAGACTGTATGCCTCATAGCCCTGCTCGCAGAGTCTGTCCGCAACATCTATGCTGAAAATTCCGTGTGCGCAGTAGATTATTATCTTCTTGTCTCTGTCCGTCGGCGGATTTTCGCAGAGCTCCTCGGCGGTTATGTGCACGGAGCCGGGGATAAACCCGTAGGCTCTGTCTGTCTCGCTTCTTATGTCGTAGACAGTATATTCTCCGTCCTTCAGTCTGTTCAGCTGTTCTGCCGATATTTCCATTGCCCGCGCTCCAATGCTGCGTTTTTGCCGTGTGCGGCGTATTTGATATTATACCGCGAAACATGGCGATTTGTCTATAAAAAGACGCAAAGAACAAGTGGGAAATCTGCTTGATTTTAGTTTAGAAGAAACGCTCTCGGCAAAATGAAATATAATCCTTGATAAAGCTCGGAGATTTTTATATAATAAAATCAAGAATTGCATCCGACGGGTGTTTAGAGTTAGCATACATGAAAAAATGATTTTATGCGAGGTCATGATTATGTACAGCGTGCTTGTAGTTGACGATGAGATACGCCAGAGAGAGGCGGTTATACGAAAATGTCGATTGGCAGAGAGCGGGCTTCGAGGTCGTCGGAGACGCCGAAAACGGAATAGAGGCGCTCGACCAGCTCGAAAAGCTCGAGCCCGATTTGGTTTTGACGGATATCAAGATGCCGCTCATGACCGGGCTTGAGCTCGCGAAAAAAGCCCGCGAAATAAGACCGGCGACCAAATTTGTTATCCTGAGCGGGTACGACGATTTTGAATACGCTCAGGAGGCGTTCAAATATAATGTAATAAGATATCTTTTGAAGCCCGTTTCCGCGTCGGAGCTCACAGATGAGTTCGAAAAAATCGGCGCCGAGATGAACAGGGAGTTTGACCTGCTCAAAAGCGGCGGGTCGAGCGAGGATATCTCGCTGCGGCTTGAAAAGGCCGAATTTCTGCTCCCGCTCCTGCTCGGCACGGGCGAGGATGTCCACGCCTCGGACGACCTGACGGAAAACGCGAAAAGGCTCGGCATAATCAAAAATGACGGCGACTGCTACAGCGTCGTAGCCTCGAAGTTCAAGACGAGCGCAGGCGAGACCTGCACCGCGCAGCACCATATAGACTTTGTCAACAGCATTATAAATAAATATGCTCTTTGCGAGAGCTTTTTTGTCAACGGCAGAATCATCACCCTTGTAACAAGCGACCCGGAGGAGATGTCAACAAAGCTGAGACTTCCCGTTATCGAGCTTGTTCAGAGCGCGAAGAAGCTTTTGAATCAGAACTGCACTATCGGTATCAGCGAGACCGTGAGCAATCCGTCTCTCTTGGCGCTCGCCTGCTCGCAGGCTATCACCGCGCGGCGCTATACCTCCGACGGCACGGGCAGCATCCGCTATATAAACGACCAGGAGCGCAAGAGCACCTATGAGTTTGAAAGCGCCGAAAAATCCGTCAACAAGCTCGAGCAGCTCTTGAAAATAGGAAGCAAGGAGGAGATAACCTCGTTTCTTGGCGAGATACTCTCCGGAAAGACGCGCGAGGGGATAGATTATATAATCATCCAGATTCTCGCCACCGCGCACAGGTGCGTGAGCGTCCTGCCCGACGGAAACGCCGCCGCGGAGCTCTTTACCGCCAACAACTCATTCACCTCCCGTCTGTCGTTCGATTTTAACGAGCAGTACAAAAACGAGCTTGTGTCCCTCTGCCTTGACGCAAGGGATATCATCTACCGCTCGCAGAGGCACGAGAGCGAGGTTCTCTGCGACCACGCGCTGCAAATAATCAACGAGGAATATATGAACGAGGAGCTGTCGCTGACGGACGCGAGCGACAGGCTGGGCGTCAGTCCGAACTATCTGAGCGCTCTGATAAAAAAGAAAAAGTCGAAGAATTTTGTAACGCTTGTGACCGAAAGGCGCATGAAGGCGGCGAGCGACCTGCTCCTTTGCACCTCGATGAAAATATTCGAGATAACGCAGAAGTGCGGTTACAGCGACCAGCATTATTTCAGCTACTGCTTCAAAAAGTATTACGGCGTTTCGCCGAACAAATACAGAGAGGAACATTTGGGTGCAAGAGATGCTTAAACATGCCAGAATAAAGCTGTCAACGCTTATAATTGCGGTAGTCGTGTTCGGCGTGCTGTTCTCAACGGTAGGCGCCACGCTTCTTTTCGGCGTGTTTTATCAGAGAACGATGTTCAACTCGGCATATGTCGCGTCCAAACAGTCGGTGTCCCAGACGAACGCCACGGTCTCCAATTATATCTCATCTATCAAAAATAAGCTCGACAATCTCTGCAATGAGGTTGACAGCTGCGACAGTCTGCAATCACTTAAAAACGCAGTCTCGACCGCAGCGCGGCTCGAGGACGATATATATTGCGTGACGGTTTACGATACGCACGGCAACATTCTCTTAACCGAGAACGACAGCGGCGACACCGCAAAGGAGAACGCCACCGACCTGTCCTTTGACAAGTCGCTTTTCCCGAATCTGAAGGACGGCTATTTGATAACTCAGCCCCATGTCGATACGCTCTATAAAAACAAGTATCCGTGGGTCGTGACTATAGCGAAGAAAAAGTATTCCGATTTGTTCCAAAAGCAGGTCTTTGTCGCCGTCAATTTCGAGTTTATGTCGATAGCGAAATATATCGACAGAATAAGCATCGGACAGAGGGGCTACTGCTATATCGTAGATTCAAAGGGCGGGATAGTCTATCATCCGCAGCAGCAGATGCTCTTCTCCGGCATAAAAAAAGAGAATACCGACGCGGTTTCAAAAATGACCGACGGCATCCACAGAGAAGGCGACAATATCTATACCGTGTCGTCGCTCAATTCGTGCAGCTGGAAGATAGTCGGCGTGAGCTTCACGGACGAGGTGACGCAGTCCGTCAAAAAGCAGATAGCGGTCGGCTTGGCGTTTGCGCTTCTGTTCAGCCTTATTATCTCCGTCACGGTTTATTTCCTGCTCTCGCGCACGGTCACAAGACCCGTCAGACGTCTCGTTTCATCCATGCAGAATTTTGAAATGCAGGCGGAAACATATAAATATAAGGCCGATAAGGCGAACGTAGTCGAATTCAGCACCCTCTCCGCGTCGTTTGAGCACATGGTTCATATGATACAGTCACTCATGGAAAAGGTGCATAATGAGGAGATAGTCCTCAGAAAAACAGAGCTCAAGGCTCTCCAGGCTCAGATAAATCCGCATTTCCTCTATAATACGCTCGACTCCATCCAGTGGATGTGCGAACAGGATAACAGCAAAGAGGCGGTCGAGATGGTCGGCGCGCTTGCAAAGCTGTTCAGAATAAGCATCAGCCACGGCAACGAGTTTATCACCATAAGCGACGAGCTGCGCCATGCCGAGAGCTACCTCATAATCCAGAGCTACAGATACAAAAACCAGTTTACTTATTCGTTCGATGTAGACGAGAGCCTGCTCGGATATATGTGCAACAAGATAACCATCCAGCCGTTTATCGAGAACGCCATTTACCACGGACTCGACAGAATGGTTGACGAGGGCGAGATACGCATCTGCGTTCGCGCCGACGGCAAGGATATCATAATCACCGTCGCCGATAACGGACTCGGAATGACAAAGGAGCAGTGCGAGACCATCCTGAAAAAAGACAGGAGCGACTCGAAGGGCATCGGCGTTAAAAATGTCAACGACAGGCTTAAAATCTATTTCGGCGATGAATACGGAATTTCAATCGAAAGCGAGCTTGATGTCGGCACGACGGTTAAAATTAAGATTCCGAAGATCGAGAAAGGACGGGAAAATGAATATTAAGAGAAGTATCGCATTCATGCTGCTCGCCTCATTCTTGCTCTGCGTGTTGTTCGGCTGCGAAAGCGGAAGCGGCTTTGCCCCCGAATATCCGAGAGTTGCCATAATAATAAAGGGAAGCGAATCCGATTTCTGGAACGACGTGAAAAAGGGTGCGTATTCGGCCGCGACCGAGTTCAACATCGATATCACCTTTGAGGGGCCGGAGAACGAGGAGGATTACGAGACTCAAAATAAAATGATAGAAAACGCCGTTTACCGCAATGTCGGCGCGATTATCCTCTCTGCAATCGATTTTGAGAAAAACGCTCCAGCCGTTCGCAAGGCTGCGGAGAAGGGTATAAAGATAATAACCGTTGACAGCGACGTTGACGTAGCCGAAAAGGAGCTGTATATAGCAACCGACAATTATTCTGCCGGTCAAAAAACGGCGGATGTCGCGCAGAAGCTCTGCGGAGACAAAGAAAGCATCAATATCGGAATAGTCAACTACGGCGAGAACACCGAAAACGGCAGCAAGCGTTTGCAGGGCTTTAAGGACGGTATAAAAAACATTAAAAACGCAAGGATAGTCGCCATGATAAGCATATCGTCGAACGCCCAAAGCGCGACGGCGGGCTCAAGGAAGCTGCTCGAGGAAAATCCGGAGATAAATGTTCTTGTCGGCTTCAACGAGTGGTCAACTTTAGGCGTGGGCACGGCGATAAAGGAGCTCGGAGTCAAGGACAGCGTCTGCGGCATAGGCTTCGACAACAACACGGAGTGCGTCGGAATGCTCGAGACGGGCGAGCTTGATACTCTCATTGTCCAAAACCCGTTCTCCATGGGCTATCTCGCCGTCATGAACGCGGCAAACATACTCTCGGGCAAGAAGACCGAGCACGAGATTAAAACCGATGTCTATGTCGTCGACCGCAGTAATATGTTTTCAGCGGACGTCCAGAAGATACTCTTCGGCTTTGACAAATACAAATAAAACAGCTGCCCGAACACGTTGAAAGGTGTTCGGGCAGTTCTTCTCGTTAAAGCGTCAAAGTCTATATATTGGTTCGACAAAAGCGTAAAATTTTATACATTTTAGATAGAAAATCTCATTCTGTTTTTGAAACCGCAAAGCTATAATAAAGATGCTGATAACGTAAGAAATTTTTTAAGGAGGTACTCTTATGAAAAAGTTGTTAGCAGTTTTATTGGCAGTTATTATGGTATTAGGCTTAGCCGCTTGTAAGCCCGGCGATTCCGGCGACAAGAACAAGAACAAGGGTGAGATTTCCGTTCTGTACTATTCGTTCAGCGACGCGTACATCTCCACCGTCCGCACCGCAATGGACAAGATCCTCACCGACGGCGGATACACCTTCAACGACTATGACGCAAACGGCAACCAGACCACGCAGACCGAGCAGGTTCAGACCGCTCTTGCAAAGGGCTGTTCGATGCTTATCGTCAACGTTGTTGACACCGGCTCGGACGACGCAGCCCAGAACATCATCAACCTCGCCAAGGCGAAGAACGTTCCCGTCATATTCTTCAACCGCTCTGTCGATCAGAAGGTTATCGAGAGCTATGATAAATGCGTATTCGTCGGCACAGACTATGAGCAGGCCGGCCATATGCAGGGCAAGATGATAGGCGAGTATGTCCTTGCAAACTATGGCAAGCTTGACCTCAACAATGACGGCGTAATCAGCTACGTTATGTTCAAGGGTCAGGAAGGCAACATGGAAGCTATCGCCCGTACCCAGTACGGTGTTGAAGATGCAAACGCAGTCCTCAAGGCTGCCGGCAAGCCCGAGCTCAAGTTCTATGACGCAGCGAACAAGAACAAGTATCTTGTTGACCAGGACGGCACATGGTCCTCCGCAGCCGCAACGAACTATATGAGCACCGCTCTTGCGCAGTACACCGAGTCCAACAAGAACATGATAGAGCTTGTTATCGCTAACAACGACGAGATGGCGCTCGGCGCAATCTCCGCTCTCCAGACCGCCGGCTATAACAAGGACGGCAAGACCGTCATCCCCGTATTCGGCGTTGACGCTACGGACGCAGCGAAGTCCGCTATCAACTCCGGCTCGATGACAGGCACCATTAAGCAGGATGCAGAGGGTATGGCAACCGCTATAACCACCGTTATGAAGAACCTGCTCAACGGCACGAACGCACTTGAAGGCATCGACGCAGCGAACACTGTCGGCAAGTGGAGGGTCAACATTCCTTATTCAACCTACACTTCCGAGAGCAAATAATTAAGACGTTGTCAATTTGCGGTTGGGGCGCTCCGCCCCAACCGTAAACTCGGATGAAGAGGAGTGAAACATATGCAGACCAATATCAATAAGCCGGATTCCGATAAAGACATATTGCTGAAAATGGTGGATATAGAGAAGTCGTTCCCGGGTGTCAAGGCGCTTGATCATGCGCAGCTGACGGTCAAAAGGGGAACGGTGCACGCGCTCATGGGCGAAAACGGCGCGGGCAAATCAACCCTTATGAAATGCCTTTTCGGCGTTTACAGCAAGGATGGCGGGCATATATATGTCGACGGCCAAGAGGTGAACTACAAGAACTCCAGGGAAGCCCTTGAAAACGGAGTAGCGATGGTTCACCAAGAGCTTAATCAGGCTCTCAAACGCAATGTTATGGACAATATGTGGCTCGGCAGATTCCCGACCGTTTCAAAATTCGTTCCGTTTACGAGCGAGAAGAAAATGTACGAAGAGACGGCACGGATATTCAAAGAGCTTGAAATAAATGTCGATCCCAAAACAATAATGAGCACTATGCCGGTTTCGCAGAGACAGATGGTCGAGATCGCGAAGGCGGTTTCTTATAATTCAAAAATTATCGTCTTTGACGAGCCCACGTCGTCGCTTACCGAGGAAGAGGCGGAGCACCTGTTCCGCATAATCAATATGCTGCGCGACCGCGGCTGCGCGATTGTCTATATCTCCCATAAAATGGAGGAGATACTGCGCATAAGCGACGAGGTCACAATAATGTGCGACGGCAGATGGGTTGCGACAAAGCCCGCAAGCGAGCTTACCATGAACGAGATAATCAAGCTCATGGTCGGCCGCGAGCTGACAAACAGATATCCTCCCAAGGATAACGAGATAGGCGACGTGCTTTTGAAGGTAGAAAATCTCAGCAGCGAATATACGAATCTGAGAGACGTGTCCTTTGAAGCAAGTAAGGGAGAAATTCTCGGCGTTGCCGGACTTGACGGTTCGGGCAGAACAGAGCTTCTCGAGCAGATTTTCGGTATAACGACGCGCCGCGGCGGAAAGATTTATCTTGACGGCAAGGAGACGAAAAACAAAACTCCTCATGAGTCGATAAGAAACGGCTTCGCCCTTTTGACCGAGGAGCGGCGCGCAACGGGAATCTTCGGCATTCTCAACGTCAGAGAGAATGCGACGGTAGCAAGCCTGAAAAAATATATGACAGGCCCGTTCGTCAGCAAAAAGAAAATGAAGGTAACTACCGACAAGTATATAAAGTCCCTGAAGATAAAGACTCCCAACCAGGAGACGAAGATAAGATCTCTTTCGGGCGGCAATCAGCAGAAGGTCATTTTTGCAAGGTGGCTTTTGACCGATCCCACGGTGCTCCTCCTCGACGAGCCCACAAGAGGTATTGATGTCGGCGCGAAATACGAGATATATCAGCTTATTCTCGACCTCGCCAAAAAGGGTAAAACAGTTATTATGGTATCTTCCGAAATGGCAGAGCTTTTGGGCGTTTGCGATAAGATACTCGTTATGTCGGGCGGCAGGCTCGCGGGCGAGGTAGACGCCAAAACGACGAACCAGGAAGAAATAATGACCCTTGCGGCGAAATATGTCTAAGGAGGAATCATCATGGCTGAAACAGGTGCAAAAAAAGCAAAGCGCTCGCGAATTTCCGTTTGGATTGAAAATTTCAAAGCGGCGGAGCGCGGCGATAAAAAAAGACTTATAACGGATCTTTTGTTCAACAACGCAATGTTTATTATAATCGCAATCTCCGTGATTTTCATTGCCATAAAAGTTCCGGCGTTCCTGAGCATTTCATCTATAGTAAACATAATCTCGCTAACGGCGGCTAAGCTGCCCATCGCTCTCGGCATCGCTGGCTGTATCGTGCTGACCGGTACCGATATTTCGGCAGGCCGCTGCGTCGGACTCACGGCGTGCGTGGCGGCGTCTCTGCTCCAGATGAGCGGCTACGCCAACAAGATGTTCAAAGACCTTGACACCATGCCGCTTATCGTTGTTCTTCTCGCGGTTATGGCAATAGGTGCAGTAGTCGGCCTTATAAACGGATTCTTCGTCGCAAAGTTTAAGCTCCATCCGTTTATAGTCACCCTTTCGACTCAGCTTATCGTTTTCGGTACGGTTCTCATGTACCTGATGATAGGCGGCAACAACGGACAGACCCTCTCCGGTCTTGACCAGTCCTACACGAAGTTCATCACGGGCACGCTGTTCTCCGTAGACGGTGTTGCGATTCCCAAGTACGTTCTCTATTCGATAATCCTGACGGCTATCATGTGGGTCGTTTGGAATAAAACGAAGTTCGGCAAGAATATGTTTGCGGTCGGCTCGAACGAAGAGGCTGCGAGAGTCTCCGGCGTTAACGTGTTCATGACCATCATTCTCGTCTTTGTTCTTGCGGGCGTTATGTACGGCATCACGGGCTTCATCGAGGGCGCGAGAATCGCCTCCTGCTCGGCAAACACCGGTCTTAACTACGAGTGCGACGCCATAGCGGCGTGCGTCATCGGCGGCGTATCGTTCGTCGGCGGTACCGGAAAGATAAGCGGAATAGTCGTCGGCGTTCTGCTCCTGCAGATAATTTTCGCGGGACTTAATTTCCTCTCCGTATCCGCAAATATGCTCTACATCATCAAGGGTATGATAATCCTCATTGCCTGCGCTATCGATATGCGTAAATATCTCGCGCGCAGATAATCAAAACCTGAACCGAAAGGCAGTGAAACATCATGGACAATGAAAAAAGCACAATGGGTCTTACGACAGAGAGAAAGCCGGGCGGACTTTACAGGAACGTCAAGATGTCCGTAAAAACCGTCGATAAGCTCATAGCAATAGGCATCGTTGTTCTTATTGCCTGTGTTGTTTTTGCGATAAGCCATGCAGGGTTTACGGTCACCTTCGATACGAACGGCGGCTCGCAGATCGAAAATCAGAAGGTTATGCACGGTCAATTGGTTAGCGTCGAAAATGACCCCGTCAAAGAGGGCTATGTGTTCACAGGCTGGTATATCGACAAAGACTGCACAAGAAAGTTCGATATCGGTAAAGACACGATAAGCGAAAGTATAACACTCTATTCGGGCTGGGTCGAAGCGGAATAACAAGGGTATATATAGGAGATTTGAGATGTATTTTGCAAACGAAAAGAGATATGAGAAAATGCAGTATAACCGCTTGGGAAAAAGCGGACTGAAACTGCCCGCCGTCTCCCTCGGACTTTGGCATAACTTCGGCGATACCGCGCAGTTTTCCAATATGAAAGAGCTGTGCTTTACTGCATTTGACAACGGCATTACGCATTTCGACTTAGCCAATAATTACGGTCCGGCGCCCGGCAGCGCCGAAGAGAATTTCGGCAGGATTCTCGCTCAGGAGATGGGAGCCTACCGCGATGAAATGATAATCAGCACCAAGGCGGGCTATGCCATGTGGCCCGGACCGTACGGCTGCCGCAACGGAAGCCGCAAATACCTTCTTGCGAGCCTTGATCAGAGCCTTAAACGCATGGGACTTGAGTATGTCGATATTTTTTATCATCACTGCCTCGACCCGGAGACTCCGCTCGAGGAGACAATGGGCGCACTCGCGCAGGCCGTTCACAGCGGCAAAGCTCTCTATGCGGGAGTCTCCAATTACGACGGCGAAAATCTTGAAAAGGCATGCGGAATTCTTGACGACCTCAAGTGCCCGTTCGTGATAAATCAGAACAGGTATTCGATATTCGACAGAACCGTTGAGCAAAACGGTCTCAAGAGCACCGCCGCGCGGCTGAACAAGGGCATTATAGCCTTCAGTCCGCTCGCGCAGGGTATGCTCACCGACAGATATTTAAACGGCATTCCCGGCGACAGCCGAGTCATGACGGATGGCAGATTCCTGTCCGCCGACGCAATAACCGAAGAAAAGCTTGAAAAAGTTCGCGCGCTTTCGGAAATTGCAAAGGAGAGAAACCAGACTCTCGCGGAAATGGCTTTGGCATGGGTGCTCAGAGACGGCAGTGTCAGCTCCGTTCTGGTCGGCGCGTCGAAGCCGTCGCAGATAGTCGATAATATAAAGGCTATCGAAAACATATCGTTCACGAGCGATGAGCTCGAGCGAATAGATAAAATCAGCCTTACCTGATTTTTCTGTAATTTCCCCGTAAATGTGAATCGTGCCCCGTTTATTAAGCTTAACGGCCTGATAAACGGGGTGCGGTTTTTATGTAAAATGTTAAATTGTACAAACGGTCGGGCGGGATTCGAACCTCCGGCAGGGCGACGTTGTTTTTTGCCGAGTTACACCCTGCGGCAAGCACGATGTAAAGCACCGAAAGAGCGCCTGCGAATAGTTTTCTTCCTGTTTTCATCATGTTTTTCTCCGTTCGAAATTGTCATTACGGCGGATTTTGTACCGATGCCCATGCCGCTAATGGGCGGCGGTTGACGGGTTTATGCTTTGTCTGCTTCTTTTAATTTGTATTTATCCGCAAACAGGGAAACGCCCTGCTTTAAGATCTCCATCTGGGATTTTAAGTAGTATTCGTCCTCGAACATCGCATAGTGCACGCAGGCGCGGACAAATATGAAAATCAGCGGGGTGATGACCGTATAGGGGATGCCGATCTTCGGCTCAAGCTGCTTGGCGTATTCGGTATAGCGCTCATTCACGCCCTCAAAGAACCGCTTGCCGTGCTCGATATATTTGGGAAGAGTATAGACCTGATAAATCAGCCGATATTTTTTGCCGTGCCGCTTCGCGGTCCAGTAGGGGACTTCTCTCACAAATCTGGCCACATTCTTCGGGTCGGTGGGAGCTATCTCCATGAATTCATCCTCGACCTTTGACATACAGTAGGCGGTAGATTCAATAATCAATTCATCTACACTGCTGAAATAGGAGTAAAGATTTCCCGTTGTACAGCCGCACGCCGCGGCCAAAGCTTTGATGCCTGTGCCGGTCAAGCCGTTTTCCGCGTAGCATTCAAAGCATTTTTCCATTATCTCTTGTTTACGTTCATTGTGTTGCTGCTCTGTTACCTTCATTTACTGCGCCTCTTTTGATTACTGATTGATTAGTCACTATTAGCATAGCATGGAATAAAGCCGAATTTAAGAACTGCTTGCCGAAAGATGTAAAAAACAGAGCAGACGCACTGCCTGCCCCATGTACAAAACCGTATCAAAATAAAAAACGAGCGTTCATAAAGTCAAATACCTTATAAACACTCGATATGGCAAATCACTCTAATTTGGATACAAGCTGCACCTCATAGCAGTTTAGATGCTTTGAAATCTCTATTTCAAGTTGTCTGTTTTCTGCTTCAAGTATCTTCATTTCGGCTTTAAGCTTTTCAACCTCGGACATTTCTTCTATCGGTTTGCTTCTTCCGCGGTTGTCTTTGAGTTTGTCGACTCCGCCTTCTTCATACTTGCGTACCCAAGAATAGATCTGCTGATACGACACGCTGCAGGTTTCTACCGTTAATCCATAATCCTTGTTGTGTTCAATGCAGAACGCAACAATCTCTGCCCGTTCTTCTTGCGTTGTTTTTCTTCCCTTGACCATATAAATTTCTCCTTGGGCGCTACTGCGCTTCTTAAATTCTCTATGACCATTATACCGCATTGTCCATACTTCGAGAGTGCTTTTTGCTAAAATTCCGTATTTTCTGCATATCTCCCGTTGACTGCCGTTCCCGGACAGATATTCTTCCACCGCTTGGATTTTTAACTCTGCGCTGTATTTCTTGTTCTTCCGCGCTTTTCTTGGCATAAAATAACCCCCTTAAAGTAGTCTCGAAAACTTTTTGCTTTTTCAAGTTTCTACTCTAAGGGGATTATATCGCTTTTGAAACGGCTGCCGTAATTATTCTGTTATATCGGATATCAGATGTAATCCTTGACTATGTCATAGAGACCGGTGTCAACGTAGTTGCCCTCGCTCCTGACGGCCGCGCCCCATTTGCGGGCTATTGTGTCGAAATCGTCGTTCTTTATGTCTGCGCGCTCGAAGCCCGGCTTGCTGCCGATGATATACCAGTCGGAGGTGTCTGCTCCGTGGCCGCAGCCCTTATATGACCAGATAGTCCAGCTGAAGTTTGAGCTGTTGAACAGCGTGAGCACGTGATCCCATGTGGCGCTGCCCATGGGCTTGAACTCGCCGACATAGAGCGGAACATTGTAGGGGTAGAGCTTTGCAAAGAAGACGAGAAGGCTGTACATGAAGTTGCTTGTGTCATAGAAATGAAGCTGATAGACAACGTTAGTCCAGCCGATGAACCACGGCGCGGGGAGATTGTAAAGTCTCCAGATGCCCTCCATGGTCATTATGTGATCCTTGTCAACCTCGCGTATGGCCTTGTAGAGGCGGTTGTAGACGGAGATGGTGACGAGGTTGTTCTTCTGAAGATATGAGCTTACGTCGCAGTTGGGCTCGTTGAGCAGGTCATACATAGCGACTGCGGGATTGCCGCTGAAGCGCTCGGCTATTGCGACCCAAAGCTCAATTGTGAGCTTTCTCCATTCCTCGGCCTGCTTAGTCAGCTTGAAAAGGCCGCTGTCGCCGATTTTTCCGCAGTGATCCTTGTTGTTCTGATATCCGGGTGCGCCGTGGAGATCGAGAATAACATAGAGGCCACGCTTAGCGCATTCGGAAACGACCCAGTCGAGACGGCTGAAATCCCATTCGCCGTTTTTGTCAAGGATTTTTGTGCCCTTGTCATCATAGTAGAAGTTGCGGAACCAAAACGGAACGCGCACGCAGTTGAAGCCGAGCTCAACTATTCTGTCGAGGTCGTATTCGGTTATCCAGTTGTCCTCGTAGATGTTGATGAGCTCATACGCTTTCTCAACGCCGAAACGCTCCGTGAGGGTGTTGAGGGTCGAAATATTGTCGTCGGAGTTCTCGATGGGGGTCATCCAGGACTCTTGGATGAGCCATGTGCCGAGATTAACTCCGCGGAGAATGACCTCTTCGCCGCGCTTATTGTAGATTTTCTTTCCCTTTGTGTGCAGCATATCTTCGTCGGTTATCGCGCCGCGCCTCTCGGCTGCCTCTCCGCCTTTTTCGGCATATGCCGGCAGACAGATTGCGCTTAGTGCGAGCACAAGGCAAAGAACCATGCTTAAAACTCTTGAAAAAGTATGCTTTTTCATTTTCTTATCCTCCTGAAAAATGAAATATCCGTGAATTTATAATAGCATTTTTTAGCGTATTTTACAATAAATACTTTCAAGTTTATATATTGTTTATAAATCTTAAAAAGAATACAGCTCTGTCTGATGCGGCATTGTCCACAAAAAAATCCGCAAACATTGACCAAAACGCCGAATTTCCTTAAAAGCCTTGCTATATTTGCTATATTAAGGTATATTATATATACTAAATAGAGGTTATTAATTAAATTTTGATGAGTTAAGGAGAGCATTATGGAGCGTATCGTTACCGAAAAAAGAAGCTTTGTCGATGAATACGGCAGAGAGCGTATCTTCTACGGCGTCAATATTGTAGATAAGCGCAAAAACAGCGAGGACAACAAGTACGAATTCAATATCGACGACAAGCTGCTCGGCGATATGTCCGCCCGCGGTCTCAATCTCATTCGCCTCGGTACAACGTGGAGCATGATCGAACCCGAGCCCGGCAAATACAACGACGAGTACCTCGATGATATGCACCGCATATTCGACCTCTGCGCCGCTCACGGGGTCTATGTGCTTTTTGATATGCATCAGGATCTCTATTCCCCGCGCTGCTACGGCGACGGAGCACCCGATTGGGCTACGATAACCGATCCCTATAAGCCCAAGGAGCCCAAGCTTGTCTGGGCGGCAGGCTATTTCTGGGGCAAGGCAACTCAGCGCGCATTCGATAATTTCTGGGATAACCGCGAATATAACGGCAAGGGACTCATAGATTACTTTGCGGCCATGTGGCAGCACGTTGCGGCTCGCTTTGCGGATCATCCTGCGCTCTTCGGCTTTGATATGCTCAACGAGCCCTTCCTCGGCTCCGACGGCGGCAAGCTCTTCAAGAAGCTCGTTTCGACCGCAGTCGGCACGGTTATCTGTGATAAGCGCATAAAGTGCTTCAAGCTCGTCGGCGATTTCCTCAACAAGAAGAGACGCGACGAGGTCAAATATCTCGAGCAGATAACCGGCGATGTCCTCAAGGATGTAACCCGCAAGGCCGGATATGACTATGTCAGAAAGTTTGATATCGAGAAGTATTCTCCGTTTATCAATAAAGTGTCTTCCGCTATCCGCGAGGTTACCGATAAGGGCGTTCTCGTTATGGAGAACTGCTATTGGTCGAACACCTGTATTCCGTGCTCGACTCCCGCAATCGAGGTCAACGGCGAGCGCGAGAAGAACTTCTGCTTTACTCCTCACGGCTATGATTTCATGGTCGATACCCCGCAGTACAAGTATGCGAGCAACGACAGAGTCAGAGCCATATTCGAGGAGCACGTCAGAACTCAGGACAGACTCGATGCACCCGTGCTCGTAGGCGAGTGGGGCGGATTCGGCGGCGAAGGCGAGGACTGGCTCCCGCACATAGAGTTCCTCGTCAACTTCTTTGAGCAGCACAAGTGGGGCTTCACCTATTGGCACTATGTGAACGATATGTTTAACAGCCCGCTTATGAAGGTTCTCAGCCGTCCTTATCCCATGGCTGTCGGCGGCAGGCTCAACTCATACGGCTTTGATCGGTCGACTCAGGAGTTCAACCTCAGCTTCGAGGGCGACGGCGAGTGCGCCGCTCCGTCCGAGATTTACATACACAAGCCCGCAAAGACCGTTGAGGGCTGTGAATACGAGCTTGAGCCGGTCGGCGAAAGCGGCGCGGCAAAGCTTGTTATCAAGCCCGTGTCCGGCACGGTCAACGTCAGGATAACATTTTAACAGTCGAATTAAATAGCAGAAAGCTGTCGGTTTTTCCGGCAGCTTTTTTGCAGTTATACATTTGATTTTTCATTGTGCGAAATTCACAAGAACACCAATTGCTTTTTGTGAGAATAAACAAAAATAAATAAATTTTCTGTTTGGAACTATATGTGACGAAATTTTTGGTATTATAATATTGCAACAGACTTTTGCTCCACGATTTTTTTAAAATGCCGGGAGGTAAATTTTATGAAAAATAAGCGAAAGAATATTATCATTGTTGTGTGTGTCCTTGTCGCGGTAGCGATAGCCGTGTGTGCAAGCGTGGGGTATTATTATTCGCGCCCAGAGAGAACGGCCGAAAAAGTCATGACGGCTGTGTTTACCGCAGATGAGACGGAGATTCAGAAACGCAGAGAGGCGATAGACAACAGAACCTTTGACGCATATATCCGCGAGCTGTGCGGCGGCGCAGTCACCGATAGCTGCATCGAGGGTATGATAGCCACAAACCCGCTGTACTATAACGCAACTCCCGCAAAGGTAGAGAGCATAAAGCTTTCGCCCATAGACAAAGCCGCAGGTGATACCGCGTCGTTCCAATACACGGTTGTTTTCGAAGAAGGCGCCGCCCTAAAGGAGCAGAGCGGTCATGTGGTGGTGAAGAAAGAGAACGGAAAATGGTGCGTGAGCGGCTTCTCCGTCAAGAGCAACGAAAAAGCCGAATAACGGAAAGAAACATAAAAGCCGCATTGAAATCAGTGTTCATAAATCAATAAACAAACAGTCACAGCAGCGCGTCCTGTTGTGACTGTTTGCATTTTGCAGGCGTAAAGCCGCCGTCAGATAATTTCAATATTGCAAATTGACATAACCGTGTAGGGGTGGATGTTATGTCAAGAGAAACATGGTAAACAGTAGTGTAAGGACATGGTATACAACTCAAAG
>ENA-OPDF01000150-OPDF01000150.1-human-gut-metagenome-genome-assembly--contig:-NODE-150-length-49812-cov-4.205619_pt1 | contig 49812 bp, 37 predicted proteins | sample MGYA00241575_ERZ501501 | MGnify/ENA primary metagenome ERZ501501 (study PRJEB25962, sample SAMEA1972229) | human gut metagenome | biome: human gut; feature: human-associated habitat; material: faeces... | reverse complement strand
TTAAGCCTGTAGCTAGCGTTCATCCTGAGCCAGGATCAAACTCTTCATTGTAAAATATCTTTTTACTCTTGCGAGTACTTTTTGTCTCTGTTCAGGTGACCGAATGTTTCTTGATTATTTAATCAGATTGACGGTTTTATCACTTCATCACGGATACACATTATATATATCACATGACTACTGCTTGTACTACATTTCGTTTGTTTATCTAAAGTCTTTCAAAGAACTATCTCTTATTTCCAAGCTTCCGTTTGTTAGCGAAAGCGTTTGCAAAGGTAAGAGGTTTTTTCTTAACCACCAAATTTTTTCGAAGTTTTTTTCGAAAAAATTTTTCAGCGGTCAGAAACCGGAACCGCAAGCCCTTCTCGCTCCCTTAGCACCGCTAAGGTAAGATACAAGGCAACAACCGAAAAACCGGAAACCTCACGTTCACTCTGTCAATGCTTCAGCGCGTTTCTCTCTCGAAAGCGGGTGCAAAATTACGCACTTTTTCGCAAACTCCAACTTTTACAAGACTTTTTTTTGACCGTTTTTCAAAGTTTTTTCGTAAAACGCTGGAAAACAGGTGTGTTACGCGGCATATTTTTTTGTTATACACAGAAGGAGGATGAAAACATGCACAATAATATTTATTGCGCGGGCGGGCGCATGTGCGCGAGGGAAAATACACTGCATTATCCGCAAAAAACGGTAAAATGGAAAAACAACGCCTTCTCTTCATTAAAACAACGGCATATTTTCACTAAAAATACACCTTCTTTTTTTAAAATTACAGCATATTTTTTTCTGGGTAACGAACAGACTGATTATCAGTAACTAATAAAAAGAAAAAATCAGCATAAATGAAGGATAAAAATAATAGGTATTTCGAAAAAGCAAGTCCAGCCCATTGTATATTAAAAACCATACACATACCAAATAATCTGCCCAGCATATTTATATAACTTAAAAATAGAATGTATCATCAGAAAATATTTTTCACCATTCATTACCAAATAAAAAATAAACAAAATACCTCACATACTAGGCAATGCAGAATCAAAGTACACAAAACAGGCAGTATCCTCCCCAAAATCAAAAAGCGGGTATATGTTTACAAATGCTCAGAACAGATAGCCTCTCTCGTAGGAGCCGGAAACAACGTATTTTTTACCAATTACATTACTTTTGAAACAAATCGAAAGAAATAAGTATTCCGTGAACGGCCACAATATTAAAAAATTGTATCTTTGAGAACACTAACAAATTTAAAACAAAAAAATTTATTACCATGAAAGAAAACATTTGTACAAAACTACGTTTTCCATCTAACTGGAAAAAATTAGGGGTGACTAGCCTGATGGTATTTCTATGTATTTCTTTATTTGCTTCCGAGCCAATCGATTTTGATAAAGCATTTAAAGAAAGTGTAAAAATCGAACAACAAATTAAACGAACCAGCTTCCCGGGGAAAGTTTACAACATTAAAGACTTTGGAGCCACGACAGATACCCCCGATCAGCCATGTCATGAACAGATCAATTTGGCAATTACAACCTGCAATCAGGAAGGAGGAGGTACCGTCGTTATCCCTAAAGGAACTTTTTATACAGGCCCTATTACAATGAAAAGTAATGTAAACCTGCATCTTGAAGAAGGAGCTACATTGAAGTTTTCAACAGATCAGAAACTATATTTTCCGGGAGTTATTACACGCTGGGAAGGTTTAGACTGCTACAATGCACGCCCATTGATTTATGCCTACGGAGAATCAAACATCGCTATTACAGGAAAAGGAACTATCGACGGACAAGGGTCGAATAAAGCCTGGTGGCCGATGTGTGGTGCTGCACACTACGGATGGAAAGAAGGCATGCACAGTCAAAAACTAGGAAGCCGCGAACGCCTTATGGGTTATGCTGAGTTAAAACGCCCTATTTATGAACGAGTTATGACACCTGAAGATGCTTTACGCCCACAACTCATCAACTTCTATCTTTGCAATACTATTTTAATAGAAGATGTTACTTTGCTCAATTCACCGTTCTGGGTAATTCATCCCCTTCTTTGCGAAAGTCTGATTGTGCGTGGAGTTAAAATCTACAATCGTGGTCCCAACGGAGACGGATGTGACCCGGAATCTTGTAAGAATGTATTAATCGAGAACTGTCGTTTCGATACAGGAGATGACTGCATTGCCATCAAGTCCGGACGAAATGAAGATGGTAGAAAATGGAATCGACCAAGTGAAAACATCATTGTACGCAACTGCGAAATGAAAAACGGACATGGAGGTGTTGTTATTGGCAGTGAGATTTCTGGAGGCTATCGTAACTTATATGTTGAAAACTGCGTAATGGATAGCCCACAACTGGACAGAGTTATCCGAATTAAAACAAATGACTGCCGTGGAGGTATCGTAGAAAACGTTTTTGTAAGAAACATCAAAGTAGGCCAATGTCATGAAGCTGTTTTAAAAATTAATTTGCTATATGAAAGTAAAGAAAACTGCAACCGAGCTTTCCCTCCTATTGTACGAAATGTACATTTAAAAAACATCACTTGCGAAAACAGCCAATATGGAATTTATGCAGTAGGACTACCAAACAAAGATTGCGTATATAATATATCTGTTGAAGATTCACAATTTAACAATGTAAAGAAAGGTGGTAACCGGATAGAAAATGTAACGGATATCACAATGAAAAATCTTCAGATAAATGGAAAAACAGTAAAATAAGAGTCTATCTTCATATTTAAAATTCTATACACTTACTGAAAGTTATAATGATATAAGAAGATAGAATTGATTTATAAAAATAAGAGCCATAGCATTCACCAGTTAAACCGGCAAGCTGCTATGGCTTTTATTTTATCAGATATTATCTGCGAGTTATCAGAAAAATGCCGTCATCTGACAAGCTTTCTTTCAAGCATCTATAATAACCTAAAATATAAGCATTTTCACATTAACTTCATCAACAGAAGTTGCTTGTTCAAATCTAAGCCAGAATTAATCGATTGGAGATCTTTACAAAACGCCAATTATGAGAAAGACACTTGAACAGAAGATTTTCTTATAAAAAATAAGAGGTAATAAATTATAGAATCGCCTTATCAAGCATCTTCAACATTAAAAAACATTCAACAATTCTATTTCGAATATCAATGTAGAGCAAGCTGGGATAGGGCCTGAAGTCCGACTACCATACCCAAGTTCTGAAGGAATATAAATCACCCAACGGTCCCCAACATGCATTTGTTGCAAAGCAATCTGCCAACCTTCTATTACATCAGAAACTCTCAATGCTTCAGGACATCCTCTCTTCCACGAGTTATCAAACTCACGACCATTTATCAGCGTACCCCGATAATGTACAGAAACAATGCTTCTCAAATTAGGCGATTGCGTACCAATTCCCTGCTGAACAATCTGATACATAATACCGGAAGGATGTCTTTGCACTCCTTCTTTTTGCGAAATTTCTTTTAGAAAATCAATATTCCGCTGTTTATATTCCTCTTTCTTTGCCATAAATTCAATTTGATTATACAGACAAAGATACAAAGACTTTATAAAAGCTCAGGATATAAACTTTTATTTATGACTGAAATTCAACATAAGCAAGCTTACAGTCACTATTTTTTCAGAAAAAGCAGCCCACCATCAATGCAATTTTCATCAATGGCGAGCTGCTTACTATTTTCTGATTTCACATTGAATTTATATCATTTATTTCGTGAAGCACGCATAACCTCAATAACAAATGCAACAATCAGTCCAAGCCCTCCTCCGAGCAACACGCTTGCTCCATAAATAATAGATACTGTTTCACGTACTGTATGCCCAACATTTTCCATAAAATATTCAGGCTGAGTTCCTACTACAATAAAATATCCGATCAACAGGCCTAATCCAAGTCCCATTAGTAAGCAGCCTAGACGTAAAGAAGTTGAAAATGTAGGGAAAACAGTTCCTTTCAAATTTAATAAGGGGAAATCTCTTATCTTTCGACTATCATCTGTCAAAACTTCAATCGGTAATTTTTCTATCAACATCATTCTCTCTTTTCTACCAACAAACAGTTCAAATAACTTATAAATTACTCCAAATACAATAGCTACGTTTACTGTAATCATTAATTGTTCCATAATCCTTTTTTTTTTAAGTGAATAATTTTGTTTCTTTGTCCGTTTAGACGAAAAAAAGGACCAAAAGGTTACATAAAAATAAAGAAAAAATTTTTTCTCAAACTGCTGTAACCTTCCTTTTGAAGAAGCGTCTAAAAGAACAAATGGAAAAAGACGAATCATATATCATCACGCGTATCCTGGCAGGAAAAACAGAAGAGTATGCTTACTTCCTCGATACTTATGGGCAACCGGTTTTTTCACTGATTGTCCGTATGGTCAATTCCGAAGAAGATGCTGAAGAGTTGACTCAGGATACATTTATGAAAGCCTTTGAACATTTATCTTCATTCAATGGGAAAAGTAGTTTTTCTACGTGGATTTACCGTATCGCCTATAATACCGCCCTATCTTTTCTTAGAAAAAAGAATGTAGAGCAAACAGTTATAGATGATAATCAGTGGAATCAAATATCGGATACACAAATAGATGACGCATTAAACAATGAATCGGAAGAGCAAATAGAAAAACTGCAACAAGCATTAACCAAGCTAACAGCCGAAGAACGGGCACTGGTCACTTTGTTTTATGAAGAAGAACATTCCATTCAAGAACTTGCACAGATTCTGAATTTGAACGAAGGGAATATTAAAGTCAAGCTACACCGCTTACGCAAGAAATTATATGTATTAATGCAAAAGGAGGACTAAAAATGACAGAATATAAAGACCAAGGGCTAAAGAAAGCTGCCAAACAAAGTAAGACTCCCCAGCTTCCTAGTAATTTCACCTATCGCATGATGAAACGAATCGGAGAAGAAATGTATCTGCGTGAAAAACGACAAGAAAAACGCTTATTTATATTAATGATTATCACTGTCATGCTGATGACAGGAGGATGTCTAGGTATGATTATATGGATGTATGGAAAAGAAATATCCGAAGGATTACATGCGTCGGTCAACAATCTGCCAGAGCCTTCATCACTCCTTTTTTATCTTCCGATGCTGATTGCACTACCTTTACTGAGAATTTTCGACCGCTGGTTAAGACGTAAGTTCAAGCATCTATTATAGAGATAAACTGATAATTGCAATATGCCTTTAAGAAGTGTCACAAAAAAGCCCGGCTACACACCGGGCTTTCTCTATGTAAAAAGGAGCTGTTAATTATTTCCGATAACTAGCAAGTTCTTCAGCATTGAACTTACGGATAAAGTTGAAATGCTTTTCAACTTCCGATTCTGCATAATTTACATATACATTCAATGACTGAGCAAACAGTTCAGGAGCTTTCGTTGCATCCTGAAGCAACAAATGACTCATTACACAGACAGCTGCCATTTCATACAGACGACGTGCTACGAAGTCGAGCAGTTCCTGATTCTGAGCCTCTTTTACTGCATTTGTACAAGCTTCCAATTTACGAGTCATATCTTTAATACGATTCAGGTAGCCTTCAAATTCTGGTGCACAAGGAATCAGTTCGTATTCGTGCAAAGTAGCAGCATAAGCTCCGTTAGTTACATAACGGATAGCAGCAACAGTCTGCAACTGAGTAGTACCTTCGTAAATGCTTGTGATACGAGCATCACGATAGATACGCTGACAAGCATATTCCATCATGAAACCAGAACCACCATGTACCTGAATACAGTCGTATGCATTCTGGTTAGCATATTCAGAGTTCATACCTTTTGCCAGTGGAGTAAAGCTGTCGGCCAGTTTTGCATAGCGTTTCTGTTCCTGACGTTCTTCCGGAGTCAGCTTGCGTTCACGAGCGATATCATCCAAAGCTTTATAGATATCTACATAGCGAGAAGTCTGATACAACAAAGCACGACCTGCATCAAGTTTTGCTTTGATGGTAGCCAGCATATCGTATACAGCCGGGAACTCGATAATGGCCTTACCAAACTGCTTACGGTCTTTTGCATAAGCCAAAGCCTCATCGTATGCAGCCTGGCTCAAACCAACTGACTGAGCAGCGATACCCAGACGAGCACCGTTCATCAAAGCCATGACATATTTAATCAAACCAAGCTTGCGTTCACCACAAAGTTCAGCCTTTGCATTCTTGTAAACCAATTCACAAGTTGGAGAACCATGAATACCCAGTTTGTTTTCGATACGACGTACATCTACCCCACCGTCATTCTTGTCGTAAATAAACATAGACAATCCACGACCGTCGTGTGTACCTTCTTCCGAACGAGCCAATACCAGGTGCAAGTTGGCATCACCGTTTGTAATAAAACGTTTCACACCATTCAGACGCCAGCAGTTATTAGCCTCATCGTAAGTAGCCTTCAGCATTACGCTCTGAAGGTCAGAACCAGCATCCGGTTCAGTCAAGTCCATAGACATAGTCTCACCTGCGCAGATACGTGGAATAAAACGACTGTGCTGATCTTCGTTTCCAAATTCATAAAGTGTTTCGATACAGTCCTGAAGTGACCAGATATTACCGAAACCAGCATCAGCCTGAGCCACGATTTCCGCACACATGGTATACGGAGTGATCGGGAAGTTCAAGCCACCAAATCGGCGAGGCATTGTCATACCATTCAGACCAGCCTTTACCATTGCATCCAGGTTAGCCTTTGTACCAGAAGCATATTCCACACGACCGTTTGCACAATGCGGACCTTCTTCGTCTACTCCTTCTGCATTTGCAGCAATCACCTCACCGGTAATTTCACCGGTAATTTCCAATACTTTATCGTAAGAGTCGATTGCATCCGCATAATCCAGCGGTGCATAATCGTACTCGTCTTTATTTCTGTAATCGCGTTCTTTCAACTGACAGATACGCTCCATCATCGGATTATTCAAGTGAAACTTGAGTTCCGGATGTTCTGTATAAAAGTTTGCCATTATTTACTGTTCTTTTTATAATACTTAATCATTTTCGGAATCACTTCTTCCACTGTTCCGTTGATTACATAATCAGCGATGGTGTTAATTGGTGCATTAGGATCATTGTTCACAGATATAATGATACCTGCATCCTGCATACCAGCAATGTGCTGAATCTGACCAGAAATACCACATGCGATATACAACTTCGGATGTACTGTTACACCTGTCTGACCAATCTGACGGTCGTGTTCGCAGAAACCAGCATCTACAGCAGCACGGCTCGCGCCTACTTCTGCATGAAGTTCCTTAGCAAGTTCGAACAGCATGTCGAATCCTTCCTTACTTCCCATACCGTAACCACCTGCAATCACAATAGGAGCACCTTTCAGATTATGTTTTGCTTTCTCAACATGACGGTCGATAACCTTTACTACATAATCTGTTTCGGGTACATATTTCGCAACGTCGTGACGAATAACCTCACCTTGATAGTTAGCATCAACAATTTCTTTCTTCATCACTCCTTCACGAACAGTCGCCATCTGCGGACGGTGTTCCGGATTGATGATAGTAGCTACAATGTTACCACCAAAAGCTGGACGAATCTGATACAACAGATTTTCATAAGTAACCCCATTCTTCTTGTCTTCATGATTACCGATTTCCAACTGAGTACAGTCGGCAGTCAAACCACTTGTCAGAGCTGAAGAAACACGCGGTCCCAGGTCACGACCGATAACGGTAGCTCCCATCAGACAGATTTGTGGTTTTTCTTCCTTAAACAAGTTGACAAGAATAGAAGTATGAGGAAGTGAAGTATAAGGGAACAAGCCCGGAGCATCGAATACATGAACACGGTCTACTCCGTATGGCAAAACTTGTTTTTCTACATCGGCAAGGTCGCTGCCGGCACAGATTGTTTCCAGCTGGCATCCCAACTGATTGGCTAACTTACGACCTTTGGTTAAAAGTTCGAGACTGACATCGGCAACATGCTTGCCTTCCATCTCACAATATACAAATACGTTATTCATAGTCTTTATCCAATAGTGTGGTTAGCCAACAGTTCTACAATCAAGTTTTCTACATCAGCATCGCTACCTGTAATAGTTTTGCTTTCCTTAGCCTGGAAGATGATATTTTCAATCTTCTTCACCTTAGTAGGTGAGCCCGACAAACCACATTGTTTCGTATCACCATTCACATCGGCAACACTCCACTCTATAATATTCAGATAAGGACGGCTTTCGTATAAAGAAGCATAAGGCAACTCTGCTCCATCTTTTGTAATGGCAGCTTTTTCCTGTCCGCCCAAAGCACGTTTATATTTCTGAACCAGTTTTGCATTACGCGGACGACAAGGAGCTGCACTACCGTTTACAGTCAAGACAATTGGAAGTGGAGCTTCTACAGTTTCCACACCACCGTCGATATGACGTTTCACACGGATACGCCCCTCTTTTACCTCTTGAATTTCTTCAACGTATGTAACCTGAGGTAATCCCAGCTTTTCTGCTACCTGAGGACCTACCTGTGCAGTATCACCATCGATAGCCTGACGACCACCCACAATGATATCATATTCACCAATCTTACGGATAGCCGTAGCCAGCGCATACGAAGTAGCCAGCGTATCAGCACCTGCAAAAGCGCGGTCAGTCAACAAATAGCCATTATCAGCTCCTCTGTATAATCCTTCACGAATGATTTCAGCGGCACGTCCCGGTCCCATCGTCAAGATGGTTACGGTAGAACCCGGATGTGTGTCTTTCAGTCTGAGCGCTTGTTCCAAAGCATTCAGGTCTTCCGGATTGAAGATAGCCGGAAGAGCCGCACGGTTAATTGTACCGTCGGCATTCATGGCATCTCTCCCTACACAGCGAGTGTCAGGTACTTGCTTTGCCAATACAACAATTTTCAAGCTCATTAGATAATATATTTATTAGTATTAGTAGTTTAATTGACGGCAAATTTAATGAAACCATTTGTTTTGCAAAAAGATATGATAAAAAAATGCACATATAGCATATATTCGTGCAATGCAAATTAATTTCCGTTCAAGCAATATTCTACATCCGATTTCAACTGTTCGAATGTAGCAATCGGATTATCGGAATAGACTGAATATACCACAAGGTGCTTGTCCGACACGTAAATTCGAGGGATACCTCGTTCAGAAAACAAGTTATATACCTCCCTGCCCGACTGAGGAGAATAAGGTATAGTAAGTCCGTTTTCCTGCCAATATGCAGCAACTTCGTCAGCAGGTTCTTCTCTGCTGATACAATATATTTTTACCGTAGAATTATCTCTGTAATAGTCATAAAGCCGTTGTACGACAGGAAATTCTTTCTGGCAGTCGGGACATTCCGTATGAAAAAACACTAAAACAGCAACCTTGCCAAGCAGGTCGGAAGCAACCACAAGGGTATTATCATTTAAAGAAACTGTAAAATCGGGCAGTCTGTCTCCAGGACGGACTCCTTCCGCACCGGATGGCGAATCGTCACGAATACACGACGGCAGACATAACAAGCTGCAAAGTATAAAAATTAACGAACGATAAACATGAAACATTCTTCTAATCAATAATTACTTGCCGATAAATATATAAAAAAACCTTTGTATATTTGTCCGTAACATATATAAATACGCATAATAATGGAAGATTTATATTTAGAAGTCGCCCGACAATTATCAGACATGGGCATTGACAAAGAGAATCTCAGCTGGAGCACCCGTCTAACACTTGTTGCACTTATCCTGCTGATTTCATATATCATGACCAAATTATTCAGGCACTTGGTCATACCAGCAGTACATAAAATCACTTCTCGTACAAAAGCAACATGGGACGACTACCTGTTCAATGAAAAAATGATGACCAGCTTTTGCCGCATGATTCCTCCCATCATGTTTTACTTGTTACTGCCATTCGTTTTCAACAATGTACCTCAGGAGATCGTCCTTGATATATTATTAAAAGGATGCCTTATATATTTGGTAATCACTACTCTCATGCTTGTTAATTCGTTTTTAAATTCACTATACGAAATTTCCAATGAGCATGAAACGCTACGCAACCGCCCGCTGAAAGGAATCTATCAGATGATTAATTTGGTTGCCATCGGTATAGGAATCATATTAATCATCAGCATACTGATCGACCAGAACGCAGCAACCATCCTGGCTGGACTAGGAGCTTCGGCCGCTGTCCTGATGTTGATTTTCAAAGACAGTATATTGGGACTGGTAGCAGGCGTACAGCTTTCGGCCAACGATATGCTGCGCCCGGGAGACTGGATTACCATGCCCAAGTACGGAGCAGACGGTGATGTACTGGAAGTTTCACTGACTACCGTCAAGGTACGTAACTTCGACAAGACGATCACAACCATCCCTCCCTACGCACTAGTCAGCGATTCATTTCAGAACTGGCGAGGAATGCGTGAAACTGGAGGACGACGCATTAAACGTTCAATATTCATAGACATGACAACCGTACATTTCTGTTCCGAAAAAGAAAAGATAATGTTTGCCTCTCGCGGATGGATAGATGAAGCACAAGCTAAACCTGAAACACAAGTGGTAAACCTATATGTTTTCCGCAACTATCTCCAGAATTACCTGCGAGAACACCCTCGTACACATAAAGAATTAATGATTATGGTACGTCAGATGCAACCTACTTCTGAAGGTCTTCCTCTCGAAATATATTGTTTCTCGAATACGACCGTCTGGCTAGAATATGAACAAATACAAGGTGAAATTTTCGACCATATCCTTGCCGTAATTCCCGAATTCGGTTTGCGAATATTCCAACGTCCCTCAGGAAATGACTTAAGTACAACCATCAAATAAAAAAAGCAATTATGGAAAAAGGATTAACTTATACCTCCCAAACAACTGTCTGCAAAGGAAACACTGCCCTAACTTTAGGATCGGGCGACATGGAAGTGTTTGCTACTCCTGCTTTAGTCGCACTTATGGAGAATGCTGCCATGAATGCTGTCAAACCATATCTGCCGAAAGATTCCACAACGGTAGGAGCAATGATTCAAACTTCACATATCAAACCTTCAGGACTTGGTGAAGTAATTTCAGCCACAGCCATACTGGAAGAGGAAGAAGGCAGAAAGTTGATGTTTAAGGTTTCCGCTTCCGATTCTAAAGGAATTATTGGTGAAGGAATACATATCCGTTATATCGTAGACCGCAAACGTTTCTTATCAAAACTAGATACTGAGTCTTCCAAATAACGTCATAATGTTTGTGACATTTTTTGTACAAAGAAAAATGTCATTCGTACATTTTTTTAGAAAAGAACACGACGTTTTTCTTTACATGCATAGAAGAAGATAAACGAAGAAGCTATCTCAAAATAAAAACAGAGATAAGTTTACTTACAATCGATAAGCCACAACATAAAAATCTCCTGCTTTTAGTCCTATAATTGTAATAAATAAGGGCTAAAGCAGGAGTTTTTTATTACAAAGTTTCAATCTATAAGATTTTTACTTTTGTATTTCTATTTTGAGACAGCCTCTCTGTTTATTATATTAATTTACTCTTTCACGTAGTCTTTTAATGCATCAGTAACGACAAGCACCCGGTCTTCTCCCCTCATATACGGTGCATCATATTGAAAATCAGCAACCTTATTCTCAAATTCACCGATATACGTCATACTTCCATTCTGTGGATTGAACCACCAAGCTTTCTTTTTTTCACCACTGATTTTGGTCAAGTCTATCTGCATGGGACGTGCACTGTAGTTATACACCAGCAGATAGTCATTACCTCGTGTGGCAATTGCCCGATCGTAACGTTCGCCATTAGTTCCAGCTATCACACTCTGGTCTGGAATACGTTCAAAGAAAGGGAAACGAAGTATCAGCTCCTTTAAATATTTCATTTGGTTAAAACCTTCGTCCTTCAATGCTTCCTGCCATGTTTCCTGGGCTCCATATGCTGGTGCATATCCTTCACGATAAAACTGCATAATAGAATTATTTCCATAAGTATGTCCGAAAGAACCGGCAAAAACCGACCAATATGCATAACGTCGTACATCATCTGCAGTCCAGCGACATTCTTTCGGATTGTGCAGTCCGTGCGGAATCCCTTCATAACTGGGCTCGGCATCCAGTACCGGCTTCAAGGGCTTTTTGGCAAGGCTTGCTTCCACATAGCGCCAGTTGTCTTCTGCTACATTACTATCGGCCAGATTATCTCCATCGCCTTTAGTTTGCCCGTAACGGCGATGTCCACTCTGGAACATATTAAAATCGAGCCAGTCGGCATCATTGAACCAGGTTGCAGACATGGTTCTACCAAATGGGTGGAAAGTCATCAAATGATTCTTATCGATGGAACGAATTGTACGTGCCAAGGTTTCCCAAACTTCTGTTTTCACATCGCCTCGCGTATCTCCTCCGATTATCCACACTATATTCGGATTGTCCTTATATCTTTCGGCAAGGAAGGTTCCGTATGCTTTCGCTTCTTCTACATCCATCTGCCCACTTCTTACCAGTCCTCCCCAGATACATACCATACCTATATATATACCTTTACTTTCAGCTGTACGGATGATATAATCCATATGGTCCCAATAACCATATACTCCTTTTTTATCAATATGGCTGAAATCGAATCCGTCCGTCATGGAATACTGTCCATAGACATTCATAGAGGGAACCCCATTTAATGTCTGCACCTGTACTACATTAAATCCGGCACGGCTACAGTTGTCCAAATAAAAAGCCACCTCCTCACGGTTCAATCGTTGTGGCATCAGCCATCCGGTATCTCCCAGCCAGAAAAACGGCTGTCCATTCTCATGTTTCAGGTAACGCCCTTCGGCAGACACCTCCAACTTGCCGTTTTTCCACGGCAACTGTGCATTCATAGTTGATGCTACGGCAAGACAAGATAATACAATTCCTGCCAGTTTTGTCAAATATTTCATTTTGCTGCAATTAAAAAATTATACATTTAAGATTAAAACAAATAATCCATGCAAATATACATGATGGTTTTCAATAATGTACCGTTACTTCCTGATTGGTATCTATCCAAAGACGATATTTTCCCTCAGCGACTTTCTGAAACTCTCCTACAGATGCCTTTGGTAGCTTCTTGGCTGCAACATACAGATAACCTTTACCTTTGTCGGCTTTCAGGCGAATCGTCTTGCGGTCCATATAAACGGTTATTTCTCCTCCCGGGACAGGAACACTGCCTTTCATCCATTTCAATCCGCCTAATGCGGGAGTCACTGCATATTCTTCATATCCAGGTTTTACCGGCTTCACTCCTAAATAATATTTTCCTAACAAATATATAGGACTGGCTCCCCATGCGTGGCAAAGACTCTTTCCATACGGACGTCCATACATGGCAAGATGTTCTGCTCCTTTCTCATCCGGATTATATTTTTCCCAAAATGATGTTGCTCCTTCTTTTAACATACCTCCCCAATAATCTAGCATTTCTTCCATAACTTGCTCTTGCTCGCCCAAGGCACAGAGAGCTTCCAGTTCGTAAAAACGCATATACGGAGTTGTAATTTTCAGGATGCTATCATTCAACAACACACTTTGCTTGATAAGTTGCTGTTTTTCTTCTGAAAGATAATCATAAAATACAGCAAACATATTGGCATAACGTGTCACACTAGTACTCTGGTTTCCTCCAATCCGATTGTGCACCAAAGCCTTCGCATCCTCACTCCAGAATGCAGGTTCCAGTTTCTTTCGTAAAGAAGAGGACAGTTTTTCATACCCCCAGGCATCTTGCATCTCACCGGCAAGGCGAGCACAGAGCACCATTGTTTCCAAACTCTTGCAGAAAAGAACTTGCTCGAATGCCAACTGTCCTTTTTTGTCGAGATAACCATCTGCCCAGTCAACAAATACCCAGTCACCTGTCATGCCCTGCACCATGCCATCACTGTCAGTCCGTCCCAATACATACTCCATAAGCGATTTCATCCGCGGATACAGTTGCTTGACAAACTTCTCATCTCCCGTATACATATAATAGTCGTACACACTCAGGAACCAGTAAAAAGTATAATCCATGATGGTGTTAATATGAGAAGTTACCGGATCCTTTCCTCTCAGTTGCCTGATGGTACGCTTTACAGTCTCCGAATCAAAGAACAGATAGTAGTTCATCAGATAACTTTGAATAGCATCTCCACTCCATACCCAGCGATCACGTTTGATACCATCAATGAAAAATTCCCGAGTGGTAAGATGCATCGTATAAGCACCTATCTCCCAAATTCTATTTAACAGATCATTGTCACACTGAAAACTTCCACGGTAGGTTTCAGGCATATATTCGTATTGCATCGAAACTTTTCCAACAGAAATCTGTTCATCGCATATCACATATACATAACGGAAAGCCTTACTGCTCTCCATCATATAACAATCATTTGTCAGAGGCTGAACAGTACGCAGCGCAAGATCGGTCACTTTTCCATCCCTGACAGACAAGATATCCATGGTTTCACAATGCTCAGTGTCCAAAGCTTCTTCTTTACTTTCACCATAATAAATCAATACCTTTCCTTCTCCTCGCATTTCTGAAAAATCAAGATATCCGAAAGTTTCCCGACCAAAATCATAAAGAATACCATTCTCTACAGAAGTTGAAGAAACAGCTAGCAAAGGTTTGCAAGGTAAACGAAACAAAGACGGACGGCTTGTTTTCGAATTAAAATTCCAGCTTCCAGCATCCATATAAACGGTAGCCGAAGTATCACTTGCTTTTCCACTTTCATCTATCCATTCTTTATCTTCGTAAGTAACCTTCCAACTTGCATCACTTTTTATCGTCCGCCCGTCGACATAAAGAGCCGGAGGAGTAAGCTGGTTCCATACCTTAATATTAATTTTGTGCTTTCCCGCTGGAATAGTCAGTTTATCAGGCATGCCAAACTGCAATTTGCCATCTAACTTAACATTGTACCGTCCTTCCACACTCAACTGTATCGTTTCAGCTTCAGGCAAATCGACTTCTTTACTGAATTCAACAACGACATAATGACTATCCGTTTTCCAGAAAGGAGGGAAAAAAGCTCCTCTTTCCGTACGACGGTTATTCATCTGGTTACCCAGCCAAATCTCATAATCCCCCGGATACCAAATCCAAGTCTGTGCTCCTAATGAAGCACACATACCAACCGAAGCCAGCAAGGTTACAAATTTATTTTTCATTTTGTGTGTTTTATTATTTAATTATTCTGTCAGAATTCTGTCACAACCGGACGACCTTCCATCCAGGCAATCATATTCAGAACCAGGAAATTCCAATTTTGAAATCCTCTATTCAGAACAGGCTCTCCATTATCGGGCAGATAATATTCATGCAACGCCCCGAAGCGCTCAAAGTCACGTCCCAGTAAAAGTATTGTTTTTTCAGCAACTTCTCGGGCTTCTTTTTCATATCCATATTGCAGCAGCCCTCTGAAAACAAGATAATTCACATTAATCCATATAGGTCCTGCCCATGAAGAGGGATTACCACTCGCTCGCACATTATACATTTTTTCCAAGGGAGAAAGCGTACGGATACCTGCAGGAGCATTAAAAGAAGTTGTATCACAAAAATGTATCTGTACCATTTGCCGAGCTTGTTCTGGCGTTGCAACTTGAGCCCACATTGCCATAAAACCACTCCATACACTAAATCGCTGGATCAAGCAGTCGTATGTTCTGGGCTGTCCCACATGCAAATATAAATCTCCCGGGTACAATCCTTTGATATCAGGTTTTTCTACTGGAAGAAGATTTAAGTCTACACTATAATAAAAACGGTCTCGTTCATCCCAACAGTGCTTACGTATATTGGTTTTCAGTGTTTCAGCTTCTTTCTCAAAAAAGATTGAAATATCTGTCAAGTTCAGACAGTCGGCTAAATAAGCCATCGCTTGAAGTTCCTTATACATTAAACAATTCAGAAAGATAGAGCCAGAACTACCATGGGGACGATAAAAGGTACTCGGATCATTGTCTACTCCGATAGCCTCATCCGTTTCCCAATAAATCAATCCTGTTGCTTTATGCCTGTGAAAATTAAGATACTTAGCTACAAAAGCCTGTAAAGTATAAAAGTCCTCCCGCAACCACTCTGCATCTCCACCCATATTTTTAACGATAAAAGCAGCATGCTGGGCAAGTGTCGGCTTATGCATATTGGTCTTCCACGGATTTCTTTTCTTCAACATTTCTTCACGACTTGGAGCATTCCGTTCTATCCAGATAGGAATCCAGCCATCCATTCCCCCGTAACTCAACGAATTCAATACACATCCCTGTTCATAAGCCAAAGCTTCCTTTTTATCAGCTTCAGTTCCTTTGTCTGATAAAATCTGACGCAAGGCCACATCACTGAGCCACGAGTCCCAATCCCATAACATATCCAAATACTGACTACTTCCCGGAGCCAGAAAAGGAAAATGTAAAGAACCTCCTGCCTGACGATACATGCCCTTCATCTCCTTATATATATGTTTCTTGCAAATCTCTCTGTATTTTTCAATATTCACAGCGTTTCGCTCCGGCAGCTGAGCCTGACATATACCTCCTATTACAATATTCAATACCAATAGCCATATTGTCTTTTTCATAGCAATAAAATTAGGTTTATAACTAAATTAAAATAAACAAAAGCAGATAATCTAAAAGAAAACTCCAATCAAACAAAATTTATTGAATCACAGAAGCAAAAATAATTATTCAAAACAATAAACAAAAGAAAACAAAATAATAAAAACATTTATTAACAACAAGTATCTACATTATAGACAATATATTTCTTTTGACAACTCAAATCATTTATCATATTCATAGCTTGTCAAGTATATCAAATAACTTAGTCTTAAAGTCAAAAAGAGCATTTTTTTCGTTTCACAAAATTCTACATTTGCATCAGATAAAATTCAAAACAACAAACCTGAATTGTAACTATGGTAAAATGCTTTTTTGCAGTCGATCTGGGAGCAACCAGCGGACGCACGATATTAGGATATTTTACTCCTCAAGGACTGATTACGGAAGAAATTAACCGTTTCCCCAATCACCTTATAGAAACAGGAGGACATTTTTACTGGGATATTTATGAACTTTACCGGAATATTGTAGAAGGTCTGAAAATTGCCGGAAATAAAAAAGATACAGAAATTATTTCTATCGGTATCGATACGTGGGGAGTAGACTTTGTATGTATTGGAAAAGATGGTGGTATATTGCGACAACCATATGCATACCGTGACCCTCAGACAGAGGGAGCTCCCGAAAAATATTTTAAACGAGTACCACGTAATGAAGTTTATGAACTGACAGGCATCCAAGTTATGAACTTCAACTCTTTATTTCAGCTTGATACCTTACGAAGAAACAATGACAGTGCACTGGCACATGCCGACAAAATATTATTCATGCCAGATGCACTCAGCTACATGCTAACCGGAGAAATGGTTACTGAATATACGATAGCCTCAACCGCGCAACTCGTTAATGCACATACCCGGAAACTTGACTCGCAAATACTCAAAAGCATCGGATTAAATGAGAAGCACTTCGGACGCTTTGTCTATCCTGGAGAAATTATTGGAAGCCTAACTCCTGAGTTACAACAACTCACAGGACTTAGTGCTATTCCTGTAGTAGCAGTTGCAGGCCACGACACAGCTTCTGCCGTTGCTGCTGTACCGGCAGCAAACAAGAATTTTGCTTATTTAAGCAGCGGTACTTGGTCGTTGATGGGAGTAGAAACTCAAGCTCCAGTTATCAATGCCGAAACAGAAGCCTTGAATTTTACCAATGAAGGAGGAGTAGAAGGAACTATCCGCCTATTGAAAAATATTTGTGGCATGTGGCTGCTGGAGCGGTGCCGCATAAACTGGGGAGATACTTCATACCCCGACCTGATTGCTGAAGCTGAAGCAAGTGAACCATTCCGAAACTTAATTTGTCCGGACGATAAAGTCTTTGACAATCCGACAAACATGGAAGAAACCATAAAAAAATATTGCAAAGACCATAATCAACCAGCCATTGAAACACGCGGACAACTGGTTCGCTGTATATTCGAAAGCCTTGCATTACGTTACCGGCAAGTATTGGAAAACCTGCAACGACTCTCTCCTAATCCGATAGAAGTTCTCCACGTTATCGGAGGAGGAAGCCGTAACGATCTTCTGAACCAATGGACAGCCAATGCCATCGGTATACCAGTTATAGCCGGTCCTTCAGAAGCAACAGCAATAGGAAACATCATGATACAAGCTGTAGCAGCAGGTCAAGCAGCAGATATTGCTTCTATGCGTCAACTTTTAAGTCACGCTATACATTTAAAAACCTTCTATCCCGAACACAAAGAGACATGGGATGTAGCCTATCTCCAATTCAAGACAATTACTCAATAATAATCAATAACTTAAACACATAATATCATGAAAGAAGAATTAATAACAAAAGCGTATGAAATAGCAAAAGAACGGTATGCAGCTGTAGGAGTTGATGTAGACAAAGCAATGGATACATTGCAAAATATATCCCTGTCACTACACTGCTGGCAGGCAGATGATGTTGCCGGATTCGAATCAAACGGTTCACTGACTGGTGGTATTCAAGCAACAGGTAATTATCCGGGCAAGGCACGCAACATTGACGAAGTGCGTCAGGATGTTTTAAAAGCAGCATCTTATTTACCAGGTACACACCGCTTGAACCTGCATGAAATATACGGAGACTTTCAAGGAAAATTTGTCGACCGCGATCAGGTAGATGCTTCATACTTTGAAAGCTGGATGCAATGGGCTGCAGAAAACAATATGAAGCTTGATTTCAACTCAACCTCTTTCTCACATCCCAAAAGCGGAAATCTTTCTTTAGCCAATCCGGATAAAGCAATCCGTGATTTCTGGGTAGAACACACTATCCGCTGTCGTGCCATTGCCGAAGAAATGGGTAAACGCCAGAATGATCCTTGTATCATGAATGTATGGGTTCACGACGGAAGTAAAGATATCACAGTAAACCGCATGCAATACCGTGAACTGTTGAAAGATTCACTCGACCGCATTTTTGCCACCGAATACAAGAACATGAAAGACTGTATCGAATCGAAAGTATTCGGCATCGGTCTTGAAAGTTACACTGTAGGCTCCAACGACTTCTATATCGGTTACGGAGTCAGCAGACAGAAAATGATTACACTCGACATGGGTCATTTCCACCCGACAGAAAGTGTTGCCGACAAACTATCTTCACTGCTGCTGTACGTTCCGGAAATCATGCTTCACGTAAGCCGTCCGGTACGCTGGGATAGCGACCATGTTACTATCATGAACGATGAAACATTGGATTTGTGTCAGGAAATCGTACGGTGCAATGCACTCGACCGTGTGCATATCGGTCTGGACTTTTTCGATGCAAGTATCAATCGTATCGGTGCTTATGTCATCGGAGCACGCGCTACACAGAAATCAATGTTACGTGCATTGCTTGAACCTATTGCCAAGCTCCGCGAATACGAAGCCAACAATCAGCTGTTCGAACGCCTCGCTCTGCTAGAAGAAGCCAAAGTCCTCCCATGGAATGCTGTATGGGATATGTTCTGTTTGAAGAATAATGTACCTGTAGGCGAAGAGTATATTGCCGATATTGAAAAATACGAAGCAGACGTAACATCGAAACGTTGCTAAATCTCGATACAGATGTCATCCAAAGGGCTTTTACCCGCGGATGGCATCTGGTTTATATAACTAAAATTCTAAAACTGGAAAAAACATACTACTTATGAACACGCTGATAGGTTTACTGATTATTGCCATAGGCAGTTTCGGACAAAGCAGTTCGTATGTTCCAATCAACAAAGTAAAAAACTGGTCCTGGGAAAGTTTCTGGCTTGTACAAGGCATTTTCGCATGGCTAGTTTTTCCACTGCTGGGAGCATTGCTGGCAATTCCAGCAGGAAGTACTCTTACTGAATTATGGAGCAGCGGAGGAGCTTTACTAGCTATTATATATGGAATTTTATGGGGTGTTGGAGGACTCACTTTCGGACTGAGCATGCGTTACTTGGGAGTAGCACTGGGACAAAGTATTTCTCTAGGTACATGTGCAGCTTTTGGAACATTATTTCCTGCTTTATTCGGTGGAACAGATTTATTCCATGGAGAAGGTTTAATGCTACTTATTGGAGTCTGCATCACACTGGCAGGTATTGCTATCATCGGATATGCAGGCAGTCTCCGCTCTAAAAACATGAGCGAAGAAGAAAAGAAAGCGGCAGTAAAAGATTTTGCCTTGACAAAAGGACTGCTGGTTGCCTTGCTTGCAGGAATCATGAGTGCATGCTTTGCCTTAGGTCTGGATGCAGGTACTCCTATAAAAGAAGCTGCACTTGAAAAAGGAACAGATGCACTGTATGCAGGACTCCCCGTCATTTTTCTGGTAACGTTAGGCGGATTCTGTACCAATGCAGCATATTGCATCCAGCAGAATCTGAAGAACCAAACAGGACAAGAATATTTCTCTGTCAGCAAAGGTACATTTACAAATAATATCTTATTTTGCGCACTGGCAGGAGTTTTATGGTACTCTCAGTTCTTCGGACTGGAGATGGGAAAAAGCTTCCTTTCCGACAGCCCGATATTGCTAGCTTTTTCATGGAGTATACTGATGTCGCTGAACGTAACTTTCAGCAATGTCTGGGGAATACTCCTTAAAGAATGGAAAGGTTGCAGTGCACAAACTATTGGAACATTGATACTAGGACTTGCCGTACTGATTGCTTCTATTATCGTAGTAGCAATGGCACAAGCCTGACAAATTGAATAATTATTAAAACATACAATACAGAAAATATGGAATCTATTTTGAACAATCGTCCGAAACTGGCTGCCGAGATTAATAAAGTAGCCGAAGTTGCCGGCTATTTATGGCAGAAAGGATGGGCTGAACGTAATGGAGGAAACATTACCATCAACATTACAGAATATGTAGACGATGAAATAAAAGCAATGCCTGCCATCAGTGAAGTAAAACCTATAGGAGCAACATTGCCATATCTGAAAGGATGCTATTTCTACTGCAAGGGAACCAACAAACGTATGCGCGACCTTGCACGCCAGCCAATGGCAAACGGCTCAGTTATCCGCATTCTGGATGACTGTGCCAGCTATGTCATTATAGCTGATGAGCCGGTTAATCCTACCTCTGAATTACCGTCACACTTGAGCGTACACAATAACCTTATCTCAAAAGGCTCCAATTATAAAGCTTCCCTGCACACTCATCCCATTGAACTGGTAGCTTTGACTCATAACAAAAAGTTCATGGAAAAAGACTATGCTTCCAATTTGTTATGGAGTATGATACCCGAAACTAAGGCCTTCTGCCCAAGAGGACTGGGAATGGTTCCCTATAAACTTCCAAGTTCTGTAGAACTTGCCGAAGCCACCATCAACGAGCTGGACGACTATGATGTGGTAATGTGGGAAAAACATGGAGTCTTCGCCGTAGATACCGATATCATGGCTGCATTCGACCAAGTAGATGTGCTTAATAAATCAGCTTTAATCTACATTGCAGCTAAAAATATGGGATTCGAACCCGATGGCATGAGCCAGGAACAAATGAAAGAGATGTCAGTAGCATTCCATTTACCTAAATAAAAAAGAACAACTATGCATAGAATGATATTAAACGAAACCTCTTACTTCGGAGCAGGTTGCCGTGAGAGTATTGCCATAGAAGCCAAACGCAGAGGTTTTAAAAAAGCATTTTTCGTCACCGACAAAGATCTGATTCGCTTTAAGGTAGCAGACAAGGTCATCGAAGTTTTCGAAAAAAACAATATCCCCTACGAGGTATACAGTGATGTAAAAGCCAACCCAACCATTGCCAATGTACAGAATGGGGTAAAGGCTTATCAAGCTTCAGGAGCCGACTTCATCGTTGCACTGGGAGGAGGTTCTTCTATCGATACAGCAAAAGGGATCGGTATCGTAGTCAACAATCCTGACTTTGCCGACGTACGCTCACTGGAAGGCGTAGCAGATACCAAGCAGAAAGCCGTTCCGACTTTTGCCTTGCCTACAACAGCAGGTACAGCAGCCGAAGTCACTATCAACTATGTGATTATTGATGAAGATGCTACCAAGAAAATGGTATGCGTAGATCCCAATGATATTCCGGCCGTTGCTATTGTCGATCCGGAACTAATGTATTCCATGCCGAAAGGTCTGACTGCTGCAACTGGAATGGATGCCCTGACACATGCTATCGAAAGTTATATTACTCCCGGAGCGTGGGCAATGTCGGATATGTTCGAGCTGAAAGCCATCGAAATGATTGCAGCAAACCTGAAAGCAGCTGTTGACAACGGAAACGATACAACAGCACGAGAAGCTATGTCACAGGCACAATACATTGCCGGAATGGGATTCAGCAACGTAGGATTAGGTATTGTTCACTCTATGGCACATCCGCTGGGAGCACATTATGATACCCCTCATGGAGTTGCAAATGCCCTACTGCTTCCGTATGTAATGGAATATAATGCAGAATCTCCTGCTGCTCCTAAATATATACATATAGCTAAAGCTATGGGAGTAAACACCGAAGGAATGACAGAAGCAGAAGGTGTAAAGGCTGCTATACAAGCTGTACGGGATCTGTCAGTAAGTATTAACATACCACAAAAACTGCACGAAATAGGTGTTCGTGAAGAAGACTTACACCAACTTGCCATTGATGCTTTCAATGATGTCTGCACAGGTGGTAATCCCCGCCCGACTTCAATCGCTGAGATCGAAGCACTATATCACAAAGCATATTAATATAAAAGCACTATTTATCTAGAGGATGATTTATTAACTAAGTCATCCTCTTTTATAACCTTCAAAACAGACGATTTCTCACAAATAAAATCTACCTTATCCAGATTGCTGTTTTATTTTAAATCATTATTTTTGCTTCCATAACTTTATTATGAAAAAACACATATGGCAAGATCATACAATGATTTAGGAGTTGAATTCAAATATCTGATAGTCAATGATACAGACCGTAAATTTGGGCTATATATCAATACAGTAGGAGTACAAGCTATACGTCCTAATTCTCCTTATCCAATAAAAGATCATCCTTCCGGTTATCTGTTTAATGCAAAAAAAGGACGTATCTTACGCGAATACCAATTACTTTATATTACAAAAGGAAAAGGAACATTCGCCTCCGATGGCACTCCAGAACGAAATATTGGAAAAGGAAACCTGATTGTACTATTTCCCGGACAATGGCATACGTATAGCCCGGATGTACAAACCGGATGGAACGAATATTACATCGGATTCGAAGGAAGCTTTATCGACCAGTTTGTTAGAAACGGATTCCTGTCAAAAGAAGATCAGGTACTGGATATAGGACTCAATGAAGAACTGGTAACGCTTTTTTCACAAGCTTTAAATGTAGCGGAAACAGACAAAAGCGCTTCACAGCAATACCTTTCGGGTATATTGCTGCACATCATCGGCATGATATTTTCCATCTCCAAAAACAAAGAATTTGAAAAAGACAATGTTGCCGAAAAAATGGAACAGGCAAAAATTATAATGAATGAGAATGTATGTAAGGAAATAGATCCCGAAGAACTTGCAGAGAAACTGAATATCAGTTATTCATGGTTCCGAAAAACATTCAAAAAATATACCGGATATTCTCCTGCTAAATATTTTCAGGAACTTAAACTGCGAAAAGCCAAACAAATATTGATAAATACTTCCTATCCGGTAAAAGAAATCTGTTTCATGATAGGATATACATCTACCGAACATTTCTCTAACCTGTTTAAGAAAAATACAGGACTGACTCCTCTGGAATATCGTTCATTCGGTAAAGACGAATAAATATTATTTCACCTCACAAACTGAGGAAAAAATCTCCAGTCTGTGAGGTGAATATATCCTTATAACTAAAGTACTGCCAGGGCAATTACTTGTATAAATAAAATAAGGAATACCATGGCAATCGGATAAACCGTAGCATAGGCAACTCCCGGTATGTTACTGTCGGTCATCGAATCGGCTGCTGCCAATCCTGGGGTACTAGTCATACCACCGGTAATAGTTCCCAGTAAATCGAGCATACTAATCTTAAATACCAGCCTTCCAACAAGGGCTGCAAGCAACATCGGCACAAGTGTAATAGTTGCTCCTACTCCGAAAAGCAAAAAACCACTCTCCTGAAAAGTTGACACCAGTGTCTTACCTGCCGAGGTTCCAACTTCTGCCAGGAAAAGCAAAAGACCAAGCTGACGTAATAACTGATTAGCCGGTCCGGACATTGACCAAATAATAGGTCCTGTCTTTCCAATAGCACTCAAGAAAAGAGCCATCATCAAAATTCCTCCCGTCAGTCCCGGAGAGAAAGAAACTCCTCCTCCGAAAGATATATTCAGCTTACCAAACAATACTCCTAATACAATACCCATTGCAATCGGGAAGAAATCGGTATCCGAAAGTTTCTTCACATCATTTCCTATCAAGCGGGCTACAGCCTGAATACCTTCTTTTTCGCCCACTATCATCAGTTTATCACCAAATCTCAATTCCAAATCAGGAGAAGGTGACAAGTCAATACCACTTCGGCGCACACGAGTTACTGTACATCCAAAATTACGTTGTAAATTCAAGTCACAAAGTTGCTTGCCTACCATATCCTTTTTTGTCAGAAGCAATGATTCGATGCTCTGTGTATGAGTTAACGGTAATTCACCTTCTTCACGCGTACCTAACATCAGTGCAAGATTGTTCAACGAATCTTCACTTCCTACAGCTTGCACATAATCTCCCTCTTCCAGCATGGTATGTGCTTTAGGTAGTAATAATTTCTTCACCTCGTTTCAGACGAGAGATAACAGCTCCTGTCATTACACGGATATTCAGCTGCATCAGTGTACGGCCTATTGCTGTTGGATTGGTCACTTTAAACAAACAAGTACCAAGCTCTGGAAACTGGCTCCGGCGTTCTTTCTCCAAACGGCGTGCCTCCTGTTCCAAATCAACATGAAGCATTTTCGGCAAAAGCTTGACAAACAAAATCACGCCAATAACTCCAAACGGATAAGCAATACCATAGGCAATAGATGCCAAGGGCGACTGTGTGCTGTCGATAGCAACAGCAAGTCCCGGTGTACTGGTCAATGCGCCGGCTATCAATCCCACCAAGCTCGGTGTATCAATGCCAAACAAATATTTTAGTCCCACTCCCGTAAGGCAAGCAGAAGCTACGATAAGTAAAGTAATCAGAATAAGTGTTTTTCCTTTACTTCGGAATGAATGAAAAAAACCGGGTCCCGCCTGAATACCGATAGTAAAAATGAACAGAACCAATCCGAAGTTACCTAACTCTTTGGGAATACTCACCCCCCAATGGCCGAAAGCCAGAGCTATGAAAATAACGGCAGAAACATCAAGTGACAGCCCCGCTATCTTGATGCGCCCCAACATGAACCCCAAAGCTACAATAAGAAAAACAGAAAAGTAAGATGACTGAAGTAAATCGATTAACATAATTCATTAAGTATAAAGGTGTGATTAAAGCACAAATATACGACTTTCCGGCATATTTACAAATAAAACAGACAGTTAGCCCCTTGCCCTATCTATTTATTTAGCCGATAAACTTTGAAATGCAGCAGAATACTTGTAGCTTTGCAACCGTTTTCATTTAGATAACTTATTATGGATTTTACTAAAAGAATATACGCTTTTGTCACTTTTCTGTTATGTTTCACATTTATTCTTCCTCAAAATGTACATGGAGAAGAAGATAAAGAAACGGAATTTCGTATCACAATTCTGAAAACAAGCGGCGAACCGCAGGTCGGAATGATACTGAAAATCAACGGACGGAGCGACAAATATCTGTCGAACGAACAAGGTGTGATTACATTTCAATACAAAATAGACAAGTCATACAACCGCCTTGCAAATATTTATTTTCCGGGAGATGAAACAAAAGCAGCAACTTCTTTTGTCCTGAAAGAAACAGAAACAAGTAAAACCATTTATCTTGACAGTCAGGAAGATATTGCCTCATTTAAACAAAACAACAAAACGGTCACAATAGAAGGATTTGTTAAAGACTCGTCTCAAAAGCCCATTCAGGGAGCTATCATCAGTATACAAGGAACCGGACGAAAGGTGTTGAGTGATGAAATCGGTCTGTTCCGCATAGAAGCCGACTATAATCACCCTATTACTATTCGGGCGGAAAGAATGGAAAACCGTTCGCTGAACATTACCACTTTCCTCCAGCATCCTGATGAACCATATACAGTCATCATGTATCGCAAAAACTCTACCCGTATTTATTCTGTCGTAGAGGAAATGCCTGAATACCCCGGAGGTATGAAAGCGTTTGTCAATTATCTGAAACGAAAGCTGGTTTATCCGCCACAAGCAAAAAAAGAAAATCTTGAAGGAGTAGTAGCCGTACAGTTTGTTGTAGAAAAAGACGGACGAATCACCTCACCTACGGTTGTACGTAGTCTACGAGCTGATATGGACTCGGCTGCCCTGACTGCAATACGTAATATGCCTAACTGGATACCTGCCCGTGAACACGGCATGCGAGTACGCTGCAAATATTCGGTTCCGGTACAATTCAAGATAGAACGTCCGAAGCCGGCTCCTAAGAAAACGCCACTTGCAACTGACACAATTGCCGCACCGAAAGACAGTCTTGTTACAGATTCACTGGCTACAGACTCATTGAAAAAGATTGTATTACCAGGCGATTCCTTATTAAAGGACTCATTACGAATCAAACCCGACTCACTGTTACAGAGAGGCGACAGCCTATTACTACGACCAGATAGTCTGACTACATTGAACGACTCGCTTGTTGTATCCAACGATTCGATAGCAGCACAACCAACAACCGACCAGCCGGCCGATAAGCCTAAGAAAAGAAACATATTTGTACGCTTCTTCCGCTGGTTATTCGGTATAAAAGATTAAAATTAAATTACAATATAAACAGACACGGATTTATGCTACTTTCTCTCAAGAGAAACCTGCATAAATCCGTGTTATTTTTTCCTGTAAGACCACTAGAAAATTCGTACAGAAAATAAAAAAACATCTCGATGTTTTTAAGAAAACATGGTGAAAAGTTTATTCAATCATCACCATGTTTTTTAGAAAAGAAAAAATACATTTTTATCGCTTCAAGTTAGAAAGCAAAACATTACCGTTAGCCACTGGATTCCAGCCATCTTCACCTTTCAACACCTCTTCCGGCTGATAAGCAGAAACATCTTTCAACTGTTTAGCGTACGGTACACGTGCAGAAGTATCTGCTCCTTCCCCCTTATTCTGATACTCCGCATAAAAGACAGTAGATTCATTCGACTTCTTTCCCCAGTTATTCCATCCGGCAGGTAAAATATGCTTACCCAATTCACATTGAATGAACACTGCTTGTGCATAAGGGCGCCACGGGCGTGACAGATAAACTTCTTTTGCCTCATCGGCTCCTGTCAGACGACAATTCCAGAATACATAACCATACTTTTTCCCTTTATCAGTAGAAGGAGCTGTAACATAACCATTTCCTACACTGTGAATAGTACAGTCTTTAAACAAAGCAGTAGACCATCCAAAGATAAAGTCGACTGTTCCTTCGATATAGCATCCTTCATAATACTGACGACTGTCTTTTCCATACGTATAAAGTGTATCCTGATTTCCCAGGAAACGGCAGTTCTTAAAATAAGCACGGTCACCGTCTACAAAACAAGCAACAGCCTGCCCAACTCTTCCGGCCGTATTGGCAAATGTAATATTTTCGGCATAAAAATCAGGAGCATAGATATATACGGTAGATGAACCGGAAGTAGACATTTCCTCTCCGAAACAATTTTTCTTCGAAGCATAAGCGTCGTCTGTCAATACTGCTCCATCTTCTCCTATCAGAGAAATATTAATCTTTGACTCAGGAATAATCACTCGTTCTTTATATTCTCCTTTACGAACCAGAATCCTTGTACGCTTGTTTTTTCGAAAATCGGGAACAGCATTGATAGCCTCCTGTACTGTAAAGAAGTCACCACTACCATCCTTTGCCACTACATAATCGTAAAAACGGACATATTTACCTAACTCCGGTAACTGTTTCTGAACAGCTTCGGCAGCCAGTGCCGCAACTTTACGCGCACCATATATATTCAGGTGAGTATTATCCTGACGTCCCTTCGGACAAGCAGCATAGGTGTCAGCAGGAATCCACATAAATAGTTTTTTCGATCCTTCAACCCCATAAGATTCTACCAGTTTCTTAGTAGCCTGATTCAGATCAATAAAGCAGACATCCATTTCCTTAGCGACATTCCGTGGAGATTCCAGATATTTTCCGTGAGTATCAATCAGTGTATCTCCTTCTACTACAGCCTCATCCTTTTCCGGACGAATATCATCGGCTGCCACAGCATCTGGATTTACACCAAAATTCCGACGCACGATAGAATTAAACAACACAGGAATTCCTCCTTTGGCACGTGTTTCACGAACAAATTTCCGTAAATTCTCATCGAAGGTAGTTCCCGGATCTGTATGACGTTCCGGCTGAGGTTTTTCATCATTATGTCCGAACTGTATGAACACATAATCGCCCGGACGAATCTTGTTGACAACAGTTTCCCAACGTCCTTCATCGATAAAACTTTTCGAGCTTCGACCGTTCATCGCATGATTCTCCACACGGACATCTTCGGTAAAGAAACTTCCCAAGACATGTCCCCATCCCCGTTCCTGATTATTACCTTCCAACGGTTTATTCGACATAGTAGAATCGCCAATCATATAGATTGTTATCACATGATCAGCTTTAAATGCTGATAAAATCAAAACAATCAGCGCTACTAATACTAACTGAATTTTTCTCATCTCCTTTTTTATTTCTGTTTTACATTTAATTCTTTATTGAAGAAATCCAGAATCGCCTTCTGTATTTCTTTACTGCAAAAATGAGGCAAGTCGTATAATTTGGTCTGCAAGTGTTCACCGGCTCCCTGGCTATCCCATACTTTCCGCATAGTATCGTAAGCAGCCTCTACACCTTCTACCGGGAACAATTTATCTTTCTTGCCGTTAGTAAACAACATCGGCTTAGGGCAAGCAATAGATGCCACATGAGGATAATCCATATATCGACGGATATTAGGAACCAGCATTGCATAAGCAGAACCACCTTTGTTCTGATTGTTTGTCATAGTCATCAAACTGTCCGTAGTATTCATCCAGCAGACAGCAGCTCCTGCCTTCACAGCATCAGTAGCAGCCATTGTCATCCAGGCACGGTGAGCTCCCATAGAAAATCCCATAGTCGCCACTTTTTCTTTATCTACCTGTGGCAAAGAAGCCAAGAACTCCGCACTACGGATATCATCCCAGGCTATCAGACCTCCCCACGACATTCCCATTTGTAACAAATTGGCAGACAAAGCCTGCTGAGAATCGTAACGTGCATACTCTTTCCTACCGCGTTCTCCCCAGAACAAAGCATCAAGAGCCAATACAACGTATCCGTTCTCTGCCAGATAATCGCCTACATATTGTCCGTCGTAACAACCTACAGCCCAGTTATCAGCATCCTTCATCACAATTTCTGAGACTCCAAACGGACGTACCATTTTTTCTTTTCCAATAGTAAAATGTGCTCCATGATCATGCAAAAGCAGAACAGCAGGAAATGGTCCTTTACCTTCCGGAACCAGCAGGTAAGCCGGCACACGAGAATATTCTGAAACATTGAAAACAATTTTTTGAGCCTCATAACCTTTGCGCTTTTCTGTAGCTATAACCTTCATATCGTAAGGAGCAACTGGGGGAGCCGGCTGTATGCACTCCAGCAGTTTCTCACGTGCCTGCTCACGCCATTTGCCGAAATCCTTTTCAGGAGCATTTCCCCATGCCATCGGATAAGTCAGACTTTTTTTCAACTGCTCATAAAACAGAGGCATATCATTTTGTACTTCATAACCCGTGTAAGCCTTTTCTGCTTCTACTTTTTTAAGCCATTCTTTATACAACTTAAATAATTTCTCTGGAGCATATGTATACCAGGCATATCCAACACGACGTTCCAGTTTTACATCCGAAAGCTTATATACTTTAATGCCATCACGGTTACACGTAAACGGAGTATTATCGCTCATCTCATAAAAACGTGACCAGATACGGGGAGCCTTCTTATCCTTCACTACAACCAAGTCGTAAGGATATTCATGATTGGCAGCTTTATCTTCAGGAATAGCTACCTTTTCTACACGCATACCTGTTATCGCAACTCTCTCAAACCAAGCCATAGCTGCTTTGACAGACTCAACCACTTCATCAGAAGGATGAGGTATTTCCATCAGCAATCGAACTACATCGCAGCTTTCACCAGCTGTCAGAGAGGCCAGTTCGAAAGTACGTGCATTGGTCGGAAGCAATGTATTATTGTCATGCTGTTGCCCCCAAACGGTCTTAACTCCATTCTGTACATATTGTGCTCGCAAAATCATATCAATACCCTTATTAAAAGCCTGATAGATTCTTTTGCGCATCGTATCGTCCAGCCAGGAAAAATTCAAATCACCTTCGTTGATATGCAAAAACAAACGTAATACTCCGGTAGTAACCTCATCGTTAAAGGTAATGGCATCTACATCCCATCCACGCCAGCCTCCGTTTTTTTTCTGAGTTTTCAACAGATATTCCAACCCATCGAGTACAGCGTTCTTGTACTTCGTTGCTTTGGTTAGCGTATAAACTTGTGCCAGATATTCTATCTGAGAATAAGTATTCCGGTTATCAAGCGTACTACGGCGATGATGATCCGACAAAGTATTCAAGACAGAATCGGCAGGAAGCTCTGCCATCCAGTCAATATTTTTGGGCCATCCTCCATCCTCATTCTGATAAGCAACAAAATTATCAGCAATCTTCGTATACTGCTCAGGCGAATAGCGTTTATAGTTCCGTTCTTTATGCTCCAGATTCCAATGGTGGATTCCATCATGAAATGCACTCATAGAAGGAACTGTCTGCGACATTGCATAACTGCCCACTCCCAGCAGCAAACTCATTAAATAATATTTTTTATTTTTCATGGCATGTTTACATTAAGATTGATTTGTTTCCAAAAATAAGCAAAATGAAAGTTGGAGAAAGGTAATAATTGTTCTAATGTGGTTATTATTTAACCAAAATCTCCACATATAATACATTCAAACATATTTTCTCCGTTAACAGACTAAAATATCCAGATGGTATACTTTCAGGCAGCATACAACAGCCTCTTTCTATCTGCCTCCCAGTCACTTCACATTTCCTTCCAAAGCTGCAATAAGCGCCATCATATTTTTAATATACGCAGCAACAGAAATGCATTGTTGTCCATCTGTACAAGGATAAGGAGAAGTATCAAAATCATCCCCCACCATCTTCCTGCTATAATCTTCCTTACCTGATAAATCAGGAGTCCACCCGCAACGATATGGATGAGAAGTTGAAGGCAGATCAGAAAGCCAGTAACCTTGTTTTTTTACCTGAGCCATCAGATTACTGATTTCTTTCTCTGTTACAAGGCGAGGACAATGCGTATAATATTTCGGTAACGGACACAATTCATCTGATAATAAAGGTGATTGGAAAAGCAACTTATTTTTATCAATCTTTTTCACTTCATCGAAATCCTTTCTCAACTGTTCAGGATTAACAAAAGTAGCAGAACTATAATGGGCAATTGTATTTTCTATATTCTGATCTATATAATACTTACCATTATAAATATTACCTCCCTTCCGATGCACATACAATGGTTTTCCCGTATCAGGATCAATAAACCGAGGCACTAAGATTTCATCGGGATTGTCTGATTTACGATGCCATTTACGGACTTCTGTTTCAGGTAATTTTTGAGATTCAAGAAACTTAATAGCAGCAGGTATCCCCGAAAGGAAACGAGTATCAGCTGTCAGCTTATAATATTCCATCATCTGATAAATCATACCGACAGTAGTACCCGTATTTACACTGCGTGGCTCATAAGAACGAGCATGGGCAGGCTTTAAGTCGGTCACCGTATACTGATCTGCCCATCCGGCATAAGGCTCTCCTTGCTGAAGAGTTATCGTAAGGTACATCGCCCGCATAATAGGCTCCTTTATATTCTGAAGCCCCATAGCCTGATAGCACTGAATCAGGAAATCAATAATTTCCGGTGTTACATCATCGTTTAAAGTTATAAAAGAAGAATAGTCCTCCTTACCTTCAAAAGGATGATCGTATCGCAACGGATAACGCTGTGGCCAGCCTCCGACAGGATACTGACTTTCTAAAATAAAATGAATAACTTTTTCTAGCGGAGCTTTATATGCAGGATCATTTTTCTCTACATACATACGTAATAAAAACTTAGCAGCAGAAATAGTACCCAAATCATCGTAAGTAGCATTACCATAATAATGTCGGAACTCTTCCAGACGCCAGCCACTTTTTCCTACTGTTTCATACCACTCCTTCAAGGAGTTCTCTCCAGCAAAGTCAAAGACGTAATTCCATCCCCCACATTCAAGTTGCCCCCATATTAAGACATTAGCAACTTTTTCGGCTGCTTCATAGTAAAACTTATCACCAGTAGCGTGATAGGCATCCAATAACAAATGACCAACACTCGGAGTTCCGGGAGGTTGAATCCAGACCATTGTCCTTTTCGCCTCCATTTCTCCCCACGAGCGCGACAAATCGGGCAAATAATTCCAGACAAAGCCTCCCCGATAACTTACACTGTCCATCATGTAACGGGTTGCAGATTTCATCGTGTTTAAAATATCCTCTTTCTCACCATTCAAAGAATGTGCCTGAATTCCCCCACAAAGACAAGCACCAGCAAAAAGAGTCAAGCCTACTTTAATACAAACAGGCTTCAGCATGTGTTTCATCGTTTATTTTATTTAAGATTCGTATTTATGCAAAAATAAAAAAAATAACAGATTTAAGAATATTCAGAATACTGAATTTATGTCAGAAAAGAATTTTCTTTTGCAACAAATATCACTATATTTGTGACAGTTCTATATAAAAAACACAATGATGAAAAAAATTTTATTCTCAGGCATATTTGCCTTCTCATTACTGGGGTTAACCTGTAATGCAGCCAACACAAACAACAGTACAGAAAAGGATTCTAAGGTTTCTTGTAACAAAACTTGCAGCAAACCATTCATGTTCGAAAACCAGACAGAATGGGAACAAACCAGTGATAAAGGTGTAACCAGACAAATTATGGGATACAACGGTCAGGTTATGATGGTAAAAGTTAAATTCGAGAAAGGAGCTGTAGGGGCTGCCCACACTCATTACCATACTCAAGTGACCTATGTTGCAAGCGGAAAATTTGAATTTACTATCAATGGTGAAACAAAAGTTGTATCAGCAGGAGATGCGCTTTATATGGAGCCTGATGTAAAACATGGATGTAAATGTCTGGAACCCGGATTATTAATTGACTGCTTCTCTCCGATGCGTGAAACATTCTTACAAAAATAATCTTAATCTGACACCCAAAATCAGGCATTAAAAATGCAGCGGTAAGTAAGTTATAGGATATAAACTTAATAATATAAAATCAGCCAATTAATTCGTTATTCTGAATTAATTGGCTGATTTTGTATTCTACGCCAAATGATCTTCTTCGGAAGATACAACTTGTAATGAACGGTTTAACAAAAATGTAACTTAATCAGGAGATTTGAAAAAGAACATTATTTCGAATCCGGAAACAAATGTTGTACTAAACTATTCAAATAAATTTCCAGATTTGTATAATCAGGACTTAAATTATAGTTTTTAGCATCGGATCCATCATTTGGATTTAAGCCATGCGCTTTTTCCCAGTCATCCGGCATACCATCTCTATCTGTATCCACCGGAGCTTTTTCTGTCCGGTATTCAGGCCATCCTCCGACATCAGAAGGCTGATCAATCATCCCATTGGTACTACCGTGACTGCCTTGATAAGTATAATTCCCCTTTCTGGTTTCTGCTACAATTCTTGTATCATAAGAATCTCTTTTATAAGAAGCGCCGGCAAATTGCAAGACAGATTCAAAAGCATCCCATGTTGACTGCAATGAAGTATGCTCAGCTATCTTAAAGGAAGTATCGACCAATAATTCCCTTTGTGGAGCAAAGTCATTTTTGATAACTAAACCATCGGAATTATTCTTATTTACTTTCATTATTGCCTGACGTTGCTTTTCGCTTAGACTAGCACAAGTCGGATCAATATAGTTTCCATTGAAATAAAAGACTCCATGTACTCCCTTCACATTATTATTTTTTCCATCATCCGGATAAGCAGTGAACAAACGTTTATAAGAGGATTTTGTTGCAGTATAAGGACCAGGTTTATAATAATTATTCAGGAAATTATAACTTCCTCCTTCACCGGCATAAGCTCCATCACTACCATAATTGTAAATCACATTATTAAACAGTTCTACCTTTTCTTCTTCCGGCTTTCCTGTATAGCGGCTGCCACATAAACGAGGAGTACGGTTAGTATGATGAGCCAACAGATTATGATGGAATGAAGCTCCCTGTCCTCCCCATATGCCTCCATATCCATGAGCTCCTTTCTCGTGTATGGAATTGGCCAGACTCTCACTAATAATACACCATTGAAGCGTAAAATTACTGTTATCGTAAAAGGTAGCACACTCGTCTGTACTCCAGCTCATGGAACAATGGTCGATGATAATATTACGATGATTCTTAAAACCGTTCATCGCATCATCGCCCTTTTGCTTGATATCTGCTCCCATACGTGAACGGATAAAACGGACAATAACATTATCTGCCTGAATACCAAAAGTATAATTTTTCAAACAGATACCATCACCCGGAGCTGTCTGCCCGGCAATAGTCACATCGCCATTACTTATCTTCAGCGGAGATTCAAGTTCTATAATACCACTGACGGCAAAAACAATCGTACGAGGACCTTTCTTACGGATAGCCCAACGTAATGTTCCTTCTGTTCCGTCATCTTTTAAAGATGTTACAATCAGCACCTGACCTCCAGCTCCACCTGTAGTATACTTTCCTGCTCCATCAGCACCCGGAAATGCAGGAACTTCAGAACGATCAGGTACCGGATATGATTTCAAGCTCTGAGCCAGTAACGATACCGGCCCCATCAATAGCAAGCCGCAAAGTGTACCTGTCAATATCTTTTTCATACAATACATTCTATTTTAAAGTTGGATATAAACCTTCAACCAAACTATTTATATAAATCTCCAGATTTGTATAATCCTTACTTAAGTTATATTTTACTGCATCTGATTTATCTGCCGGATTCAATCCGTTCTGTTCTTCCCAGATATCAGGCATACCATCTCCATCGGAATCTACTTCGGGAGAATGTACCTCAACGTATTCATCCCATCCTTCAGCATCATTCTGCGTATCAATAAAACCATAGCTACTACCATTAGATCCCTCTCGTGAATAAGTACCAGTACGAGTTTCATTTACAATACGTGTATCCACGAGATCTCGTTTGTTAGATACACCGGCATACTTCAGGACATCTTCATATGCATCTTGAGCCGACTGCATAAAAGAATAATCAGAAAGGATATCGAAACGCTTTGCAACCAGCATATTTTGAGCTGAAATCTCATTATTCTTCACAACAAAAGCTGTAGATGAAGTATTGTCAGAATTTGCCGCTTCTACTTCGGCCAACTGACTTTCCGACAAATCGCTCCGTGTATCCATATAGTTACCCGACAAATAAAACTTACCATATACGCCTGCGGCCTGATTGTTAGCGCCATCGTCAACATAAGCAGTGAAGAAGCGGCAATGCACTTTCTTGGATGCAGCTATCGGACCGGGTTTATAGTAGTTATTCATTATATTATAGGAACCACCTTGTGCCCCATAAGCCCCCTCACTCGACCAGTTATAAATAACATTGTTGCATAGATCGACTTGCTCCATATCTGCCCGATTGGAATAACGGCTGCCACACAAACGTGGAGTACGATTACTGTGATGAGCCAATAAATTATGATGGAATGTTGCAGGACTGCCTCCCCACAAACCGCCATATCCGTGGCCTCCCTTTACATGAATAGAGTTAGTCAAACTTTCGCTGACAATACACCATTGCATTGTCATATTTGTATTTCCATAAAATGAAGCACATTCGTCTGTACTCCAACTCATAGAACAGTGGTCGATAATGATATTTTTCTTTCCAGGATACGACGACTGATATCCATTCATCGAATCATCTTCCGTTTTACATTCATCTCCCATACGACAACGGATAAAACGAATGATAACATTGTTAGCATTGACACGCAGTGTATAATTCTTCAAACAAATTCCTGCTCCTGGAGCTGTCTGACCGGCAATAGTTATATCATCATTCTTTATAACCAACTGTTTGGTCAGAGCTATAACTCCTCCCACGGCAAACACAACCGTACGCTTTCCGGATTTCTCAATAGCCCAACGTAATGTTCCTTCAGAACCATCATCTTTGAGGGAAGTAACCACATAAACGGTACCTTCAGCTCCCCCCGTCGTGAACTTTCCAGCTCCTTCAGCTCCGGGAAAGGCCGGAATTGTTGTCCGATCGGGAGCAGGATAAACAGGTAAAGACTCTTCTGGTATTTTATCATCGTTCGCTTGTGGCTCAGTCTGTTCTGAACAGGCAGATATTCCCAAGATTACTAACATGGTATTTATCAGCCACAATTTTTTCATGGATTCAACAGTATTCATCTTTCTATAGTAGATTTTCAGGTTCTAAATATCAAACTAAATAAAACACAAGTCCACATACAGAGGAATCCCCTGTCTATGGACTTGTCTATTAACTATTTTACATTCTCAAAGTGAGTTTTATTCATTCCAACGTGGATCACCAGCACCAGCAACACTGCTTTGGCTAGCCGACTGTATATGGAAATCACCTTCTGCAGGATTTACAAATAATTCTGTTGAAGATACACTCAGAATTTCTCCCCACTCATATCCACTGTTATACGGGCAATCGGTAGTTGTAAAGAGGTTGGTTGTAGTAGCAATGCCTTTCACACTAGTTGCCTTAATGGTTGACTCTGCTGTATAACTATACAACTGACCAATAATTGTATTCTTTACATCAACAGTTACATTCGACATTTTATTTATATCAATAAATGATTTGCCAGTAGCAACACAATTATAGAATGTACAAGCATCAATAGAGATATGAACATTATCCTGCTGAGTAACCAATACTCCACCAGCACTAAGCGTATTCACTGTAGAGTTAGACAAACTTACTGAATTAAGAGTAAATCCAGAAACTTTTGTCTGCAATACACCATACGAACCAATATCTGTCAATACACAGTTATCAATATTAATAGAACCTATAGAACCCTTTGCTCCGTCGCTCTGAACGCGAACTACACCACGAGTCTTACTAATATTACAATTGTCGATTAATATCTCACCAACAGTACCTTCTACATTAAAGTTCACAATATAATCATTTGCACTGCTTGTATTCTGCAAGTCAAGATTATAGAAGCGAATCAAATCATGGCTACCTGCCATAGAAAGTCCTTTAGGCATAAAGACTGGTTTTGTATCACCTGATTCACCCCAGAAAATAACAGATTTGAAATCAGCAGGGATAGTCAGTTCCATACTTTCACCCATATAATCTGTAGTAGAACCATTAGCAAATACCAATACGACATTACCTCCATTATCCTGTATGTAATTGGCTGGATTTGTAAATATATCATTCAACATATCTGCATCAGAAACATTTACAATATCATAGCCAGCTGGATATGATTCGGTAGTAGTAAAGGTTCTTGTACCACGTTTTACGTCACCATTATAAATAGATACAGAATATTTTGTTTTAGGAGTTAGTCCTGTAAGAGTATATGATGAAGCAGCTACTGCAGCAGCATCCAGTTCGATATATGTTGTATCTACCTCTTCGACATCATCTTTTGCTTCAGCCAACTTCAGCGAAGTAACCTCAGCGCCTTCAGTCCAAGAAAGTACAGCACTTTCACCTGTAATAGAAGCAACCTCATTCAAAATCTGTTCAGCGCTTGTTTTAAAAGAATATTTTTCCAAATAAGTCCATTTTGAATCAGCCTTTACCGAAGACATTGATTTCATTCGCAGAAAATACTTTGTTTCACCTTGTAAGCCAGTAATAACATAAGGAGTTTCAACGATAGATTTATCTTCACCTAAAACAACAGAATGCTGCGTACCACCAATCTCTATTTCATCATACAAAGAATCTGTACTATATTCTATTACATAATATTCTGCATCGGGAACTGTTCCCCACGAAATCTCAGCAGATGTCGGTTGTGCAGAAATAGAAATTTTTGAAGCAGTCACACTGAACAAACGATCATGAGCGCTGTCTACATCCCAATCATTACCATCAGTACATGCAGTTCCGATGATAGAGGCCAGGAGCATAAAAGCTCCAGAACCTATGATATATTTAAACATCTTCATATCTTTATGTCTATTTTATTATTTAAATTAATCTGAATATCCATAAGAGTTATGGATATAACCATTTGCAGCCGAAATAGTAGTAGAACCAATAGGCAATAAATAACGGTTCTTAACCTGTACATTATCTCCAACTAAGCCACTTGAGATAGAAGGCCAGTTAGTTTGTAATTGTGTCTGCTTAGAGTCTTCTCTTTCAGCGCCATAGAATGACTTATTATCATCATAGTCAGATGATTCTTTTCCTTCTGGCAAACCATACCAAGTAACACTCGACATATCAATCTTAGTTTTGGTTTCATCTGTATAGTTGAAATAAACCTTTTCCGGATAATAATTAGGATTAGATTCATTCATCAGTTCATCATAATAAGTATCCTTAAATTCCTGAATCTTTTCAGCCAACAGATTCCAACGAATCAAATCAAATTTACGGAATCCTTCTCCAGCCAACTCCCATGCATTTTCATCAACAATAGCATCAAACATTGCTTCTTTAGTAGCTGGTATAGCTTCAATATATTTCTCAGCATCAGCCTTGTCTGCATCAGCAAAAGCACGTGTATGTACCATAGCTAATGCCTGACGAGCAGTCAATCCTGCTGATCCTTCATAATCACCATCAGGACCGGCCAACTCATTCATAACTTCAGCGTACCACAACAAAACCTGAGGATAACGTGCCTTCACTACATTAATACCAGACATCCACTTAGCATTTCCTGTAGCAATAGCAGCCTGACGCCATTCTTCATTCATCTTACGTACATCCCATTTTCCAACATAAATTCCAAATGGTGCATTACCCAACATCGATTCTTTCGTTACACCATTTTCTGCACCTAACTGTACCTGTGCACAAGTTATATCACGGCGCAAGTCTTTCTTATCGAATGAATAAAAGAATGGAGCTGTCAATTTCATCTTACCAGATGAATTACCTTTTACACCATATTCAGTGGTAGCACCGTTAACACGTACACCAACGGTATATCCTAACTCACTGCTAACACCAAGTCCCATCGGCATCTCAAATATATTCTCATGGTAGTTCTTATCCAGTTCACGCTGGTTAATCAAATACCATTGATTTTCTACAGACGGATTCAATTTATGAGTACCATTAGTTATAATAGCACTTAAATGTGATAGAGCCAGTTCATAAAGTTTGGTACGAGTTGCAGCATCCGGACGCTGAGTAGGATAAGTAGGGTCAGTATAGTCTGCAGTTTCATATCCGTCCTTTGCTTGTTCACGAATCACCCATCCAGCACGAGTCATTGCGATATTCGCCAACAAAGCATGTGCATATCCCTTTGTCGCATGCTCTGTAGTATAACCCGATACCTCATCTGCCCAAGGCAGTAACTCTACAGCATTCTTTAAATCGACCATTAAAGTATCCAAAATAACATCACGGTCTGTCTTATGCAAATAAGCATTACTCAAATCAGCCTGTGAAGGTTCTAACTTCAGTGGCACATCACCAAAGAAACGAACCAAATCAAAATAAATCATGGCACGCAGAGCTAAAGTTTCTCCTTTATAGCGTTCCATTGTTTTCTGTTCTGATCCACCAGAAGTAAGCAATGAACTAGAGTTAATGCCCTCCAATGTTAAGTTTGCATCTTCTATAATACCATACATAGCATCCCAAAGTTTTGCTAAGTTACCCCAAGACGGGCTGGCATTATAGTTCATATTACCACGCTCACTGGTTGTATTGTCGGCATCAGCACCCAAACCATCGACTAATTCACAATCTGAGTTTAATCCCCAAATAATAGGAATATACTGTGAATAAGTCTGATCTTGTGCCAATCCACCATAAATTTTATTCACACGCAATCCTGTATAATAAGTAGAATTGTATACAGTGTTGTCATTTAGTTCGGAAGGAGCTGTCTGTTCCAGAAAATCAGAACAAGAACTCATACCAGCAACTCCCGCAGCTAAAGCTAATAACTTAATTATATTTTTCATAAATAATATCATATTAGAATTTAGAATGTTACATTAATACCGGCTACAAATGAACGGCTCTTCGGATAAGCTGCATAATCAATACCCGGAGTCATTGCATTCTTTTTACTGCTTGTATCTACTTCCGGATCCGGTCCGGAATAGTTCGTCAGACAGTAAAGGTTATAACCTGTGACATAAATACGTACGTTCTGCATAAAAGCTTTCTTCACCCAAGCTTTCGGGAATGTATATCCGATAGTAATATTGTTCACTCTCAAGAAAGAAGCGTCTTCTACAGCATAATCGTTCAGATACATCGCGGTAACAGCAGCAGGATTATAGATATTTGCTCCTGTATTGATTGCGTTCAATCGTGTAATTAAACCTTCAGCACCACCATAGTAGTCGACTGTAGAACCATCTGGCTTACCTAAATTCAAACCAGTTTCAGGATCAATCCAAGTATAGCGGTTATCCAAAGCAAAATCATTAACCAAGTTATATCCCTTTGCAGAACCTGCACAGAATGAATTAGCTAATTTAGTACCGTTCACAATCTGATTTCCGACAGAATAGTTAAAGAAAATATTGAAATCAAAGTTTCCAATAAATCCATCAAAACCAAATCCACCTGTTAACGGAGCAACTGTATTTCCCAATTTCTGTTTAATAGGATTACCGTTTTCATCACATTCATATTTCAACTGTCCAGGATAAGGCTTACCACCGGCCATAGAATAGCTATTATCTTTAATGCCTTCACGCAATTCCCATGAAGTACCATTCAAAACCAATTCACCATTTGGATTTGTCACCGGATCGTATGCTGTATAGAAACCGTTTGTTTTATATCCCCAGATCTCACCTAAGCGACCACCCTCTTCTACACGATAGTCTTCATATTTTGCAATAGTACTACCCGACCAGTTACTGCTCTGCCATGGATTTTCTGTACTCAGTTCATCAATGCGGTTACGGTTATAAGAAATATTAAAGTTGAAGTTCAATCCCCACTTTGCCTTATCAGCCAATACAGCATTTAATGTCAATTCAACACCTTTATTAGAAGTTTTACCAAAGTTCTGATACTGGTAGCTATAACCGGTATTCGACGGAATCTCTGTTTTCATCAACAAATCTTTTGTTGTATTCCAATAAAAATCCAACGATCCAGATAAGCGGTTATTGAAGAAACCATAGTCGAAACCGATGTTACGAGTAATAGTTGTTTCCCATTTCAAGTTTGGATTATACAGGTTAGAACCATGTTCCAGCATAGCTCCACGAGTTTCATCAAAGAAAGGAGCTTTACCTGTATTACCAGCCATTGTATAAGTAGTATACATTAAGCCAGAACTGATACGGTTATTACCGGCTGTACCATAGCTTAAACGAACTTTCAGGTTAGATAACCAGTCCTGAGTACCTTTCATGAATGCTTCATCAGACAAACGCCATGCCAAAGCAGCAGAAGGGAATACTCCCCACTGATTACCTTTTGCAAACTTACTAGAACCATCGGCACGTACCGTTACCGTTAACAGATATTTATCCATTAAAGTATAGTTTACTCGTCCAAAGAAAGACAACATATTATCTTTAGCCGAAATTGTTGTCTGAGTAGGCAAAGCTGTACCAGCTCCCATGTTAGCCAAGACTTCGTCGATAGTCATAGTGCTAGGAAATGCAACAGAAGTATTCTCGAGTGATGTTTCCTGGCTGCTGCTTACTTCATGTCCCAGCAATACATTCAGTTTATCACGTCCGTCAAACAATTTCTTATTATCATAAGTCAAGGTATTAGCATTACGCCAATTTTTAGTGATATCACGAGTCAAAACAGACTGTGGTTGTCCATTATAACCCAATTTAGAATTCTGAACAGCATCACTAGCCCAAACCTGATCTGTATTATCATACTTCCAGCCATAACCAAATTCAGAACGGAATGTCCAGTTCTTGAATGGTTTCCAGTTTAATCCAACATTATAATTTTGATTAAATGTATTTCTCTTTTTATAAGTTGCAAGCAAACGTTCTAACGGATTCTTCTGAGAAGACGTATTATTTTCTTCATCATCACTGTTTGAAGTCAAAGGATCAACAGGGCGGAAACGAGCTGCATTCGCAACAATTGAGTTAGCTGCACTCGATTCATTTGTATCTGCACCACCGCTCAAACCATCTACAGTAGTGTAACTCATACGAGCATTAAAGTCCAATGTCATCCACTGACTCAATTCTGCATTAATTTTAGCATTAATGTTATTCTTATTGAAGCCAGAGCCCAACATGATACTCTTTTCATCATTATGAGCGTAGCTTACATTATATTTTACCTGCTTGCTACCACCGCTTACATTCACATTATACTGAGCCTGATTTCCGGTACGTCCGAAAATATCATCCTGATAATCGTATCCTTCAACTGACTTCCAGATATCCATATCAGAATAGTTTCCATAATCAGTAGAACCTAATTCATGCTGATAAGCAACATAATCATAAGGACTAAGTACTTTTGTCAACTTTGTAACTTTCTTAAGACCAAAAGAAGCACCAAAATCAACTTGGGTTTTGCCTTCTGTTCCACTCTTAGTAGTTACAATAATAACACCATTAGCACCACGAGCACCATAAATTGCTGTAGAAGACGCATCCTTTAAAACATCGATACTTTGAATTTCAGATGGAGCAATATCACTAATACTTGAAACAGGGAATCCATCAACAATATATAAAGGAGAGTTATCCTGAGACAAAGAACCACCACCACGAACACGAATCTTCACATCTGCATCAGGTGAACCTTCGGTTGTTGTAATGTTTACACCTGCCAATTTACCAGTCAAAGCTTCAGTTGCACTAGAAACAGGAACAGCAGCGATATCTTCAGCACTGACAGAGGCAACAGAACCTGTCAAATCGCGCTTGTTAACCGTACCATAACCGATAACTACAACTTCTTCCAATGTTTCTGTATCTTCTTCCAAGATTACATTCAGTTGTTTTTGTCCTTCATACTTTACTTCCTTGTTCTTAAAACCAATGTAAGTAAAAGCAATGACATCAGACTTTTTCACTCCGCTAAGTGAGAAATCACCATCTATACCAGTTATAGTACCATTAGTAGTACCTTTCACTACAACGTTGACACCAATCATTGGTTCACCGTTTTTGTCCTTTACAATACCTTGTACCTGCAATCCCTGAGCAAAAGATGCAAGACAAAGCATGCTCATGATGAGCAAAGAAACAACGTTCCTTATTCTCTGTTGATAATACATAAAAAATGCGTTTAAAGATAATATTAAAAATTAGTTTGCAAATATCTCTTTAACACACATTTTTTATGTATAAATTTTGATTTTAAAAACGTAAAAATTGTTCTATTAGTACAAATCCCATGTATTCGAGAAAGTATAGAACTCAGATTTCACCAGCATCTTAACATCTTTATCAGATAATTGCCGTGCCCAACTTACACGCTGGCTTATATCAGCTCCTTCTCCCGTGTTCTTATACTCTGCATAACGAGCTGTCTTTTCGTTTTTAGGATTTCTCCAATTATCCCAACCAGCTTTTACTATATGCTTTCCTAATTCACAATTCATAAATAAAGTATAAGCGTACGGGCGCCATGGTCTTCCTAAATAAACTTTATCAACTCCCTCTTCTGCTGTTAACTTACAGTTATTAAAGATATATCCATACTTGATATTTTCAGGAGTCGATGCAGCTGTAACATAAGAATTTGCCTTACTGTGTATCGTACAATTCTCAAACCATGCAGTTGACGGTCCAAATATGAAATCGGTCGTTCCTTCGATATAACAATCTTCAAAATAAAGTCGAGTACCTGCAACTCCTGTATAGACAGTATCCTGATTACCCAAGAAACGGCAGTTAATAAAACGCAGACAATCTCCTTCTGTATGTAAAGCTACAGCCTGACCTAATTTAGGCGCATTGTTTTCTATCGTTATATTCCGAAAAGTTATATGGTTTCCTTCTACTTTGACTGTATATGTACGGAAGGTACCCATATTATTCATATTGGCATGATCTGCATTAGTTATAATCGTATTTTGCACATCCTCTCCTATGATTTCAACATTTTGCAGCCATGAAGGAATAATCAATTTTTCTTTATACGTACCCTTTTTTACATATATCTTTACATCAAAATCCATAAAAGCACGAACACTCTCCAAAGCCTCTGCTATCGTAGAATAATCGCCTGTCTTATCTTGAGCAACAACCAGCTCCCTAGGCTCAGCGAAACGTCGTTTTTCCTTAGGCAATCCTTCCCATTCCAAGCTGGCCAAAATAAAAGGTCCCACAGCTTTCGGGTCATTATCACGTACAAGTTCATTTATATAATAAGAATAATCTCCCATTCTGTAATTCTTTCCCCCTAATCCAGCAACAGCACATGCCTTTGTGATGGAAACAAGACCATTCTCATCAACTTTTATAAACTCATTCAAAATACCCTCATAGCCTTTACGGGCTACAGCAAAATATGATGAAGGTATATATCCCTTACGAACGGCCTTAAACAGAGAATAAACGAACATGCTGGAGCATGAAGACTCCAGATAGTTTCCAGGCTCTCCACTTTTATCCATAACCTGATACCACAAACCTTCCGGACTCTGATACTTTTTCAGAGTCTTTGCTATCTGATTCAAAATAACCAATACAGAATCACGTCCCGGCTCATGCAAAGGTATAAAATCAAGATTATCAACTATAGCCATTGTATACCACCCTAAAGCACGTCCCCAGCAATGTTGTGACTGACCGGTTGTTTTATCTGCCCATTTTTCTCGCTTGCTTACATCACATGCATGACGGAACAGTCCATTTGACGGATCATAGGTGTGACGTGCAACAATCTTTATCTGATTTATCACTTCCTGATAGGCATGCGGATCATTATTTCGATAAGCATATTCAGCAAGAAACGGCGTCCCCATATAAAGCCCATCCAGCCACATTTGATTAGGATAAACTTTTTTATGCCAAAAACCGCCATCTTCATTACGAGGCTGACCATCAAACTGCATTCTCAACAGATTTAAAGCCTTTTTATATTTTTCATCCTTAGTCTGCTCATAAATCCGGAAAAGCATTTTCCCCGAATTTATACGGTCTAAGCTATAATCTGTCAACTTATATTTCTTTATCGTCCCATCCTCATTTACCATTGTATCTGCATACGCCAGCGCATAATCATAAAATTTCGAATCGCCATATCGATCATACACATCCATCATAGCCCCCAATTCTAATCCATGGCAATAATCCCATTTTAAAGAAGGCTGAAAATCTACTTGCCAAGATTCTGGATTACGTACCATTTCCGATTCGGCCATTCGTACAGACCAAGGTTTCTGTTTTTTTGGAAAATCTTCTGTAGTCTGAGCCATACTTGTAATACAAAGCATAGCTCCCAAACACCCTAATAAAATACTTCTGTTTTTCATGATTCGATAATTACTTTTATAAATACAAATATAGCCAAAAGCACGAATCCGTATGTGGATTTTCTGTGCTTAAAGGTAGATTTATTATTCACATCCTTACAATAATCGTGTACGATAACGGGAAATATTTGTTTATTTCAATAAAGTTTTGAATTAAATCATATTTCCGTTGCAAATTAAAAGAAAAGAACGTATTTTTGGTGCAATTTAAATTTATAATTAAACCTAATATCACGATTCACAGAAAGACAAAAGCAAATTATGGAACAAGTTTTTAGCTATATCATCGGTCTGGGAGCAGCGGTGATGATGCCTATTATTTTTACCATTTTGGGAGTATGCATCGGAATTAAATTCGGAAAGGCGTTAAAGAGCGGACTCCTTGTGGGAGTGGGATTCGTAGGGCTGTCTGTCGTGACGGCATTGCTCACAAGCAGTCTGGGAGATCCCCTGAAAAAAGTAACCGAAATCTACGGACTGAGCCTTGGCATTTTCGACATGGGATGGCCGGCTGCCGCATCGGTCGCATACAATACATCTGTGGGAGCTTTCATCATTCCCGTATGTCTGGCCGTAAACATCGTTATGCTTCTGACCAAAACTACAAAGACAGTAAACATCGACCTGTGGAACTACTGGCACTTTGCCTTCATCGGAGCTGTTGTATATTTTGCGTCAGACAATATATGGTGGGGATTCTTCGCTGCAATCATATGCTATATCATTACCCTGATCATGGCAGACCTGACAAGTAAACAGTTTCAGACATATTATGAAAAAATGGACGGAATATCCATTCCCCAACCTTTCTGTCAGGGTTTTGTTCCGTTTGCCGTAGTGATAAACAAGGCTCTCGACAAAATCCCGGGATTCGAAAAACTGAACATTGATGCGGAAGGCATGAAAAAGAAATTCGGTATCATGGGCGAACCGCTATTCTTGGGAGTCATTGTAGGATGTGGTATCGGAGCACTTGCATGTGAAAACACTCAGGAACTTGTAAACAATATCCCTTCCATTCTGGGACTCGGTATCAAGATGGGAGCTGTAATGGAACTTATTCCACGTATCACTTCGCTGTTCATTGAGGGATTACGTCCTATTTCGGATGCAACCCGTGAGCTCATTGCACGCAAGTTCAAGAATGCGGCAGGGCTGAACATCGGTATGAGTCCGGCACTGGTTATCGGACATCCTACTACACTGGTAGTCTCACTGCTGCTGATTCCGGTAACACTGTTCCTTTCTGTTGTCCTGCCGGGTAACCAGTTCCTTCCGCTGGCATCACTTGCAGGTATGTTCTATCTGTTCCCTGCTGTCCTGCCTGTTACAAAAGGCAACGTACTGAAAACCTTCATTATCGGACTGGTTGCACTGATCGTGGGACTTTACTTTGTAACCGATCTTGCGCCGTTCTTTACACAGGCTGCTCAGGATGTCTTTGCCAAGACCGGAGATTCGGCAGTGAAAATACCCGAAGGATTCCAGGGAGGAGCACTCGACTTCGCTTCAAGCTTGTTCTCATGGATCATTTTCCATCTGGTATATAACTTTAAAATCGTCGGTTCAGCTGTTCTGGTAATCTGTACACTGGCACTTGCCATTTTCAACAGAAGACGGATTATTAAGGAAAGCCGACAGGGATAAGTCAAAAGAATCAATATAAAACAATATAAAATCAAGAAAATTATGAAAAAGTTAGCTCTTGCAATGATGTTTGGCGCAGCAGCCGTTAGCGCAAACGCCCAGATTTCCAGCGTACAGATGCAGGTTGCATGTAACCCGCAGGACGTGAAAACATACGACACACAAAGATTGCGCAGCAGCTTCATGATGGAAAAGGTCATGGTCGCTGATGAAATCAATCTTACCTATTCTATGTACGACCGGTTCATCTTTGGAGGTGCAGTTCCTGTAAACAAAGAACTGACACTGGATACAATCGATCAGCTGAAAGCTCCTTATTTCCTGTTCAACCGTGAGCTGGGAATTATCAATATCGGAGGAGAAGGTATCGTAACAGTGGACGGCAAAGAATATGCGCTCAATTTCAAGGAAGCTCTTTATGTAGGAAGAGGCAATCAGAAAGTTACCTTTAAAAGCAAAGATGCATCAAAACCGGCAAAATTCTATTTGAATTCAGCCATTGCTCACAAGGCTTACAAGACACAGCTTGTCACACTTGACGGACGCAAAGGTTCCCTGAAGGCTAATTCATTTGCAGCTGGTAAAATGGAAGAAAGTAATGACCGTGTAATCAACCAGCTGATCGTAAGCAACGTTCTGGAAGAAGGTCCTTGCCAGTTACAGATGGGATTGACAGAGCTGAAGCCGGGAAGCGTATGGAATACAATGCCTGCACATACCCACTCACGCCGTATAGAAGCATATTTTTATTTTAACCTGACTCCGGGCAACATGATCTGTCACCTGATGGGAGAACCTCAGGAAGAAAGACTGGTATGGCTGGCCAACGAACAGGCTATTATGTCGCCGGAATGGTCTATTCATGCAGCTGCCGGAACAAGCAACTATATGTTTATCTGGGGAATGGCCGGAGAAAATCTCGACTATGGAGATATGGATAAAATCTCATACACAGAAATGAAATAATCCAGTTTTCATATAATCATCTATTTATCATTCTAAATGTTGTGGTTCTTAACCATTTACATAACTCAAATTACATACCACACATTTAGAATGATAGTTTTTTGACAAACAAATTTAAATTGGGCAGGCAAATTTTTAGGAACACAAAGAAACACTTTCAGTAGAGCCAAAACCCATAGAAAAACATTATTAAACTTTATATCATGAATACATTTCGAAAAGCAGATGAAAAAATGACAAACTTCAGATGGGTTATTTGTGGAATGTTATTTTTTGCAACTACAGTAAACTATCTTGACCGACAGGTTCTTTCTCTAACCTGGAAAGATTTTATCGCACCAGAATTTCACTGGACAGACTCCAACTATGGAGATATCACAGCTATATTTTCAATTGTCTATGCCATAGCAAATCTTTTTGCCGGACGTTTTATCGACTGGATGGGTACCAAAAAAGGATATCTCTGGTCTATTTTCATTTGGTCAGCAGGAGCCTGCCTCCACGCATTATGCGGCTGGGCAACTGAGGTAACCTTAGGTATTCACAATGCAACAGAAATGCTTTCTGCCACAGGAGCCGTAGCATCAACTATCGCAATCACCAGTGTATACTATTTTATTGCAGCACGTATTGTTTTAGGAGCAGGTGAAGCAGGTAACTTCCCCGCAGCCATAAAAGTAACAGCAGAATATTTCCCTAAAAAAGACCGTGCTTTCTCTACTTCGATATTCAATGCCGGTTCTACCATTGGAGCATTGATAGCTCCCGTAAGTATTCCTCCTTTGGCACGTTATTTCCAAAGTATAGGTGTAGGAAACGGTTGGGAAATGGCATTTGTTGTAATCGGTGCTTTAGGTTTTGTTTGGATGGGATTATGGATGTTCCTATATAAGAAACCAAATGCTAATCCACATGTAAACGCAGCTGAATTAGCATATATTGAGCAAGACAACAATGAGCAAGAAGCAAAAAGCTCAGACTCACAGACTACAAACAGTGATTTTGACAATCAGAAAATTTCTTTCCTCCAGTGTTTTAAATTCCCTCAGACATGGGCTGTATTCTTCGGTAAGTTCATGACAGATGGTGTATGGTGGTTCTACTTATTCTGGACACCTGCTTATATCTCA